>Ga0210386_10005306_pt1 | contig 10492 bp, 8 predicted proteins | sample IncBWH32OmetaG_FD_160091 | JGI IMG/M metagenome (GOLD analysis project Ga0210386, IMG submission 160091) | Forest soil microbial communities from Barre Woods Harvard Forest LTER site, Petersham, Massachusetts, United States - Inc-BW-H-32-O ... | reverse complement strand
CCGCCACCAAACACGCCGTCGTCGGAATCTCGAAGGCGTTGCGGGTGGAGGCCGAGCGCCACGGCGTGCAGGTATCGGTGTTTTGTCCGGGCGTGATCCGGACCCCGCTGATGACAGGCGGCAAGTACGGGCGGTTCAACGGCGTCAGCGACGAGGAACTCGTCAAATTTGGGGAGCGGTTGCGGCCAATGGCACCCGAAAAGTTCGCCGAGCGCGCCCTTCATGCCGTGTTGCGTGGAGACGCGATCATTGTGGTGCCGGCATGGTGGAAGGCATGGTGGTATCTGGAGCGGCTGTCGCCAGCGTTGTCGATGCGATTGGCAAAGGTATCGCTCAAGCGCCTACGCGAAATGGAGTCCGCTGCCTCCTGATCCGCGCTGCGTGTCTTTGTGGTCAGGCGCACCGGTTCCAATGTCTCGTGGGGCGGTCCGGGTGGGTAATCCTGCCGCCGGGCATGCAGCAACACGTCTCGACTAGCCACGTTTCGCCAAGTTCGGAGGTAATTGTTTGGTGGCGATGTCAGCTGAGGACCCTCCCCCGCATCTCTAGAAAAGCCGGCTGTCCGGTGACGGCCCCGGCACCGATCGGACCAGGCCCGCGCCCGTGACCAGCGGCAGATCCAACGCTGAGAGCAGACCAGGCCGCGCTTCGCACACCGCCGGGATGGCGTTGACCATCCGGGATGCGCCCGCCATCCGCGCACCGAGGTCATGGTCGTGGTCGTCGGCCATCTCGAACTCGCACCGCATGCTCGGCGAACCCTCGATCTCGACGCGGTAGACGCCGCGGCCGGACGCCAACCCGAATCCGAGATCCTTCGGCTCGATGGAAATATGCGGCTGCGGCCACTTCGGAGCGATGTCGTCTCGCATGCGAGTGACGTGGTCGACGACGAATGTTGGTGCGCCATCTACGTATCCGGTCAGGGTGGACCGCATCGCGGCGATCGTACCCGCGGCGATGTGGCCGGTCGGGGTGTCGAAGGATTCCTCGGCAGCGACCCGTTCGACGTTCTCGTCGATGGTGTCGATCTTCACCCCCAGGCCGGCGGCGAGCTGGTGCAGCACGGGGCCCCAGCCGAAGGTGAACACCCCGGGTGAGGCCGCGAACGGAGTCTCCTCCGGCGGCTTGCCGAATCCGAGGATCTCGTAGACCGCATCCTTGTCCGGATAGGTGGCGTAGTTGAACATCTCGGTCATCCGGACGGACTCGATAACTCGCGAGACCCCGGTAAGCACCAGCGGCAGAACATCGTTGGCGAATCCAGAGTCGATCCCGGTGGTGAAGAACGACACCCCACCGGCGACTGCGGCCTCGCGCAGCGGTTCGGTGAAGGCCACGTCGACGGCGTCCGGGAAGACCAGCGGCACCACCGAGCACGACACCACGTTCTTACCGGCCCGCAGGATTGACACCATGTCGGCGATCGCATCCGCCGGCCGTAGGTTGGCCGCCGCGGCATAGACCACCACATCGGCGTCACCGGCCAGCGTTGCCGCGGGGTCCTTGGTCGCTGTGACGCCCACCGGGGCGATACCGCACAACTCGCCCGCGTCGCGACCGGCCTTGGCGTCGCTGTGCACGACGAGGTCGACCAGTTGCAGCTGTGGGTGGTCGATCACCCCGCGCAGGGCGATCACCCCCATCGAACCCGGACCCCACACGCCGACCTTGTACATCGTGCTCCTAATATTAGGAATAGATTTATTAGATTTCGGACGGATGGTAGGAACGCAGCAATGGGTTCGTCAACCGTGCCAGCCCCCGGGGCCGGACCGGCTAAGTCGCCACCCACCGGCCGCGTAATGGATGTGCTTGGGGCACTGTCGGATTCACCGGACGGTCGGACATCGGCCGAACTGGCCAAAATCTGCGATATCAGCACCTCGACCTGTGCCCTGGTGCTGGCCGAACTCGAGCGGCGCACCTGGGTGACCCGGCACGACGATCGCCGTTACACCTTGGGCACCGGATTGTTCGGGCTGGTGCATGGGCTGCGAGCGCAATTCCCGCTGCTGGACCGTGGCCGTGATGCACTCACTTTCCTGCACACCACGCTGGGCGCGGGCTGCTCCATGTCCAAGATCGGCCGGGCACACCTGATCACCGTCGACGCGGTCGGCCACGGCACCGACGGTGGCCACGCCGTCGGCCAGCGCTTCCCCATCGGACCTCCGTTCGGCTTGGTCGCGATGGCCTGGCGCGACGACGAAGCGGTCGACGCCTGGCTGCGGCGGGTCACGCCGCGGCTCACCGGTGCCGAGATCACCGGGCATCGGCGGGTGCTCGCCGAGATACGCGACCGCGGCTACGGGGCCTGGCGGTTCGACGCCGCGCACACCTCTCTGCACGACCGACTCACCGCGGTGCTGGCATCGTTGGAGCCGACCGCGCAGGTGACTCGAGAGCTCAGCACTCTGATGACGATGGTGACCCTGCAATCGGTCACGCACGTTCTCGAAACCAAGCTAACGTCAACGGAATTCGTCGTATTACCGATCTTCGGCCGCGGTGGACAGCCGGAATACCAGATCGAGATCCACTTGGGCGGCCGCGATGACCTGAGCCTTCCCGATCTCGACGCCGCCCTCAGGCGCGCCCAGACGCTGCTGCACCCTGGGGTAGCCTGACCCGGCATGGGACGCGTAGACGGAAAAGTTGCACTGATCAGTGGCGGCGCGCGCGGGATGGGCGCCTCGCATGCGCGGGCGTTGGTCGCCGGCGGGGCCAAGGTCGTCGCGGGAGATATCCTCGACGACGAAGGCGAAGCGGTGGCAAAGGAATTGGGGGATGCGGCGCGATTCGTCCACCTCGACGTGACGCAGCCCGATCAGTGGAAGGCAGCCGTCGACCTGGCGCTGAGCGAGTTCGGCACGCTCAACGTACTGATCAACAACGCCGGCATCGTCAACGGCAATACCCTGCAGAACTTCCCGCTGGCCGACTGGCAGAAGATCATCGACGTCAACCTGACCGGGACGTTTCTGGGCATGCAGGCCGCCGTCGAACCGATGATCGCGGCCGGCGGCGGTTCGATCATCAACATTTCCTCCGTCGAGGGCCTGCGCGGCAGCCCGTGGCTCTACGGCTACGTCGCATCGAAGTTCGGGGTGCGCGGCCTCGCCAAGGCCGCGGCGTTGGAGTTGGCACCGCACCACATCCGGGTCAACTCGATCCACCCCGGGCTGATCCGCACCCCGATGACGGAGGGCGTGCCCGAAGACTTCCTGCAGATCCCGTTGGGCCGCGGCGCCGACCCCGGCGAGGTTTCCGCCTGTGTCGTTTACCTGGCCTCCGACGAGTCTTCGTACTCCACCGGCGGCGAGTTCGTTGTCGACGGCGGGTTGACTATCGGGCTACCGCACAAGACGTCGTAGGCGAGGTCGGTGCGACCCTTCATGTTGGCGTCGTTGGTATTTGGTCGAGCTCGCGGATTAGGGCGTCGCGCTCACGTTTGCCCCGCTGCCCTGGAGTCAACCCCTGGATCCCAGCCGCCCGTACCGCCCGTCGGTGAATTAACGCAAGCTGGCGCCGGCATCTAAGCGCAAGTCATTTCCGGTGTAGTAGCTCGACTCATCAGAACACAGCCACAGCACGGCATTCGCGACATCTTCGGGCTCGAGCAGTTGAACCGGGATTGCGTGGGCGCTCATATTGACCTCTTCGGGTTGCGCCCGAGCGAAGTAGTTCGACACCATATCGTTGGTAACCATGGGTGTGTTCACGCCAGTGGGATGCAAGGTATTGACCCGGATCCGGTGCACAGCAAGAAAACTCGCGTAGTTACGGGACAGGTTGCACAGCGCGGCCTTCGCGGCCGCGTAACCCAACATCCCATAGGTATGTCTGCCCTCGGTCCGCATCATCGGCTGCAACGCGGCCATCGACCCGGTGATGACGATGGACCCACCATCACCTTGATCCACCAACTGGGGGTAGGTGGTTTCGAGTGTGTGCAAAACGCCCGTCAGCAGCACGTCGAGACACAACTGCCAGATCGCGACGGTGTTGGACGCGGCGCCAAAAATCGGCATCACACCGGCGTTCGCGATGACGAAGTCGAGTCGGCCGAATTCGGCGAGCCCGTCCTCGTGCACTGCTCTTAGCGCCGACGCATCACGCACATCAGCAATGCCGGTGACGATCCGGCCACCGAGAGCCTCGACCAGCTTGGCTGTCTCGGCAAGGTCTGCCGGGACGCTCATCGGATACTCGACGCCGTCTATCTGCGCGCAGATGTCGACGGCCACAATGTCGCAGCCCGCTTGAGCCAGACGAAGCGCATGCGCGCGCCCCTGGCCACGAGCTGCGCCAGTCACAAAGGCGACTTTGCCGTCCAATTCCCCTGGCATACCAATCCTTATCTGCCCGACGTCAAATCGTGTTGGCTGTTTGGTGCGAAACCCTGAGGTCAAGGAGAGTCATCACGACGGCGAACCAATGTCGCTGTCTGGCGCACCAATGCCAAGTCTTCGATATGATATCGTACACTGTCCGGACGGAGATTTGTGTGGCAGCCCCAAAGTTCGACATCGTCGCGACAACACGGGGTCCATGTCACCAAGTGGCAGCCCCAAACGACGCATCGGATCGGATATCGTAGGCGAGTATGACCCATGTATATCCGCGGCGTGTGCGACATCGTTCGATGGCGGATCAGGTCGCGGCTGAACTTCGGCGGATGGTTCTAAGCGGGGCTTTTGACGAGAACGAGCGCTTGACCCAAGACAAGCTGGCCAAGATGCTCGGAGTCAGCACGATGCCGGTGCGAGAGGCATTGCTGCGCTTGACCGCAGAGGGATTGGTCGTCACAACGGCGAACCGGTCATTCGTCGTCGCGAGTAACCGCACTGACGACATCCGCGACACGTACTGGGCGTTCGGTCAGATCGCCGGTGAACTCGCCTACCGGGCATGCCGCGCGCACGGTGCGGACCTCGTCAAACCGTTGTCCGACCTACACGCGGCCCACAAGGCCAGCATCGACGACGCCGACGCACGATTCCGGGCCAATTGGCAGTTCCATCGGACAATCAACCTCTCGGCCGGTTCGCCTCGGCTGCTTCAGCTAGTCCGTTCCACGATGCGGTTCTTCCCTGATCTGCTCGCACTGCCGGGTTCGGTTGAGTTGGCGGAGCGCTGGCAGCGCGATCTCATCAGGGCATTCAAAACGGGCGACGCCGAAAAGGCCCGAACGATCTCACACACCTATGCCCGCAAATCAGGCGAGTTGTTCGTCGTTGACCGCGAGACGAATCCGAAGCGCGCCCTGTCCGCGTTGCGGGAGCCGTTCGCTTAAGCTCACGATCGACGCCACACCGCGCCGCCGCGGGTCATTGCCCGCAATTGGTCCTTGCGAACTTTGTTGGTCGCCGTCTTAGGCAGCGCGGAGCTGAATTCGATGTAGCGCGGCAGCATGTAGGACGGCACCCGGTCGGCAAGGAATGCGGTCAGCTCCTCGCCCGACAGTGACATGTGCGACCGACGCACCACGACCGCTTTGATGTCCTCGTCGCCGAATATTTCGTGTTCGGCCAGATCCGACGGCACCCCGACGCACGCGCACTCAGCGACCGCGGGGTGGGTCAGGATCTCGCGTTCCAATTCGAAGGACGACAGGTTGTGGCCGCGGTGACGAATGGAGTCCTTGAGGCGGTCGACGAACGAGTAGTTGCCCGCCGCATCGGCCCGGAACACATCACCGGTATGAAACCAGCCGCTGCGCCATTTCTCGTTCATGGCCTCCGGCATGCCAAGGTAGACATCGGACATCAACTGCGGCCGGTTCGGTTTGACGATCAGCTCACCGGGGGCGCCCACTGCGCAGGGCGCGCCGTCCGAATCCACCAGCATGACCTCGAGGTCGGGTATCGGCCTGCCCGCAGTCGTGTAGTCGACAGGGTCGTCGGTCGACAGGACGGGTCCGGTTTCGGACTGGCCGTACATGGTGTTGATGCGGACGCCGAAGCGTCGTTCGAGTTCACGATACTCACGGACCAGCGGCACGATGGTCAAGTACAGAAGCGGGTTGTCGCTGTCCTCCGGCACCGGTATTCGCTGGGCGATGAGCGGAGCGACCACCAGCAGCAGTGAATGCGTGCAGCCGTAGTCGCGGATATCGCTCCAGAAGCGCTCGACGCTGAACTTCTGCCGGACGACAAGGCGCATGTCGCGTTGGACACTTACCGCCAGCGCGGTCAAACCCAAACCGTGGAACGGTGGCCACGGACTGTAGTAGGCCCCGGTGGGATTGCGATGTCCGATGTCGTTCGGAAAGAGCCACTTTCCTGATCGTTCATCGATGGCCCAGTTGCGTAACACGCATTTCGACGCCCCACTCGTCCCCGAGGTGAAGATGCCGCACTCGATATCGTCACCGGTTACCGGCGCCCATGGTCTCGGCGCTGCAGCGGCCAGGAGTTCGCTGGCCCGGTGCACGTTAACCGGAAGCTCGCTGCTCTGTTCGGTTCCGGGCAGTATGACCACGTGCACGAGGTCGGTCAGACGTCCCGCGACGCGCGCGAGGTGATGCACGTTATCGGCTTCAATGACGATGATCTTGGCCCTGATCATCTGCATTGCTGCGACGAGGAGTTGGCCCCTGAGTTCGGGATTGAGCGGGACGTGGATTGCGCGCAACCAGCCTGCGCCCAGCCATGGCGCAAAAGCGGCCGGTGCCTTGGCCATCGAGGCCACCGTGTCGCCTCGTCGGAGGCCAAGCGACTCGAAGAGGCTAGCCCACCGTAGGACGGCGTCGTTGAACTCGCCGTACGTCATCGATTCGCGGCCCACGTGCTGCAGCAGAGTGTGGTCGGGACTGTGCTCGGCGCGGTGCGCAATGATGTTGGCGGTGAGGTTCAGATCGATTGCGTTACTAGGCAACTGCCCACCTTCGGGTCGGTCTCATGATCTAAAGGCGCCGCACGGGTGGCTAGGCGAGGGAACCACCAACCGACACGTTCCATCGCGGGTTGTCGAAAGTCAAATGCCCCCCGACGAGTTGTTTATCGCGTCAGAACGTGATCACGGCACGCCCCGGCTGGACACCCAGTTCGGTGAAGGCGCGCTCAAGGTCATCGAGACGGTAGCGCCGGGTGACCAGCTTGTCGAGGGCCAGTCGGCCCGAGCGGTACAAGTCGAGAATGCGCGGAATGTCGACGTGCGGACGGATGCTGCCGTTGGTGCTGCCGGTGAGCACGCGCTCGTCGATCAGACTGTAGAGCGGAATCGACACCATCGCCGACGCGTCGGCCACGCCGATGACCACCGCACGGCCACCTTTGCGCAGCGAATTGAACGCATCCGCCACGGTGCCGGCCGTACCAACGGCGTCGATGGCGACGTCGACCCCCCGGCCGGTCCGGGCTTGGGTCTGTGCCACCAAGTCGGTGGTGTCATCGACCACCACCACGTCGGTGGCGCCCAGGTCCCGCGCCAGCTCGAGCGCCGCGGCGCTCTTGTCCGCGACGATGATCCGGCCAGCACCGCACGTCACAGAACCCAGAACGGCAGCAAGTCCCACCCCGCCCGCGCCGATGACGAGCACGCTCTCGCCGACGGCGGCGGCGGCCCGGTTGACCACGGCGCCAAAGCCGGTGGTCACGCCGCACGCTGTCAGACATGCGATATCGAAGGGAACATCGTCAGGGATTTTGACGGCAGCCCACTGATCGACGACCGCGTACTCGGCGAACGATGACTGCAGGATGAAGTGGTTGATGATTTCCGCACCCTTGTGCAGGCGCTGCTGCCCACGCGCCAACTTGCCGTCAAGCATGTGTGGCGAGCCACGTTCGCACAGCGCGAAAGCGCCGAGCTGGCACTGCGGACAGGTCCCGCAGCCCGGCGTGATCGTCATGACGACGTGATCACCGACTGCCAGGTCGTGCACGCCGTCGCCGACGGCGTCAATGACACCGGCACCCTCGTGCCCCAACACGATCGGCAACGGCGCGGGCACCATGCCGCGATAGACCGACAGATCCGAGCGACATACCCCGACTGCGCGCACCTTGACCCGGACTTCACCCTGCCCGGGTTGCGGCAGATCGAGATCCTCGAGGCTGATCGAGCCGACTTCGCGCAGGACTGCAGCACGCATGTGGGGACCCTCTCTAACCGTTGCGGCCGACCGCTAGGTGCGCGGCAACAACACGGATTGCAGTTCGACGTAGGCTTGCACGCTCTCCGGGCCCATTTCGCGCCCGAGTCCGCTGGATTTGACACCGCCGAACGGTGCGCATATCTGACAGCCGAATCCATTGATCGCCATCGTTCCGGTATTGACGCGAGCCGAGATCCGCAATGCCCGCTCGACGTCGTCTGTCCAGATGGACCCGGCCAGCCCGTAGTCGGTGTCGTTGCTGAGAGCAATGGCTTCGTCGTCGGTGTCGTAGGGAAGGATCGAGATAACCGGCCCGAAGATTTCCTCCCGCACGATCTTCATGTCCGGATGAACCTGGTCGAATACCGTCGGCTGGATGTACCACCCGGTCGGCTGGTCCGGCGGCCGGCCGCCACCCGTGAGCAGCCGGGCGCCGGCATCGAGGCCGGCCTGAATGTAGCCCTCGACACGATCGCGCTGTCGTTCGGCGACCAGCGGCCCGATCCTCGTCTCTGGATCGAACGGATCGCCGACCTTCAAACTGCTTGCCATCGCGACGAAGGCCTCGGTGAACTCGACAACCCTGCTGCGATGAACGAGTACTCGTGAATCCAGCGAGCAGACCTGACCGCTGTTGATGAAACAGTTCACCGCCAGTCCGGCCAGAGTCTTGTCGAGGTCGGCGTCCTCCAGGACGATGGCGGCCGACTTTCCCCCGAGCTCCAGCGTCGCCGGCCGAAGCCGGCCGCCGGATAGTTGCGCGACGCGCCGACCCGCCGCCCCAGAGCCGGTGAACGATATCTTGTCGACATCGTCGTGCATGACGAGGTATTCACCGGTTTCGCGGCCACCGGCGACGATGTTGAGCACGCCCGGCGGGACGCCGGCCGCGATGGCGGCCTCGGCGAGGACGTAGAGATCCAGTGGGGCCTCAGGTGCGGGTTTGAGAACCGTGGCACAGCCCGCCACCATCGCCGGGCCGATCTTCAACATGCTCAGGTAGTTGGGCCCGTTCCAAGGGACGATGGCACCGACCACACCGATGGGCTTTCGCCGCACAACGCTGACAATGCCGCCGCGGGCATCGCGTCGTTCTTCCTGCTCGTAGGTGGAGGCGACCTCTGAGTAGTACTCCAAAGCAGCGATCGAGGGATCCACCATCACCTCACGCACCTGCGAAATGGGACAGCCCATCTCGAGCACTTGTGCGGTCGCGACGTCTTCGGCGCGCTTGGCATACTCCGTGGCCAGGTGGGCAAGCACGGCTGCCCGTTCGTGAGGGGTACTGTGCCCCCAGTCACCGGCCATCGCGGTGCGCGCGGCGGCGATGGCGCCGTCCAGGTCGGCCGGGCCGGCATCGGGTACGAGCCCAACGACCTTCTCCGAATGCGGCGAGATCACTTCGATGACGTTGTCGCTGACCGGGTCGACCCATTCACCGCCGATGTAAAACTTGTCCCGCTCGATCATGTGTCAGACCTCGGCGTCATGCCCCAACTGAAGGTGCCATCGCGGGGACCGGAAATGCCGGCTCGAAGCTGTGAACGTGCATCGCGTTGCCACACAGGACTTTCCACTGCTCTTCGTTGGTCAGTCCGGCCACCTGCTCGAGCGCTGACGATAATGAGTTCGGCCAGGTCGAATCGGTGTGCGGGTAATCCATCTCGATCATCACGTTCTCGATGGCATCGATGTCTTGGATGGCCTTCATGCCCACGTAGTCGCTGAAGAAACAGGCGAAGATCTGGTCCTTGAAGATCTGGGTCGGTGAACGCTCGTCCATGAACAGCTCAACCTCACGCTCTTTCAGCTCGCGCGACGCGGTCGCGTCGCTCATGCTGCCCGAGTATGTCAGCCGGCGGTTCCAGTCACCCTGGACCCGCAGCACGTACTCCGCGCGCTCGAGGGTGGGAGCGACCCAGCCGATCTGTGACTCCGACATGCAGATCTTCAGACCGGGGAACCGGCCGAGGTTGCCGCTGAAGATCCAATCCAGGGTGGTCGAGATCGGCAGGATGAAGCTGTTGGCCGCCAGGGACACCAGATACGGTGCGTCATCGGCGGTCTGGGCCATGGTCGAGGAAGACCCGTAGTGCATGCACAGCGGCAATCCGGTTTCTTGCAGCACGGACCAGAGTGGGTCCCAATGACCGTCGAGGGCATGAATCGAGGGCAGGTGTTTGCCTTTGTATTTCAACTTCGCCGGGTTCTCACTGAAAATGATTCCCTTGGCGCCCTTGTCGGCGCAGCGCAGAACTTCTTTGACCGACTCCTCGACATCCCAAAACGGGACCAACGTGCCCGGAATGAACCTCCCCGGGGCGGTGCCGCACCACTCGTCGAGCATCCAGTCGTTCCAGGCCTTCAGGCAGAGCAGCCCCAAATCGA
>Ga0210386_10005305_pt1 | contig 10493 bp, 9 predicted proteins | sample IncBWH32OmetaG_FD_160091 | JGI IMG/M metagenome (GOLD analysis project Ga0210386, IMG submission 160091) | Forest soil microbial communities from Barre Woods Harvard Forest LTER site, Petersham, Massachusetts, United States - Inc-BW-H-32-O ... | reverse complement strand
CATCCCCTCGACGATCCGCCGCGCGCGCAGCTCGAGCGTCGCGGGATCCGAGAACTGGCGCTCCAGCTTCCTCACATGCTCGTCCAAGCGCGCGTCGGCGCCCTCGGCCTGCTTGACCTCGTGCATGAAGACCTCGAGCGTGCGCGGGGTGCGCACGAGTGCGCGCAGCACATCGAGGCTCATCACATTGCCCGAGCCCTCCCAGATCGAGGCCAGCGGCGCCTCACGGTACAGGCGCGGCATGCCCGACTCCTCGACGTAACCGTTGCCGCCAAGGCACTCCAAGGACTCAAAGGCGTGGTTGGGGGCGCGCTTGCAGACCCAGTACTTGCCGACCGCCGTGGCCAGGCGCTTGAACAGATGCGCGTCCGATAGCTCGCCCTCGCCCTGTGCCGGACGCTCGGCGCCGGCTTCGTCGTAGGCGCGCGCCAAGCGCATCGCCAGCGCCGTGGCGGCCTCGGACTCGATGCACAAGTCGGCAAGCACGTTGCGCATCAGCGGCTGGTCGATCAACAACTTGCCGAACGCCGAGCGATGGGCCGTGTGGTGGGTGGCATTGACAACGCCTGCGCGCATGCCGGCGGCGCCGCCGATCACACAATCCAAGCGCGTGTGGCCCACCATCTCGATGATCGTCGGCACACCGCGTCCCGGATCGCCCACCATGCGCGCCCACGTGCCGTGGAATTCGACCTCGCTGGAGGCGTTGGAATGGTTGCCGAGCTTGTCCTTCAGGCGTTGGATGTGAAAAGCGTTACGCGTGCCGTCGGGCAGGATGCGCGGCATCAGAAAGCAGGACAGGCCCTCGTCGGTCTGCGCCAGCACCAGGAACAGGTCGGACATCGGCGCCGAGCAGAACCACTTGTGCCCGGTGATCTCGTACTCGCCTCCCGCACCGCCACCGTCGATCGGCTGGGCAAAGGTCGTGTTGGCTTTCACATCCGAGCCGCCCTGCTTCTCGGTCATCGCCATGCCCGCGATCGCCGAGCGCTTCTCGCTTGCGGGGATCAATCGCGGGTCGTAGGTCCTCGCTGTCACGAGCGGGCCCCATTCGGCCAGCAGCTCCGGTTGGGCGCGCAGCGCGGGGAGGACGGCGAAGGTCATCGTGATCGGGCAGGCAAAGCCCGCCTCGGCCTGCATCGCGGTCATGTAGAGGGCGGCGCGTGCGGCATGCGGCGAGGGCTCCGAGCTGGTCCAGGGCAGCGAGTGCAGCTCGTGCTCGACGCCCATTCTCATCAACCGGTGCCAGGCAGGGTGGAACTCGACCTCGTCGATGCGATTGCCGTAGCGGTCGTGGGTCTTCAGCACCGGCTTGTTCTCGTTTGCCAGGCGTCCCCACAATTGCTGCGGCTCGCCGCCGACGAGCTTGCCGAGCTCCGAGGCGCGCTCGAGCGCCCAGGAGGCGCCCTCGCGCTTGGTGGCCTCCACGAGCGGCGTGTTGCTGGAGAAGACGTTCACGCCCTCCAACGGGGGAGCCTGATTGGCAACGGTGTGGGTGTGCCACTGTCCGCCGCTGCGCGCTGGGTCGGAGACGGCCATCACGAGAAGGTTACCCCCGTATAGCCATGGCATGGGGCAAGCCGCGATAGCATCGCCCGCCGGCGGGTCCGATCTCCGCTTCTGTGCCCTCCGGCTCGGAGTTGACGAGCCGGAAGAACCTCCCAACGCTCCACAGACCCGAGGACCGACACATGGCCAAGATCAAGGTGCAAAACCCCGTCGTCGAGCTCGACGGCGACGAGATGACGCGCATCATCTGGTCGTTCATCAAGGAGCAGCTGATCCTGCCCTACCTGGATGTCGACCTGAAGTACTACGACCTCTCGATCGAGAGTCGCGACGCGAGCGAGGACGCGATCACGGTCGAAGCGGCCAATGCCATCAAGCAGTACGGCGTCGGAGTGAAGTGCGCCACGATCACACCCGACGAGGCGCGCGTGGAGGAGTTTGGCCTCAAGCAGATGTACCGCTCGCCCAACGGCACGATTCGCAACATCCTCGGCGGGGTGATCTTTCGCGAGCCGATCGTCATCTCGAACATTCCGCGTCTGGTGCCCGGTTGGACCAAGCCGATCGTGATCGGCCGTCACGCGTTCGGTGACCAGTACCGCGCGAGCGACATGGTGGTGCCGGGAGAGGGCGCGCTCACACTCACGTTTACCCCCAAGGACGGTGGGGAGCCGATCGAGCTCGACGTGTACGACTTTCCCGGGCCGGGCATCGCGATGGCGATGTACAACCTCGACGATTCGATTCGCGACTTCGCGCGCGCTTCGATGCGCTACGGCCTGGATCGCGGCTATCCCGTGTACCTGTCGACCAAGAACACGATCCTCAAGCGCTACGACGGACGCTTCAAGGACATTTTCGCCGAGGTTTACGCGGATGAGTTCAAGAGCGACTTCGAGGCCGCCGGCATCACCTACGAACACCGCCTGATCGACGACATGGTCGCCGCGGCGTTGAAGTGGGAAGGTGGCTATGTGTGGGCCTGCAAGAACTACGACGGCGACGTGCAATCGGACACCGTCGCTCAGGGCTTCGGCTCGCTGGGACTGATGACGAGCGTGCTGATGAGCGCCGACGGCAAGACCGTGGAGGCCGAGGCAGCGCATGGCACCGTCACGCGTCACTACCGCATGCACCAGCAGGGCAAGCCCACCTCCACCAATCCGATCGCCTCGATCTTCGCGTGGACACGCGCGCTGTCGGCGCGCGGACGCATGGACGGCACACCCGCGGTGAGCGAGTTCGCCGATACGCTCGAGCGCGTGTGCGTCGAGACGGTGGAGGCGGGCAACATGACCAAGGACCTCGCGCTGCTGGTGGGTCCCGACCAGCCGTGGCAGACAACCCAGGAGTTCCTTGCATCGATCGAGGAGAGCTTGAAGCGCGAGATGGGGTGACGATCTGCCGCGGGCAACGACGATTGAAACATCCGCCTCCGTGCACGACGATCAATCGACCGTCTCCGGTCTTGGCGATCAATCGCCGTCTCCGGCCTTGGCGATCGATCGACCGTCTCCATCTCTGTGAACGACCGAAACGGGACGCGCCTTACCGTCCCTGCGAACATTGAAATCGACCCCCAAATCAGGAGCTGAGAATTCGTGAGCAATCCAGTGCGAGTCACCGTCACAGGCGCGGCCGGCCAAATCGGCTACAGCCTCGTATTCCGTATAGCCAGCGGCCAACTGCTCGGCCCCGACCAGCCGGTCGATCTGCGTCTGCTGGAGATTCCCCCGGCGATGGGCGCGCTGGAGGGTGTGGCGATGGAGATAGTCGACTGCGCCTTTCCGCTGCTTGCCGGGCTCGATCTGCACGACAACCCCCAGGATGCTTTCGACGGCGTGAACATCGCGCTGCTGGTTGGCTCGCGTCCGCGTACGAAGGGCATGGAGCGCGCCGAGCTACTCTCCGAGAACGGCAAGATCTTCACAGGGCAGGGCAAGGCGCTGAACGACGGCGCTGCCGGCGACGTGAAGGTGCTCGTCGTGGGTAACCCCGCCAACACGAACTGTTTGATCGCGATGAACAACGCGCCGGATGTGCCGCGCGAGCGTTTCACCTCGATGATGCGCCTCGACCACAACCGCGCGGTGGCGCAGCTCGCCAACAAGGTCGCCGCGTCGGTCGGCGAGGTGAGCAGGATGGGCGTTTGGGGCAACCATTCGCCCACGATGTACCCCGACCTGTTCCACGCCGAGGTCAAAGGCGTGCAGGCGGCCAAGGTGGTCGACGATCAGGCCTGGATCGAAAACGACTTCTTGCCGAATGTCGGCAAGCGCGGAGCCGCGATCATCGAGGCGCGCGGCGCCTCGAGCGCAGCCTCCGCCGCCAGCGCGGCAATCGACCATGTGCGCGATTGGGTGAGCGGCACGAGCGACTGGGTATCGATGGGCGTCGCCTCAGATGGCTCCTATGGCGTGCCGGAGGGCCTGATCAGTGGCTTCCCGTGTACCTGCTCGGGCGGAGAGTGGTCGATCGTGCAAGGTCTCGACATCGACGAGTTCTCGCGTTCCAAGATCGATGCCTCGGTGGCCGAGCTCACCGGCGAGCGCGACACGGTTTCGAGCCAAGGGCTCATTTAGAGCGAGCTGATCTCTGAGCCGAACGTGCAGGGGACTCGAGGGTGAGCCTTTGGGTCGAGGATCGTGGGTCGAGGATCGAGCGTGAGAGGGGGGTGATCCTCGGTCGAGGCTCACCCGGACTCCCTAAATCGGCCTAACAACCCTTAACGAATAACGGCCGGGTCGCACAACGCGAACCCGGCCGTTTCGTGTATCAGATGTCGTCCGACGGATCGTCGTTCCGGCAACGGCGCCGGGAGCGCAGCGTGCTGGACGCACGTGAGCGACCGAGGATGCCGCCAGGACGACGAGACTAGGACGCGGGGTGCCAGCCGCGGCCCTGCTTCTTTATCTTCTTTTCCTGCTCCAGTCCGGGCAGGACGCGATACAGGTAGTTCTGCTTGATGCCCATCTTGGCGGCAAGCTCCGGGATTGTGATACCGGGCTGTCCCGTTACAAAGGACAGGGCCTGTGCGGCACGCGTGCCACTGCCCTTGCGACGACCCGCACGGCGACGGGGCGTGGCGGGCGCTGCGGTAGTGGTGCTGGTCGTCTCGGCGGCCGCGGCTGCCTTCGGCGGACGTCCACGTCGTGCGCCCGTCGCACGGCTCTTGGAGCCGCGCGGGCGGCCCGGGCCGCGACGAGCCGGTGTGGCGGCGGGAGCAGCCGGAGTGGCGGCGGCCGCCCGGGGGGCAGATCCGCCAACGCCCGCGAGGGCCGATGCGGCGTCCTGTAGGCGGGTGTACTCGTCGATCAGCGGCTTGAGCTCCGCAAGTCGGTCGTTTATCTCACGGCGCTTCTCGTCAAGGAAGTCAGTCACGATTGTGTCCTGTTCACTGGAGTGAATGCAACCCGAAGGTCGGGTTGCACGGTCTATGGCACTTCACTTTACACAAGTTGCTCCTCCACTCGTACGGATGTCATCCACTGCAAGCGAATTACCATCGCTCGATACCGATTTGAGTAGTGTCAATCCTCGAGCAGAGTGCGTATCAATCCTCGAGCAGAGTGCGTAGACGCTCGAGTGTTCGGGTGGCCTCCCGCTCTGGCATTCCACCCACGAGTGCTCGGCTTGCGAACGCGCCGAGCGGGCCTAGCGGCGCGTGGAACTCGTTACGGTAGTCGAAGCGCGTGCAGCCACCGGAAAGCGGGTGCAGCGCATACTCCGTACGTGCGCGCGAACGGGCCGGGCCGCGACCTTCCCAAACGGCACGCTCTTGCGCCAGGCACTGCACCAGTGTCCAATGAACATCGACGCTGACTCCTCTCATGTGGATCTGCTGGTCCATGTGGTAGCCCTGGCGCAGGGGGCCATCGTCGTGGTGGCGCAGCTTGCGATGAATCGTGACCCAGTCGCCGAGTCGCATGGGATCCATCACGGTTTCCCATACCAACTCCGGGGCGGCGGCGATATCGATGGAGGCGCAGACAGTGCTCATCGCAAAGCTGAACCGTAGCTTGCGCGGGCCGGCGAAGCCATTGTCGGAGCCAGACGGCGTGAGCTTCCGCACGCCTTCGGATACTGTCCCGTGCAGTCAGCGTGCGGCGAGCGGCTCGAGCTTTTCCCACTCGCATAGGGCGTGTTCGACAGCCGAGTCGAATGAGTGCAATTCCACCTGCAATGCCGCGGCGGCGTCTTCGCCGCCGAGTAGTAGATCGCCGGTGAGTCCTTCCATCAGTGGGAGTATCAACTCTGGCTGCTCGCGGGTGAGCGCGGCCGCTATGCGCGCTGCGATCGGTGTGACAGTCACTCCGAGGCCGATGCTGGGGCGAGCCAGCATCATCAACTCGGCGATGCGCTCCACGATCTCACCGTATGTGAGCGTCTCGGGACCCGCGATCTCCAGGGCGCGTCCCGAGACGGACGCGTCGGAGGCGCAGGCCGCGAGCATCGCGACGAGGTCGCGCTCGTCGACCGGACGCGTGCGAAAGCGCCGCCAAGCCGGAAGCGCGATTACCGGCAAGCGCTCGAGCAGACGTACGAGAAAGCGAAATGAGCGTGAGCGTGCGCCGATCACTATCGACGCGCGCAGAGCGACCGAGCCTGGCACCCCGTCGAGCAGGATGCGCTCGACCGCGTAGCGGCTGGAGAGGTGTGTAGAGCTCCGCTCGGGCGGGCGCGGACCGCCGAGGTACACGATGCGGCCCACCCCGGCAGCGCGCGCCGCATCGGCAAAAGTTTGGGCGGAGGCCCGCTCGCGGGCGGGAAAGGGATCGCCGCCCGACGGCTCCATCGAATGGATCAGGTAATAGGCGACCTCGACGTCGCGCATCGCCTCCACTATGCCTGCTCCGGAGAGCGTGTCGCCGATTACGAGCTCGAAGTCCGCGAGCGTCACGCCCCGATTCGACTCGAGCGTGATCGACTCCAGCGCCGGCTCGACGCGTGCACGGTCGCGCGCCAGGGCGCGCACGTCGTGACCCTGCTCGAGCAGGTGGGGCAGCAGGGCCGAGCCCGCGAAGCCGCTGATGCCGGTCAAGAGGATGCGCATCCAGTCATGATGACGTGCCGGTACTCGCGCGCCGGTGAGCCAGAGGCCACCGGTGCCCGCCGACATGCCGGTGCTTCGGCGCGAAAAAGCACGCAAATTGCGTCGGCGACAGGAGCTCGTTCACACGATCTGAGTTCGATCGTGGCTATTTGCGGATATGCATCGGTTTTCCTCGCGGTTTGCGGGGAAGTCCTCTCGGGCTCCTTGAGCGGGTGTCCCGATGGTGCTTTGATCGCTGCCCACCAGTCAAGCCGCGAATCAAAGGGGAGTCAGTGCCGAGGACGCAGAGCAAGCGGGCAGCCCGCAAGGTCACGTGTGACGAGTGCTATTTCCGGTGCAACCTGCTGTGCGCGCTGGAGCTGACCGAGCCCTGTGCCACTTTCCGGCCTAACGAGGCGCAGCTCGCACCGCCGCAACAACTGCGTTTCGTCTTCCGCCAGGAGCGCCGCTCGCGCGCCGCGTGGGCGTTTCCCTCGGCTCAGGAGCAAGCGGCGCTTCACGCCTGACTTGCTGTCTGGGTAGATGCATCACCTCTATGACTCGGTTCCGGTCGGTGCATGCACCGACCGGCGAGCCGCACATGTGCGGCTCGAGGCAGGGCCGCATGCGGCCCTGCCTTCAAATCATTGATTGACAGCTGATGGTTCCTGGGTCGGTGTTGCGCGTGGCTGGCATGCGGCCCTGCCTTCAAATCATTGATTGACGGCTGATCTTCCAGGGTCGGCGTTGCGCCTGGCTGTGCGCTCGGCATGGCGGGCGATCCAGTTCGCGCCGGGGGTGTCGCTGAGGCCGTGCAGCACGATCGAGCAGAACACGACCAGCGCGGTGAGGTCGAAGATGCGCTGCCCGCTTGCGATGTGCTGGTCGAGCACGAGCAGCGAGAAGGTCATCGTGGCCACCCCCTTCGGCCCGAACCAGCCCATGAACAGTCGTGTCTGATTGTCGGTGTCGGTGCCGATCAGCGCGATCCACACGGCGAGCGGTCGCGCGATCAGGAAGGTGGCGGCCACCAGACCGAGCGCGGCCCAACCGCTGCTCTCCAGGGCATCCAGGGTGAGCAGCGAGCCGAAGACGACGAAGATGCCGAGCTTGACGATCTCCACGAGGTCGTCGGCGCGCTGCTCGAAATGGCGGCGCAGGTCGGGACGGCGCACGCCCAGCACGATTGCCGCGACGAACACCGCGATGAAGCCGTTGCCGCGTGGCGAGAGGACCGTCACGCCATAGGTGGCGAAAGCCACGCCGAGCGCGTACAGCGACTTCTGGTGGGCGGGAATGGGGTGCTCGAGCGGGCGTTTGTGCTCGCGCGGCATCAGCAGCGAGGAGAGGTAGCCGATCACGAGCCCGTAGAGGAAGCCAAGGCCGACGTCCTGCAGCACGAAGCGCCACCACACGAAGTTCTGCGATTCGCTGCTCAGGGCGGCGAGGAAGGTGAGCACCGCGGGCAGCGCCAACCCGTCGTTCAGGCCGGACTCGAGATTGAGCGAGTGGCGCACCAGTCGCGGCACGCGCGGATTGGTGACGATGTTCGAGGTCAGCACAGGGTCCGTGGGTGAGAGCAGCGCCCCGAGCAGCAACGACTCGGTCCACGACAATTTGACGAGCAGGTGCGCGGCCACGGCGATGATCCCGGCCGTAAGCGGCATCGCGATCGCGAGCTTGCGCAGCGGCACGTGCCAGGCACGCTGCAGCATCTCGCCCTCGACCTCCAAGCCGTCGCGGAACAGGATCACGATCAAGGCCACGAATGCGAGGTCCTCGACGAACCCGGATTGAGCGTGGAAGCTCACCAATTCCAGGCCGCCGTCGCCGACGAGGAACCCGGCAAGCACGAACAGCGCCGCGAGCGACAGGAACGAGCGCTGGGCGAGCCCGGAGGCGAGCGCACCGATGATCAGCAGCGCACCGAGAAACGCGGCGGTGGCTTGGAAGGAGGGCACCGACCCGGCTCCTCAGACGCCTAACACACCGAGCACAGCGGAGAATACTTCGATCATCGGGGATATGGCTCTGATCATCGGGGGTATATTGGAGAAGATCTTCAAAGCTCAGAGCAGAGGCGGTGGCCAATGGCAGCGAAAGACAGAATCGGCAAAGCAAGCGAGGCGGTGCGAAGCAGCGACTACCTCAAACGGCTGATCGAAGACGAGCAACTACGCGAGAACTTGCTTGCAGCATATGCGGCAGGGCGCAGCGCCTACGGGCGTATGAGCAACGGCAAGCCGACGGGCAAGGCACTGCTCGAGGATCGCAAGCTGCAAAAGGAGCTCTCCGAAGCGGCAAGCGCTCTGCGCGACGCGTCGTTCGCGATCAAGCAGCCGGCGTCCAAGCCAAAGCGCAAAGGCGGCCTCGGGCGCGCTCTCTTGCTGTTGGTCGTAGGCGCCACGCTCGCGCTCGCGCTCAGCGAGGACCTTCGCTCGAAGGTGCTCGACCTGATGTTCGGCGCCGAGGAGGAGTTCGACTACAGCTCCACCACGATGCCCGCCCAGGAGTCCCCGTCTCCCGCGGACGTGCCCGCCGCGTGAGCACGGACGCTCATCGTTCGCAGACATGACCCATACAGCGACCGCTGACACCGACGAAGCGCTGAGCGAGGACGCGTCGCGGCGTGAGGGCGGCGGGGAGCCGGCAGGCGCCGCGACCCGCTCGCTCTCCGGCGAGAAGGCGCAGCGGATCGTCGAGGCGATGCGCCACAGCGTGGCGCGCCGCGGGGCCGCCGGCTCCACGTTCGACCACGTCTCGCGCGAGGCCGGCGTCTCGCGCGGCCTGTTGCACTACTACTTCGGCACCAAGGAGCAGCTGCTCGTGGAGGCCGCACGGCGCGACTGCGAGCTGCGCATCGAGGCGCTCGAGAAACGCTTGGCGGGCGCTCAGACGGCCGATGATTTCGTGGCCTTGCTGGCGGAGAACCTGCAAGAGACGATCAGCGAGGACCAGGACTTCGTAACGCTCGTATTCGAGCTGTTCACGCTCTCGCGACGCAACGCCGACATCGCGCTCGAGTACGCCAGCCTGCTGCGGCGCACGCGCGAGCGCCTGGCCGGGATGTTGGCGGCGGCCCAGGAGGATGGGGTCCTGCGCCTGCATGCCGAGCCCGAGGCCGTCGCGGACATCCTCTTCTCGATCGGCGACGGCTTCGCGCTGCGCATGATCTCAGAGCCCGATCGCGATTTCAGCGCGTCGATTCAAGCGGGCATCGAGTGCGCCCGCTCGCTTGTAGCCGACTGAGCTCGGGTCGGGTCGATTCGAGCGGGCATCGAGTGCGTCCGCTCGCTTGTAGCCGACTGAGCTCGGGTCGGGTCGATTCGAGCGGGCATCGAGTGCGTCCGCTCGCTTGTAGCCGACCGATGCCTGGGCGCGTCGAGGGTCTCAAGGCCCGCAGCGGGTGCGTGGAGCGGCCTCGGCGACTCATATTGCCTCGCTTGTCTCCGACCGATTGCCTGGCTTGTCTCTGACCGCTTGGCGGCCTGCTCATATAATCCGCCGTCGATGCCAATCTACGAGTACAGACGACCGGACGGCACCACCTTCGAGGTGCAGCAGTCCTTCAGCGAGGATTCGCTCACCCTCGACCCCGAGACGGGTGTCCCCGTCGAACGCGTGTTGCACGCGCCGGCGGTCCACTTCAAGGGCAAAGGCTTCTACAACACCGACTACGGCACGCGCAAGCGCCAGCGTGAGAACGCGGCCTCCAGCGAGTCGTCCTCCTCGTCCTCCTCTGGCTCCTCGGGGGAGTCCTCCTCGAGCGAGGGATCCTCTTCGGACCTTTCCTCTGCCGGCGACTCGTCTGCCAAGAGCGACTCCGCCGGCAAGGGCGAGAGCAAGAAGGGCGAGTCTGCCGGCAAGTCGGAGAAGAAGGCGGACACGAAGCCGGTCGCGGCCGCGAAGTAGGGCTGGCAGGGCGCGGTCGAGGGTAAGGGCTGGCCGGGCC
>Ga0210386_10005304_pt1 | contig 10493 bp, 7 predicted proteins | sample IncBWH32OmetaG_FD_160091 | JGI IMG/M metagenome (GOLD analysis project Ga0210386, IMG submission 160091) | Forest soil microbial communities from Barre Woods Harvard Forest LTER site, Petersham, Massachusetts, United States - Inc-BW-H-32-O ... | reverse complement strand
GTAGCCCGGCCAGGCCGTCGTACCAGCCGTTCATGCGGGCGTAGGGGATGGCAAACACCGCGCCCATGGAGACCTTCACCGCCCGTCGGTAGAGCGGGTCGGCGCACCGCGGTGAGAGGAATATGGCGTCCACCCCGAGCGCGGCGGCGCACCGGAAGATGGCACCGACGTTGGCGTGGTCGACGAGGTCCTCGAGCACGATCACCCGGCGGGCGGCAGCAGCGAGCGCCGCGGTCTGCGGAAGCGGCTTGCGGTGAAGCGAGGCCAGCGCTCCGCGGTGGACGCGGTACCCGGTGAGTCGCTCGGCAGTCTCGTCTGGAACGACATATACCGGGGTGCCGGTCGCGGGCAGGGCCAGGAGGTCGCCCAGCCTCCGTTCGGCGAGTAGCACCGAGCGCACTGGATAGCCAGCCGCCACAGCCCGGCTGATGACCTTCGTCCCCTCCGCGATGAACAGCCCCTGCGCGGACTCCATGCTGGTACGCAACTCCATGTCCGTTAGCTGCGCGTAGTCCGCCAGCCGAGGATCCTCCACATCGGTTACGAATTCCCGCATCTGTTAAGTCTCGGCCACCCTTGCCTGCAACGGCGAACCCGAGGCCGACGATTGGCTTAAGTTGATCATGAAGGTCAGCCCGGCGGTGAACCAGGTGAAACTGGACTTTCACTTGGTTAGAGCAAAGTGAAACCGGGGTTTCATCCGGTTCGGGCCGGTCTGGAGCATGTGGACTACGGTGCTGACGGTACCAGCCTGACTGAAGTCCCATTTCTGGGCCCGCGGCGCTGACCGCGACCATCAAGCCAAGAGTCCGAGCGTCAGTCCTCCGTGGGCCGATCCCGTGGTCTGCGGGGTTCCGCGGGCCCGGTCGCCGATGTACGCTCTGCTGGTACCGGCGGCAAGCAGTCTCGGGACGATGCAGGGAGGCCGCCGACGAGTCAGGATCCCCGTCCGCCCCCCGAGCTCCTCGGACGTCGCAGCGAGTGCGAGGCACTCGACCGGCTCTTTGCCGACGCGCTCGCCGGCCGGAGCCGGGTCACCGTTCTACGGGGCGAGGCGGGCGTGGGCAAGAGCGCGCTGCTGGGTTACCTGTCCGACCGGGCCGCCGGCTGGCACGTCGCCAGAGCCGCCGGCGTCGAGTCGGAGATGGAGCTGGCTTATGCCGGCCTGCACCAGCTATGCGCGCCGATGCTGGACCAGCTCGGCCGGCTGCCCGTTCCGCAGCGCGACGCGCTCGCGACGGTGTTCGGCCGCAGCGCCGGCGCCGCGCCCGACCGGTTCCTGGTGGGGCTGGCCACGCTGACGCTGTTCGCCGAGGTCGCCGAGCAGCAGCCGCTGGCCTGTCTCGTCGATGACGCGCAATGGCTCGACCACGCCTCGGCGCAGATCCTAGGGTTCGTGGCCCGGCGCCTGCTGGCTGAGCGGATCGCGGTGGTGTGCGCCGCGCGGACGGGGGCCGCCGATGATGTTCTCGCCGGGCTCCCTGAGCTTTCCGTCCGCGGCCTCGGGGACAGCGATGCTCGCGCGCTGCTGCTGGCCAACGTGCCCGGCCCCCTGGATTCCGCTGTTTGCGACCAGATCGTCATGGAGAGTCACGGCAATCCACTGGCCTTGCTCGAGCTGCCACGCACGTGGAACGTCGCCGGCCTGGCCGGCGGATTCGGTCTTCCCGGGGGTCAGCCGGTCGCTGGCCGGATCGAGCAAAGCTACATCCGGCGCCTGCAGCTGCTCCCTCCCGACACCCAGCTGCTCGTCCTCGCGGCCGCCGCCGAGCCCCTCGGCGACCCGGTCCTGCTGCACCGGGCCGCAGGGACGCTCGGGATCGACCTCGCAGCCGCGGGCCCGGCACAGGACGGCGGGCTGCTCGAGCTGGGCAGGCGCATCGAGTTCGCGCACCCGCTGGTCCGGTCCGCCGCCTACCGCTCGGCCGCCGCGGAAGACCGGCACCGTGTGCATCGCGCCCTGGCCGATGCCACCGTCGCCGGGACCGACCCGGACCGGCGGGCCTGGCACCGCGCACGCGCGACCCTGGGACGCGACGAGGAGGTCGCCGCCGAGCTCGAACGGTCGGCGGCCCGTGCCCAGGCGCGCGGCGGCGTCGCCGCGGCGGCCGCGTTCCTGCAACGGTCCGCGGAGCTCACCGTCGATCCGGCGCGGCGCGCGGAGCGCTCGCTGGCCGCGGCGCAGGCGAGCTTTCAGGCCGGCGCCTTCGACGCAGCGCTCCAGCTGGCGGCCGCGGCCCAAGCCGGACCGCTCGACGGGTTCCAGCGCGCCCGCGTGGACCTGGTGTCCGGCCGCGTCGCCTTCGCGTCAGGCCGCGGGAGCGATGCTGCCGCTCGCCTGCTACTGAACGCGGCGAGACAGCTCGAGCCGTTCGACCCCGAACTCGCACGTGAGACCTACCTGGTCGCCTGGGGCGCGGGGGTTCTTGTCGGGCCCGTCGAGGGAGACGACGTCTTCGGCGAGATCTGCCGCGCCGCCCGGGCGCTCCCGCCGCGGCCAGGCCCGGCACGTCCGCTTGACCTGCTGCTCGACGGCCTCGCTTTGCTGACCACCAACGGGCACGCCGCCGCCATTCCGGCGTTGCAACGAGCCGCGAAGGCGCTGACCGACCTGCCCGTGCAGGACCTCCTGCGCTGGGGCTGGATGGCCCAGGCCGCCAGCATCACCGTGTGGGACGACGAGGGCTTGCGCGCGACGTGCACGAGGAACGTCCGGCTCGTCCGCGACGCCGGCGCGCTGGCCGAGTTGCCAATTCACCTGGCCGGATTGGCCATGGCACGGCTGTGGGCCGGTGACTTCGCGGGTGCCGCGGCGCTCGTCGCGGAGGCCGACAACGTCGCGGCGGCTACCGGAGGCCGGTTCGTGCCCAACGCCCTGCTGTGGCTCCGGGCGTTGCAAGGGCGCGAAGCCGCCGCCGCCGCGGCGATCGAGCAGGCTGCGGCCGGGGGGCCCGGCGTGGCGATCTATGCCCACTGGGCCGCCGCGGTCCTGTACAACGGCCTGGCCCGCTACCAGGAAGCCGCGGAAGCGGCCCGGCAAGCCACGTCAAACACCTTCGACTACCACGTGTCGGCCCGGGCGCTGCCCGAGCTGGTCGAGGCGGCCGCGCGCGCCGGAAACCCCGGGCTCGCACGCGATGCGCTCGAGCGGCTGGCTGAGGTGACGCAGCGCTGCGGTACTGACGTCGCGCTCGGCGTCGAGGCGCGGACCCGGGCCTTGCTGAGCTACGGGATAGGCGCTGACCGCCTCTATCGCCTAGCGATCGATCACCTGGGACGCACCCGGCTGCGCCCGGAGCTCGGCCGGGCTCATCTGCTTTACGGCGAATGGCTGCGCCGCGAGGGCCGGCGCGCCGACGCGCGCGAACAGCTACGTACGGCCCACGACCTGTTCACCGCGATCGGTATGGAAGCGTTCGCCGAGCGCACCGGCCGCGAGCTGCTCGCGACGGGCGAGAAGGTGCGCAAGCGAAGCCCCGACACGCGTGACGGTCTCACGCCGCAGGAAGAGCAGATCGCCCGGCTGGCCCGCGACGGCCTGTCGAACCCGGAGATCGGCGCGCAGCTGTTCGTCAGCGCGCGCACGGTCGAGTGGCACCTGCGCAACGTGTTCTCCAAGCTCGGTATCACCTCGCGCAGGCAGCTCCGGACGGCGCTGCCCCCGGACGCCCGGGTCGCCGGAAGAGCCTGAGCTCAGCATCTGCCAGCGGGTCCGGTGAGGCTCCTCGCGGCCACGGCCCAGGGAGATACCAGGGAAGCCGAAGCGAAACCCAGGGCAATCCACCGGGGCGACGGGCCGCAGGGCGAAGGACGCTGCGGATATGCGACGCAACGAGCCACGAGCCGGAGCTCGACCTGAGGAGATCCGCATGTTCGCGAAAGAGCCAAGGTCATGACGACGTCCCGGTCACGGCGTGCCTCGCTGGCCGCCGTCTGCGGCGTGGCGCTGGTGTCATTGACCCTTACCGCAGCCGACGCCGCCGCCGCCGAGACCGGCGGCGCGACCGCCGCGGCTTCGGGTTCCGGCGCCGCCCCGATCGTGACCACTACCGACGGCGCCGTCCGCGGCACGGCCGGGCCTGAGGGCGATGCCTTCCTCGGGCTGCCTTACGCCGCTCCCCCGACCGGCAACCTGCGATGGCGCCCGCCGCAGCCTCCGGCCCGCTGGCGCGGTGTCCGCGACGCAACCAGCTTCGCGCCGAGCTGCCCGCAGAACCCGAGCGCGAACCCGTTCCTGCCGCCCGGGCTCATGAGCGAGGACTGCCTGTACCTCAACGTGTACACGCCCGCGCCGCGCAGCAGTGACGAAGGCGGCCGGCCGGTGCTGGTGTGGATCCACGGCGGCGGGCTGACACAAGACGGCGGCCGCAACTACGCCCCCGCCACATTGGCGGCGGACGGCGTGGTGGTCGTCACGATCAACTACCGGCTCGGCGCGCTCGGCTTCCTCGCCCACCCGGCGCTGGCGTCACGGCCCGGCGGCCCGGCGGGCAACTACGGACTGCTGGACCAGCAGGCCGCGCTGCGCTGGGTGCAGGCCAACATCCGCCGGTTCGGCGGTAACCCGCACAACGTCACCATCGCGGGCGAGTCGGCCGGCGGCCTTTCCGTGCTCGCCCAGATGGTCTCACCCGGCGCCCGCGGGCTGTTCCAGAAGGCGATCATCCAAAGCGGCGCGTTCGCGCTCAACCAGCAGCCCTTGGCTGCCGCCGAGACGGCCGGCGAGGCCTTCGCGGCCAAGGCCGGATGCCCGGACCAGACCGCGGCGTGCCTGCGCAAGCTGCCGGTCGCGGACCTGGTCAGCTCCCCCTTCGCCGGGATCCCCGGCGTCGTCGACGGCCAGGTCCTCACCGAGCCGATCGGGACGGCGCTGGCCGCCGGGCGGTTCGCCCGCGTGCCAGTCCTCGACGGGACCAATCATGACGAGGAGCGGATCTTCGTCAGCTTCGGCCGGGCCATCAGCGGCGGCACCAACGTGGCGATACCCGGGGACGGCACGGTGACCGCCGGCAACTACCAGAGCGACATCGCCGCGGTGCTGGGCGTGCCGGCTGCGCGGGCCGCGGCGATCGCGGCCGAATACCCGCTCGCCGCGTACCCGGCGCCGGCCGTGGCCTTCAGCGCGCTGGCCGGGGACGCGAACTTCGCCTGCCCCGCGCTGCAGCTGGACTCGTTGACCGCCAAGCGCGTGCCGACCTTCGCCTATGAGTTCAACGACGATGCCGCGCCGCTGCGCTTCACGCCGCCGCTCGCCGGCCCGCCCGTGGCAACGCACGGGTCCGAGCTGCAGTACCTGTTCGAGCTGCCGAACGCGCCGGTCCCCGGCACGCTCAACGCCGGCCAGCAAGCACTCGCGGAGAGCATGCAAGCTGCCTGGGCGAACTTCGCGGCCAGCGGCAACCCCGCCACCACGGCGGTGCCCTGGCCCGCATTCGGCCGCGCGGACCGGGCGTCCGTGCTGTCGCTCGTCCCGCCACAGCCACAGCTCGAGACCGACTTCGCCGCCAGGCACCACTGCTCGTTCTGGGCCGCCAGCTAGCGGCCTGCGTCATGACCATCGAAGAAAGAACATCCCATGTCAAGCACGATTGAAATCCGTCCCTTCCAGGTCGACATGCCGGACGAGGCCATCGCCGACCTTCGGCGGCGCGTCGCCGCTACATGCTGGCCCAGCAAGGAACTCGTCACAGACGGGTCGCAAGGCGTGCAGCTGGCGACGATGCAGGAGGTCGCCCGCTACTGGGCGACCGACTACGACTGGCGTGCGTGCGAGGCGAGACTGAACGCGCTACCGCAGTTCCAGACCGAGGTCGACGGGGTCGGCATCCACTTCATCCACGTCAAGTCCCGGCACGAGAACGCGCTGCCGCTGATCATCACGCACGGCTGGCCTGGCTCGGTGATCGAGTTGCTCGGGGTGGTCGGCCCGCTCACCGATCCGACCGCGTACGGCGGCTCGGGCGAGGACGCGTTCGACCTGGTGCTGCCGTCCCTGCCCGGCTACGGCTTTTCGGCAGCACCGATGGAGGCCGGCTGGGATCCCGGCCGCGTCGCGCGGTCCTGGGCGGAGCTGATGAGCCGGCTCGGGTACTCCCGCTACGTCGCCCAGGGCGGTGATATCGGCGCCAGCGTCACCGACGCGATGGGGCGCCTAGCCCCGGACGGGCTGCTCGGCATTCACCTGAACTTCCTCCCGGCGTTCCCGACCGACGTGCTGGCGGCGGTCTTCGGCGGCAGCTTGCCGCGGGCAGGACTATTCAAGCGGGTCGCGGTAGCGGTCCTGGCGGCCCACGCCGAGAAGCAGCAACCGACCGCACTCGATGCGCTCGTCGCCCTGTGGAAGCGGGGCTACATCGTCGAGATGCCGGAGCACCCGCAGACGATCGGCTACGCCTTGACCGATACGCCCGTCGGGCTGGCGGCCTGGATGCTCGATCACGACACCGACAGCTACCAGAAGATCTCCCGCGCCTTCCTCGACGGCCGTCCCGCGGGCGGCCTGACCCGGGACCGGGTCGTCGACAACATCACCCTGTACTGGCTGACGGGCACCGCGACCTCGTCGGCCCGGCTGTACTGGGAGACCGGACGGACTGCAGTGGCCGCGGCTGCGGCCGGGCAGAAGCCCCCCGAACTCTCGCTCCCGGTCGCCTTCACCGTCTTCCCGGGCGAGATCTTCCAGGCCCCGCGCAGCTGGGCCGAGAAGGTCTACCCCAAGCTCATCTACTTCAGCCAGGCCGGGCAGGGCGGTCACTTCGCCGCCTGGGAAGAGCCCGAACTGTTCGCCGCCGAAATGCGCGCCTCCTTCCGGTCACTTCGCTGACCAGGCAACCAGGAATCAACTGAGCCGCAGACCATGCGAAGGGAAGAAGCCATCATGAACTCGACCAGCAACTTTGCCTACGACGTGTTCGTCAATGACCCGCCGCCACAGGACAACGGGTTGCTTCCGAACGGAGAGCCGAAGGGAGGCTCGCCTGTCGCGAGCACCCTGATCTACGGGAGCAGGGATGCGGTGCTCACCGATCCCGGGTTCACGGCGGACCAGGCGGACGCGCTCGGCGACTGGCTGGCCGGAAAGGACCGGAACCTGACGGACATCTTCATCACCCACGGCCACGGCGACCACTGGTTCGCCGCCGGGCTGCTGGCCGAGCGGTTCGGGGCCCGCGTTGTCGCCACGGCGGGAACGATCGCTCAGATGCACGTCAACGTCGCTGCGCGGCCGCTGCTGTGGGACAAGGTGTACCCGGGGATCCCGCCGTCGCCGGTCACCGCGGTGACGGTGCCGGGCAACCGCTTCGCGCTCGAAGGACACGATCTGGTGATCGTGGAGGTCGGGCACGCCGACACCGACGACAACAGCGTTCTGCATGTCCCGGATCTCGGGCTGGTCGTCGCCGGGGATGTGATCTACAACGGCGCGCATATGTACCTGGGGGAAGGCGTGGTCGTCGGCGGCTTCGGGCCCTGGCGCGCGGCGATCGATAAGGTCGAGGTTCTCGTGCCCCGGCATATCGTCGCCGGTCACCAGGACAGGCAGCTCGACGACGACGCCGAGCGGACGATCGCCGAGACCCGGCAGTACCTCGACGACGCCGACGAGCTCCTGCGGAGCGAGACGACCGCCGTGGGCTTCTTCAGCGCCAAGATCGAGCGGTACCCGAACCACCTGGCGCGGACGGTGCTGTGGGCTGGTGCCAGCGCACTGTACGGCGTGCGCGAACACCCCGGAGAAAACGCCGAGCACCTCGCCCAGATCCTCGTAGCCGGCTGGCTTTGACCCGTGGACACACCTAGGGGCTTCTATCCCGGACGCAGGACGCTGCCGGGGGCAGCCGCGTTCTGGGTCCTGGCTGTGCTGTTCTTGATGTTGTTCTTCGCCTCGGCGGCCGCGTCGCCGTTGTACCCGGTGTATCAGGCCCAGTTCCGGTTCTCAGCGGCCACGCTGACCGCCGTGTTCGCGGTCTATGTCCTGGTCCTGCTGGTCACGCTGCTGTTCTTTGGGTCAGTGTCGGATTACCTGGGCCGGCTACCGATAATCATCACGGCGCTGGTCTTCAGCGCGGCCGCGTGCGCGCTCTTCCTGTCCGCGCACGGCGCCGGGGCACTGTACGCGGCCAGAGCCCTGCAGGGCATCGCAGATCGCGACCCGGATTGGAGGTCAGCCCTTAGGCTGAGCCACTGCAAGACATCGCCCGCTCGGCGGCATTATTGGGTGACCTTCGGTTGCTTGCACCCTTCGGGTCACATAATGCCTGATCATGGAGGTGACCGAGGCGCTGCGCACCTCGATCGTGGAGCCTCACGATCACCTCCATATCAACCATGTGCGGGCATTTGGCAGGTCAGTCCTTGCCACGCAGATCACCCGGTTCGGGCGCAATGCACGCGGTCAGGTCGGCGGCAGGCGGTCGACCATATCGGCTCCGCGCGTTTTCTCCGACTTCCTTTCATCACTCAGCGTGATGCCAGTTGTGACTGCAACCCGCTGACGGTTGGCTGACCTATCTGGGAGGTCGGCCACGGTGGCCGTCCACTCGCGGGAGCCGAGATGGGGAGCCATCGTCGGCCGGCATCAGGCCACATGCAGCCTACTAGAACGTTCGATTCCTTAGCTCTACCAGTCATCCAGACTCAACCAGACACATCAGCCGACGTAAAGAATCTCGTTCGCATTGGGATAGTCAGTTCAGCGTCGCCGCCAGGTGCACGCTGTCCGGCTTCTGGTGAGCGTCCCTGGTCATGCAGGATTCGGGTTCCCGTCGCTGGTTGCTCGCTCTCATGGCTGCGGTATTTGTGATCAGCCATCGAGGCGACGCCCGAGCACGACGACTTCTGAGTCGGCGTATCCCAGATGTTCATAGAAGCCGATCGTCCCCCGGTTTGTCGCGCGGACCATGAGCTGGATCTTAGGGATCCCCCGTGACCGCACCCAGTCTTCGCAAGCTTGCATCATCTGCCTGCCCAGCCCGCGGCCCCGCTGCGCCACGTCGACGGCCAGATAGTAGACCCAGCCCCGATGACCGTCGTGACCGACCATGGCGGTAGCGAGCAGACCGTCATCGTCTCCGATGGCGGCAAGCACGCAGGACGAACTGCCACCGGCCGCCCGGCGCAGGTCGGCTTCAGGATCGTTCCACGGCCGCGTCAAGGCGCTGTCCTGCCACAGCCGGACAGCGGCGTCGTACAGGCGTTCCGGAAGTGGCTCGATCCTCACCGCCGAAGCGTACTCATCGTGCCCAAACCCGGCATGCGGTGCACTGTCAAGACAGGGCCAACGTTCACCTGAACAGCCGGTCCATGACTTTAGCGCCGCGGCGCAGTTCTGGGACGATCAGCTTCCGGTAGACCGTCTCGGTCGTCAGGGTGCCCTTGTGCCCTACGAGGTCGGCGATGTCCTCCAGCGGCATCCCGTCGGAGCTGAGGAGAGAGACGAACGTGTGCCGCAGCTCCCGCGGCACCCAGTCGGTACCCAGGCCAGCTGCCTCGGTGATCTTCCGGAACTCGCGCTGTGCTGCTAACGAGCGGTCGAATTGTTCCTGAGTCGGTCCGTAGTTAGAAATCCGGTGCTTCCGGTTGGATTTCTTGCGGGACTCGGGTGACTTGCGATGCGGGTGGTGTCGGCTATACAGCCTGTTGCGCTCCATGGTCTCGGCTGTCTTGCAAGGGCCTCCATGTCCAGGAGTACGGGCACATGTCGACTTCTTTCGCGGCATCCACTTGCCGCACCACTCTTACCCCATTTAGACAATTTATTTCCGACTCCTCGGCTTTGCGCTGCGACATGCCGCATCGAGTATTCGAAAATTGTGGGCGCAGTAGGATTCGAAACTACGAAAACCCCTTCGCTTGTAAGCAAAGTCTGCAACGTGCCTGGAGGATGCTGGGAATAGCCTGATGTGGCATCTAGCTGCGACGATCATGGCTGGTAGTGGCCTGGCGTGGCCTAGAGTCTGCGGTCGTTGGCTCTTGGTTTGGCTTTTGGATTCATATTGTCCGTATCCTTGTCCTACCGCTGTGCTACCATAATCGTCATGGCAGTGCGGAAGAAGCGCTCGATCTCTATGCCGCCCGACCTCGATGCGGAGATAGCAGCCGCCGCCGCGCGGGCGGGAATGAGCTACAGCGCCTGGCTGGCCGATATTGCACGCAAGGAATTCACCATCCGGGTCGGCCTGGCCGCTGTCAGCCGGTTCGAGCAGGACCATGGGGCGTTCACCCCCGAAGAGCTTGCTGAGGCCGAGCAGTGGGCTGCCACGGCGGTCGAGCGGGCCGGCCGGACCGGCAGCAGCGTCCAGCGGCGGACCGCCTGAATGGGCGTCACCTACGACACTGGCGCGCTCATCGCCGCTGACCGGGGGGGACGCCGCATGTGGGCTCGTCACCGCGCCCTGCTGACGCTGCGTGAGGTGCCCACCGTCCCTGCACCAGTGGTGGCGCAGTCCTGGCGCGGCGGCGGCCGCCAGGCTCTGCTCGCCCGCCTGCTGGCA
>Ga0210386_10005303_pt1 | contig 10495 bp, 6 predicted proteins | sample IncBWH32OmetaG_FD_160091 | JGI IMG/M metagenome (GOLD analysis project Ga0210386, IMG submission 160091) | Forest soil microbial communities from Barre Woods Harvard Forest LTER site, Petersham, Massachusetts, United States - Inc-BW-H-32-O ... | reverse complement strand
GCTAAGAATAGTTTGTTATTGAATACAATAGAGGCACGTATCCTGCCATTCATAGAATTTCTAATTGAATACCAGTCGCTGTCTTTTAATATAGCTATTGGGATTTCTTTATTACCAGCTTTAAAACTACCAATGGCATACAAACTGTCTTTGTATTTAACAAATGAAGTTATTTCCCCATTCATTCCATTTATCGAACTGCTCCAGTTCTGTCCATCCCATTCGGCTATGTTATTTGTTTTAAGCCCCCCGGCAGAATCAAACCATCCTCCGACAAATAATCTGCCCTTGAATGTTGTTAGTGCAGTTGCATCCATTGAGAATTTAGAATTAATTCCTTTGCCAGGTTGTATTAACTTTTCTCCATCCCATTTAGCTATTTTATCATAATTATCATTGCCAAAATTGAATTTACCGGTTATGTATAAACTACCTTTAAATACCTCCATTGATGAAGGCATTTCTTCAGACCCAATACCCACAGCAGACCATTTAATACCATCCCATTTTGCAATATTTTTAGCAGGAACACTATTTATAGAATCAAACTGGCCGCCTACATATAATTCACCATTATAAAAGCACATTAAAGAAATGAATCCAGAAGTATTTATAGGTGCAGTAGGATTCCAGTCTTGGCTGAAGCCATAAATGCATTGAAGTAGAAAATAAAATATTACAATAGTGATGCGCATTCAAGCAAATATAATACTAAAATTTCTCGCCATCGGTTTCAGCGAATATTGTATTTTCGACTTAATATCACTATAGCTTGTAGCTAAATTTATAAACGAAGGCATAGTTTCGCTTAACGGCGAAATGAAAAAAGAAGACAGTAGAGTTTTCAACAACCTGTACAAAACAAAAACCCTGAATACTACGACATAGTATTCAGGGTTTTTAAAGTGCGGATGAAGGGACTCGAACCCGTACGCCTCGCGGCACCAGATCCTAAGTCTGGCGCGTATACCAATTCCGCCACATCCGCTTAATTGAAAAACGGCTGCAAAGGTAGAAAATGTATTGATAATTGAGCATTTTATTTCTTTTTATAGCCCATTATCCCTACATTTGCCGCCATGAAAATTTCTCCTGCGCAAACACTGGAACAGATAGCAGCCATTATTGGCGCTACTTTTGATGGGGACCCTAAGCACCAGGTAACAGGATTGAATGAAATACACAGGGTAGTTAGCGGAGATATAGTTTTTGTTGATCATCCGAAGTATTACGATAAAGCCTTACAATCGAACGCCACCACTATAATCATTAATAAAAAGGTTCCCTGCCCTAAAGGTAAGGCGCTTCTTTTTTGCGATGACCCTTTTAGTGCATATATAAAGATCATTAAGCACTTTCATCCTGACGATTTCAGCCAAAAGGAAATGATAAGCCCAACGGCTAAAATTGGCAAGAACACCAGCATAATGCCAGGTGTATTTATTGGCAAAAATGTTGTGGTTGGCGATAATTGCGTTATTCATCCTAATGTATCGATTTACGATGAAACGGTTATTGGTAATAATGTAACAATCCATTCCGGAACCGTAATAGGCAGTGATGCATTCTACTTTAAACGCAGGCCCGAGCTATTTGACAAGATGGTATCATGCGGTAATGTGGTAATAGAAGATGATGTTGAAATAGGCGCTGCCTGTACTATCGACAGGGGTGTTTCAGATACCACACGCATTGGTGCAGGCTCTAAATTAGATAACCAGGTGCATGTAGGGCACGATACACAAGTTGGCAAAATGTGCCTGTTTGCTGCGCAAGTGGGTATTGCCGGTGTAGTTACTATTGAAGATAATGTTACGCTTTGGGGCCAGGTTGGTGTGCCAAGCAATATTCATATTGGTAAAGGAGCCGTGCTGCTGGGTCAATCAGCACCAAGCAAGTCACTGGAAGGCGGTAAATCGTATTTGGGTAGCCCGGCAGGTGATGCCAAAGACAAAATGCGTGAAATTATTACGCTGAAAAAGATCACTGAAGAAATGGCGAAGAAAGAGAACTCTCAGCCTTCTTAAATTAACTTGTTCTTCTTAGTTTAATTATGTGCAGCGAATTCAACATTCGCATTACAGGATATGTAGGGTCGAACTCAAACCACCTCTTAGCAAAATTAGGGCTGTTAGGGCTTTTATGGTGATTGTTCTGGAACAATTCTCCGAGCAACAAAATATCTATCGGGCTTGTATTCTTTGATTTATCTCCGTTATCGAAATTAGAGTAACCATATTTATGCCCGCACCAGTTTACAACCGCGCCTTGCACCGGACTGATAAGAAATTCAAAAGGCAGTAACAAAAACCACCATGCTGATGGGGCAAATGAAATATAGAATGCAATATATATTGATGCAAAAAACAAACGGGTGTACCAGTTATCAGCTATTCTATCTAAAAAAGGCCATTCCGGGTAATTACCTCTGAATGCTTCTTCAGGCTCAATTTTTTTATCTACATACATCATATACATATTCTTTGTTTGTACCATCATGGTCCATACATCTTTAAAAAAATGCGGAGAATGCGGATCCTTTTCTGTATCGCTATAGGTATGGTGCATGCGGTGCAATATCGCATACGCCCTTGGATTCAGAAAAGACGAGCCTTGGGTAATAAAAGTAAGCACATAGAAAAATCGTTCCCACCCCTTGCTCATGCTGAACATTTTGTGCGAAGCGTACCTATGAAGGAAAAAGGTCTGACAAAACAGGGAAAGAAACCAGTGGGCAATAAAGAAAATCAGTATCGGCATAAAACTCTTATTAAAGGCAATTATTAATCCACCAGTTATACATATAGACGCACCACAACTAAAATACCCTTAATTTATTGGAGGAGAAGGGTTCGGATTATTTGTAACTCGTTTATTAGCAGGTATTATATATACCTTGCCAAAGTCAAGATAGTCCATTGAATTACCATAAAAGTTCTTTACGTAGTTATGATACAGGTAGTAGTTTTCCTCATAATAAATACACAGGTAAGGGGCTTCATCCAATGCAATTTGATCGGCCTGGGCGTATAATTTATATCTAACGCTGTCATTAACAGCGAGTAAAGCATGAGCAAAAACCGTATCAAACTCTGGGTTATTATACCTGCAGGCATTTGTATATGCCATTGCATCTGTATCTTTTGGAACATTAGCTCCGTCAAACATCGTGAGGAATGTTTGCGGATCAGGGTAATCGGCTAACCATTCTTCTCTGAAAACAGGAACTTTTCCACGCAGGAAGGCATCCAGATGTTGCGGGAAAGGAACAGCATTTATTTTTACAGTTATGTTCAGATTTTCTTTCAACATCTTTTGCAATACTTCAGCGATCTGAACATTGCGTTGTCCGCCATCACTGCTTGTTTGCAAGGTGATTTCAGGAAAATCCTTACCATTCGGGTAGCCAGCCTTGGCCAATAGTTCTCTTGCTTTATCAGGATCGAAATTATAACCCTTAAGCTGTTTGTAATCGTAGCCCGGGAAAGCCTGTGGAGGAACAATACCGTATGTACCCGGTATTCCTTCGCCTTGTAAGGTATAATTAACAATCTTATCACGATCAACGGCATAATTAAATGCCTGTCTTAAATATTTGTTGCTGAATATCTTATCGCGTGTTTGGAAGCCATAAAAATAGGTACTCATAGCGGGTTTTACATCCAGTGTATAGTCCACCTTATTCCCGCTATTAGGTTCCTCAGTAGAATTCATTTGGCCAAGTATCTGAGGAATGATCTCAATAGGTATCTGGTACATCATTTCCAGGTTGCCTTGTTGAAACTCAAGTAATTCAGATTTTTTTTCGTGAACGAAAGAAAAATGTATTGCATCGAGATATGGTAAGCGGTTACCGTATTGATCAACACCCCAATAATTAGGGTTACGCACTAATACAATAGCCTGGTCTTCTTTCGCTTCTTTTTCCATAAAAGGGCCTGTACCTACCATGTGAATACGCATATCTATACCATATTTATCAAGCGCTTCCTTAGGAAATACCCAACAGCCTGGCTCACTTAGTAAATTTAAAAATCCGCCGAAAGGAGCTTTTAATGAAATCTGTATAGTAGAATCATCAAGTGCTTTAACTCCTGAAACACCTTCTGCCGGCAATGGTTTTTTATTAACTGAAAGGTTGTAATATTCATCAGCGCCTTGTACCCTGTTTTGAAATGTAACTTCAAATTGCTGGTTTTGAGGGCTTGCTGTACATAACTGATCAAAACACCATTTAAAATCTTTTGCGGTCACTTCTCTGCCTTTACCATCAGGAAAACAAGGGTCGTCCTGGAATTTAACCCCTTTACGCAGGTGAAATGTCCAAACAGTAGCGGCTTCATTACGCTCCCAACGATAAGCCAGGCAAGGAATATTAGAAAGGTCTTTAGAAGAAAGTTTTACCAGGCCTTCATATACCTGATTTGCGATATTATGTGCTGTTATATCGCCCACATTGTCAGGGAAAAGACTCCTGAAATTAATAACCCAGTTCAGGCGAAATACGCCTCCATAATAAATTCCGCCCTTAGCTAAATGCCCTGCTTTACTACCATGGTCATTTCCACAACCCGCCAGCAGCAAGCATAATGCAATAACTGGTAACAATCTTTTGTTCATACTAATTATAGAAAAAACGTTTCAACCAATCTTCTTATACTTCCTGTGGGTATAAGTCTAAGGTTCAAAAGTAAAAAAAATATCCAAATTGACGATATGGAACTTTCACTAATACCTTAAAATGAATTAGTATGCTCTTAAAAATCTATTTCGGTTAGCATAGGGCAATGATCGGAATGCATAGCGTCGGGCAGTATAATAGCCCTTTTTAAAGCTTTTCCCATGGGTTCACTTACCAATTGGTAATCTATCCGCCAGCCCTTATTATTAGCCCGGGAATTTGCCCTGAAACTCCACCAGGTATATTGATGGGGTTCTTTGTTGAACTGCCTTAAAGAATCTATAAACCCGGTTTTCATAAAGCCATCTATCCATTCTCTTTCTTCCGGCAGAAAACCCGAAGAATTGGCGTTACTTACAGGGTTATGTATATCAATAGGTTTGTGGCAAATATTGTAATCGCCTGCTATAATAAGATTAGGCCTTTTCTTTTTCAGTTTATCAATATAGGTCTGGAACTGGGCTATCCATTTCATCTTAAAGGCTTGTCGTTCGTCCCCTGATGTGCCTGATGGCATATAAACACTTATCACCGAAACGTCTCCATAATCTGCCCTTAGCACCCTGCCTTCTTCATCGTTAAAGCCACAGCCATATTCCACATGATCGGGTTTGTTTTTTGTAAGAATAGCAACACCACTATACCCTTTCTTTTCAGCCGAAAACCAATAGTCATGGTATCCTGCCTTGGTAAAATCATCCAGGTTAAGCTGTTCTTTTAATGCCTTTATTTCCTGCAGGCAAATAACATCGGGGCTTACTGTTTTTACCCAATCAAGCCATCCCTTCGACATAGCTGACCGTATGCCGTTTACATTATATGTTACAATCTTCTTCATTTGTGTTGTGCTAAACTCAACAAAAATAGAAATTCTGCGTTATTTACGATATTCGTAGTTTTTGATTGTGAGAAAGCTTTCCCTTTTACTAATAGGGTTTTTAGGAATTATTTCCACGCATGGGTATGCTCAGCAGCAAAGTAACCAGCGCAAAAAAGCTATTGTCATATCCTCACACGACACATTACGAATTGATTCACTTGGCATTTTGCCTCAATCATTACAGGTACATTTAAATGGTAACCAGAAGTTAGATAGTACTTATTATAAACTTGATCTGCCTAAAGGAATAATTTTTCTTAACCTGCCAGAATTAAAAAAACTTGGAATAAAAGCCGATACACTTTACTGCATTTATAAAGTTCCTGTAATTCCTCCAAAACCTATTCCATTAAATCAATTAACGAATCAGAGGAAAAAGGCGATAGCAATAAAAGGGAACGATACCATCAAAATTGATTCCTTAAGCATCTTTCCGCAATCGTTTAATTTAAAAACAAGTACTGGAAAAGTACTTGACAGCAACTATTATAAACTTGAGCCGGCAGAAGGCATATTAATTCTGAATTCAGCTAAACTGAAAAAAGACAGCATACGGTCAGATAGTGTTTATTGTACGTATAAAGTTTTTCCGTTTTTACTTACGCAAACGCATGAACATAAAAATAACAATACTATTCACCCCACCAGGTATGGCCAAAACCAAGCATATCTTTATCAGGTTGGGCAAAGCAATGGCAGTAATGACCCGTTTGACCTTGGCACATTGAATAAAAGCGGAAGCATTTCGCGTGGTGTAACATTTGGTAACAGTCAAAACCTAACGGTAAACTCGGCGCTTAATTTACAGCTTGCAGGTAAGCTTAGTAATAACGTTAATGTGCTAGTATCTGCCACCGACAATAGCCTGCCTATACAACCGGAGGGCAATACTGCAACTCTACAGGATTTTGATAAAGTATTTATAAAACTCTATAATAAGAACACAAGCCTTATTGCGGGCGATTATGAATTAAATAGCCCTACAAGTTATTTTATGAAATTCTATAAAAAAGCTGAAGGTGGGTTATTCTCAACCCGATTTATAGTAGGCCCTGAAAAGGATAGCAGTAAAGTCGCCTACCTTAAAGTAACCGGTGGCGGTGGCATATCGAAAGGCAAATTTGCACGTAACGAAATAACACCAATTGATGGAAATATGGGGCCATACCGCCTTACCGGCACAGATAATGAAAACTATATTGTTGTTCTGTCAGGCACTGAAATGGTTTACCTGGACGGACAATTGATGCAGCGCGGGCAAAACAACGATTATAGTATTGATTATAACAATGCCCAGGTTACATTTACTCCTAAGCACCTGATTCTGCAAACAACCCGTATCGTGGTTGAATTTCAATATAGCGACCAGACCTATTTACGTTCGCTTTATTTTGCCGGAACAGAATACCATAAAGATAACCTGAACCTGAGATTTAATTTATATTCTGAACAGGATGCAAAAACACAGCCATTGGCACAGAACTTAACTTTCCCGCAGGAACAGTTTCTTGCATCAATTGGAAATAATATTCAAAACGCTTTAGTGCCCGGTGCTGTTTCCGTTCCATTTAATAATACCGATGTACTTTACCGTAAAGTTGATACTATAAATGCTGTGTTGGGTTTCAATGATTCTATATATGTGTACTCTACAGATTCTACAAAAGCACATTATCAATTATACTTTACACAGGTTAACCAGGGGCAAGGTGATTATATCCAAATTCCATCAGCGGCTAACGGAAGGGTTTTTCAATGGGTGGCCCCGGTAAAGGGAATACACCAGGGGAATTATGTGCCTGAGGTACTTCTCATAACTCCCAAGAAAAAACAAATGGTAACATTGGGCGGAGATTATAAACTATCGGCAAACTCAACTATTCTGGTTGAAACAGCTGTAACAAATAATGACGTTAACACATTCTCAACACTTGGCAAAGGGCAGGATGTTGGCTTTGCCGGAAAAATTGACTTTCACAATGTTTCTTTTCTTCAGGATAGCATTGAACACAAAAAAGATGCCTGGCGTGTTACAACTGATGTAGGATATGAAGGAGTACAAAAAGACTTCTCACCTATTGAACGATACAGGCCTGTAGAATTTGCTCGCGACTGGAACCGTACAAGCGATAGTATTTTTGCCGATCAGAATATTTTAAGCACCTCTGTTACACTAGGTAATAAGAGAGACCTATTCGGATATGGCTTCCAGGCATTCCTGGAAGGAGGAAATTACAATGCCACACGCCAAACGGCTGTGATGAAGATCATAGAGAAAAAAATAACTTTTGATTTTAACGGGGCATTGCTGGATACAAAATCGGTTGACAATACCAGTAATTATTATAAAGAATTCGGAACCGTTTCGTACAAAATATCGCATTGGGTTGTAGGCGCAGGAGAAGGTACTGAGAATGATATTTTTCGTTCGCGAAGTACAGATAGCATTGTAACAAATTCCACTTCTTTATTTGAGCAGGCATCTACTTTTAAATACTATCAATGGAATACATTTATTAAATCTGCTGATACAAGTAAAGTAAGCTATGGTATTAATTACGAAGAACGGACAGACTTTGCCCCAGATGATAATGAGATGGTAAAATCTCTTTTTTCAAAAAACATTTCACTTAACCTCAATATAATAAAGAACCCTAAAAGCAGGTTCAAGGCAAATGTTACGTATCATATTTTATCGGTATTTGATAGCGCCCTTGCACAGGGGCAACAGCCTGTGAACGCTTTGGTTGGCCAGGCACAATACGACCTTAATGCTGCACATGGGCTTATTACAAGCAGTACCTATTACGAAGCCGGCTCAGGCTTACAACAAAAAGAAAGTTACACCTATGTACAAGTGGCGCAAGGGCAAGGTATTTATGCCTGGACAGATTTTAATGGCGATGGCATTAAAGAAATAAATGAATTTTATATAGCTCCGTTTCCTGATGAAGCAGATTATATAAAAGTTTATACACCCACCGATCAGTTCATTAAAACATACACCAGCGGTATTACAGAAACTTTTAGTGTAAGGCCAGCGGCATTATGGATGAATAAAAAAGATATACGATCTTTCTTTGCACTTTTTTCAGAACAACTAGCGTTTCATACCGACAAAAAAAGCACATCGAATAATGTGGAACAGGTATATGACCCGCTTGTACAAAGTGCTAACGATACTAACCTGATAGGGCTAAATACATCGTTACGCAACACCATTTTTTTTAACCAGCTAAGCCCGAAATATGGCGGCGATTATAGTTACAACGACATTATAACTAAAACAATATTACAGGAAACCGGTACGCAGGCAAGGGAAAATAAATACAACGAATTGCACGGCAGGTTTAACCTAACAACAAAATGGATGCTGGAAGATGATGAGAAATTCGGTGATGATGTAAGTAATTCAAACTACTTTGCAGCCAACGACTTTAATATTCTGTATTATATAAGCCAGCCTAAACTTAATTACCAGCCAAGTACAAGTTTCAGAATATCGGTTTTTTACACTTTCACCGATAAACTAAATTCCTACACAGAAGGTGGAGGACAATCATTGCAACAGAACTATGGGACGGAATTAAAATATAATGTACTGAACAAAGGAAGCCTTTTAGCAAACTTCAATTATGTAAATATTAAGTTCAATGAGTCGGCCAACAGCCCCCTGGGATTGGAGATGCTCCAGGGCCTGAACATAGGCAATAATTACACCTGGGGTATAACTTACCAATGCAATATATCAAAGAATATTCAGTTAAATCTATCGTATAATGGGCGTGATAGCCAGGGCTCTAACATAGTAAACACAGGCAATGCACAGGTCAGGGCTTTCTTTTAAGTAGCCAATATGAACAAATAGTTGTAGCTTTGACTCAGATATTGATGTAGAACATGTTAGCGAAAGATCTTATAAGTATAGATATTCCACCACTAAAGGTGGGCGATGAAGCGAAAAAAGCGCTTGAGTGGATGGACGAGTTTAAAGTGTCTCACCTACCGGTTATTGATAAAACACATTATATCGGTCTTGTTTCCGATGCAGAAATATTAGACCATATTTCTGCTACCGATCATATCAGCAAAATACGCCGCACACTTACCAAGCCATTTGTTTTTGAGCATCAGCATGCATACGATGTATTAAAAATGTATTCATTGCTGAAGATATCGGTTATACCTATAATTGATGCGAAGGAGCATTATGTAGGTGTGGTTACCATGCAAAAAATGCTCGACTACTTTGCTCAGCTTACTGCTGCACAAGAACCAGGTAGTTTAATTGTATTGGAACTTCACCAGCACGATTATTCGTTATCGCAAATTGCACAAATAGCAGAATCGAACGGAGCAAAGATATTAAGCTTATTCCTTACGCCACGTGAAAACTCAACTGAGCTGAACGTAACACTTAAATTAAGTGTACAGGATGTTTCGGCGGTACTTCAAACCTTCGAGCGCTTTGGCTATACAGTTACTGCCTCTTTTTCTCAGACCATACAAAACACCGGTATAAAAGATCGTTACGATGCATTGATGCATTACCTTAACATTTAACGGTAATGAAGTTTTACCTTCCACGTTTATTTTTTGCGTTGGTATTTTCTGCACTTGTTTCACCGGTCTATGCACAAAACAAAGACACTGTTTCAAACAAACGATTTGTTGTTTCTGAAATTTTTGTTGACGGTAATTATAAAACAAGAACTTCAATAATTCACAGGGAACTTACATTTGACAAGGGCGATACTATACTTATCAGCGAATGGCCAACCATTGCACTGCGCTCAAAAGATAACCTGATGAATACAACTTTATTCAATTTTGCAACAGTAGATACGGTTCATCTTTCTACGGGGCAAACTGCTGTAACAGTTACGGTAGTTGAAAAATGGTATATATGGCCTGCCCCTATTTTACAAATTGAA
>Ga0210386_10005299_pt1 | contig 10499 bp, 14 predicted proteins | sample IncBWH32OmetaG_FD_160091 | JGI IMG/M metagenome (GOLD analysis project Ga0210386, IMG submission 160091) | Forest soil microbial communities from Barre Woods Harvard Forest LTER site, Petersham, Massachusetts, United States - Inc-BW-H-32-O ... | reverse complement strand
GGGCTACCTTCATCGCGCGCTAGTTGGCCTCGACATCTTTGCCAACGTCATCACTGGAGGCAATCCCGACGAAACCATTAGCTCGCGCAGTGCCAGGGCCGCTGAGAAGGGCCACAAGTGGGGAATCGCCATGTCTCGCTTCCTAAACCTCTTCCAGCGCAACCACGGTCCTCAGGCGCAGGCAGGCGATGTTGAGCGCGCCAAGGCAGTCGAGACCCTCGAAGAACAGTCAGGAGCCATAAATGAGCCCAAGCCCTAACGCCCCCTACATTCGCAAAGCCATTCGGCGCATCCCCTTGCACAGCATGGCCTTCGCTGGCCATGTCGGCATCATCTCCTACATCCTCTGGGCGTCTGGCTACCACCACTTCTACCTCCTCCCCGGCATCCTCGGGACCGCCGCAGCCTTCCTCAAGGAGGGCATCGAGAATCTCACCATCACACAGGTGTGGCCCGAGTTCTGGATCGACTCGCTGGCCCAGACCGCAGGCACCATCCTCGGCCTACTGGCCATGAAGCTGGTCGCATGACACGTGACCTATGCATCGTTGCTTGGCTTGTCGTACTACTTCTGGTGGCGGCCAACCTGTTGCACTACCAGACGCACATCGTTTACACCGGCTTTAGGTCCCCCTTCGTAGTCAAGCCAGATCCGCCCTACACCCTGGACGACGACGATGAGTTCAAAAGTGACTGCCAACCAGACGCATACCACCCCTACCAAACGGGTTGCGCTCAGCGCGAGTTGAACGTTATATAGCGCCGTACAATGGTGGGGTGCCAAAACTCAAGCGCGCCTTCGCTGAATACAACGAACTCTACTTCGACTCCTCTCTACCTGCTGATACAATAGTTAAGTGGTCACGTTCTCTGGGGGCTATGGGCCTCTTCATAGGGGGCGAGATTTTCATAAATTCAAATTTCAAGAGGTGGAACTCGGTATGGCGACTCACACTACTGCACGAGATGGCGCACTTGGCAACGGCAAGCGAGCGGGCGGAACACGGACCACGGTGGCAACGACAGATGCGCCGCCTAGCCCGTATGGGAGCATTCAACAGTCTGTGGTAGCTATCGAAGACATGCCCATTAGCGCGGCAGCATCAGAGATCGGGGGGTTACCCCAGTTGAGCAATGCTGGGGATGCCAACCGCTTTGTGCTGGAAACGGTTAAGTTTGAGGCGTTTGGGGATCGTGTGCTGATTTTGGAGGACGAGTTCAAGAGTGGGTATGAGTGTTCGACGTGCAATGGGGCGGGCAAGTTCCAGTGTACGGCGTGCCAGGGCCATGGGACGGTGAGCTATGGCGGACCGGAGTTGATGTGTAGTTTGTGCAATGGGAACAAAGTCGTTACATGCGAAGCATGTAACGGTAAGGGTGGTCTGTTGGTGGTGCCTGACGACCAGAAGCGGCGGCCGACCACGGGAACGATTGTGAGCAAGGGGGAGGATGTTGAGATTTTGAAGGTTGGGCAGTCGGTCCTGTATTCAAGTTTTGCGGGCCACACGATGGATTTGTATCGGGCGACGGGGGAGAAGGTGGTTATCCGGATCCTGCACGAGCCTGAGATTTTGACCCTAGTTACGGGGCATTTGGATTTGAGAGCGGTACGTGGTAAGAGTGAGATCGCCCAATTCCAAAATTAGGGCGCTCTGCTATATACATATATATCTCTTCTAAAGAAGAGTAATACCTGTATATAGCAAAAGGGGACTGGCGTGACCATGATAGAGGCGGGTAGCCTGTGGGACCATTTTGATCGAATTGTTGACTTTGCGATTGTGCTAGCGCCAGTTGCCTATTTCTTCTTCCGGTGGACCAAACGGATTGATAGCATGTTCCAGGTGACCAAGGATGTCACTAAGGTTCACCTGCCATTTATCTACGAGCGGCTCGCCATACATGACGACAAACTCGATATAAGCCACCCAGACCATCCGAATATAGTTTTTGTGGCCAATGGGTCCAAATGAGGGAGATCGCCTCACCTACCCCCCTTTCCGCCTCGGCGTGGGGCATTTAAAACGATGTTGTGGACCCCCATTCCGATACCTGACCCCTCCGAGCGGGACAAGTTCAAGATGGCCCTCCGTCTGAACTCCCTCGGCTCCCTTTACTTTTTCATCAAGGTGGTGCTCCAGCGAGACCGCCTAACTGACTCATTACACAAGCCTATCTTGCAGAGGCTTGAGACTAATCGGCCACGCTACCTGTTGGAGATGCCCCGCGATCACTTCAAGACGGTTCTCATAACCGAGGGGCGCACTATGTGGCGAGCCCTTCCTTTCAACGAGATGGACGAGATGGCCATGCGGGAGATTGGCTACGACGATGCGTGGATAGCGTGGATGCGAGAGACCCATCAGCCGGAGCGGCGGGTGCTGACGGTAAGTGAGATCCTGCATAATGCGGTCATGATTGGTTCGCGTGTTGATTGGCACTACAAAGAAAACAAGATGTTTAGGTTCGTGTTCCCGGAGATTTTGCCTGATAACTCCTGCACGTGGACGGATGAGTCCAAGGTGCATAAGTGTGCGTCACGGGGACCGCAGGGGGAGGGAACCTACGATTACCTTGGGGTAGGAGGGGCGCTCCAGTCGCGGCACTATAGCGATGTCAATGAGGACGATGTGGTTGGTAAGGACGCCATTGAGAGCGAGCTAATCATGGACAAGACGGTTGATTACCATAAGCTTTTGATTGGCGCGTTTGAGCGGTTTGATCGGGCCAATTGGACGGTGGTGAACAACCGGTGGGCACCGAATGATTTGGCGGGGTGGATCAGAAAAAATCAGAAAGAGTTCGTGATTGAGAGTCACGGTGCGCTCGGCGGGTGCGACCCGCAGGGTTGCCCCGACGGCCACCAGCCGGGGGTTCCCATCTTTCCGGAGGAGTTCTCGGTCGAGACGTTGGCCAAGATTCGGGAGATTCAGGGCCCCTACTTCTTTTCGCACCAGTACCTCAACCTCGCGGTAAACCCGGAGGAGTGCATCTTCCATCCGGACTGGCTCCGCTTTTATGCTCCGACGGAGTCGCCGGTTAAGATCGGGCGGCACTGGTTAAGGCATGATGTGCGGGATGGGGAGACGATCAAGGATATTGATCCTAATGTGCTTATCCGATCTATGGTGGTGGACCCTAACCATGCGGAGGAGCGTGGCCGCTGCCATCATGGTATTGTCATCACCGGTTTCGATCCCGATACAGATCGCATTTACTTGCTTGATGTGTGGGCTAAATCCTCTAGTTATGACGAGTTGGTGGATATGATCTTTGAGAAGGGTAAGCTATGGAATCTCCCTACGTTTTGGTTGGAGACCGTGGCCGCCCAACGCTTGCTGAGGTATCCCATTGAATACAAAAACAAAGTCTCAGATTGGCACATGGATTTTCAAGAACTTAAAACCGACCGGGGCCCCAATGCTAAACGATCCCGCATTGAATCTCTTGAGCCCCTTTTTCGGGACGGAAGGTTTTGGGTTCGACGGGACCAATCGGCATTTCTGGATGAATACTATGACTATCCAGGCGGAAGGACCGTGGACGTTTTGGACTGTCTTGGCTATGCCACCCAAACGTGGAACGCCATCCACGCCAAGAAAATCTTAGAGATTGTGCGGGCGCGGCGAGAGCGGTGGGCTGTTGGACGGCGATCAATCACAGGCTATTGATGATAAACTAGATGGGGAGGAACAACCTAATGGCTTTTGTGCATGGCAAGTTTGAGCACTATACCCACGTCAAGCGTAGCTGGAACGACACGGGAGAGTGGGTGGCGGTTTGTGATTGTGGCGCGATAATGGTCGCGCACTCCGAGGAGGCTGCTGAGCGGGCTGGCCATAACCATGAGCAGGAGCCCACGGTATACGCACAACTCAGCACCGATGATTGGAGTGGCTGCTGTGTCTAGGCACGAAACCAAAATCATTCCTAATGTGACTAGTGGAGCCACCGACTTCATTTTCAGGGTTGTGTGCTCGTGCCAGTTTGAGGCCCTAGCGCGATCCATGGAGCAGGCGACAAGCTACGAACGCGGCCACTTGTGGCGGCATGGGGCAACGAAGGAGCAAAGTGCCGGATAAGTTTCAAATGGTCGATGTCAAGTTTGGAACAGACTTCGACAGTGAGGTTGAGCACTATGTGTGGGACCAGCTTGACTACCTTGAGCGGTCGCATAAGGAGTTGCACGAGACTAAGATCCCAAAGTGGCGAAAGCTTTATCTTGGGATTCCGGGTGAAGCGAGTCGTAACTTTCCTTTCCCTAATGCTGCTAACACTGTTGTGCAGGTTATTGGTGAGACGACTGATACCATGGTTGCTCGGGTAATGGGATTGATTTTTGCCACGCATCCACTTTGGGCATTCCAAAGTTATGTGAAGGCATCGACGAATGATGAGCGTAAGCAGAAGGAAGAACGTCGGCGAGTGCTCGAAGACTTCATGGAGATTGTGGGCATAGAACCTGATGAACTCGATCTCCAATTCGTTGAGGCTTTGTGGTTCACCGATGCGGCCAAGCTTGGAACTGCGTTTGTTAAAATCGGACTTGAGGATGTAACCGAGGCTGTTATCACGGGTTATGATGAGGCCAAAACAAAGGGCGAGGATGTTAGTATTCGGAGTGGCCCTCGTGTTACAAAACTTAGGCATGAGGACGTGCTTACTGATCCTAAGGCGGCTACTCTTGATGCTTCCAACTTTACGGCCGTTCGCCGGTCACTGACTCGATTTGACTTAGAGGACCGGGCGTTCCGGGAAATATACGATAAGAAGGCGGTGGAAAAGATTCTAGGCGAGCCTGACCGCTCGACCCCAAGGGAAGGTGAAAGGCAAGAGTTACAGGAGCAGGGCATTGCGGCGTCGGTGCGGCAGGATGTGACCGCTACGTGGGAGGTTTTTGAGTGCTACTTTCCGTTCTGGCACCAGGGCCGGAAGTTCCGTTTCATCTACTCGTACCATAAGCGGTCGAAGACAGTGCTCCGGAAGGTGTTTAATTTTCTGCCCAAGAATGAACTCCCTATCAAGCGGGCAAAGCTTGGGTACCGAACGGATGGGATGTATGGGCATGGATACGCTGAACTCCTTGAGACGTACCAAGAGGAGTTATCTACGACGCATAATCAGCGGCTGGATAATGCGACTGTCGCCAACATCCGTGCTCTCCGTGTTTCTCCCCGTGCAAGGAGTCTCGATGCCAATGTCGAACTTTACCCGAGCGCTCTTATTGTGGGTGAGAAGGATGACATTGAAGCTATTCAGGTAGGGGACGTTTACCCCTCCACATTCAAAAATGAGGAGATGACGCTTGGACTCGTTGCTCGTAGGGCTGGCATTACTCCTGCTGTTTCTGGCAGCGGCACGGGAGGTATGCAGAAACGACCGGCCGTATATAGCGCCCAAGGGACGCTGGCGGTCATGCAAGAGAACAACTCAGTTGTGGGATTTGCGACGAGTGAGTTCCGGCACGCACATGTCATACTTGGATCGGCGCTTACAGCCATCTATGGAAAGTTTGGAACCGATGGCCGAGAGCAAATGTTCGGACTGGATGCCAAAACACTTACCGAAGCACTCAAGGAATTTTCTGAAAACCGGATGAGAATTCCGATCCGCGCGTCCACTGGCTCCCTCAACCGGGAGGTGGACAAGCAGACGGGCCATCTGATCGCGGGCTTAATGCAACGCTATTACACTTCGGTGGGCCAGTTGATGCAAGCCATCAGTAATCCAATGGCACCACCAGAGGCTAAGAAGTTTTTCACAAAGGTGATTCTATCAACCGAGATGCTGCATAAACGCATCCTAAAGGACTTTGGCTATGAACAACCCGACATCTACGTCCCCGAAGCTGAAATCCAAGAACCGAACGCTGGCCCTGTACAAGGAGGGCAAATGGCCCCCGGAGGGTCACCCATGGCGGGTGCTGGCGCTGCTGCCTCCGGAGCAGGCGGAGGTGCTGTTCCGCTCGGAGGGGTGGGCGGCACTCAAGGTGGGGCTGTCCCAAATGTTGGAGGGGGCCGTTAAGGGAGCGATGATCGGGAATCGAGATGAGTCTCGGGGCGTGTATAATACATGTAACGAACTCTTAGAGTTGGAAAATGATATTCGGGCGTTTCATGCCCTCATCAAGGAGTAACTATGGGATGGCCATTTGATAAACAAGACGCTCCCGCGTCCAACCCCGAAGTGAAGGATGCCCCTAAGGGGGAAAAAAGTCCAGCCGAATTGATTGCTGAGTCCCTCGGCGCGGCCCTCAAACCTCTAACCGAGAAGCTGGACTCCTACGGCGCTCGATTTGACGCGCTTGAGTCCAATACCAGAAAGCCTCAGCCGAAGGCTGAACCCACCGAAATCACCTCAGTGCTTGACGACGAGAACGCTGCCTTTTCGCAGCGCATGACGCCGATTGTGTTGCGCCAGCTTGAACTGGAGGCGCGCATTGTGCGAAGCGACATTAAAGCTGAGTATGCGAGCGCGGGGTATGGCGACCTTTGGTCGCAGTATGAATCTGAAATTACCAACGTTCTTGACTCCAGCCCCATTCTCACTAGTGAGGGTAAGCCGATGCGGGGCGACCCGCAGTACATTCGCAATGCGGTGGACATGGTTATGGGGCGCGCGGCCCGCAAAGCGGGAATGCGATTCGATGGGAAGTCTAAAGGCTTCTTCCTTGAGTCTGCGAGCGGCTCCGATAATGGGTCCCATCAGCCTGAAAACGATGGACTTACCGAGGGCCAACGTAAGGTCTTCGGACGCATGAAGGTTCCATTGGATGAGGCCAAGAAGGTTATGGCCAAACTAAAGTTTGTGAGTGCATAACCATGGGCTATCCGAGTAGAATTGATCCTGCCGCCGAGCAGCTTCTCCTGGAGATGGAACGTAACAAGTTATATGGGGAAGTCATGGTACAATATCAGGGTGGAAAGGTTACACTTCTCAAGCGAACCGAAACAATCAAGCCAGTTCGGCCGGAACAACCGGAGAACGGTGAGGACAGAGATGGATAGTGCCTCTTACAACTGCCGATGGTACTAAGCTAGGACAGACGATAGTAACCGACGTTAACGCTAATGTTGCCGTCGCCCCCACGTCCAGCCGCCAGATTTCCCACGAAGCTGCCATTCTGTTCAACAAGGCAATCGTAGCCCGCCCGCTGATGGTTCCCGAGGTTTGCTCTATTCGGGTGAAGAACTCGGAGTACCGCTACCGTTGGGTCAACCGGGATGGGATGGGTGGACGCTTCTACACTCAGCGCAAAGCGCAGGGCTTTATCAACGCCACCACTGACGATGTCGAGGTGTTGGCGGGTGACGCAAGTTGTAAAGATGGGGAGATCAAAGCTGGCGATCTAATTTTGATGAAAATTAGGGCGGACGTTTACGACGCGGCCCTCAAATGGAACATGCAGAAGGCGGACTCCCTTACACGGGCGCGCGGCATGTACATGGAAAATGCGTCCTCAGATGTTAATAGTGACGCCGTTGCGGCACGAAAGACCATCGCCGCCGAGCAGGGAAATAAGACTGGCCAAGCCGTCTCTTTCATTCCCGAAAATGCCGACGAGATAATTGACAATTCCGTTAAGAGCGGTCGCTCCGAAGAGACTCGGGCGGTCGTGGATGAGCTTCGCTCAAAAGGAAAGAAATAACTTATGGCTATTACCGCAATTCCCATCCTCCCCGTAGAGTCTATTTCGGGCAACCAATTTAGGGCCATGCGGCTGATTGAGGAAGCTACCCAAACCTTCAAGCAGGGCACCCCCGTTTCCATCGCTGCCGGTGACGGCGGCGTACAGGCGTGGGTGGCCAACACTCAGGGTCCTGGACAAGGTGGAGTTTGCGGCATTAGCTACGAGGCCGCATCCAACTTGGCTTCAACCGGCTTGGGTGCTCCGACCCCCTTCTCCCCGTTCTTCGGGGTGGGCGCGGTTGCTGGCATCTTCGGCTCGGTCCCGAACGAAACTTCGGCTAAGAATATCGCTCACGGCGCGCCGCTCAATGATGGTCGCGTTGGCTTTATCCTTCCTGCGGCCGACACCATTTTCTCCGCTACGCTTGGCAACGCTGGCAACCCGGTAATCCCGGCGAATACCGACGTTGGAAAGCAGTACGGACTAACCCTTGACACCCCTGGCAACTTCTGGTACGTGGATAGGGCTAAGGTCACTGCCGGAACCAACACCGTCTTGACCGTGATTGCTTTAGATTTACGCGACGTACCTGCTCTTGGGACTCGCGTTCTGTTTCAGTTCATACCCGCTGGAGTAAACCTGCTCGGGTAAGGACAAGAGGACTGCTCATTATGATGGTACGTGGCACTTTCGCACAAACGCTGGCACCAGGAGTTCATCACTGGTTCCTGCACTTCCTCGATCTCCAGATGAGAGAGGAAGAGTACACCCACATTTTCAACGTCGAGACTTCGCATCAGGCGTTCGAGGATGAGGTGGAAATGGCCGGTGTGGGCGCAATGCCTGAGAAGCCGGAAGCCTCAGCCGCAATTTACGACGACATGATTCAGGGTGGAACCAAGCGTTACCTCCACCTGACTTATGCCCTCGGCTCACGCGCTTCATGGGAACTGATCGAGGACGACCAGTACGGTATCCTCAAGCAGGTTCCAAAGGCGCACTCTCGTAGCGCGATGTTCGCGCGCGAGCAGGTGAGTGCCAACGTGCTCAACCTGGGCTTTAGCTCTATCACCACCACCGATGGTCTCTCGCTGTTCAACACGCAGCATCCGCTGCTTGGTGGAACCGCAGCGACCAACCTTGGACCCGGACTCACCAACGTCATCTTCGCTTCGGGCACTTACCCTAACCGTCCGTCGCCCGACGTTGACCTGTCGTTTACGGCCATCCAACTGATGGTTAACCAGTTTGAACGGCTGGTGGACTCTCAGGGTATCCCGGTGCGAGTGAAGCCACGGTACGTGCTGATCCCACCGGAACTTAAGTTCATCGCTCGTGAGATCCTTGGATCTCCGGGGAAGCCGTACACCAACGACAACGAACTGAACGCCCTCCTTGGAGAGGACTTGAAGTTCCGAGTTCTACACTACCTGACTTCGCAGTCTGCGTGGTTCGCGGTGGCAGAGAAGGATTCTCACCAGTTGAAGTTCTTCGACCGTCACCCGATTGACACCGACTACGATGATGACTTCGACACGCGCGCAACCAAGATGCTGACCTTCCAACGCTTTAGCGCTGGAGCCACTTCCTGGATCGGCACGTGGGGCTCTAACGGCCCGTAAGGCGCGATGCGCTTTATCAGAATGAGAAAGGTCAAAGCATGAGTAAGCTTTTGCATGTGGTGTTACAAATCGCAGCGGTTGTGGTTCAGCTTGGTTTGCACTACTCCGGCTTGGTTCCTGCGGCTTACCAGCCGCTTGTAGCTGCAACTGTAGGTTTAGCACAGGCGGGACTAGCGGTAGCCAACCATGGAGGTGCAAGTGCCCAAGTCAGCAAGTAAAAAGAGCCCCCGACAACGGAGAGCCCGATGACCTGTATGATTGTACCGGCGTGGTCAGAGCGGGGAGCAGCCCCTCGACGCAACCGGATCTCCATGCCAATCAAGCACAAAGCTGAAATTGGCCGTGGATCCCACCGGGGTGGAATAAAGATTACCCTACGGCAAAAGCCACAGGCGCATACCACACCCACAGGAGTTAAGTAGTGGCACAACGACACACAGACCGAACTAACGTTTACTATGATTGTATGCGTTGTGGAGCCTCGCTTCCCCTCTCGGAGATGCAGTGGCAGAACGGTCTATTGGTGTGCACTACCTACAATTGCTACGACACGGGCCTTACCCCCATCGTAGGATCGCGCGATATTGCAGTGGCACGGCAGGTGGCTATCTGGCGGCACGAGTTGGAGCCCGATCCTAAACTGACGAGCCCGGTCTCGCGCCAGAACGACCAGATTGATGTGTTGTACTAGAGGAACTTATGAGCAGAACTTTTGGCGGATTGATTTTTTATGGCGCACCCGGACTAGTGATTCCAGCGGCCCAAAACGGGTCTGCTGCTGGTCAGCTTCAACTGACCCGCAACGCCATCGGTGACTGGTCCTTCAACAATGTGGCTGGCGTAGCCTCCACCAATATCCTAGCTGACAACTCGATCTTGGCTCGCCCACGAGTTAACTTCCCGGCGTACCCCGGACAAGGTAACGCGGTACTATTATCCAACGAATTTCAGGAAGCCTTTGGCACCACCCCCGGAACTCCCGGAGCGGCTGGTCCTGGCGATCCAATGGGCGGAGTCGCCGCTGGCTCTCTAGCAGTCGGCGTTACCCAATTTGGAACTCCCTCGATTCCGTGGGGCATCGCCATTGTTGACATCTTCGCGGTTTACTCGGTGCAGACGGCCGCGCTAACTGCCGCGACTATCGCCCTCAATCGAAATATCTTCCAGGAGAACACGGTCACCGTCAACACCGCTGTGGTTGCGCCGCAAGCATTAGCGCTTACCACCACCACGTCGGCTACCACGCC
>Ga0210386_10005297_pt1 | contig 10506 bp, 10 predicted proteins | sample IncBWH32OmetaG_FD_160091 | JGI IMG/M metagenome (GOLD analysis project Ga0210386, IMG submission 160091) | Forest soil microbial communities from Barre Woods Harvard Forest LTER site, Petersham, Massachusetts, United States - Inc-BW-H-32-O ... | reverse complement strand
GGGGCGGACCTTGCGGTCCGCCCCTCTTTGTCTTGGTGTCGAACTTCGACTTAGAAGTCCATATCACCCATGCCGCCCATGCCGCCACCACCTGGGGGCATCGCGGGACCCTTCTTCTCCGGCCGCTCGGCGACCATCGCCTCGGTGGTCACCAGCAGACCGGCAACCGAAGCGGCGTCCTGCAGCGCGGTGCGCACGACCTTGGTGGGGTCGATGATGCCCGACTTCACCAGGTCCTTGAACTCGCCGCTCTGCGCGTCGAAGCCGTAGTTGTACTCGTCCTTGTCCAGCGTCTTGCCGGCAATCACCGCACCGTCCTCGCCGGCATTCTCGGCGATCTGGCGCAGCGGCGTCTGGATCGCCTTGCGCACGATCTCAATGCCGAAGCGCTGATCGTCGTTGTCCGCCTTCAGCTTCGCCAGGATCAGCGACGCCCGCGCCAGCGCCACACCGCCGCCCGGAACGATGCCTTCCTCAACCGCCGCACGGGTCGCGTGCAGGCTGTCGTCCACGCGATCCTTGCGCTCCTTCACCTCGACCTCGGTGCTGCCACCGACGCGGATCACCGCCACGCCGCCGGCCAGCTTCGCCAGACGTTCCTGCAGCTTCTCGCGGTCGTAATCCGAGGTGGTCTCCTCGATCTGCGCCCGGATCTGACCACAACGGCCCTGGATGTCGGCCTTCTTGCCGGCTCCCTCGACGATCGTGGTGTTCTCCTTCTCGACCAGGATCTTCTTGGCCTTGCCGAGGTCGGTCAGCTTCACGTTCTCCAGCTTGATGCCGAGGTCCTGGCTGATCACCGTGCCGCCGGTCAGGATCGCGATATCTTCCAGCATTGCCTTGCGGCGATCACCGAAGCCAGGCGCCTTCACCGCCGCGACCTTCAGCCCGCCGCGCAGCTTGTTCACCACCAGGGTGGCGAGGGCTTCCCCCTCGACGTCCTCGGCGATGATCAGCAGGGGGCGGCCGGATTGTGCCACCGCTTCCAGCAAAGGCAGCAATGGTTGCAAGCCCGAAAGCTTTGTCTCGTGCAGCAGGATGTACGGTTGATCGAGATCAACCGTCATCTTTTCGGCATTGGTGATGAAGTAGGGCGACATGTAGCCGCGATCGAACTGCATGCCCTCGACCACATCGAGTTCGGTCAGCATGCCCTTGGCTTCCTCGACGGTGATAACACCCTCGTTGCCAACCTTCTGCATCGCCGAGGCAATCATCTTGCCGATCTCGACCTCGCCATTGGCCGAGATGGCACCGACCTGCGCGGTCTCGGCCGGGGTGGTGATCTTCTTGCTGCGCTTCTGCAGCTCGGCAACCACTGCGATCACCGCCTTGTCGATGCCGCGCTTCAGGTCCATCGGGTTCATGCCGGCGGCGACGGCCTTGGAGCCCTCGCGCACGATCGCCTGGGCTAGCACGACCGCGGTGGTGGTGCCGTCGCCCGTGACGTCGTTGGTCTTCGAGGCCACTTCGCGCACCATCTGGGCGCCCATGTTCTCGAACTTGTCGGCCAGCTCGATCTCCTTGGCGACGGCGACGCCGTCCTTGGTGATGCGGGGGGCACCGTAGCTTTTATCCAGCACCACGTTGCGGCCTTTCGGGCCCAGCGTGATCCGCACGGCTTCGGACATGATATCCACACCACGGCTCATCCGCCGGCGTGCATCGTCACCGAACCGAACATCTTTTGCAGGCATAGCCTCAATCCTTCCAGAGTCAGGGACGCGAGTGTTCCGCGTGCGTCCTGGCGGGTGGCCAGGGCAACGCCCCGATCATGCGGGGGTCGAAATATCAGGTGGTCGTGTTCGAAAATATGTCGCCGGCTGGCATTGATGCAGCCGATTCGAACGCCCGGGGGCGCGATATATTTCAGGACCGGGAGGGTTTAGCACCCTTTGGGGGATGGGACCAGGGGGAAGAAAGCCAGCGATCATAGCGTTTCACTGGGTGCACACAGCGTTCCACAGAGATAAGGCTTCTGAAAGGATGGGCTTCTGACGCTTCGCGCGATGAGTGGCACCGTCGGCGCCACCACGCGGCGCGCGGCGCCCAAACAAAGCCTTGTTGGTGAAACTCTGAGTGCACGCGGTGAAACGGCGTAACGGCTGACTTTCGTAGCCGCGCACGCCTCACAGTTTCAGCGTTGGCACATCCATCCACCGCCCCTCAGCCACACTCCGATAAGCCAGGTCGGCGAGCTGCACCGCCTTCGCTCCCTCCACCAGGTCCGGCACATACAGCGCATCCTCCGCCGTATGGCGCAGGAACGCCTCCCAGCACTGCCGGAACGGATTGGCGGTCGGCAGCGTGTCCGGCACCTCCTGCCACTGCGCATGGAAATCGACCGTGGCGCGCGCCCCGCCGCCGAAGAAGGCGTCGGGCGTGTTCACCGCGCCCTGGGTGAAGCAGCGGAAACGCCCGGCGACCGCCGAGCCCAGCGTGCCGTCGATCTGTACCATCATCGTGTCGTCGCGCTTGAGGCGCGTTGCCCAGGAGTTGTTGATGATGCCGACCGCGCCGCCTTCCAGCCGCAGCAGCGCGTGCACGGTATCCTCGACATCGACCTTGTAACGCTTGCCCTGCTCATCCACCCGTTCCGGGATCGCCGTGGACATCGACGCGCACACGCCGATGACCGGCGCGGCCAGGCGGTCGACCATGTAGCGCCAGTGCGCCATCATATCGAGCGCCAGCCCGCCGCCCTGCGCGCGCTGGTAGTTCCAGCTCGATCGTTGGCTGGGCTGCGTCGTGCCGTCGAAGATCCACGATCCGGCATCGATCCGAACCGACAGGATGCGGCCGAAGAAACCGGCATTCTTCACGAACAGCAGCTTGGCAAAGCCAGGCAGGTACAGTTTGTCCTGGATGACGCCGTGCTTCACGCCCGCGGCGTGCGCGGCGCGGGCAAGGTCCATCGCCTCGTCCACCGTGGGTGCGGTCGGCTTCTCGATGTGGATGTGCTTGCCTGCGGCGATCGCCTTGCGCACGCGGTCAGGCCGGCCGGCGGTGTTGGCGCAGTCCATGAAGATGCTGTCAGGGCCAGCCAAAGCCTCGGTCAGGCTGGTGGTCCAGCGTGGGTTGCCGTGTGCCGCCGCCAACGCTTGCAGCCGCCCGGCGTCGCGGCCGACCAGCAGCAGCTCCGGGATCAGGCGGTCGCCGTTGCGGAGGCCGCAGCCCGCCCTCGGCGGTGATCGCCAGCAGGCCGGCCATGTGCTGCATCGTGCCCATACGACCAGTGGCGCCGTTGATGATGACGCCGATGCGCCGTTCAGACATACGCGTGCTCCCTCATCGCAACCGTTGTTCTACTGACGAGACCGTGATTCCATCACATTTTGCAATTGGCATCTGATTGAGCACCGCAAAAGCGCTACGGGGCAATTTTGTCTATTGATGGGACACACCCTGAACATGCTGCGAAAGCGCGTCGCGATCCAATGAAGCGGATACGGTGGCGATTACCCTCTTCACCAAAGAGCTGCGGGATGAAGATCATGACAGGGCCCAAAAGCGGCAGATAGGTTTTTCTCTCCGGCCGCACGCTGCCCAGCATTGCAAGGAATTGATACACACACCAGAACAGATACGATTGCGCCGCAGAATAGCGTTAGCCCGAAGAAGGCCAACAGCACCTTGATCATCATGTACGTCTCGCAACGGTTCTTCGCGAGCATCAACAACCATTGTTACCACGGCATGCCAGAGAGATATTGAGTCGCGCTAGTCCAGCGGCGCGTTCCGGTGCTCGGTCATGCTCCAGATCGAGATCACGCTGGCCGCGCCGGCTGCCATTACCAGCCAGGCCGGCGACAGTGGGCTGCCAGTGGCGCTTATCAGCCAGGCGGCCACGAAGGGCGAGAACCCACCGAAGATCGCCACTGAGAAGCCATAGCTGACGGACAGCGCCGTGTAACGCACCCGCGTCGGGAACATCTCGGCGAGGATCACCGGGATCGTTCCGGTATACAGCGACTGGATCACGGCCACGATCAATTGCGCGATCAGCAGCACCTGGACCGTGCCGGCGCCCAGCAGCCGATACAGCGGATAGGCGAGTATCAGATACAGCACACCGCTCGCCGCGATCATCGGCCGCCGCCCCACTCGGTCGGATAGCGCGCCGGTCAGCGGCGTCAGCACCATCACCACCACATTCGCCAGCGTGGTACACAACAGCGCGCTCGCCGCGTCGATGTGCAGCGTCTTGATCGCGTAGGTCGCCATGTAGACGATCATCACGTAGTTGCCGACGATACCGATGATTGACAGGCCGAAGGCCTGGATGATCTTGCCGCGATAGTTGCCCCAGGCCTCGGTCAGCGGCGCATGCGACAGCGCGTGCTGTTCGGCATTGCGCTCGAACACCGGCGTCTCGGCGACGCGGGTGCGCAGGTAGTAGCCGATCGGGCCCAGCACGAAGCCCAGCACGAAGGGCACGCGCCAGCCCCAGGTGCTGAAGGCGTCGGGTGCCAGGTAGGTGGCCAGCAGATAGGCCGACAGTGAGGCACCGGTGGCGCCGACCTGGGTGCTGAACTGCTGCCAGCTGCCGGTGAGACCGCGTTTTCCGGGCTGGGCGTATTCCACCAGGAAAGCGGCCGCTCCGCCCCATTCACCGCCGGTGGAGAACCCCTGGCCGCAGCGGCACACCAACAACAGCAGCGGCGCCAGCAGGCCGACCTGCGCGTAGGTGGGCACCAGGCCGGTGAAGCCGGTCGCCGCGGCCATCAAGCCGATCGTCACGACCAGCGCCGCGCGCCTGCCGTGCCGGTCGCCGTAGCGGCCGATGATCACCGCGCCCAGCGGACGGAACAGAAAGCCGACGCCAAAGGTGATGAAGGTGTTGATCAGCGCCAGTGTGTCGTTGCCCGGTGGGAAGAACGCATGGCTGATCGGCACCGCGAAGAAGCCGTACAGCACGAAATCGAACAGCTCGAAGAAGTTGCCGATCGCGCAGGACAGGATCGCGCGGTGGCGGATCCGCGCGGCATCGGCGGGCAGGGTCAGGGTGGCCTGGCTCATCGGCGGCGCTCCTTGCGTCTCGGAAACGGACCTGCCGCCGACGATTGCGCTGCCCGCGCGCACAGATCCGTGGGCGCGGTTTGCTCCACGCCGGTGCAACGAGCCTTCCACGGATCGGCGGGCAGGTCGAGGGCGCAACCGACCGGGTTTGCACGGAGGTTGGCTTCCGCTATCTGATCCGGCTTCCCTGCCGACCCCAGTGCGAGTGCGTGCTCCCCATGTCCAGCTCTGCCCCAATTGCCGACGCGCCCCCGCCGACCGCGGCTGCGACCGAGGATCCACCCTCGCCGGATGGCTGGCGGGATGGCGAATCGCGCTCGCTGGCGGCGCTGCGGGCGGAGCTGGATCGGATTGATGACGCGGTGCACGACCTGCTGATGGAGCGGGCCGGGGTGATCGAGCAGGTGGCGCGCTCGGGTAAGCGCGGGGCGCTGCGCCCTGGGCGCGAGGCGGCGATCATCCGCCGGCTTGTCGCGCGTCACACCGGCACCCTGCCGCCGCAGACGCTGGTGCGGTTGTGGCGGGAGCTGCTGGCGGGCACCACGGCCATGCAGGGTGGGTTCAGCATTGCGGTATGCAGCGCGGGGCGCGATGGCGCCTATGTGCAGGTGGCACGCGAGCAGTTCGGCGCGCTGACGCCCATGCGAGTGTATCGCAGCCCGGCGCAGGCGATCGGCGAGGTCAGTGCCGGCCGCGCGACGGCAGCGGTGCTGCCGATGCCCTCGCGCACCGAGGAACCGCGCGACGCCTGGTGGACGGCGCTGCTGCAGAAGGACGCAACGCGCATCCATGTGGTGGCGCGGCTGCCGTTCTGGGCGCCGCGGCCGGATGGCGCACCGGACGCGCCGGCTCTGGTGGTGGCGGCGGCGGCGGCGGATGCCTCGGGCGCGGATCGGTCGCTGCTGGGGGTGGAGCTGCCGCTGGAGATGAGCCAGGCGCGGTTGACGACGGCGTTGACCGCGGCGGGATTGGAGCCCGGGCTGGTGCTGCTGCGGCGCGATCCTGGCGCGACGGCGGCCGATGCGCTGGTCGAGGTGGACGGCTACGTGACCGACGATGATCCGCGGCTCGCGCAGATTGCCGGCGTGCCGCGCCGCCCGGTGGTGCTGGGCGCCTATGCCATTCCGCTGCAGGGAGCTTCGGCATGACCAGTCCACGGCCGCGTCCCGAGATCCTGGAGATCTCGCCCTATATCGGGGGCGAGTCGTCCGTTCCGGGGGTAAACCGGGTTTACAAGCTGTCGTCGAACGAGGGCGCGTTCGGCGTGCCGCCGGGGGCGCAGGAAGCGTACAAGAAGCAGGCGGAGGAGATCTTCCGCTATCCGGATGGCGATGCGACGGAGCTGCGGCGGGCAATCGGGGCGCGGTTCAGGCTGGATCCGGCACGGATCGTTTGCGGCGCGGGATCGGACAACCTGATCTATCTGCTGTGCCTAGCCTACGGCGGGCATGGCCGCGATGTCATCATGACCGAGCATGGGTTCGCGATCTATCAGATCGCGGCAACCTACGCCGGTTCGCGTGTGATCAAGGTGAAGGAACGCAACCTGACGGCGGATGTGGATGCGCTGCTGGCGGCGGTGTCGGCCTCGACGCGGCTGCTGTTCCTGGCGAACCCGAACAATCCGACCGGGTCGATGCTGCCGTATGAGGAGGTGGCGCGGCTGCGGGCGGGACTGCCGCAGGACGTGCTGCTGGTGCTGGATGCGGCGTATGCTGAATACGTTGTGCGGCCGGATTATGATCCGGGGATCCGGCTGGTGAATGCGACCGACAACACGGTCATGACGCGGACGTTCTCGAAGATTTTCGGGCTGGGCGGCGCGCGCGTGGGCTGGGCGTATGGGCCGGCGGCGGTGATTGATGTGTTCAACCGGGTGCGGGAACCGTTCAACGTCACGCTGGCGTCGCAGGCCGCGGCGATCGCGGCGCTGGCCGAGCCGGGCTGGGTGGAGAAGGGCCGCGCGCACAACCTCGAATACCGGCCGAAGCTGACGGCGGGGCTGGAGGGCGTCGGCATCAAGGTGTGGCCGAGCGAGGGCAATTTCGTGCTGGCCGATTTCGGTACGCAGGAGAAGGCCGCGGCGTGCGACGACCACATGCGCACGCGCGGGGTGATCGCGCGGCGCGTCGGTGGTTATGGGCTGCCGCATTGCTTGCGCATCACGGTGGGCACCGCCGAGGACGTGGCCGCGGTGATCGAGGCGGCGACGGAGTTCATGAAGACCCATGGCTGAGCCTCTGTTTCGCCGGCTGGCGCTGATCGGCATCGGGCTGATCGGCAGCTCCGTCGCGCGCATCGCGAAGGAGCGCGGAGACCTCGCCGCCGAGGTGGTGGTGAATGCGCGCACGCAGAAGACGCTGGACCGGGTGAGGGAGCTGGGGTTCGCGGACCGGGTGGAGATTGATGCGGCGAGGGCGGTGGAGGCGGCCGACTGCGTGATGCTATGCGCGCCGGTAGGGGCGTTCGCCGATCTGGCCGCGGCGATCGCGCCGCATCTGGCGCCAGGGGCGATCCTGACCGATGTGGGATCGACCAAACAGAGCGTGATCCGCGATGTTGGACCGGTGGTGCCAGCAGGGGTGCATTTCGTGCCGGCGCATCCTCTGGCGGGGACGGAATATTCCGGGCCCGATGCGGGATTCGTGACGCTATTCCAGGGGCGGTGGACGTTGTTGACCCCGCCGCCTGGGACGGATGCGGTGGCGGTGGAGAAGGTGGCAGAGCTGTGGCGGCGCTGCGGATCGATGATCGAGATGATGGAGCCGGGGCATCATGACCGGGTGCTGGCGATCGTTTCGCATCTGCCGCATTTGATTGCGTTCACGATCTGCGGGACGGCGGACGACCTGGCGGATGAGAGCCGGCAGGAGGTGCTGCGGTTCGCGGCGAGTGGGTTCCGCGATTTCACCCGCATCGCGGCGAGCGATCCGGTGATGTGGCGGGATGTGTTTTTGAACAACCGTGAGGCACTGTTGGAGATGCTGGGGCGGTTCATGGAGGACGCGCAGGCGATGTCGCGCGCGGTACGGTGGGGGGATGGGGCGTATATAGAGGATAAGGTGGAGCGGGGAAGGAAGATTAGGCGGGGGCTGATTGAGTTGAAGCAGGCGTAGCGATCGATCCAGTTGCCGGCCGCTCCTCGAAGCTGAGGGCGGCGATATCGGGGTGACGTCGCGGGTCATCGCGGCCTTCGCTATGCCGATCAGGCCGCGCGCGGCACCTCTTCCAGCTCCTGGTTGGCAGCTCCTGGTTGGCCAGCTCCATCAGCTGATCGCGCAGCCCCACCAGCGAGGTCATCGCCGGCCGATCGCGCCGCAGGCGATCGACCCGCGTCATATCGACGTCGCCGGCGGTCGCTTCCGTGCTGACCAAAGTAGCGACCCACCGCTGGGCCTGCATCGACAACGTCGCCACCCATACGCAGGTGACCGGAGCGATCACCACGGACGGCACGACCAGCATCGAAGGCAGTCTCACCTGGCGCCTCCTGATCGGGAGACGCCAGTGTTGCCGGTTGGGCTTGAGACTTTGTTAACCGCGCTTGAATTAGCTTTGCACGATGATCTGACCGTGCATGAAGGGATGCAGGCCACACAGGTAGTCGTATTTGCCCGGCTGGTTGAACGTCAGACTGAACGTGCCGTCGGTGTCCATCGGGTGCGAATGCACGTTCAGTGCCTGACAGACGATGCTGTGCGGGATGTCGTCGCGGTTCACCCAGGTGACGGTGGCGCCCTTCGGCACCGTCAATGGGGTGGGCGCGAATTTGAAGTTGTCGACGTGGATCTCGGTGGCGTCGGCCGCCGAGGCGCGCGCCGCCGCAGCGAACAGCACCACCAGGCCCGCCAGCCGGCCGCCGGCGCGCAGCACCCCCCGCCGGGCGATGCTGCCCGGTTCGATAAGCTTATGCATGGACTTCTCCTCAGCCGGCGAGCGGTGTGTCGACGATGGCGAGCGGGGTGTTGGTGTTCACCAGGCTGACCTTGGCGATGCCGAGATATTCACGCAGTTGTCCGGGTGCGACAGCCACCGGGCCGGGGCCCTTAGCCGTGCCAGGCGCGGGTTGCGGGAAGGCGGTGGAGCGCGCGGTGTGGAACGCCACGTGGCCCTCGACCTTCTGCATCACCTGGTGGATGTGGCCGTTCAGTACGGTGACCGAGCCAAACTTCTTCAGATAGCTCAGCGCCTGCGCCCCGTCGGCGGTGCCCCAGCCCCAGTCGGCATAGACGGTCCACAGCGGCACATGCGCGAACAGCACGATCGGCGTGCTGGCCGACAGGCCCTTCACGTCCTTCTCGAGCCATTCCAGCTGCTCGTGGCCGAGCGCGCCCAGGCCGTTGCCCTGCAGGTCCATCACGTTGACCAGACCGACGAAGTGCACGCCGTCGGCGGTGAAACTGTACCAACCGTCACCCTTGGATCCGTTCTGCTTGCCGTAGTGGTTGAGCCAACTCTTGTTGTTGTCCTCCAGCACATCATGCTCGCCGGGGACCGTGTAGGTGGTGAGGTTGGTGGTCTTCAGCAGCTGGTTGGCGGTGTCGAACTGGATCGGCTTGGACAGATGGGTGATGTCGCCGGTGTGGATCAGGAAGCGCGGGTTGCCGGGGACCTTGGTGACGTCCTTCAGCGCTTCCGAGAACGTACCGGTGGTGTCCGGGTTGGCGGGCTTGTCGAAGCCCAGATGGCTGTCGCTGACCTGCACGAAGCTGAAGTCGGTGGTGGCGGCCTCGGCGCTGCCGATCAGCCGCGCGCGCGGCACACCGCCCACCATGGTCCACACCATTGCTGTGCCTGCCCAGGTCATGCATTCCAGCACGCCGCGGCGGCCCATGGCCGTCTTGTCGTCGCTACCCATGTCAGTCATCCCTCCTGCCTGCGAGCCGGTCATTCCGCCTCGCCTGCCGCCCAGACTGGAGGTTCGCGCCGATTATTCCCGGCCTTCGGTGGGGGATTATTTCCGCCGCCGGGTGGAATAGAGTGGCGCGTGCGCCAGTCTTGGCGACCAGGTGTGGCGTGTCAGGAACCGTACTTGCCTCAGGACAACCAGCAACGGCGATTCGAGCTTTTGGCGCTGCCGCATCTTGATGCTGCGTACAATCTTGCCCGTTGGCTGACGGGCAGCCAGGCGGATGCCGAGGATGTGGTGCAGGAGGCGTATCTACGTGCGTATCGATTCTTTGGCGCGTATCGCGGCGGCAACATCCGTGTGTGGCTGCTGACCATCGTGCGCAACGCATTCCATACCTGGGTGAAGGACAACCGGTCGCCGCGATTGGGGTTTGTCGCCGACCTGCCGGAGCCCGACGGCGTGGAGGTGGAGCGGGTGCTGTGGAGCACCCCGCAGGCCGATCCCGAGAGGTTCTGTCACATCTCGCGCCAATTTGCAGCAGAGCGGACGGTGTGAATATGTCTGATCATGCGATTTGCATGATGCCAATCGCGATGCGAGCGTGACGAAGGAAGCGACGGCGCCGGTGGGCTGCT
>Ga0210386_10005292_pt1 | contig 10510 bp, 8 predicted proteins | sample IncBWH32OmetaG_FD_160091 | JGI IMG/M metagenome (GOLD analysis project Ga0210386, IMG submission 160091) | Forest soil microbial communities from Barre Woods Harvard Forest LTER site, Petersham, Massachusetts, United States - Inc-BW-H-32-O ... | reverse complement strand
CGAAATGTCGGCGATTCACAGGGAAGAAACGGTGGAGTGCTTCGCACAGATTCTCTCGAAGATGAGGCTTTCCTGTTCGCTCTGAAACTTGTTCAAAACGTACCCGCACAAAATGTCGACATTGCAACTCTTGGCGATCGCGCCACAGAGTTGTTCTACTTCGACCGCCGCATCCGCCTTACCTTGTTCCCACAAGACCGGAGCGCATTCACCACAAAGTGCAACACGGGGGTTATCCCCACTCGATGCTTTCGCGGCTGCGGCGACCAGATCGCCCGCGACCTTCAGGAATCGAGCCGGGTCAGGCAGATCATTCACCATGAAAGTCGAGAGTGTGTCGGAAACATCCAAAGAGACATAGCGCCCCTGTTCAACAGCGGCGACAATATCCACGCCATGTTCCCGCAATCTCTGAAAAAGACTCGTCCGATGCGACTCGGTCGCGACCGCGATAACGGCATTCCCGGACTCTAGAGCGGCCTCGATAAAACGAGTGAAACCGACTACAAATGCAGCGTCATCAGAATAAAACTCAACCTCGTGGCAGCGTGTGATCTCCATTCCTCCCAATGCGAGCGGTGGCAGAGGCTGATTGGGGCGGTCGACAGTTTTCGAATCCGACGAGGGGGGAAAAGGGTGACCCGATAACCCTCTGCTGACAAACCGCCTGCCTTGAAGAACCGCTTCCACAGCGGGTAGGAAGTCGTTTCCAGCATGCGCCTTAACCACATAGCCCAATGCCCCCAAGGCGAGAGCTTCCTGCACCACATCGGCAGAAGATTCCTGGCTCACGAAGAGTATTTTGCTTTCGGGAAACCGCTTGCGGATTCGTCGAGCCGCATCGATTCCATTCAGTGAGGGAAGCCCGATGTCGAGCACAATCAAGTCCGGTCTGAGTTCTTCGGCCTTCTGAACTGCTTCTAATCCGTCTGCGAGCTCACAGACGATCTCCAATTCCGGCCTCTTTCTCAGCCTCGAACAAATGAAGCGCCGAAACGGCTCATAATCTTCTACCACGAGAACCCGGCTTAACGGCGTTTCCAAGTTGCCCCCCTGCAAGGTCCAAACCCGACTCTACGAGTCTAGTTGCTAAGATCAAAAATCCCATGGTCCGTCGTTTAGGTCGCTGCGCACGCGCATGGACAAACCGGTGGCTGTTGTGGCTTCGGGGGATGGTATGTAAAGAGTAAGAGTAAATCAATACTACAATTCTTCAGCTTTCCTAGCAGCCGGTGCCTGTGGATTTTGCTGTCGACTCACTTTGAGGCCGGACTAGGGTAGGGAACTGGCCGTTCGCTTTGCAGAGCAAGTGGCGGATCTATAACCTGCGTGATGGTCCCCTATAAACCTGCCAGAAACAACCCGGGTGAAGGTGTGAAATGAAGACGAATGCTCATGAGGTATTACCGCAGCCGCAAAGGATTCATCTGAGTATTCGACGGTACGAACACAGCGCTGCCCGGTCAACTGGCAAAACTGACAGATCGCACGGAAGTTCCGCCGGATTCTTTGTGGGGGAAGTTACTAAGCGATAATCGAGCACGCTACATAGAGTGCGCTTGCGTTCTCCCAGCGATTGGACAATTCCCGATGGGCACAGCCTTCCGGTGCCAGAAGGCACTTTGCTGCGCGTGCTCGCTAGGTAGGTGCGCCCTGGCTTTACGGTCAGATAACCCTTTTGTAGGCGTCGGCAACCTTTTGAGTCGCCAATTTGAGCGCAGACGTCGCAGTGTCTCCTGCATCGATTACGTGCTTCAGCGCCGATTTCCTTCGCGCTCCACCCTGTTCTAAGGGGACAGTGTCGATGGCACCACCGAAAATTGCGTACTTTTCTTCAAGCCGGTCAATTGCCAAATTTAGACCCGTGACTACCGCGTCAGCTTCCTCCGAAGAGACAGCCAATTCAATATTGATTTTCTGGTACTTCATACATTTTGCCCCTTCCGCGATTCTACGGACACCGAGGCGCGAATGTTCCGCGCAGCCACTAAATCTCTGTGCGGTGGATACCATATTCGAGGGAGGCTCAAGCCCTCGCAGACCTTCTTAGCCTTCTTTCAATTCGGTCTCGGTGCGTTCAGAGGCAATGGCCACAAACACTGGCTACAGATCGAATCGGGCACCGCACTTGATCGAATTTGGTTGTGTTTAATCCCATTTCTGGCGGAAATCTCGATCCGAGGCGGCCCCGGCGAACTCTCGCCGGTGTGCAATAGGTCATAACTTACTGGTATTATTGGCGTCCCCGACGGGATTTGAACCCGTGTTATCGCCGTGAAAGGGCGGTGTCCTAGGCCGGGCTAGACGACGGGGACGCTGTTGAGAAAGGGCAGAAAGGCGGCCAGAACGGCCGGAATGCGCCCTTATGAAGGGTACCAACCTGTTCCAGCCCTGTCAAAGAACATGGGAAAGACTTATCGGCTCGTAATGGGCACCGAAATTGGTGGGGGGCTGAAGCGCGCCGAGGTTGCGGATGCGTTCAATCGGCGGAGGGAGCTTCGACCCTTTCGCATGGCAGGGAGAGAGCGCCTGACCATCACAAAGAGCCGGCTGGCAACACCACCAGTGTCCATGCGACGATTTTTTGCGACAATCCCTTGTTTCCATGCATCACCTAAACCAGACATAGCCAAGCAGTTTTCGTTCAGACGATGCAGGTTTTATTGTGCGAGATCACAGGAGGCTGCAGCAGCCGGGTTGTACCATGAATCCTGCAATTCGTACTTCAAAAGCCGCGATTGGGCGAGGAAACCAGTAAGGGGTCTCTATTTTGAAACGCCTTTTTAGTGCAAGCAGCACATTGATGATGGGTCTGGCTGTGATCGGGTGCCAGCAGGGGGCGCAGAAGGCTGCGCAGGCGGGACCAGGGATGCAGGCGATGCCGGTGAAAACGGTGGCGGTATCGCTGCAGCCGGTGGCGCAGAGCAGCGAGTACATGGCGACGATAAAGTCGCGGCGGACGGCGACGATTTTGCCGCAAGTGAGCGGTCTTCTAACGAAAATCCTGGTGCACAGCGGTGACCACGTGAAGGCCGGGCAGATGTTGATGGAGATCGATCCGCGTCAGCAGCAGGCGACGGTGGCATCGCAGGGAGCTACGGAACGCCAAAAGAAGGCGCTGTTTGACTTCGACACGATTGAACTGGATCGCCAGAAGAAGCTGTTTGCTGCTGGGGTGACCAGCCGCGACGCGCTGGACCAGGCGCAGCAGGCCTACGACAATGCGAAGGCCGACTATGAGGCGGCTTTGCAGACGCGCAATATGCAAGAAGAGACGCTCGGGTACTATAGCATCCGCGCGCCATTTGATGGAGTGGTTGGCGATATTCCAGTTCATCTCGGCGACTATGTATCGCCGCTGGTTTCGCCATCCACAGTTCTTACCACGGTGGACCAACCTGGAGATCTTGAGGCGTACATTTACATTCCGACGGAGCGGTCGAGCGAGGCTCGAATTGGTCTCGATGTGGAACTCTTCGATACAAGCGGAAAGTTGCTTCAAAAATCCAGGATCGATTTCCTGTCGCCCCAGGTGGACCCGAATCTGCAGGGCATTCTGGCAAAGGCGCCTGTGCACCCCACGCCGGACATTATGCGCAATGCGCAGTTGATCAAGGCGCGCGTGATCTGGAGTACAAGGCCGATGGCGGTTGTTCCCGTACTGGCTGTGACGCGTCAAGGCGGGCAGTCGTTTGTCTATGTGGCGCAAAAGCAGCCAAATGGGAACTTTGTCGCGACCCAGACGCCCGTCACCCTTGGCGACACGGTGGGGAACTCTTACTCGATCACCGCGGGCCTGAACGCTGGGGACCAAGTGGTGGTATCGAGTACGCAGTTCCTGGTGAACGGAATGCCGGTATCTCCCATTCCTGGCTGAACAGAACCGATGCCTCCGAAGTCGCGGAATTGACGCCAACTGGAACACAACGAAAGAGGGCTCATTTTGTTTGTCGATTTCTTCATACATCGGCCGGTCTTTGCCACAGTTTGCGCGCTCATGATTATTCTGGCCGGGGCAGTAAGCATTCCTACGCTTCCGATTTCGCTGTATCCGCAACTCACTCCTCCGCAGGTGTCGGTCGCGACCAACTACGTCGGCGCGAATGCGGACACGGTCGAGAAAGCAGTCACGATCCCGTTGGAAGAGGCCATCAACGGTGTTGAGGGAATGCGTTACATCACCTCATCCAGCACCAATAGCGGCACCAGCAGCATTACGGCAACATTCCAGACCGGGTACAGCCTCGACATCGCTGCAGTCGATGTGCAGAATCGCGTGGCGAGCGTGCAGGGACGTCTGCCGGCTGCCGTGAATCAAACCGGAATCACCATCACCAAGGTCAGCAACAATTTTGTGTTCGCGGCTGGATTCTTCACCCGCGACGCGCGCTACTCGAATGAGTTCGTGTCGAACTATCTCGACGTCTACGTTAAAGATGCCATCAAACGTGTGCCTGGTGTCGGCGATGTCGTCATCTTTGGGGAACGCAAATACGCCATGCGTATATGGCTCGATCCCGTACGGCTCGCATCGCGCAGCCTGACGGCGACCGACGTGATCAACGCATTGATCGAGCAGAACGTCGAGATTCCCGCGGGCCAGCTTGGTCAGCCGCCCGCCAACTCTACACAGGCATTTCAGCTTCCGGTGCGCGTTGTTGGAAGGCTCAGCGACCCGGCTCAATTCGACAACATTATTATCAAAAATTCCCCAAGCGGTCTTGTCCTTCTGAAAGACGTGGGTCATGCGGTGGTCGGCGCCGAGGACTACAGCTCGATGCTGAAATACAACGGTCACATTGCGATGGGCATCGGCGTGCAGCAGCTTTCGACCGCCAACGCGCTGGACGTGGATGCAAAAGCAAAGGCGGTTTTGAAGGAACTCTCCAAGAGCTTTCCGCCGGGTCTGGAGTATGCGATTGCCTTTGACTCCACCACCGTTGTGGGCGACTCTATCCGCGAAGTGATGGTGACGCTCGGTGAAGCTATCGCGATTGTCATCGTTGTCATTTTCCTGTTCCTCCTTGACTGGCGCGCGACCATCATTCCCGCAGTGACCATCCCGGTTTCGCTGATCGGCACCTTCATGTTCACCAAGATGTTCGGGTTCTCGATCAATTCGCTGACGCTTTTCGGCGTCACCCTGGCCACCGGACTGGTGGTCGATGATGCGATCGTGGTAATTGAAAACGTGCAGCGCCATATCGCGATGGAACACTCGAACCCGCTTGAGGCCACATCGCGAGCCATGAGCGAGGTGACCAGCGCGGTGATTGCGACGTCCCTGGTTCTGATCGCCGTCTTCGTGCCGGTCTCATTTTTCCCGGGCACTACTGGCATCCTTTACAGGCAATTCTCGCTGACGATTGCATTTTCGATTGCCATTTCAGCCTTCAATGCCCTCACACTTTCTCCGGCACTGTCTGCGCTGTTCCTACGTGGCGAAGAGGAACGGCCCCACCAACTGGATTTCCTGCACATCCGGCCGCTTTCACGCGTGTTTGCCGCGTTCATTCATGGCGCCGATGCAACCATCAGTTGGATGTCGCGCACGTACGCGCGCGTGATTCACATTGCGCTTCAGCTTCGCTACGTGCTCCTGCTACTTTTCTTTGTAGGACTGGGCGCAACGGTCTGGATGTATTCCCGTGTGCCCACAGGCTTCATTCCACAGGAAGACCAGGGATACCTGTTCGTGATTGTGCAGGCGCCTCCGGGGTCTTCGCTCGAATACACTGGGGCGCTGGCCGACAAGGCAAGCGCGATCATTGGTCAGGATCCGGATATTGTCGGCGCATTTTCCGTGATGGGATTCAGCTTCAGCGGAGGGGCATCCAATGCGGGATTGATGTTTGTGGCGACTAAGCCTGCCGATCAGCGTCGCGGCAAAGGCCATTCTGCCGGTGACATTGTGGCGCGGCTTTCGCCAAAATTGGGGATGTTGATGGTGATCCCCAATGGCGGGCTGGTTGCCATGATTCAGCCGCCGGCGGTGCAGGGTGTAGGAAGCTTCGGCGGCTTCCAGTTTGAACTTCAGGATACCGGCGTGAATACGATCACTGATCTCGATCGGGTGGCGCACATGATCGTGGGAGGTGGGCGTGCGCGCAAAGACCTGACGGGCCTTCTGACCACCTTCTCGGCGAACGATCCGCAAGTGCTGGTGACCATCGATCGACAAAAGGCGAAAGCTATGAGTATTCCGCTGTCGCAGATCACCACTACGCTCGGTGTTTTCATGGGTTCGGAGTACGTCAACGACTTCGACTTCAACAACCGCACCTATCGCGTGTTCGCTCAAGCCGACCAGCCGTTTCGCATGACCGCACGCGATCTGCACAACTTTAACGTGCGCTCAGATTCCGGCCAGATGGTTCCTCTCGATAACCTGGTGACGGTGGCGGACAGCTCGGGTCCGCCGGTTATCAATCATTACAATCTCTTTCGCTCTGTCGAGATCGACGGTTCGCCCGCTCCGGGTTACAGCTCGGGGCAGGGCATCGCCGGCATGGAAGCGCTTGCCAAACAATTCATGATGCCCGGCATGCGATATGAGTGGACCGGGCTCACTCTCGACGAGATTGAGTCGAGCGGCAAGGCTCTTACCATCTTCGGACTCGGCATTCTTGTTGTGTATCTCACGCTTGCGGCTCAATACGAGAGCTTCGCACTGCCGTTCATTATTTTGCTGGCAGTGCCGATGGCGGTTCTGGGTGCGCTGGGGCTGGTGTCGTTGCGCGGCATGTCGAACGACGTATACTGCCAGATCGGCTTGGTGATGCTGATTGGCTTGTCGGCCAAGAATGCGATTCTGATTGTCGAGTTCGCGGAGCAGCTGCGCCGGAAGGGACGGTCGATTGCAGAAGCAGCAATTGAGGCTGCCGAACTGCGCCTTAGGCCGATTCTGATGACGTCGTTTGCGTTCATCCTAGGAGTTCTTCCGCTGGTGTTCGCAACCGGCGCGGGTGCGCTGGGCAGGCGCTCCGTGGGCACCACGATAGTCGGCGGCATGCTGCTTTCCACCGTGTTGAACCTGGTCTTTATTCCGGTGTTGTATGTGCTGCTGAGCCGGCTATTGCGGCGCGGCGACGATCATGAGATGACGCACGCGGACGAGGCTGTCTAAGGAATTACGACTTAATGCGATGCGCGATGACGTAATCCTTGATGCGGTCGTAAACCTGGCTGGTGACAATGCCACGATCGACGAGGTCGTTTTTGGCGCGATAAGGTCGAAAGCGAATGATGCGCTCGGCCCAGGTTCGGGTCATACCCGGGACCTTCATGAGCTGATTCAGACTTGCTGCGTTGATATCGACGCGCGCGTCCGGCGCGGGCGCGGCATGTGCGCCTGGTGGTGCTTGCGGGGATTGAAATGGGAAGCCTGCAACGCCGGATGGGAGAGCGCAGAGCAGAGCGACTGCCAGAATTCCGGAATATACCTGCATTCTCACCCATTCATTCTCTGCTATCAGGCGGTCGAGGCATAAGCCTTTCGGTTGGAATCATTCAGAAAAGTTGGAGACTGAAGAGCCGGTTTCCTGCAAAAATAGACGTATGGCAATTCCCCCAATTGCTTCATCCCCCGTCCGCGGACTGCGCAGCAGAATCCTGGGCAGCACCAGGATAGTCCTTCTTCTTTTTTTGCTGGCGTTTCTCGCGCTGTGCCTGGTGTTTGCGTGGTTGACGCGCGACTCGATGGGGAACCTCTCTTTCCTGAACAACCCAGGCGGTCGAACTGCCACCGGCAAAAAGACGATCGTGGATTTGAGCCCCTGGCAGACTGCCGAGGCTCTTGCGCCGCTCGCGGTTACTGCGGAAGAGAAGGAATTCGCGCGCGACGCCCAGCGGCTTGCCGACCATGATGTTGACCAGGCGTTTGCGTCTGCGCTTCGGCAGGCCCTGCTCCAGGCGCAACACATTACGTTATCCGGAGATGCCCTCGCTCTTTCGCAAAAGATTGCGCAGCTTCAACAACTTATCAAGCAGGACCAGGCTCAGGTCGCGAGTATTACGCAGCAGTTGAGTTCGCCGTCTAACGCGGCTCGGAATGGTGTGCCGGCTCCCGTCGACCAGGGTGATCTGGATGTAGCCAAAGCGCAGCTCGGACTTGACTCCGATGAGCTTGCCGATGCGCAACAGGACCTGGATCGCATGACTGGCGACCAGACGGCCCAGATTCAGGCGGAATTAAGCGCGCATGAAGCGGCGATGAGCGCGTACGACAAACGTGTCCAGTCCGGCGGTGACGTCGCCGTGGTTTCTGCGCAACGAGAAGGGACCATGGCCCGCCGAGTGAAAGCATGGTTCACCCAGAGGAGCCGCACTCAGCTGCTCCAACAGGCTGTGAAGCAAACCCAGGCTGACATTCAGACACTAACGGCTGCCCACAATGCTCTTGAGGCGAAGGCGAATGCAGGGGCTTCGGCCGCTTCGCCGTCCACGGCTGATCGCGCTGCCAGACTCGCCCTCATCAAGGACAAAGCTGCGCAGCGCCAGATATTGAGCATCTACGACGATCGCATTCAGACCAAGCAGCAACTGGTGATGGTCTACAACAAATGGGCTGCGCAGGTGCAGTTGCAGCATCAGATTGTGCTGCATTTGATTCTGCAGTCGCTGGCTCTGATTGCATTTATCGGTATCTGCATGGTTCTTTGCGATGCGCTGATACGACGGCTGATGGATAATCCTGCGCTTGACCGGCGCCGCTCGCAGACCCTGCGCAGCATTTTTCAACTCGGCATCCAGGTCATCGGACTGGTGCTGATGCTGCTGGTGATTTTTGGTTCGCCGAGCGAGACGCCGACGATCCTGGGCCTTGCCACAGCCGCGCTCACCATAGCACTGCAGGACTTCATCATCGCGTTCCTTGGCTGGTTCGTACTGATCGGCAAGAATGGCATCCACGTGGGCGATTGGGTTGAGATTAACGGAGTGGGGGGCGAGGTGATTGAGGTGCGATTGTTCAATACCACGCTGTTGGAGACCGGGACGCTTGCGGATCGAGGATTGCCGACAGGGCGGCGAATCACATTCATGAATGGATTTGCCATCCGGGGCCAGTACTTCAACTTCTCCACCAGCGGGCAGTGGATGTGGGACGAAATTACGCTCAACCTTCCGGCGTCTGACAATGTCCACGGATGGCTCGACCGCATTCAAAAGGTGGTTGTGGAGGAAACAGAGAAGAACGCGAATCTGGCCGAGCAGGAATGGAAGCGGGGCGCGCGCGGGAACAGCCTTAGCCGATTCAGCGCCACCGCGGTCGAAAATCTTCGGCCATCTGCGTCGGGGATCGAGGTTCTGGTTCGGTACGTGACCCGCGCATCGGAGCGATTTGAGGTGCGGAATCGGCTTTATACGAAGCTGATTGAACTGTTGCACGATCCTGGACATTCGTCTCAGAACGAGCCCGCTACAAGCGCGCAAAACCGGTAGGCTGGGGTCGAGCTTTTCTGATTCCAGATACTCGAAGTTGACACAGATTAGTGTTTGCCTTACTTTTGAAAGAGATGTATAGCAGCCGCCATCACGGTCATCACCACCATCATGGGACATCCATGCCGGCGGACTGCCATGGCCTGAACTAGACGGCCAGAGAGATCGAAGAAACCCAAAGCCCGCCGGCGAAGAAGCCGGTGGGCTTTTGATTTTGCAGCAGAATTCAGAGTAGATCAGGAAGACTATGAGCGCACAACCGACAATTGATTTCGAAAAGATGGACGGCCTGGTGGCCGGCATCGTGCAGGACGCACAAACCGGCGAGGTATTGATGCTGGGCTTTCTCAATCCAGCCAGCTACGCCAAGACGCTGGAATCGGGGTTCGTCACCTTCTGGAGCCGCACGCGGCAAAAGCTTTGGATGAAGGGCGAGACCAGCGGCAATCGCTTGCGCGTTGTTTCAGCAGCGACAGACTGCGATAACGATGCACTGCTGTTTCGCGTGATCGTGGAGGGCGACGGACTAGTGTGCCACGAGGGCACCGTGAGTTGCTTTACCAAGCCGCTCGGATTTTCGAATGCGGCGGAGGTGGCGCGTGGCTAACAAACTTCGTCTCGGATTGCCCAAGGGCAGTCTTCAGGACTCTACGATTGCACTCTTCAAGCGCGCCGGGTGGAACATCTACGCCGACGGGCGATCCTATTTTCCATCCATCGATGATGCAGAGATCGAATGCATGCTGATTCGCGCGCAGGAGATGGCGCGGTATGTCGAACATGGCGTGCTCGATGCCGGGCTCACAGGTATTGACTGGGTCGTCGAAAGTGGCCTGGATGTGACCAGCGTGACCACGTTGACCTACGCAAAACAAAGCCGGCGCAAAGTGCGCTGGGTGCTTGCGGTGCCGGAAGCGAGCGGCTTTCAGCGTGCGGAGGACCTCGACGGCAAGATCATCGCGACCGAACTGGTCGAAGTTACGAAAAGATACTTTGCCGAGAAGGGCGTGAATGTAAAAGTGGAGTTCAGTTGGGGCGCTACCGAGGTGAAACCGCCAACGTTGGCGGA
>Ga0210386_10005288_pt1 | contig 10516 bp, 13 predicted proteins | sample IncBWH32OmetaG_FD_160091 | JGI IMG/M metagenome (GOLD analysis project Ga0210386, IMG submission 160091) | Forest soil microbial communities from Barre Woods Harvard Forest LTER site, Petersham, Massachusetts, United States - Inc-BW-H-32-O ... | reverse complement strand
ACCATCGCTCATTGGCCGATGCCCCGGCAGACAGCGCGAGGCGATAGGATTTATTCCGTTGGGGAATGAGCTTCCCGCGCGACCGGGCATTCCGCTTCAGAATAAGTGTTATTGCGTGTAACAGTCTGCCCGGGGCGCCCCCTCCACATCACTTCGCTGCTCAGCGCGTTTTCCCTACGCGTGCTCTCGGTGGAGGCTTCCCATGATGTCAAAGCATTCGGTCGTGATGCCGATGTTGAGCCAGGCTATGTAATTCCAGGTGACCGAGGCCTCAAGCTACTTTCGCGGTTGTGTCGCAGTGCTGCCGGCGCTCGCAACCAAGGTTCGGGCACGCGCGAGCAACTGTGCGTTGATGGCGACGATGATCGTACTTGCCGACATGAGGGCGGCGCCGACGGCTGGGCTTATGACGATGCCCCACGGATAGGCCACGCCGGCGGCCAGTGGAATTGCGACAATGTTGTAGCCCGTCGCCCACAGAAGATTTTGAACTATCTTTCTGTAAGTCGCACGCGAAAGCGCCACGATGGCGAAAACGTCACGGGGATCGCTACGCACCAGCACGACATCGGCTGACTCAACTGCGACTTCGGTTCCGGCACCAATCGCAATACCGAGATCGGACTCGACCAGGGCTGGCGCATCATTGACGCCATCGCCGATCATCGCAACGGTCACGCCGCGCGCCTTCACCTCGCGAACCTTCTCAAGCTTTTGGTGCGGCAAGACTTCAGCGAAGTAGTCGTCGAGGCCAAGTTGAGCGGAGACCGACTTGGCAACCGCCATGGCGTCGCCCGTGATCATCAGGCAGCGGATCCCCATCGCTTTGAGGCGTGCGATGGCATCGAAGGACTCTTTTCGAATCACGTCGGCAAGCGCGATCGCGCCGACGGGCTTGTCATCGATCAGCAGGTAGACGACGGTATGGCCTTCGTCGCTCAACTCCTCGATACGCTTGTTTCGCGCATCCAGCCCTCGCCTCCGGACATAGTCGGGACTCACAACTCTGACGCTATGTCCTTCTATCACCGCCTCAGCACCTTGGCCTGGCAGGTTTTTGAAATCTTGGACCCGCTTCGGCGTGATGCCGCGCTCCTTGGTACCACGCATGACGCCCTGGGCAATCGGGTGCTCCGATTGACTTTCAAGCCCCGCGGCCCACGCAAGTATCTCGCTCTCCGATAAATCGGAGAGCGTGACGACTCCGACAATACCAAACCGGCCTTCCGTCAAGGTTCCAGTCTTGTCGAATAGCGCGGCTCCCAGATTGTGGGCGCGTTCGAAGGCCGCCCGGTCGCGGATAAGAAGGCCGCTCTGCGCCGTAAGCCGCGTGCTCACTGCGACGACAAGTGGTACCGCGAGACCGAGCGCGTGCGGACAGGCGATGACCATGACCGTCGCCATCCGTTCGATCGCGTAGTCGAAGCCGAAACCAAAGCCGAGCCACGCCACGAGGGTTGCGCCGCCCACGGATAGGGCAATGTAAGTCAGCCACAAGGCAGCGCGATTGGCCAAGTCCTGGGTTCGCGAGCGGGCCTCCTGTGCCTGTTGGACCAGCGCGATGACCTGGGCCAGATATGTCTGATCCCCCGTCTTGCGCACAACGACGGTCACGGCACCCTCCCCGTTCACCGCCCCGCCGACGGCCTCTTGGCCCTCAGTCTTTTCGACGGGCCGCGACTCTCCGGTCAGCATCGATTCATTGAAGCTAGAATAACCCTTGGTGATCACACCATCGATCGGCACCCTTTCGCCAGGCTTGACCAAAACGCGGTCGCCCGGCCGCAATTCGGCGATTGGGACATCTTCGGCATCATCATTGGATTTGAGCCGGTGCGCGGTCGCCGGGAGCAGTTGAACCAGCGCCTCCAAGGCGCGTGAGGCTCCCATAACGGATTTCATCTCAAGCCAATGTCCAAGAAGCATGACATCGACCAGCGTCGCCAGCTCCCAGAAGAACACAGTTCCGGGGAGACCGAAGACCACCGCGCTCGAATAGAAGAAGGCGGTCGAAATGGCGACCGCAATGAGCGTCATCATGCCGGGCTGGCGCGCCCTGAGTTCGCCGTGGATTCCCTTGAGGAAAGGTCGGCCGCAGTAGAGATAAACCACCGCAGAAAGACCAAAGAGAACATAAGACTCTCCCCTAAAAGCAAGGCGCTCGCGCAAGCCGAGCAGGTCCTGCACAAGCGGCGACAAAGCGAGGATCGGAACGGTGAGAATCATTGAGATCCAGAATCGATTCCGGAAATCTGTAACCATCGCCGCATGGCCGTTTCCGGCATGCCCATGATCCGCATTCATATGCTGGTGCGGGACGGGGCTCATATGGCCCGTATTCGCATGAAACATTGCTCCATGATCATCGTGCTGATGTGCAAACCTCTTCATCGCTCTCCTCGCCGCGGGCGAACACGGAACGCTGTCGAAAGGAAACCGCAATGTTGGGTGAAGCCCGCCACAAGTCGATACGTCCCGGCTTCAATTCCGCAATATTGAGAAAATCGCCGCAAAAGGACACGGCACCAAAGACCCGTGACCGTATGGCACAGCCTCTATGGTTTTAACGTCGAGATAGACGTTCCCAACGCGTGGCAATCGAAAGCCTGCCCCGGCGTGAAGCTCGTATTCCGGTCGACTTCTCCACGTGTCTCCGACCTCGCCACGATCTCGCCCTCCCCTGGTCGGGGGCCCGAAGGTGATCGACCCGCCACCTGCCAGTTGCGGACAGTCCTGTTACGCGGCACCCGATTTGGAGCGTTTGCCCAACCATCGTCGAAAAGATTCCGATGTTCAGGCGATCCGGTTTAAGCATTGCCATGCGCAATGCCTCCGTCAGTTCCAAAACGGATTCTTCCGCGCGCCGAGCTCGGAGCGAACATTATTAACGCCAGAGCTTGATCAGTTGCCCGGCCACGCTCGGAAGAGTTGGCCCGACGGCTACCGGCGCCGGCCACCCAGGCACGGCCAGCGTGGGCAGAGCATTGCCGGGTCTGGCGACAAGCGCTGCCGGACAGCCAACGTTCTGCGCCCCGAGATTATCCCACACGTGGGTCGACACCATGCAATTAGACGCCGTCGATACCCACAGCTCCTCCGCCGCCATGTGGTACACCTGCGGCGCCGGCTTATATCGACGCACAAGATCAACACTCAGCAATCGTTCAAAGAAACCATCGATACCGGCGTGCCCTAGCTGTATGATCTGCGCACCCTGCGGCGAGTTCGAAAGCGTGACAAGCCGGAAACCGGCGTCCTTCAATTGCCTCAACCCCTCCGGCACATCGGGGTGCGCGGGCATCGTGGCTAATCGCATTTCCAGTTCGACTATATCGGGCTACCGAATCGAGACGCTGTGGATCGAGCCTATCGACTTCAGCACGGCCTCTGACAAATTAAAGAATGGTATGTAAGGCCCCCTGCCAAGGATAGTGCTTCCGAGTGGAGGATGAGCTGTATATACCAATCGTTCACGAACTGCCCGTCCCCGGATAACCGCTCAAACAGCGGTGCCGGATGTCGAGCAGCGACTCATTGACATCGAAGGCAAGGATCGACGGCACCACAGCACTGCTCTTGCTCGTTTGAGCGTATGCGGGCCCGACAGCCCTCCCCGTCATACCGCCAATTGCGGCAGCTCCGAGCCCGGCAAGCAGCTTGCGGCGCGGCATCGACAGCAGAGCATCGTCAGTCACGGGATTTCCTCTTTCCCTGCGCTCTCCGAGCGTCGCGTATAAACTCGAACAATACCCGGTTCGTGAATCACGCGCTGGTCTGAGATTGCTGCATTTTGTGGATCCTTGCGTCTGTCGCGCCTCCATTTTGATAGAGGAGACTGCGTCAATCCTGAGAGTCTCAGACGTTTCGTCGGACGCGCCCGGACGCTACTCGCCGCGGAATGGGGACTGCGAAGATGACAAAGATAGGTGCCGATGGCGACAAGCGTGTTGGTGCGCAGGCCCGCCATCTCCCGCCGCCGCTGACTTTCCATGCCAAGGCCGGCGCCGAGCAGTGTCGCGGAGAGGTTGACGGCGGTCCCGGGAAATTGACCTCTCTTGCAATTTGTGCAGAAACGCGGACCGGACTCGAACTCGCGCGATTAGCGAGCGCGAATTTGTGTGAGCGGCTTAGAGTTCAATCCTTCGCCCAATTTCAACGAGCGCATCCAAAGGTATTTTGAACCGATCGACTGGATGGGCGGAGTTTCGGGACATAAAAGCAAATAACGCAATCCGCCAACGCGAAATACCGGATCGGCTTTGGCGACTTATGGGATCGTGGCGCTCAATATAGTAGGTCGGCTTGTCCGTTGCTGGCAATCCCTCCTTTCTCGCTCGGGAAATTACCGAAGGAAGGTCGGGAATTTCAACGAAACCGAAATGAACGGTGACGTGCCAAATTCCCTCGCCAAGATGCTCACAACGCAACCGATCGCAGGGCCGCACCCTGGGTACGCTTTCGAAGCTGATGGTCAACGCGACGACCGTCCCGTGGAGAGATCGTCCTTGCTCGACATAGTCGACGATAATCGGCGGTATACCTTTGCTAAGCCGTGTGAGGAATATGCCCGTGCCCGGTACGCGGACGACTTTGTTTTTGCGTAGTCGTGCAAAAAATTCGGCAGGTTGCTGCGAGCCAGTTGTATTTCGTTTGTATAGCGCTTCCACACCATAGTGCCATGTGGTCATGATCGTGAAAACAAGTACGCCAAAGGTCAAGGGAATCCAGCCACCTTTCAGTATCTTCAGAAGATTGGCAGAAAGGAATGCGAGATCTACCGCAAGCAGCACCGCTGCTGCCGCGGCTGCCTGATAGATCGTCCACCTCCAACGATGTCGCATCAATTCGTAAAGCAGAACCGTCGTCAGGACCATCGTGGTTGAGACAGCCGTCCCGTAAGCTCCTGCGAGGCGATCCGAATTACCGAATCCCACTGCCAAAGCAGCAGTGAAGAACATCGTTGTCCAATTGACCAACGGTACGTAGATTTGGCCATATTCCTCAGCCGAGGTCTGAGCGATCCGAACCCCCGGAAACCAGCCCAGCTGCAACGCTTGCCGGGTCATCGAAAAAGATCCGGTAATGATGGCCTGACTTGCGATGATAGTCGCAACCGTCCCCAGTCCTACCAACGGATATAGCATCCAATACGGGGCAAGCTTGAAAAACGGATTCAACTCCAGATCAGGAGAGTCCATGAAATTTCCTACCTGCCCGGCATAGTTAAGGGCAAGAGCGGGCAGCACGATACAATACCACGCGGCGCGGATCGGGCTCCGCCCCACATGTCCCATGTCCGCATAGAGTGCCTCAGCCCCCGTGAGTGCCAGAAAAACTCCGCCGAGAACGGAAAACCCTAGGAGGCCGTGTGTGCCGGCCAGATGGATTCCATGGATCGGATTGAATGCCCCAAGTACCTGCGGATGATGCACAATACCCACGATGCCGAGTATGCCCATTGTCGTAAACCAAATCAGCATAATTGGTCCGAATGCTTTGCCGACCTTGGCGGTCCCTTTGCTTTGAACCGAGAAGAGTACGACTAGGATCAGAACAGCCATCGGCATTGTGAACGGCTCGAAAGCGCCCGTCGCAACATTAAAACCTTCCACGGCGCTCAATACCGAGATGGCGGGGGTGATGATGCCATCTGCATAAATGAGGGCCGCACCAAACAACCCTAAAATCACCAGCCAACGCCGTCGACCAGACCAATGCGCACCCGTCATTGCCATCAGCGCAAGTATTCCGCCCTCACCATGATTATCGGCGCGCATAACAAACAAGCTGTATTTGACCGAGATCGTGATGATCAATGACCAAAAGACGAGAGATAGGGACCCAAGCGCTGCTTCGGGCGTGAATTGGTTGCCCATGAGATGGACAATCGTCTGAAGGGTGTACAGGGGACTAGTCCCGAGATCGCCATACACAATCCCGAGCGCAAGCAGGATTGTTGTGAGGTTCGGCCTTTCCGCTACTCTGGCGCGCACCTCTCCAGCGACCTTCGTTTGACCGTTAAGTGCGACACTTGTTGAGTTGGACATTAGCTTGGGACGAGCCATACCGCTCGGGCGGGACAAATCACGCCGACTCTGCTTCCGAAATGAGACCGCGGTACGGCCCCACGAAATTCGTCGCGATCGGACGAACCTGACCAGCCAAATACAGCCGCCCACTGACAAAGTGTGCCAATCTCCCTAATGAGCGGTTGTGAAATCGATGCTAACCCTGACCTGTTGATCTCCCTCGACCTTCCATTCAGGCGCCCGCGTGGCGAGTGGCCTCGAACAAGAACCAAGTGCGCCGCTCGGCTTCGTCGATCCAGTTTTCCAGCAAGCTGGCAGTCGCCACATCGCCGTACTCGTCGCAGACACCACTTGTTTCGCGCATGGTTAGGGTGAGGCGTTTGTTGTCATCACGGAGCTCGGCGAGCATGTCCATCGGCGCGACGAAATCTGCGTCGTTGTCCAAAATCCGTTGCAAGCGGCCGATGTGCCCGATGGATCGCAAGGTCGCGCCGCCGATCTTGCGAACGCGCTCGGCGATGTTATCGGTGGTGGCGAAGATCTGATCGCCCTGCTCATCAAGGAGGAGATGATAGTCGCGAAAGTGCGGACCTGACATGTGCCAGTGGAAGTTCTTGGTTTTCAGATACAGTGCGAACATATCGGCGAGCAAGATGTTCAACGCACCTGAAATATCGCGCGTCGCGTCCGGGCTCAGATCTGTGGGTGTCTGAAGCGAAGCAGATCGTAATGCTTTCGCGTCTTGGATGCTCATCCGTTTTCTCCTATCGCGAGAGGCGATCGATTCCGCCTAATGAGCGGTGGTGCTTGTTCATCCTACGCAGCATCGAGGGGCCTCCCGTTCTTACGAATCGCCAGACCAGCAGCCCGGCCAAAACGAGGAAAGCGATGTTGAGCCAAGTCGTATAATTCCATGTGATGGACGCCTCGACTATTAAGGCTGAGTTCGATCACCATCGCGAGCCATTATTAAGACGATCGGCTGGCACTCGAATGAATGCCCAAACCATCGTCCGTCATTTCGCATTCGTTGCTTGAGACAAAAGGTGCCTCTCTTGGCGAAAGCCGCATAGCTTTCGCTAAGCTCGGACTATGCTCGAGATCTAATGCCGTGGCGCGTTGTCTTCTGTAAGAAAAGGTTGCATTCTGCAAATAAATGAAAACTTGCATGGACCATTTCAGTGAGCCATGACACTAGCGGGACCTGGATTTGGTCGCGAGTCACGTACTGGCACGTACACGATGACGACTTCTTCGGCGAGATAGATGGCACTCCTGCTCGACTCCGCAACGGCGGCCGTACGTAACGGCGTTCCGGCTCAAAAAGTGGCGATCAAGGCGGAGCGGACTTTGTCGCGATGGAGCTCGCGCGCGTCCGCGCTTGTCGGCGCTCAACCGGACCGGATCGGTGCTGCAGATCAGTCTTTGTAGCACCAGAATCTATCACAGGATTCGCTAACAGCTGCCTTGGGCGCGGAGCCAAAGGAATCGCGAAACTGGTGAATTGCGGGCGCATGGCCTCGCCCCGCCTTTCGGGCGCTACTCGGGGCTGCGGTTGCCATCTGGACCGTCGAAGCAGCAATGATTAGCACACCGAGAATGCTCAAAACGTTCTGTCGTATTTTAATCTCTTTCGGTTGATAAACTGCCAGCACGGCAGTGCTCCCCTCCGGTCGCATGGACGATCGACGTGGGTCTGACTCAGAATAACTCGCATGACACAACCGCGCCGGTAGGATTAGCCACGAACTCCACCCTAAGCCCCCCTGCCACCCGGTTTGCCGATCACGCAGCGACATGCCGCGAGGCGCTCGGCCGGATGCTGCTTCATCCATTCGGCGAGCTACGGCGCGCCCATCAGGCAGGAGCTCAGCGAGAGATCAGCAAAGTCGGAGGTGGTGACGACAAGCTGGCGGCAGTCAGAGGACGAGGCCAGACTGCACAATACCGCAATGATCTTTATCAATTTCAGACCCCGCCTTCCATCGCGTAGCAGTACACAAATCCGCCGATGCCCAAAAACACCACGCCATGACCGGTCGGATTGCCCTGGCCCAGCTTCAAAAGCTTATGGTCAGGGATTTCGATCTCAGTGCCTATGTCGATGTGCTTGCGTCGGCGCGGCTCATCTGGACGGTCATCCGTGACGGTGCAGTAGGCGTGCGGCTGGCCGTTATAGTTGGGCTTGATGTGCAGATCGTCGCAGAAATAAGCATCTGCTTCGCCGCAACAACTTCCCGACGGATTGTCGGGCTGCATCAGCGTCTGATACCATTTCGAGGTTTCGCTGGAGCGGTCCCACTGCCCAAAATCGCGGCCATGCGCGGCATAGCCCATGCAGGAGAACAGTGCCGCCGCAAGTAGCGCGTTGCGCAAGTCAAGCCAAACTATCCAGCGCCTCACATCTAAACCTCCGGGCTATTTACGTGCCAGAGCAACCAGCGCGGCGATGGCGGCAAAGGTTGAAATCCCGAGTCCGGCACCAAGGATCATGGCACCTTAGAACAGCAGTTCAGGCAGGCCGGATGCTGCTTCATCCATTTGGCGAGCTGCGAGGCGCCCATCAGGCAGGACTGCAGCGAGACGTCAGAAAAATCCGAAGTGGCGACGGCCTGCTCGTGGCAATTTGCCGGCGAGGAGAAACTGCAGAACACGGCGGAGACCTTGATCATGACGACACTCCGTCGCGGCCCCGGGCATTTGCACCACCGATTTTTTGACTCACCGGCGCCTTGTCCTGCTGCTCCATATCCAGATCAGCTGGTGGGAATATGCTGTTATATATCGCGCGGGCTCCGCGAATGAGGCTGGCTCTCTCGTGCTCGGACTTAGTGATAAATCGAATAACCTCGCCCACATTCGCTCCAAACACCAGTTGCATAACGAGTTCGCCATTAGGACAACGACAGTCATTCCATGGTGTGCCGTCAGATCATGTCTTCGCTCGCGTTCATCCGGGCAGCCGACCGAGCCGATTCTTTGGCCCAATCAACGTACGACGCTTTCTCGGCTCGCCGCTGATAGTCATCGGCAAGGGCCTCAAGCTGACGCGCAACCGCTCGGTCGGTCATAGTTTTCGCAGCGCGGAGCAAAGTCTGGGCTGTTTCCAAATATTGTCTGCCTCGTCGTGAAATCTGGCACCTCATGAAGCCCTCGCGCAGGTCTCTGGCCACTCGTCAAAGCTGATCGGAGCCAATACCCAGTTGCGGTAACTGTCCCGCCGACTTCTGAAGCGATCGACGCACTTCCTAGAACAAAGGGGCGTTCGCCACGAGTAGTACCTGACGAGACCAAATTTGCCATCACAGACTGCGCATCGGGCTTTGCCAGATTTAAGGATTTCTGAGCAGGTGGGCATTGTTGTCTCCTCTTGGCTCTATCGCACTTGCTTGAACATCTCTTTTCACACCGTCGCACGTCATTCATTGCATACAGTCTAGGGTGATCGCGATCAGCAGCAATTGAACAAAGGTAATCGACCGGCACCAGAAGTGGTTAGGAAACGATACCAATGTGTGTAGCGCGCGAACTTAAGGCCTGACCACTTTCGCAATGGAAGACGGGCCGATGCTCGAACGTAGAGATCCGGACAGTCTCGCTGATCGAAGAAGGTGTGACCTTCGATACCGTCCCAGTTCGACTTCATTTGATCACGCTTCAAGCCGCCACGATAAATCCCCGCGGGTTGAGGACATATTCCCTTAGGATCGTGCCGGTCGAATCGACCTCAACCAACGATACGTCGTAGCTCCAGAGATCGGCGAGGTGCTGGAGCACGCGCTTGGCATCCGTCTCGTTGAGCTGCGCCCCGTTCACGACGAAATGGCGCAACATCAAGCGGCGGTCACCCGCAAGATCGACATCGACGATCTCGATGTTGGCATCGGTAAATCCAACGTCATACTGGCGCGCCAGTTCGCGGCGGACGCGGCGATAGCCGCGCTCGTTATGAATAGCATCGACCCTGATGCCAGCTTGCTGTTCGGGATCATCGCGCAGATGGAACATCCGGAAGTGCCGCATCAGCCGCGGACTCAGGAACTGGCCGATGAAGCTTTCATCTCGATAGTTGGCCCAGACGTTCCTCAGGACGCCCATGACGTCGCCGGTGCCGGCGATGTCAGGGAACCATTCGCGGTCCTCGTCATCGGGATCGGTGACGATCCGCTCGATGTCGCGCATCATCGCAAAACCGAGCGCATAGGGATTGAATCCGGAATAGCCGGGGCGATCGAAGTCCGGCTGAAACACCACGTTGGTGTGCGACTGCAGGAATTCCAGGAAGTTACCGTCCGAAATCCGTCCCTGTTCGTGCAGGCGGTTCATGATGCAGTAATGAACGTAGGTCGCGGTGCCTTCGTTCATGACCTTGGTCTGGCTCTGCGGGTAGAAGTATTGCGCGATCTGGCGCACGATTCGAAGGAGCTTGCGCTGCCAGGGCGCCAGCCGCGGCGCTGACTTTTCCAGGAAGTACAAGAGATTTTCCT
>Ga0210386_10005279_pt1 | contig 10527 bp, 11 predicted proteins | sample IncBWH32OmetaG_FD_160091 | JGI IMG/M metagenome (GOLD analysis project Ga0210386, IMG submission 160091) | Forest soil microbial communities from Barre Woods Harvard Forest LTER site, Petersham, Massachusetts, United States - Inc-BW-H-32-O ... | reverse complement strand
ATTCGGCTCGTTCCGCCGCAGCGACGAGGGCTTCGCCTGCGCTTGTCAGTACGCAGCCCGTCGTGCGCCGCTCGACCAACTGGGTTTTCAATTCCCGCTCGAGCGCCGTGAGCTGCCGTGCCACCGTCGCATGGTTCACACCCAAGCGCCGTGCGGCACCGAGAATTTGTCCGGTGCGGGCGATCTCCAGGAATATGCGAATACGGTCCCAATCCATCGACTTCAATTTCCGCACAACAAATCCGCAATACTTCTCGTTGATGTGCAGACTTTAACACTTCATATCGGGCCTATGCAAACAAGGAGGTGATCGTGGTTACGCAAGTCAGGCATTACATCAATGGCGAGCAAGTCTCCGGCCGGAATGGACGGACGTCGCCTCTCTTCAATCCAGCGACAGGCGAGCAAACCGGACTGGTACCGATCGCGAGCGCCGCGGACGTCGCGGATGCTGTCGCTGCGGCAACAAGAGCTGCGCCGCAGTGGGCGGCGACGACCCCGTTGCGGCGGGCGAGGATACTCAACCGATTCCTCAGAATACTCGAGGAACGCACCGATGAACTCGCGGACCTCATCGTCGCCGAGCATGGGAAGGTTCACTCCGACGCTGTCGGTGAAATTCAGCGCGGCATGGAAGTTGTCGAATTCGCAACCGCCGCTCCGCAACTGTTGAAGGGCGAGGTCACCGAGAACGTCGGAACTCGCGTCGACAGCTACTCTACGCGTCAGCCCCTCGGCGTCGTCGCCGGCATTACGCCGTTCAATTTCCCCGCGATGGTGCCGATGTGGATGTTTCCCGTCGCGCTTGCTTGCGGAAACGCCTTTATCCTGAAACCTTCCGAGCGGGATCCATCGGCGTCGGTGAAGGTGGCGGAGTGGCTGAAGGAAGCGGGCCTTCCTGACGGCGTGTTTGGGGTCGTGCATGGCGACAAGGAGACCGTCGATGCACTGCTGCACCATCCCGACATCTCGGCGATCAGTTTCGTCGGCTCGACACCTATCGCGCGCTACATCTATGAGACGGCCGCAACGACCGGCAAGCGCTGTCAGGCGCTCGGGGGCGCCAAGAACCACATGATCATCATGCCTGACGCGGACATGGACCAGGCAGTCGATGCTCTCATGGGCGCTGCCTTTGGTTCGGCCGGCGAGCGTTGCATGGCGATTTCGGTCGCGGTCCCCGTCGGCGAAACGACTGCTAACAGGTTGATCTCGGCGCTGGCGCCGAAGATCCGTGGCCTCAAGATCGGACCTGGGACGGATCCCGAGGCGGAGATGGGACCGCTCGTCACCAAGCAGCATCTGGACAAGGTCCACGGCTATGTCGACGCGGGTGTCGCCGAGGGAGCAAAATTGCTCGTCGACGGTCGTGGCTTCAAAATGCAGGGCTACCAGGACGGCTACTTCATCGGCGGATCGCTATTTGACCACGTCACTCCTGATATGAAGATCTACAAGGAAGAGATCTTTGGTCCGGTCCTGTCGGTCGCCCGCGCTCCCGACTACGACACCGCCGCACGAATGATCAACGAGCATGAATTTGGAAATGGGACATCGATCTTTACACGCGATGGCGATGCGGCTCGCGAATTTGCGCACAAGATCAAGGTCGGCATGGTCGGAATTAACGTCCCGATTCCGGTGCCGATGGCGTTCCATTCTTTCGGCGGATGGAAGGCGTCGATCTTTGGAGACCACTATATGCACGGCCCGGAAGGGGTTCGCTTCTATACCCGGTTGAAAACCATCACGAGCCGCTGGCCTACCGGCATTCGGGCCGGTGCCGAATTCGTAATGCCCACCATGTCCTGACCGCAACGACTGGCCCGCTGCGCATCCAGGCAGCGGGCACAGCACGGAGAAAAGTGATGCCCCTTTTGTGCTTCGATCTAATTGAAGGTCGCTCGGAAAAGCAAATTCGGACGATACTGGACGTCACACATGACGTCCTGGTCGAATCATTCAACGTTCCCGAGCGCGACCGCTATCAAATTGTCAGAGAGCATCCAGCGTCCAGGATGGTCATCGAGGATACCGGTCTCGGTTTCGAGCGAACTCCAAAGATGTTGGTGCTTCAGGTCACGAGCCGACCCCGCAGCCGAGCCATGAAGCAAGCGTTCTATAAATCACTGGTGGAGAAGCTGGAGGCTGCCTGCGGCATTGAACCAAGCGATGTTATGGTCACCTTCGTGACGAACACCGACGAGGATTGGTCGTTCGGGTTCGGACGCGCGCAATTCCTCACTGGTGAACTCTAACCTGTGACCATCGCCGCGTGCCGTGCGAAGTATTCTCTTGGCGAACTCAGATCGTCTGAAGCCGCTTCAGCTTGGCTTCGTCCCATGAAATCCCGCTGCCGACGCTCTCCGATGTGATAACTAGCCCGTCGCGAATTTCCAGCGGCTCTTCGATAATCGCATCGGCCCAATCAACGTACTCAAGCCAATGAGCGGTCGGTGTGGCGCAAAGCAGATGCGCACTGATTTCGGGCATCAGATGCGACGACATTTCGATGCCGTGGGCTGCCGCTATGCCGGCCGCGTGCAGCCAGCCCGTCACGCCGCCTATCCTCGCTACATCGGGCATGACGTAATCGCTCGCCTGTGCACGAATGGCACGGAGCAAGCCTTCCGGACCGTTGAAGTTCTCACCGATCTGCAGTGGAACCGTTAATTCGCGGGCCACGGTCGCGCTCGCCTCATAATCCTCGTGGCCAATCGGCTCTTCGAGCCAATAGATACCTTCCTTTTCCAGCGCCCTTCCGCGGCGGATCGCCTCCGCGCTTGTCAGAGCCTGATTGTAGTCCACCATGATCTCGACGTCGTCGCGGGAAATACTCCGACGCACCGCCTTCAGGGCGGCCATGTCCTCGGAAAGAGACGGGTATCCCAGCCGGAGCTTTACGGCGCGAAGACCGCTCTCCAGCAGAGTTTTGGCTTCTTCCGAAAGGCGATCCGGCGCCATTAGCCCAAGGCCGCGGCTGTCATACGCCAAAAGCGGTCTGGGACGTGATCCGAGTAGCGAGGAAAGCGGCACGCCGTGCATCTGCGCGATGGCATCCCACATCGCCATGTCGATCAGCGAGAGCGCCATCCGGACGGAGCCGGTCACCCCGAGCAATGCGAACTGACGTGAAAGGGTCTGTGTCACATCAAAGGGCGTTACGCGCGTACCCTTCAACGCATCGACCGCTTCCGACAGATGCGACGATATGGCAACCGCACCCGAAGGCCGATAGCAAAACGCATAAGCCCTGCCGGTCACCCCGTCTTCGTTGAGCAAATCGACAAGCAGCAGTGGGACAGACCTGACGATCGCCGCGCTCGTTCCCAGCGTGAATTTAAGCGGGACCATCATGCCCCGAGTGGCTAACGAGCGAATACACTGCGCTCCCGCACTCAAGCCACTAGACATCATGATCCTTCAACATTCCCGAGGAACCGTGTGAATGAGCACGTCGTAACCCAAATCCAGCGATACAGCTAGTACCGCAGATCGCTCGATAGCCCGATCTATGCACCCCCACGAGATCCACGCCCGCTGGGCAGCACCGAGCGCCCCCACTCAAGCTCGCGCCTTCTCCACTCCACGGCCTGTTTCGGAGTTACCCTCGCCGTGAATTCGACCGGAAATACTCATGTTATCGGCCGGGTGCTCAAACAAAAGAACATTGATGATCTTCGGATCGGACCCAATCGACTCGTGCGTAACTTTAACGATGTCGCGGATCAGTTGCGTCTTGCGGGCCTTGGTAAGACCGGCGGCGATATGACACTCGATATAGGGCATTATTACCTCCAACCTCTCATTTCAAACGAGCGATCAGCTCTTTGTCGTTGGCGTTGCCTTCGACGAACTCGGGCAGATGTTGCCCGTGTTCCACGAAGTTGATACCTCGTCCTTCCCTGATGACAAAAAAGATATTGTCGGCAGGTTCGCCCGTCGCTTCGCTGATGACACGCAGCAGGCCGGCCGAAAGAGCGCGTTTCTGCTCGTCCGAACGGCCGTACCGCATGTCGCAAGAAATCATTGACATCGGGATCCTCCTGAGTTGACGCGGGCGACTATTGAATTCCGGGATGGAACGCCGGATAGACGGCCCTGGGATGAACTTTCGCAAGAAGACTCATCAAATCGGCGATCGGCCGCTCGTCGATTTTCACGACTGCCTCGATGAGGTTGTGACGCAGCGCGTCATCCGCAAACGGCTCGCTGAGCCAGTTGAATTTCTCCACGGCGCGCTCCCAAGACAATGGATTGGCGATACCGCCTTCGAATCCCAGATGCTCGCGATCGAAAATGCGGCCATCCTTGGTCTTGATGACGATGCGGGTATTCAGTTCGTGCGGATATTTTGCAGTAAAGCCATCGTCCGGGCGAATCTCAACCCTGTTCAATAGCGCCTGCGCATCGTCGGCCTGGACACGGGATTGCTCAAGCTGAGCCGGTCCGACTTCATCATCCAGAAGCGCTGCGGCAATCAGGTATTTCAGATTATAATCTGCCTGTTCCTTCGTTTGCGGCCTGTCTTTGGGGCCGAACGCGCCGCCACCGGCGATATCAAATCCCGATTGGAAGATATCGCAACGGACCGAATCGACGTCTCCCGCTGCCAAGCCATTGTCGCGTTTCAACTTGAGCACCGCCTCCAGAACCGGCTGGCCGTGGATCAGCGAGCAGAATTTTTTCATGATTGTGCTCTTGATGATCTCAAGAGAGTCGTTCGACCAGTCAACGTCGATCTTCTGATCGAACATCCGCAGCAACCCGTTGGGACCCTCGAAAAGTCCGGACGGTCCGGTAAAGCCCCGCTTGGCCAGCGATGCCGAATAGACCGCCCGCATGCCGGTCATTCCGGGAGAAAAGCCCTTCCACTGCGATACCGGCTCGACGTGGACGCAGGTGAGAGAAATATTGTCGACGGTTGCGATCGAGATCGCATGCGCGATCTGCTCGTCGGTCAGCCCGAACAGCTTTCCTGCGCCCGCGGCCGCGGAGATTGCGAGCTGAATGGCATGGTTGAACCCCTTTGCCATCACAGGAACGACCGCGGTAATCCGGCACTGGATCTCATAGGCGACTGCGAGGGCAAGCATGAAGTCCTCGCCAGACGCTTTTGCGTGCTCGGCAGCGGCCAGGATGGCGCCGAAATTGTCGCTGGGATGGCACAGCCCGCCTGGCGACATGTAGCTATCGAGTAAGTCGACATATCTAACCAGAGCAGAGTTGAACAACGCCGCCTGATCGGGCGCCGTCTTGCCACCGCCGATCAGCGTGCACGATCCGCCGGACCGATATTCCGCAAACTGGTCGCGCAACACGGTAAATGGCGCTCCCGGAAGCGCGGAGATGGCGCAGCCCAGACTATCCAGAATGTTTCGCTTGTAGAGATCGCGTATGTCAGGTTTGAGCGATGTCGCAGCGGCCCGCGCGGCAAAACCGGCGATCGCGTTTACCGTAGCAAGCGAGGCGGAGTTCTTCATAAGCATATGGGCGTCCCCGGCCGATTACAGTGCGATTGATCTTTTTGGCGCGATGAAACGTGCCCACATCTATTGCGACCATCAAACGATTAGATTCGAGAGGGCGATCTGCGCTGCAGATCGCTCGACGTGGCGCGGAACGCGGCGGGATCAGAATCGACACCACGCGACAAAGTCGAGCGCGGAGAGGTCATTTGGACGCCGTTTCCATCGATCCAGACGATTGGGCAATCAATTATTGTTGCCACTTGGAAAGGGCCCGCGCTCGCTGGGAAATACCAACGCGTTCGCAGCGCCAAAAGCGCGTCGTTGGCGCGAGTTACAAAGAAAACGAGCTACAAAGAAAAGATCAGTCTGGCAGCGACCGCTCGTCGATGAGAGAGCGGTATCGGGAAGTACACTTGGCGGAACCGCCGGTTTTTCATCATGCGTGTTGTCCACTACTCGGCGGCTACATGCAATTCAGCATCCGGTCGCACGGTTTGAAGGAAGGCAATGAGTGCGCTGGACACGTAGGTGTCCTTTCGCCGAATGAACACAGTTTGCACTTCGGAAAACTGCGGGGCCAGCTCGTGTACCGCGACCTGACCGTCCCGCCAAGCCGCGGCAACAATGCCCTTTGGCAGCAACGTGATCCCGATCCCCGCGGCCACACAGCCGAGGATCGCGTCGATCGAACCGAATTCCAAAGGCTGCGCAACAAGTATTCCGGCCTCGGTCAACAGATTTTCCAGTCTCACGCGATAGGAGCAACCGATGCGGAAGACGATGGTCTTGAGTTCATGGATCGACGAAAGATCCTGAAGGCTCCGAATCGAGCGAGGCGTTACCAAGACAAGTTCTTCCCGGTAGACGCACTCCTGTTGCAGATCGGGATGATCGACAGGCCCCGCAACAAATGCGCCCTCAAGCCTGCATTCGACAACGTCTTCGATGAGGCTGCAGGTCGTTCCAGTCGTGATGACAGGACGGACTTTCGGGTAGGCTTTCGTGAAGCTTGCGAGTACAGGCGGGAGCCGAAGCGCCACCGTCGTTTCCAGGGTGCCGACTTCCAAGATGCCGCTCGGGACGCCGTCGTCCCTTGCCGCTGCCTTGGCGTCACTGAGCAACCTCGATATGCGTGCTGAAAACGGAAGCATGCGGCGACCGGCAGGAGTGAGTTTTACGCCGCGTGCATGTCGCTCGAATAGAAGGACGCCAAGGTCGAGTTCCAGCGCCCTCACTCGCGCAGTGACATTGGATTGCACGGTATTCAGCTCGGCGGCGGCTCTACTCATGTTGCCGTGCCGCGCAACTGATTCAAAGACTTTCAGATCGGTGGGATCCATGACCTGTCCTATCTTCAAAAGTGAGGGATTCGGCATCGATGTGCTGGAACCAACGATTAGCATGTAGTCGAAGCTGCCGGTTTACAAGATTGAATCCAGGTCTCTTGTCTAATTTCGCGCGACGGCTAAGGACGGGCTATGAAAGGATATCTCCCGAAATGATACCGCCATCTCCGGGAGAGATATTGGCCCATGTCGGGAGCGCTTCAATTTCAGCGCGGCTTTGCGAAACCCGACACGATGGCCTCAGCGACTATCCGGCGTGAACCCCGGCGAAAGCGACCGCGGTGCGGGAAGCCAAAATCCAGACCGGAATGATGATGCGATATAGATCAATTCCGCGCGTGAATGCGGCACAAAGCCGCTCCAGCGGCAAGCCTCCCGGCAGCCTCGTCAACGACGCGGCGCACGACGTCGCCGGCGTGGGGCAGATCGTGAATCATTCCGATGGATTCTCCCACCGTCACATTCGCCACGTCATAGTCACCGGCCCGCGATGCCGCCTCAACCTTTGCTAGTTCGTCAGACCGTAATGTCTTCAGCTTCTCCTCCTGGCCGTGCCACTTCTCGATGAATTCGTTCCTCAGAAGCCGTCCGGTGTATCCTTCCGGCCAAGCTTTTTGTCTTACGATATCGTACACGCTGGTCCGTATCGTTTCGTCGCCCGACGCTGCGAGAACCCTGGCCTTTGCGTTGGGGTGGATCAATGCCTCCTGTGTCGCCCAAAAGCGACTGCCCATCAGGACCCCCTCTGCACCCAACATCAGAGCCGCAGCCAGACCGCGCCCATCTGCGATGCCGCCCGCAGCAACAACAATGACGTCAGGCGCGTGTTTGTTCAGCGCATCCACCACCGTGGGCACGAACGGCAATGTCGACCGGGCCGTTTGGCCGTGACCGCCCGCCTCGGTTCCCTGAGCAACAACAATATCGGCCCCGACATCGGCTGCTTGTCGGGCCTGGTCCACGGTATGGACCTGGCAGATGAGAGGCACCCCGGCCCGCTTGATGCGCAGCGCAAAAGGCGCCGGATCTGCAAAAGACAACATGATTGCCCGTGGGTGATGCTCGATTGCGAAGTCGAGCAAGTCCGGTTGTTGTGCGACGGACCACGTAATGAAGCCACACCCCACGTCCTTGCGCGTGAGCTTTGCCGACTCCGCTTTGAGCCAGGAGCGTTCGCCATATCCACCGCCAAGCAAGCCGAGGCCGCCGGCAGCCGCGACCGCGGCGGCCAAATCCGCGCCTGCCGCGGGCGTCATAGGGGCAAGAATGATGGGATGTTCGATGTCAAAGAACTTTGTCAACCGCGTACTGATCATCGCGCCTCTCTGCCTTGTGTCCATTCAACTGTCCTTTCCTCGCTGCAACGTAGGCGATGCCGGACGATGCCCGGCCACTCGTCCGGATGTTGCCCTGCTGCTTCGCGCCATCGCTTGTAAGGCGTGAAAAATGCGCCTTAAGGCGAGGCACGGCGAAATCGGCAAATGCGCGAACCTTCGGAACGGCAAGCCGACCTTGTGGGAAAATGAAGTGCACGGGCACCGGGAGGGGCTCGTCGCGCGCAAGCAGGACTTGCAGCTTGCCTTGCGAGAGTTGCTCGGCAATGTGATACGAGAAAAGCCGGGTGACGCCACGTCCTTCAACGGCTGAGGCAATCGCCCCACGAACGCTGTTCACCGCAAAGCGCGGCGAAACCTGAACCGAACGAGGAATCGATGACCCATTCATTGGCGGAAAGGTCCAAGATTCGACTCCAAAGTGGGTCATGGCAATGATCTTGTGCTTTGCAAGATCACTCGGCTCTTCGATTTTTGGATGCGTGGACAAATAGCGAGGCGATGCCGCTACGACACGTCGAACCTCACCCAGCCGGATCGCCACGTGTGTGGAATCCGTCAAATGGGAAATTCGCAAAGCAATATCGACACCCTCATCGATCAGGCTGACCGGTCTGTCCAGTAGAAGCAACCTGATCGAAACGGTCGAATAGGCGTCCATGAATGCGTCCAAAACCGAACGCAAGACGTCTTCACCTGCCGCAACCGGAGCCGTTATTGTCAGCGTACCGCGCGGAGCCGAACGTTCACCCGCCGCAACAAGCTCTGCCTCTTCGATATCTGAAATGACCCGGCGGCATACGATCGCATACCGTTCGCCTGCTTCGCTCAACCTGAACGAACGCCTCGTCCGATGAAGCAGGGTAACGCCAACATGAGCTTCGAGGAAAGCAAGCGCTCGGCTTATCGCAGCAGGCGATCGCCCCAGCCTGCGCCCCGCTTTCCTCAAGCCGCCTTCATCGAGGGCCGCGATGAAGACCTTCATTGCATCGATCCGGTCCACTTCTCTACACGCCAGATTTGATTTCAATACAACATCGGCAATCGTCCGGGCCGAAACCGCCGGGACCGGGGTCCCGGCGGACGCAGCTCACAAGGCAACGCGACAAGCAACCGGCCAAGCCAGGCTCCCTTATTGCCTTCAGATCGGGGGGACCACGCCGTCCTTTTCGACCAAGAGCACGTGCGCCTCATAGACGCCTGCCTCGGTCGGCGTGGTGAGCACGAACACCTTCTTGCCCGCGATCAGGTCCGCTCGCGTCGCTGGAGCAAAGGTGACGACCGGTGCCTTTTCGGGCACCGTCACCACCTTGGTGCCTCCCTTATAGGAGAGCTTGAGCTCCCGACCGTTGTTGGCTGTGACAACCGTGTTGTCTACATTCGCATTTGTCATCGTGCTGCGAGCGCCAAAATCGTAAGGGAAGTGCCCCTCATTTGTGCCGCGTGCGCCATCAGGAAAGACCAGCAGCGAAACGGCGGTCATCTTTCCATCGGCGTTCGCAATCGCCGCTGCCCCTACATAGGATCCCGCTTTTACATCGGCGAGGCTGATCGCTTTGAGCGCCGACACTCCGACGTCCGGCTTCACTTCGATTGAGACGGTGTCGCCACTCTTGCGGTGCACCGTCAGTATATCGCCCTGGAACGATACGATGTCGCCCCGAATACGCTCGGGCTTGGCGTCGGGCGCCTGCGCAAGCGCGCTGCCGGCAAACAGGAGCGCGGCCAGCATCACACCGGCTTGCTTACGAATTGACATCGGATTCTCCGTTCAGGTTAGTTGGGTTGAAGGTGATCGAGATTTATTGAATCGACGCGTGGTGCGCCGACGATGCCGGACCGTACCTGCGGTGCGATCTCGCAGAGATCGACATGGCTTGGCCGATCACGAGAATTCCCCGATGTGCCCGCGCCGATCAGACATTCGGCTGTTCCGCGTATTGAGCGCCGGCACGTTGGGTAAGCGGCCAATCCTCTCCGGGCTCGGCCTTGGCGACGGATACCAGCCAGCAAACAAGTAGCGTGAGCGGCACCGTGAAGAGCGCCGGGGAATCGTACGGAAAAATTGCGGGGCCAAGACCGAGCACCTTTGACCAGATTGTTGGCCCCATCGCCGTCAAAGCAACCGACGAGACAAGACCGAAGGCGCCGCCAACGATCGCACCGCGTGTCGTCAAGCCGTCCCAGTAAATGGCCAGGAGCAGCAATGGAAAGTTCGCGCTGGCCGCGATCGCCGTGGCAAGCGCGAGGAGGTAGGCGACGTTCTGACCTTCACACGCCAGTCCGAACACAATCCCAAGTACGCCTAACGCCGAAGCCGAGATACGTGATATCCGGAGCCGCAGGCACTCATTGAGTTGTCGACCGGACAGACCA
>Ga0210386_10005278_pt1 | contig 10528 bp, 11 predicted proteins | sample IncBWH32OmetaG_FD_160091 | JGI IMG/M metagenome (GOLD analysis project Ga0210386, IMG submission 160091) | Forest soil microbial communities from Barre Woods Harvard Forest LTER site, Petersham, Massachusetts, United States - Inc-BW-H-32-O ... | reverse complement strand
AGCGGGAACCGCGTCCACTCCTTCTTTGCGGCGCAGATGCACCAGCACCGCGCCGGCCGTCACCACCGCCAGCGCGGCCGCGGCCACCGGCACCAGCGCCGGTGCGACGTGCAGCAGGGCCGGCAAGATGACGCCGAGCGCACCCGCCACCTCAGCGACGCTGATGAACTTCACCGCCGCCGGGGAGAAGTCTTCTGTCCAGATCATCCCGCGGGCGCACAGCGCCTGATTGCTCTGCGTCAGCTTTAATGACCCCGTATCGGCGAAGGCGGCTGCCAGCACACCGGCCACTAACCACAACACAAAATTCATGAACGTTTCCCCGTCACTTGAAGCTTCAGCTGAAGCGTGGAAGTACGCGCGCCGCCAAGGTGCATCGGATCGTCTTCCGCCATCTTCCGCGCATCGACGTTATTCCCTGGAGTGTCGAGCCTGGCCCCACGAGGTTCATACCCAACACACGCAAGCAATATAATCTACTATAAATTAAAAAAACTCTCGCGTCTAGAGCCGCTTCTGGTGCGAATCGGTGCGCGGTTCTACTACGATACGGAAAGCTGTCAACGAACGGCACTGTCCAGGTGTGAGCGTTAGGCTGAGGGTGCCGCCGGTCGATGCAGGACATCAGAACAATCGAACCCAAGTCGCTGCCCGCCGGCTTAACATCCGGCGCGGTTACTTTAGCGAAAAGCGCAGCGCAGCATAAGCATTCGGTATCGCTGGTCACACGAGTGACGCAGCAATTCCGACGACGACATCATGGCGGAGTGCTTGGCCGACAGTGAGGTGCATACCCAGCTCGGCGACCCCGCCGTCGAGCGGATTCCAGGCGCGGTCGGGTCGAACGCAGTTAGTGACCGGCTCCCTGCGGCTTGGCGAGTGCTCGCCATCAGGCCTAACCACTAACCCCAAAGTGTCAAGGATCAACCGAAAGAGAAACGTCAAGCATCAACCGACTCTGAACACCGCCGCAGGGCATCGGGATGGCGGCGATGTTCGAAACATGGCTGCAAAACCCATGGATCGTCGGCCTGGCTACCAACGTCATCACTACCGGAATTTTGACCGGATCCGCCAAGCTCTGGAACAAGTACCACCGCAAGACGCCGACGCAACGGCGATCCGTCACACCATCGATTTCACCGGAGGAATTATTCAGCACGCGTGCGGGAAGCACTATCGTGCAACATTATTCGATCTACGAGACTCTCATGCCTTTGAATCTTGTTGTCACAGAGACACATCTACCTTACGAGCCCAGCGATCACCGCCGACTCAGGGGAGCAAAATAGAGCCGAAGTCTGCTGGCTGGATTGCCGGCTCATAGGCCCGCGTTCTGGGCGGCGTACAGGAGTTCACGGTGGTGCTCGAGCTCTTCCCACTGCTGCTTGGGTTCGCCCGGAGCGAGCAACAACAAGACCCGGTTGAAGCCCATGCTCACGAGCTCGGCAATTCGGGCGACGCTGCCCTCCACACCAGCGAGGGTGTAGGCGGTGATCACGGTCAGATCGAGGTCGCTCATCGGCCGGCCCTTCCGTGACGACTCCGCGCGGAGGTTCGCCAGGCCTCCGACGAGGTCGGTGTGCAGCCCGTCCAAAGGGAGCCATCCGTCGCAGTACTCGACGATGTGGCGGGCGATCATCGGACCGGCGGCGGCACCGATCAGCACTGGCGGTCCGCCGGGCTGGACAGGTTTCGGCCAGCAGTACAGGGGGTCGAAGTCGACGAAGTCCCCGTGGAACTCTGCGATCTCGTTGCCCCAGATCTCCCGCACCGCAAGCATCCGTTCCCTGGTGATCCGCCAGCGGTCCTTGTGCTCGACGCCATGATCCCGGAGTTCCTCGGCGCTCCAGCCCGCGCCGATTCCGAGGACCAGCCGGCCGCTCGACACCAGGTCCACACAGCTGGTGACCTTGGCGAGCATGATCGGGTTGTGCTCGGGCACCAGACAAACCGAGGTCCCGACCTTGATCCGCTCGGTGACCGCCGCGGCCGCCGTCATACAGATGAACGGGTCGGAAATCTCGCGGTAGTAGTCCGGCATTTCGACCTCGAGCACGAACTTCGTCTCGCGGTTGGTTGGCACGTGGGAGTGCTCACCGAAGAACACCGACTCGAAGCCGGTGTCCTCCGCCCAGCGCGCAAGCTCCGCTGGCTGGACCGTGTAGTGCGTCTGCATGGAGCAGATTCCGATGTCGACCATGTCAGAAGATTCCGATCGCGGCGTCTGGTAGCCCGAGGAGATGGGCGACGGTCGAGTGGTGCATGTCGGTGGTGCCCTCGATGATCAGGCCGCCGACGGCATCACGATGCAGGCCTTCCAGCCCGGTTTCGAACGCGTATCCGGCGCCCCCGTGCAGGGTGACGCATTCTTGGGTGACTGCCGCGGCCATCTCGGTGACCCACGGCTTGACCATGTGCTCCAGCGCGCTGTCGGGGCGGCCGTCATCACGCAGCCGGGCCGCGTCGTACAGCATGGACCGGCTCGCCTCGATCTGAGATCGCATCCGCACCAGCTTGTGCTGAATGGCCTGCATGGACGCGATCGGTCGCCGGTTCGACGTGCGGTTGCACAGGAATTCGACGGTCTGCGCGTAGGCGCCGGTCGCGAGTCCGAGTGCGATCGCCGAGGCGAACAGGACCGAGGCCGTCGCATTGCCGTCGACATCCTGGATCTGGCGGTCCGTCACCATGAATCCCAGGTCGACGGACATGTCGGCGGGCACCCGGCAGTTCGTCATCGTGACCAGGCCCCATGGCGCGCCGAAACCCATCTTCGGGATCGGTGACACCGAGACGCCGAGATGGCCGCGTTCGACATAGAAGAGCCGCTGGCTGCCCTCATAGAGCCCTGCGATGCCCATGACGTCGTAGAAGGTGCCCTGGGTAACCCAGAGCCGGGTGCCATTCAGGACGTAGTCGTCGCCGTCGCGCACCGCGATGTCGGACTGTTCTGCGTAATTGGCGACACCGGCCGGATCGCTGAACGCGCCCGCGATCATGAACTGCCCGGAGATCACCTTCTCCAGGTAGCGATCGGAGATGGCTTCGCTAAGCAGCATCACCGGCGCGAACACCATCTGCGGGATGCCGGCTATGGCCACCCCGGGCGACTCGCGGCCCAGTTCCTCGAAGATCACGCACGCGGTCGTGGCACCGTGCCCAAGGCCACCCCGGCTCTCCGGGACCAGGGTGCGCCACATCCCGAGTTCGCCGCAACGGCGGGCCATCTCGGTGATGAACTCATGCCCCTGATACGCCTCCAGCCGGCGCGGCCGGATCTCCTTCTGGGCGAACGCCCGGCTGGTCTGCTGGATCTGGCGCTGCTCGTCGGACAGAAACCGTGACACGACAATTCTCCTTCAGGGGCGCGCCGATCGTCAGTTCAAGTTTTGATAGAGTCTGTCATAGCATTTGGGAGTGACTATCAACAGTAACGCTATCACGGCGGGGGTTGTCAATTAATCCGCCCGGCAAGGACCGGAGGCAGTGGACGAGGACGGCGTTAAGATGCCCCGGATGGAGCCCGGCGGCTGGGAAAGACGCAAACTGCAGACCAGGATCGCGCTGGCCGAAGCCGCGGTCCGGCTCTTTCGCGACCGCGGTTACGAGGCGACCACCGTCGAGGACATCGCGCGCGCAGCACACAGCTCGTCGAGCACCTTCTTCCGGTACTTCCGGACGAAGGAGGATGTGCTCTTCCTCAACATCAGAGAGACACAAGACCACTTCAGGGACTTCCTCGGCCAGCCCATCCCAGGCCTGTCCTGCTGGGAGCAGATCCACCTCGGGATCAACATCGGGATGCTGCAAGTCGCCCGCCCCAGCACCGAGGTCGAGGAATTCAGCATCAGGAGCTGGCTCAACGAGCCAGCCGTCAGAGGGCGGTTTCTCGAGCTCGTCACCGAGATGGAGAACACCATGGCCGCGGCGCTCGCAGCCGAGCGCCGCACCGACCCGGATCGTGACCTCTCGGTGCAGTTGGCCGCGCGCATCGCGACCGCGATCTACACGGCGGCGTTCCACCTACATATCTGCACCGGCCGTGACCTCGTCACCCTCGTGGACGAGGGCTTCGAGATGGTGGCCCCCACCTTCGGAACTGAACCGGTGGATGAAGGCGACCGGGCCCCAGAGGACCGTCAAACTTAGGGCCGCCGCGCCAGTTCCGCCACCGGCACCCCGAGCGCCGCCGCCAACACATCCGATGCGGCCGCAGCATCGGCGTCACCCCGCCTCAGGCGGAGCCGGAGACTTTCGCGGCTGCCAGGGTCAGCCGGGCGATGCGGGGTCCCCCGCCGGCGCTTCGGCGGCGGCATTGTTGAACGGGCAGCCCCGGAAGTCGGGCCGTGACACGTCTTCGGCGATCGCGTCGAAGATCGCCAGGATCTTCGCATCGGGGTCCTCGATACCCGCCTGGACCGCCTCGACGCGCTGCCGCCAGGCGTCGTGGCGGCAGCGAAGGTAGGCGGCGTTGCCCGAGTCGGCGACGTAGAGAGCACCGGGCAGAATCTACAGCGAGACCGTTGGGGTAGCTAAGGTCGGTGAACGGCGGCGTGGTAGCGCTCAGCTTGCCAGTACTTGCAAAGGCAAACCAAATGGCGCAGCTTATCCGTATTATCCGTAAGGGTCCACACGGCCGGACGGTACGCCCCACCGCCTGCAACTTAACCCCATCTGCCCCTGCCTAGGACGGACTACGAGAGACGAGAGTTACCGTGACGAAAAAGCACCGGCTGCACTCGGCATCGGGATGATTGCGACAGGGGCAGCCCTGACGATCGCGTTCGGCACCGCCCGACAGGCACACGGTGGCAATACATTCGGCGTCGCCCGCTCGGCAGCGTCGTCGCCCGGAGGCCCCCGATGACAGGGACCACTTCTCCGGCCACTACTCGCGAGCGAGTGAGGCGCCTCGGTGGGGCCGCTTGTGACGTGCTGGCCATTCCGAGACGGTTCGAGGCGCCGCCCGCCGGAAGCGGGTTACGTCACGTCCATGGTGGTCGGGGCCTGCCGGTCGTCGGACACGTCCCCACGATGTACGTCGACCCGATCGGATGGGCGCGGCGGCGCTTCAATCGCTATGGGGCGGTGTCACCACTGAATTTGGTGGCCAAACGTGGCATCCTCGCGTTGGGCCCCGACGCCACTGCCGAAATATTGGTCAACAAGGACAAGGCATTCGCCAGCGGGTGGTCTTCGATGTTCGAGCCGCTCCTGCCGCGGGGGATCCTGCTGCTCGACTTCGAGGAGCACCTGCATCATCGCCGGATCTTGCAGCAAGCCTTCACCCGGACTCGGCTCGACGCGTACCTGCAAGCGATGATGCCCACGATCGACGGCGAGATCAGCCGCTGGCAGACCGGTGCTGGCTTTCAGATATTCCCCGCGACCAAGAAACTCATGCTCGATCTCGTCGCGGAGTTCTTCGTCGGAACTCGCTTGGACCCCGAAGCGGACCGTGTCCGCGACGCATTCCTCAGGATGACGAATGCGGCCCAGACCCCCCTGCGTGTCAATGTCCCGGGTGGGACGTGGGCGCGCGGCCTGAAGGCACGCCGCTTTCTGGAGGATTTCATACGAACGCGGTTGGCCGACAAACGAGCAGGCGCCGGTGATGACCTGTTCAGCGCGCTGTGCGATGCGCAAACCGAGGACGGTGAACAGTTCAGCGACCAGGACGTGGTCAAACACATGATCTTCGTGCCGGCCGTCGCCCACGACACCGCGACGCTCACGATGAGCACCATGTGCTACTACCTCGCTAAACACCCGCAGTGGCAGGAGCGTGTCCGAGCCGAATCGGTCGCTTTTCGCAGAGGCACACTCCACTACGGCGATATGGACAGCCTTGTCTCGCTGGATCTGGTCATGAAAGAAGCGACACGCCTGGTGGCGCCGGTTCCGATGCTGATGCGCGAAACGGTCGTGGACACCGAGCTCGCCGGATTCTTCGTTCCGAAGAACACCTTCACGCTGGTGATGCCGCACTTCAACCATCACATGGGCGAATACTGGCCCGATCCCGAGCGCTTCGATCCGGAACGCTTCGCCCCTGATCGCCACGAAGACAAAATTCACAAGTACGCGTGGGCTCCGTTCGGTGGAGGAGCGCACAAGTGCATCGGCATGTTCTTCGCGGGGATGGAGATCAAGGCGATCCTGCACCAGATGCTGTTGAACTTCGAATGGAGCGTCGACCCCGGCTACCAGGCGAAGTTCGAGTTGCGCCGGCTATTCGTTCCGAAGGATGGCTTGGCGGTGCGTCTACGCCGACGCTGATCCCTATCGCGTGCAGAAGGAGCGTTAAGAGCAATTGCGGCCGACTTAGGTTGACCTCAGGCGGAGCCGGAAACTTTCGCGGCTGCCAGGGTCAGCCGGGCGATGCGTTTGGCTGTCAGTGCCTTGGCGCGCGCGGTGCCGCCCACTTCGGCGGTAGCCAAAGCTCCGTCGTAGAGGACGATGAGCGCATCGGTCAGCGCATCGGAGCCGGCGACCCCGGTTCCGGCCGCGAGCCCCGCGAACAAGCAGCGCAACCAGTCGCGGTACTCCTTGATAGCAAGTCGCTGGGCGTCCCCCGCCGGCGCTTCGGCGGCGGCATTGTTGAACGGGCAGCCCCGGAAGTCGGGCCGTGACACATCTTCGGCGATCGCGTCGAAGATCGCCAGGATCTTCGCATCGGGGTCCTCGATACCCGCCTGGACCGCCTCGACACGCTGCCGCCAGGCGTCGTGGCGGCAGCGAAGGTAGGCGGCGACCAGCTCGTCTTTGCCGCCGAAAATGTAGTACAACGAGCCTTTTGCGACGCCGGCCTTCTCGATGACGGCATCGATTCCAGTGGAATGCACGCCATCGCGGTAGAACAACTCATCCGACGCGGCGAGTAGCCGTTCCCGCGGCGACGGCCGTTTCACTGTCCGCTCCGGCATGCAGCTAACTATATCAGACAGGGTTGTCTGAAGAACCGCTACGTTGACCTCGCAGACGGGACTTCCACTACGCTTGCGCCTTGCATTTTTAGTTCGTTCGGTCTAATTTGGCGAATGGTCGATCAGACAGATCGGTACAAAGCTCTCCGGGAGGGTCATGACAACCCCCAATTCGGTTCGGGATCTGGACGGCAAGGTGGCGCTGGTGACCGGCGCGACGTCGGGGATCGGTCAGGCCGCCGCGCTGCAGTTGGCCGCGCAGGGCGCCACGGTGATCGTGCACGGCCGCGACATCGGCCGCGGTGTCGCGGTAGTTGCCGCAATCGAAAACGCCGGCGGCTCGGCCCGATTCGTGGGTGCCGACCTGGGCCAACCCGCAGAGGCGCTGCTGCTGGCTCAGGAGGCTGGCGACGTCGACATACTGGTCAACAACGCCGGATTCGCCTGGTTCGGCCCGTCGGCAAAATTGGCCGTCAACACCCTGGATCAGCTTTTCGCCGCCAACGTGCAGGCCCCCTACCTGCTGGTGTCGGTCCTGGCCCCGAAAATGGTTGCCCGCGGCGACGGCGTGATCATCAACCTGGCCAGCAGGGCCGGCACCGTTGGTCAGCCCGACAGCGCGGCCTACGGCGCTACCAAAGCCGCCCTGGCCTCCCTGGCGCGTTCCTGGGCCGCGGAATACGGACCCGCTGGCATCCGCGTCAACGCCATCTCACCGGGACCCGTCTACACCAATGCAGCCGGTCGCGAAGTGTTTGATGCCAGCGCCCAGACGACAGTGCTGGGGCGCGCCGCCGAGCCGCAGGAGATTGCCGACCTCATCGGCTTTCTGGCGTCGCCCCGTGCCGCGTACATCACCGGCACCAACATCGCCGTCGACGGCGGGATCGCCGCCGCGCGACAGCACCGCAGGCTGGACGCGGCGTCATGACCATCTCGGTACTGGCAATCAGCTTTGACGCTCACCACGCTGCCCGACTCGCGGAGTTCTGGGCCCAGGCCCTGCACCGCACCCTCAACGACGGCGCCACTGAGGACTTCGCGTCGATCGCTGCCGACACCGGACTTGGAGCCGTCCTGATGTTTCACAAGGTCCCCGAGGACAAGACGCTCAAGAATCGCGTGCACTTCGACCTGCAGGCCTCTGATGTGGTAGCCGAGGCTGATCGGCTGACAAGCCTGGGCGCCAGGCAGATTCGCGCACTGAGCGAGAACAACAACCAGTGGATCAGCTTTACCGACCCCGAAGGCAACGAGTTCGACCTCGTCGCCGGGTGACTTCGGGCCATCGCGCAGCGGATTGACCGATCCGTTCGAATCAAGGAGGCGAGCCATGACAGACATCGAGAAGCACAACAAGGCGCTGGTGTTAGAGGCGTTCGATACATTGTTCAACCGGCGAGATTACGCAGCCGCGCAGCGATTCTGGTCTTCTGATTACATTCAGCACAGCGCGCACATCGAACCGGGGCGTGATGGCCTCTTCGAACTTGTGAAAGGCGCACCGCCCGACATGCGCTACGAGAACGCGCTGATCGCTGCCGACGGTGACTATGTGATGCTGCACGGTCGATTCCGCAATGTCGGGCAACCCGCCGACTGGATAGTGGCAGACATCGTGAGGGTCGAAAGCGGTGTACTCGCTGAACACTGGGATGTCATCCAGGACGAGGCCACCGCCGAGGAGTCCCAAAGTGGACTGCCCATGTTCGGCGACGCCTTCCCCACACCGCGGCGGTCATGATTACAGGCTCGGATCGCCCGGAGGAGATCGCCGCCGCCGCACTGTTTTTGGCCTCCGGTAAGGCTAGCTTAGTGGCCGGCGCCGAACTCAGCGTCGACGGCGGCATGGCTCAGGTCTAGCGCGAGCGAACACGGAAAGGCCCATCATGACAACGTTTCGGGCGATTCAAGTCAGCTCACCGGGAGGAGAACTGGCTCTGGTCGATCGCACAATGGTCGAACCCGGGCCCGGCAGCGTGCGCGTCGCCGTCGACGCCTGCGGCATCTGCCATTCCGACTCGCTGTTTGTCGATGACCAGTGGCCCGGTGTGCAGTTTCCGGTGACCCCCGGCCACGAGATCGCCGGGCACGTCGATGCACTGGGCGCGGGTGTTGGGGACTGGCGCGTGGGTGATCGGGTTGCTATCGGCTGGTCGGGCGGGTATTGCGGGCAGTGCCGCCCCTGTTGGCGCGGCGACTTCGTGCACTGCGAGGTCGGCATGGTGACCGGCGTCTCGTTTCCCGGCGGATACGCCGACTCCGTCGTGGCGCCGGCGAGCGCGCTGGCCCGCATTCCCGACGAACTGTCGGCGGTGGACGCCGCGCCGCTGGCGTGCGCGGGACTGACCATGTTCAACTCGTTGCGCCGCACCGGCGCCGGCCCAGGCGATCTGGTCGCGATCCTCGGCATCGGCGGCCTCGGTCACCTCGGGGTGCAGTTCGCGGTGAAGATGGGTTTTCGCACCGTGGCGATCGCGCGGGGACCCGAAAAGGGTGAGCTAGCCCGCGAACTGGGCGCACATCACTACATCGACTCCACCGCCGGCGACGTGGCCACCGAACTGCAGAAGCTGGGCGGGGCGCGTGTCGTCGCGGCCACCGCCACCAACGCCGAGGCCATCACCGCCGCGCTCGGCGGGCTGGGACTGCACGGTGAACTGCTCACCCTGGCCGCCCTCACTGACCCGGTGCGGGTCAGCCCGATACAGCTGATCACCATCTCCGGCACCGTGCACGGCCACCCGGCCGGGGTATCTTCTGACCTGCAGGACACGCTGGATTTCGCTGCACTGCAGCGCATTAAGCCGATGGTGGAGGTGCTGCCGCTGGAGAAGGCGGCCGACGGCTACCAGCGGATGATGGCCAACCAGGCCCGCTTCAGGGTGGTGCTCACGACCGCGTCTTGAGTCAGAACGTCGTATACATCGAGCGGACGCCAGCTATCCCTATTTGACGCATCCGAATAAAGTTGCAGCGATCACGGTCGCCGAGAGTCCGGATAAGGAGGGCTTGCTATGACTGAGTCCGTCAAAGCCCGCACGGGGGGACCGCCGGTCCCCGAGTCACACAATCCTGACCGCGACTACCCCCGGGTGGTAAGCGACCGGGGCCTCATTGAGCCCGCTCCACGGCGAGTACGGGGCTACTTCGACGGGACACTCGTTTTCGACACGATCCGCGCGCATTACGTTTGGGAGATCGCCTACTACCCGCAGTATTACATCCCCGTCGTCGACGTCCGCATCGAACATCTGAAGGACGAGAACCACGTCCAGAAACTCCAGCTCGGATCCTCGCGGCTGTTTTCGTTGACGTCGCCCAAGCAGACCCACAAGTCGGCTGCCCGGCTGTACGACTCGGGTCCGGTCGCAGGCAGCGTCCGGTTCGAGTGGGACGCACTCGAGTGGTTCGAGGAGGACGAGCCGATCATCGGGCACCCGCGCAGCCCCTACGTCCGTGTCGACGCGCTGCGTTCTCACCGCCACCTCAGGGTCGAACTCGACGGGGTGGTGCTGGCCGAGACACACAGCCCGGTGCTGCTTTTCGAGACGGGTCTGCCGACCCGGTACTACATCGACCGCACCGACGTCGTATTC
>Ga0210386_10005277_pt1 | contig 10530 bp, 9 predicted proteins | sample IncBWH32OmetaG_FD_160091 | JGI IMG/M metagenome (GOLD analysis project Ga0210386, IMG submission 160091) | Forest soil microbial communities from Barre Woods Harvard Forest LTER site, Petersham, Massachusetts, United States - Inc-BW-H-32-O ... | reverse complement strand
GCGCATGGTCGCCATCTGCTTGGTGCCGTACTTCACCGTGAACACGCCCGCTCCCATGAACGCGTTGGCCTTGGCCGCCGCGTGCGCCAGCACGTGCAACATGACGCCGGCCAGCGCTACCGGCGCTCCGAAGCTCACCCCGATGGTCACGATGCCCATGTGTTCGATGCTGGAATAGGCCAGCAGCCGCTTGATGTCGCGCTGGCCGAACACGTACAGCGCGGCGAGCAGCAGCGAGGCCACCCCGAAGGCCAGCAGCGCATCCCGCGGGAAGCCGCTGCCCAGGCAGGCCGAGGCCACCTGGTAGTAACGCAGGATCGCGTAGAAGCTGACGGCGAGCATCGACCCGGACAAGAGCGCGGAGACCGGCGTGGGTGCCTCGGAGTGCGCGTCCGGCAGCCAGGTGTGCACCGGGAACAGGCCGACCTTGGTGCCGTATCCGAGCAGGGCGAGCATGAACGCCAGCCGGACCGGGGTCCGCGGCAGGTCCGCGGCGTGCTGGATCAACGGGGTGATGGCCAGGTTGTAGTGCTCGCCCAGGACCACCGAACCGGCGAAGTAGGCGAACACCGTGGCCAGCAGGGCCAGGCCCAGGCCGGCGCTGGCGATCAGCACGTACTTCCAGGCCGCCTCGGCGGCGGCGTCGCCCTCCTCGGTTGGCCCAGCCTCAATCGCGACCAGCAGCGCCGAGATGATCGTGGTGATCTCGATCGCGATCCACAGCAGAGCCAGGCTGCTCATCAGCGGGGCGGCCAGCATGGCCCAGGCGAACAGGTTGAACCCGGCGTAAAAGCGCCGGGCGTAGCGGTCGCCGCGCCCGTGGTGCTGGATGTAGCCGATCGAGTAGACGCCGACGGCGGCGTACAGGAAACCGGTGGCGAGCAGGAAGATCACGCTGAGGGCGTCGACCCGCAGGTAGGTGAGGTAGCCCAGATCGTGGTGGGCCGCGTCCGGGACGAGCGCGAGGACTAGGCCGAAGCTGGCTACGCCGGACGTTCCGGTGACGACCGGGCCGACCTTGGTCGGCCCGGGCAAGACCGCGCAGGCGAGGCCGGCCGCCAGCGGGACGATCAGCAGGGCCAGGATCACGCCGAGCATCGGCTCACCCCCGCAGCCTGGTCAGGTCGGAGGTGGATAGCGACTCGGACCGGCCGTGTTGGGCGCGGATCAACATGCCGAATACCACCACCGCCACCAGCAGGTCGAACAGGAACGCGGTCTCGAGGATCAGCGGCAGCCCGGCCGCCACCACCAGCGCGGCCAGCGAGATCGCGTTCTCCAGCGAGAAGAACCCGATGGCCTGGGAAGCCACGTCCCGGCGCACGATCATCAGGCCGAACGCGACCAGCATCATCGCGGCCGCCAAGGCTAGCGCCAGGGCCGGCGCGGCCGGGCCCTGGATCTTGAGGGCGCCGAAGCAGAAGAACCCGATGGCGGCGAGCACGATCCCGGCCAGCACGGCGGTGGCCGGGCTGAGCGTCTGGCTGCCCGAGACACCCGGGGCCTCGTCCCCGTCGTCGGGCAAGGACCGGCCCAGCAGCCGCCGCATCACCAACGGCACCGCCACTACCTTCAGCGCGGCGGACAGCGCGGCGAGCGCGTACAGGTCGGGCAGGTTCCGGTCCGCGGCGATCACGATGGCCAGCACCGAGATCAGCGCGGATTGCGCCACGTAGAGCCGGATCTGGTCCCGGGCCAGGGCCTGGCGCAGCATGCCGAACTCGATCAGCAGCATCACCGCGGCGATCACGTTAGCAACGCCCTCGTAGACGCCGGGCGCCTGCGCGGGATCCATCAGCCACCCCCTAGGTACAGGGTGAATACGCCGAGCACGGCGATCAGGAACGCGGCCGAGACGAACTCGGTGATCTTGAACAAGCGCAGCTTGGCGAACGAGTTGTCGATCACCGCGACCACGCACCCCACCGCGCAGGCCTTGGCCAGCAGGGCCACGATGGCCAGCAGCACGGCCCCGAGCCGGTGCGTGGACGCCAGCCCCCACGGCGCCAGGAACACGTCGGCCAAGATCGTGAACAGGATCAGCTGCTTGAGCTCCGAGCCCCACCTGAGCAGCGCGAAGTACGGGCCGGAGTGCTCGAAGGCCCGGGCCTCCTCGATCATCCCGAACTCGTTGGTCCCGGTATGCGTCTCGACCGGGATCCGGCCCGTCTCGTGCAGGATCACCATGAACAGCGCGGCGGAGGCCAGCAGGTGCGCCGGCCGGACGATCTGACCGGCGCTGGACCGGACGGTCGCGGCCAGCGCGTACGGCAGGTCGGTGCCGGTCAGCAGGGCCACGGTGAACACCACGAACAGCACCACCGGCTCGGTGATCGCCGAGAACGTCTTGGCCCGGCTCGATCCCAGCTGCGCATACGGGTCACCGGTCTCCAGCGCGGCGGCCGCGACGACGAAGCTGGCCAGCGACAGCAGGAACCCGCCGCCCAGGATGTCGCCCATATAGCCCAGCGGCAGCGGGTAGGTGGTCAGCACCGGGATCAGCAACGGGATGGTCAGGTAGGCGGCCACCGCGATAACCGGGGCGGCCAGGAAGAACCAGCTCGCACCCTCCGGCGCCAGCGCCTCCTTGCGGAACAGCTTGGCCAGGTCGTAATAGGGCTGAAGCACCCGAGGCCCCCGGCGGCCCTGCAGTCGCGCCTCCACCTTCGCGATCACGCCCGTTACCCCGGGCGCGCCGACCGCGACGGTCAGCACCTGCAAGAGCTGGATCAGGGGAATCGGCAGGGCCACGCTCACCGCGCGGCCCCAAGATCATTGCCCGGCGGTTCTAGCGCATCGGTCATGACAATGGCCTCCTACCTTTTGAGGGGTAGAGGCCATCAGCGCGGCGCCGCGCGGTTGTGGCGAGCCTCATCGCCAATGCGTCCCTAGGTTAGCAGCATGAGATCTCTACGCGTCGCGGTGGCCGGCGGCGGCCTGGGCGGGCTCGCTCTCGCGCGTGGCCTGCTGCGGACCGGCGCCGACGTCACCGTCTACGAACGCGACGCCAGCCTGGTCACCCGGCGGCAGGGCTACCGACTGCACCTGGACGCGCGAGCCGGGCTGGCCCTGGACGCCTTGTTGCCGCCGGAGTCGTTCGCGCTGTTCCAGGCCACCTGCGCTCAGCCCAGCCGGCGTTTGACCGTGACGACCGAACGGCTGCGAGTCCTGCACGAGCAGGTCGCCGACAACCGCGGCGCCGGGCCGTACGCGCCCGCCACGTTGTCCACGTCGGTGGACCGCCAGACGTTCCGGGAGGTACTGGCCGCGGGCCTGGACGGCCGGATCGCCTTCGGCCACGAGCTGGCCCGGCACGAGGCCGGCGCCGACAGCGTGCGGCTGTACTTCGCGGACGGCCAGGAAGCCGAGGCGGACGTGCTGGTCGGCGCGGACGGCGTCGGCTCCGCGGTGCGCCGCCAGTACCTGCCCGCCGCTTCTCCGGCCGACGGCGGGGCGCGGTGCATCTACGGCAAGACGCCGCTGGACCCGGACGCCGCGCTGCCCGCGGTCCTCGAAGACGGGTTCACCGCCGTGGTCGGCGGCCGCATCGGCATGGCGATCGGCGTGGTCCGCTTCCGGACGCCGCCGCAGGCCCTCGGGCTCACGCCCGCCCAGGACTACCTGATGTGGGGGCTGGCCGGGGATCGCCGGTGCTTCGGCGTCCCGGACACCGAGCTCACCGCGCTGGACCCGGCCGGGCTGCACGCGCTGTCCGCCGGGCTGATCAGGACCTGGCACCCGGACCTGCGGGCGCTGCACGCCGCGGCCGACGTCGACCAGACGTTCGCCATCCGGGTCCGCACCTCGCCCGCCATGCCCGCCTGGCCGCCCAGCCGGGTCACCGTGCTCGGCGACGCCATCCACGCGATGAGCCCGGCCCGCGGTTCGGGCGCGAACACCGCTCTGCAAGACGCCGCGCTGCTCTCCCGGATGCTGGATACCGCCGCCACGGACGGCTCCGGTGTCGTGGCCGCCATCGGCGACTACGAACGGCAGATGCGCGAGTACGGCTACGCGGCGGTGGCCGCGTCCCGTCAGGCCGAGGCGCAGACCGGCGCCCGCCGCAGCCGGCTGCCGTCCTGGCTATACCGCCGGCTGGTCCACCGCGGCCGGTGGTAACGGTCCCCGCGGGGTCTGCATGCGACCTCAGTGAACCGTTCACTTATGCACCTGCCGCTATAAGCCGTAACGTTCAAGGAACGGTCCGGGCGTAGGTTCGGTTCATGAGCGTCGGTCTGGGGTCGGCGAGGGCTTGGAGGATCGTCCTCGGCCTCCTGGTCATCTTGTCCCTGACCGCCATGGTCCCGCTGAGTCTGCTCGCACACCAGCTGGACAGTGGGTTGATAGCCGCGGTGATCGGCGTTCCCTGCGCGGCGGTGGGATGGCTGGTGACCCGGCGCCAGCCTGGCAACCCGATCGGCTGGCTGTTCCTGGTGACCGGCGTCTTCATGTTCCTGTCCACGGCGGGCGGAGACTACGGGTATTACGTCTACCGGCTCGGGCACCACCTTCCGTTGGGCGCGGCGGGATCGGCCCTGTCCCAGTTCTGGGGGCCCAGCCTGCTGCTGTTCGGCGCCGACATCCTGCTGTTCCCCGACGGCAGGCTGGCCTCGCGCTGGTGGCGGTCGGCCCTGCGGATCTACTGCGTAGCCTTTGCGCTGCTGATCCTGGCGACCTGCGTGGCGATCGCCGGCGCCCTGGCCGCGCACCCGATCCGCGTCGACAACAACGGTGGCCTGGCAGCGCTCGACCAGCCGGCCGGCTGGTTCAACGCCGTCCAGGGCCCGCTCAGCGTCGTGTCGGTCGTGCTGTCGCTGGCCTTCATCGCCCGGCAGGCGCTGAGCTGGCGGCGCAGCAGCGGGGACCGGCGCCAGCAGCTGAAATGGCTGGCCAGCGGCGCCGCGGTCAGCATCATCTGCCTGTTCGCGGCGGCGAGTTCCAGCTCCAGTTCGCCGGGCAACGGCCCCACGCTCTGGGGCGTGCTGAGCACCCTTGCGTGGATGGGTGTCGCCGCGCTACCGATCTCCATCGGCGTGGCCATCTTGAAGTACCGGCTGTACGACATTGACCGGATCATCTCCCGGACGCTCGCCTACGCGATCGTCACCGGCCTGCTGGTCGGGGTCTACGCCGGACTGGTCCTGCTGGCCACCCAGGTGCTCAAGTTCCACAGTTCGGTCGCGGTGGCCGCCTCCACCCTGGTCGCAGCCGCGCTCTTCAATCCGGTCCGGCGCCAGGTGCAGCACACCGTGGACCGCCGGTTTAACCGGGCCCGCTACGACGCCGAGCAAATGGTAGCGGCGTTCGCGGGCCGCCTTCAGGACGCAGTGGACTCCGACGCGGTCCGCGCCGATCTCACCGTCGTGGTCCATACCGCTCTCGAGCCAACCCACGTGTCGGTGTGGCTCCGGCCGGGCGAACGGCATTGACGCGCTATCCGCGAGCCGTACAGCGACATGTGGCACCCGACCCGAAGACGCAGCGCCAGGACTTAGGAAGCACCCCTCGGCTCGGGCGGTGGCACACGTGCCCCGCCGGACTCGCCCCGGCTCCTCGTATCCTCGCTGGGTATGAGCGTCCCCGCCCCGGCCTGGGTGGTGGCCGGCCCGCCCGGCGCCGGCAAGAGCACCGTGGCCGCGCTCCTGCTCGCCTCGCTCGACCCGGTCCCGGCGCTGCTCGACAAGGACACCATGTACGGCTCGTTCGTGGCGGCGATCCTGGCGGCCAGTGAACGCCCGCCCGGGGAGCGCGAAGGCCCTTGGTACGACGAGCACATCAAGGTGCACGAGTACGCCGGCCTGACCGCCACCGCCCGCGAGATCCGCTCGCACGGCTGCCCCGTCCTGCTGTCCGGCCCGTTCACCGGGCAGATCCACGACGCCGGCCGGTGGCGCTCCTGGGTGGCCGAACTGGGCGGCGGCACCGTGCACCTGGTCTGGGTCAGGTCGGATCCGGCCACCGTGCGCCACCGGCTGACCGCCCGCGGCCTGGACCGGGACGCCGCCAAGCTGGCCGGCTTCGCGGAGTTCACCGACCGGATCCGGCTCGGCGTCGAGCCCGCCGCCCCGCACTTCACCGTCGACAACCGCCTCGCAGCGGCCGTGCCGCTGGACGCCCAGGTGGCCGGCCTGGTGGCCGAGGCCAAACACCACAGCTTGGGCGGGCTAACGTAGATCCGCACGATACCGACCAGCGACGAAGGAGTTCCAGCCATGCAGCTGAGCGCACGCAACCAGATCCCGGCCCGGGTGACCAGCATCAACCTCGGAGAAGCCATCGCCAACGTCGAGCTCGAGGCGGGCGGCACCCGCCTGGTGGCCTCGATCACCGTCGAGGCCGTCAAGCAACTCGGCCTCACCGAAGGCAGCCAGGTCACCGCCATCATCAAGGCCTCCGACGTCATCCTCGCCACCGGCTGACGTGGACCGAACTGTCCAGACCCCGGATGGCGGCCCCACCCCGCAGCCGGGCCGCAGTGTCGCCGACTGCGCGGCCGACGTCGGGCCATCTGCGCGGAACTCGGCATCGACCGGCTCGCCGCGCACATCCCCGGCGTCGAAGCCCGGCTGTTCGACCACGACGGGCACCGGACCCTGCTGACCAACTGCGTCCCCGAGGTGCACGCCTGGCTGAAGGAACGGCTGTAGAGACGCCACGACGAATACCGGTGACGGCCTTCGGGCTGCGATGATTAACCGGGACCCTGCGGGAGGGCGAGGAGGCGGCACGCATGGACGAAGAGAGCGTCATCCGCTTGCGGCGGGTCATCCTGCGGCTCGCGCGGCAGCTGAACGCGGCCTCGGTGGGAGAGGGGCTGACCCCGACCCAGGCGTCGGTGCTGGGCATCGTCACGAACCGTGGCCCGCTCGGCCTGACCGAACTCACCGACATCGAGGGCCTCAACCCGACCATGCTGTCCCGGGTCGTCGGCAAGCTCGACTCGTTCGGGCTGATCCGCCGGCTGCGCGACCCGGACGACTTCCGCGCCGCCCGGGTCGAGGTCACGCCCGAAGGCAAGCAGACCTATCAGCGCATCGCCGCGGAACGAGCCGCGATCGTGTCCGAACGGGTCGCGGGACTGCCCCCCGAACAGGAGGCCGCCCTGGTCGCGGCGCTGCCCGCGCTGGAGAACCTGGCCGAGGACCTGCGCGCGGCGGTCCGCCGCGGGCGCGGCGCGCGGGCCTAGCCGGGGTCAGCTCGCCCGGGACGCGAGCTGGTTCCCGTCGTCCAGGGTGGTCGGGGTTCTGGGCGCGTCCGGGTTGACGATGAGGATGTTGCTGCGCGCGTGCCGCCACAGTTCCTGGCTCGCGCTGTCGTCCATAAGCGCGGGCAGCCCGCCATGGGACGGCGCGCCGATCACGATCGTGCCGGCCCCGATGCTTGCGGCGTATTCGGCGACCATCCGCCCGGCCACGCCGTGACCGGGGGCGTGCCGCAGGACCTGGCCCTGCGCCGGCACGTGGTGCGCGGCCAGCAGCTCCAGCTGGTTCCTGACCAGCGCCCGGGCGTCCTGCAGGTCCTCGCCGTCGACGGCCGTGTAGGTCCCGGTGACGTCCTCCTGGGCGTGCACCACGTACACCGCGCGGCCGTGGGCCTCAGCCAGCCGGGCCGCGGTTTCGGTGACCCGGGCCGCCATAGGTGAGTTGTCGACCGCGGCCAAGATCACGCCGACGGCGCCGTCCGGGGCAGTGCCCACCACCGGCGCGGTGCCCGCCACCGGCACCAGGACCGGGGCGGGGGGCCTGGTATCCGCGGCCACCGGCTCGGCCTGGACCCGTTCGGCCTCGGTCAGCAGGCGGTGGGCGGTGGACAAGATGACGATGCCCGCGACGATCGCGCCCACCGCGATGAAGAACGGTACGTGGATGTTGAACGCGAGGACCAGCCGGCCCGCCGCGTAGGGGGCCAGGCCGCCGCCGATGAACCGGACGAAGCTGTAGGCCGCCGAAGCCACCGGCTTCTCCACCGGTGACACGGTCATCACTGCCTGGGTGGTGACCGTGTTGTTGATCCCGATGAAGATCCCCGACACGATGACGGCCGGGATCAGCACCGCGTTGTCCGTCGTCCAGATGGCGATGACCAGTATCACCACCGCGAAGGCCGCCAGGTTCAGGTACATGGTCCGCGCGATGCCCAGGCTGGCCTGCAGCCGCGGAGCGCCGAACACCGCGAAGAGGGCCACGAAGATGCCCCAGCCGGTGAAGACCAGTCCCAGCCGGATCGGGCTCAGGTTCATCGGGAACGGCGCGTAGCCCAGGACGGTGAAGAAGCCCCAGTTGTAGCACAGCGCGGTCAGCGACAGGGTGAGCAGGCCGCGGTGCCGCAGCGCGCGCAGCGGCGCCGACAGGCCAGTCTTGTGTTTCGGCTTCGGGATGGGCTCAACCAGAACGACGGTGGCGATCAGCGCGATGGCCATCAGGACCGCGACCCCGTAGAACGGCCCCCGCCAGCTGATCTCGCCCAGCGTGCCGCCCAGCAGCGGACCGATCGCGATGCCGACCCCCAGCGCGGTCTCGTACAGCACGATGGCGCCCGCGAAGCCGCCGCTGGCCGAGGCCACGATGACCGCCAGCGAGGTGGCGATGAACAGCGCGTTGCCCACGCCCCAGCCCGCCCGGAAGCCGATGATCGCGTTGATGCTGGGGGAGGCCCCGGCCAGCGCGCTGAACACCACGATCACGATCAGCCCTGCGATCAGCGTCTTCTTGGCCCCCAGCCTGCTGGAGACCCAGTTGGTGATCAGCATCGCGACCGCGGTGACCACCAGGTAGCTGGTGAACAGCAGCGTCACCTCGCTCGGCGAGGCGTGCAGCTCATGGGAGATAGCGGGCAGGATCGGGTCCACCAGCCCGATGCCCATAAACGAGACCACGCAGGCGAACGCGACCGCGAAGACGGCTTTCGGCTGCCGGAACGGGCTCGCCACCGAGCCACTCATCAGCGTTCTCCAATCGTCAGGCCGGCCGCCGTCGGCTCGGCACGTTGGGCGTCGGCCAGGGCACCGGCTGCCGCCGGCTGGGCGCGTTCGGCGTTGGTCGGAGCGCCGTCTGCCGCCGGCTGGGCGCGTTCGGCGTTAACTAGGGCGTCCATGGCCGGCAGGGCCGCGGCCAGCGCCGCCCGCTCGTCCGGGCTGAGCCGGTCCAGCAGCCCGGCCACCCGCTCGGCCCGCAGTGCGCGCCGTCCGGCCAGCATGGCCCTGCCGTCGGCCGTGATCCGCACCTGCACGACCCGTCCGTCAGCCGGATCCGCGGCCCGGTCGACCAAGCCCGCGTCCTCCAGCCGGGCGATCACCTGCGTCATAGCCGGTTGCGTTACGCCCTCCCGGCCCGCCAGCCAGGTCAGCCGCGACGGGCCGGACCGATCCAGGGTGGCCAGCGTCGCGGCCGACGTCAGCGACAACCCGCTTGCCGGGCTCAGCGACCGGAACAGCCCGATCAGCCGCTCCAGCGCCGCCGCCACCCCCGCCGCCAATGTGTCCTCCGAGCGCTCCCGGTCCCTTTCCGAGTCCGCCGACCGCTCGCCGCGTCCCTCTGAGACTTCCATAAGTTATTTATATCACTTCCTTATGCATCTTGCATCCAAACATACATCCGTCATCCGTTGTGCTACCGGATGTTACATGATATAGTGTTCGAAGAACGTGCTTCATTATTTCTCTTCCGAACGGAGCGTGGCGCGTGCTCCAGGAACCCCTCCCCGATCCCCAGCCGGACGACGACGAGCCAGCTGGCTCCGGCCCGGCCGGGGACAGCGGTGTCCCGTGGCCGGACGATGACGCTCAGGGTCCGGAGCAGGGCCTGTTCGTGTGCCTGCCGACGGAGGAGCTGTCCCTGGCCGGCTTCGCCCAGGACGGCCAGGCCGACACCATGGCGCCCGGGCCGCTGCTGGGTACGGTGCTGCACACCGTGATCGGCGAGGACGGCGCCGGGCTGCCCGGGCTGTCCGACGACCAGCTGATCGGGGTCCTGTCCGGGGGCAGGCGTATGGAGGCGTGGACCGCGTGGGTGCAGCTGGCGGCCATGCGCGAGCTGGCCCGCCGCCGCCCCGCCGTAGAGCCGGGTGATAGCGGCCGGTGCGGCTTCAGCGACTTCGCCGCCGACGAGCTGATGGGGGAGTTCCACCTGACCCACGAGGCCGCGACCGCCCAGATCGGCTACGCGTGCACCGTCGCGGACCGGCTTCCCCGCACCTTCGCAGCGCTCGCGGCGGGCCAGATCCACCCGGTGGCGGTCAAGATCATCGAGGACGAGACCAGGTACCTGTCTGCGAAGAACGTTGCCAAGGCCGATGCCGACCTCGCCGAGCTGGCGCGGTCGAAGTCCTTCGGGCGGCTGCGCTACGCCGCACACCGGCTGGTGCTCAAACTCGACCCCGATTACGCGAAGCTCCGCAAGGACGAGGACAGGAAATACGCGCACGTCCGTCGCTTCCGGGAGCATTCCGGGAACGCCGGGATGGTGGCCCACGAGATGCCCCCCGACGAGGTCCTGGCCTCCTGGCAACACGTGGAGCAGCGTGCCCTGGAGC
>Ga0210386_10005276_pt1 | contig 10532 bp, 9 predicted proteins | sample IncBWH32OmetaG_FD_160091 | JGI IMG/M metagenome (GOLD analysis project Ga0210386, IMG submission 160091) | Forest soil microbial communities from Barre Woods Harvard Forest LTER site, Petersham, Massachusetts, United States - Inc-BW-H-32-O ... | reverse complement strand
CGCGGGGGGCATTGACGATCACCTCGCTCGCCGAGGAGTCTCGTCCGCCGGCCTCGGCTGCCGGCGAAGCGCACGAGCACGAATAGTCCAGTCATCATCTGACCGGTGGGGGTGCTCGTCGCGAAGATACTGCTGGCGCCGACGTTCGTGGTGGGGGCTTCGCTCATAGCGAGACGCTATGGCGCGAGGATAGGCGGGCTGGTGGGTGGTTTGCCGGTCGTGGCGGGGCCGATCCTGCTCGTGTTCGCGCTCAGCCAGGGAAGTGCGTTCGCGGCCGATGCGGCCAAGGGGACGCTGCTGGGAATCGTGTCGCTGCTCGCGTTCATCGTGGTGTACGCGCGCCTGGCGAGTCGTGTGCGCTGGGGAGCGAGCCTGATCTTGGGATGGGGGGCCTTCTTTGCCATGACAGGAGTGCTCAGTACCGTCGCCTTGGGTGTAGATGCCGCGCTCGCGGTCGTGCTCGTGGCGGTGGCGATCGCACTGCTGGCCTTGCCGCAAGCGGTCGGCGCACCGGTGAGTGCCGTCAAGCTTCCCGCTTGGGACCTACCGTTGCGCGCACTGAGCGCGTTGGCGCTCGTGCTGGCGTTGACGGCGGTGGCTGGACAACTGGGGGCTAAATTGAGCGGCTTGCTGGCGCCCTTTCCCGTGATCGCGAGCGTGCTCGCGGTATTCACGCACGCTCAGCGTGGCGAGCAGGATCTGCACCAGATCATGCGCGGGTTCGTGGTGGGACTGGTTGCCTATGCGCTGTTCTTCTTCGCCCTGGCGGTGACGCTCGACTCGCTGGGGGTCGCCGCGAGCTTCCTGCTCGCGACTATTTGCGCTGTGACGATTCAGGCGGTGGCGTTGACGCTGACCTGGCGCCGGCGTGAGCCTGCGGTGGAGTCGCTCTAAGGGCTATCCCGATAGGGGCCCAGTCAAAATCGGCACGCCCGAAGATCCTCCCCGGTACACCTCTCGAGCGGCTCGCCGTTACGCGGAGAGCCGCTGCTCGAGCGCCCGCAACTGCTCGTCGAGCTCCTCGGGGAGCCGCTCGAACTTGCCCAGGTGCTCGCGGAAATGGGGCAGTTGCGCCTTCCACTCCTCGACGTCGACTCGCAACAGCTCGGCGATATCCTCGTCGGAGATGTCGAGACCTGTCGTGTCGAGACCGTCGCGGCCGACGGGAGGCATCACGCCGATCGGCGTCTGCACGGCGGCGCCGTGACCGGCGCAACGCGCGAACACCCAGGCGAGCACACGCGAGTTCTCGCCATAGCCGGGCCACAGGAAGCGTCCATCTGAGTCCTTGCGGAACCAGTTGACGTAGAAGATCTTCGGTAGCTTCGCCGGATCGGCCTGCTTGCCGATCTCGAGCCAATGGGCGAAGTAGTCGGCCATGTTGTAGCCACAGAAAGGGAGCATCGCGAACGGGTCGAAGCGCAGCTCACCGACGGTGCCGGCGGCGGCGGCGGTCTTCTCAGAGCCCATGACAGATCCGAGAAAGACGCCGTGCTCCCAGTCGATCGCCTCGGTGACGAGCGGCACGACGGTCGAGCGTCGTCCGCCGAACAGCATCGCCGAGATCGGGACGCCGGCCGGGTCCTCCCACTCCGGCGCGATCGCCGGGTCCTGGTCGGCGGGTACCGTGAAGCGCGCGTTCGGATGCGCCGCCGGCGTCTCCGAGGTTGGCGTCCAATCTTTGCCGCGCCAGTCGATCAAGTGCGCCGGCGACTCCTCGCTGAGCCCCTCCCACCACACGTCGCCGTCGTCGGTCAGCGCGCAGTTGGTGAAGATCGTGTTGCTCTCGACTGTGCGGATCGCGTTGGGGTTGGTGCTCTCGCCGGTGCCGGGGGCGACACCGAAGAAGCCTGCCTCGGGGTTGATCGCGTAGAGGCGGCCGTCCTCGCCGAACTTCATCCAGGCGATGTCGTCGCCGACCGTTTGCACGTCCCAGCCGGGGAGCGTGGGGATCAGCATCGCGAGGTTGGTCTTGCCGCACGCCGAGGGGAAGGCGGCCGCGATGAACTTGACCTCCTGCTCGGGGGATGTGAGCTTGAGGATCAGCATGTGCTCGGCCATCCAGCCCTCGTCGCGGGCCATGACCGAGGCTATGCGCAGCGCGAGGCACTTCTTGCCGAGCAAGGCGTTGCCGCCGTAGCCGGAGCCGTAGGAGGTGATCTCGCGCGTGGCGGGGAAGTGGACGATGTACTTGTTATCGGCGTTACAGGGCCAAGGGACGTCCGAGATGCCCTCGTCGAGCGGCATGCCGACCGAGTGCAGGCAGGGGACGAACTCGCCGTCCTCGCCAAGCGCATCCAGCGCACCCGCGCCCATACGGGTCATGATCCTCATCGAGACGGCCACGTAGGGCGAGTCTGAGAGCTGCACCCCGATCTGGCTCTTGTCGGAGCCGAGCGGGCCCATCGAGAAGGGGATCACATACATCGTGCGACCGTGCATGGCGCCGGAGAACAGCTCTTTGAGCGCCTCCTTCATCTCCTCCGGATCGCGCCAGTTGTTGGTCGGTCCCGCTTCGGACTCCTCGGGGGAGCAGATGAAAGTGCGATCCTCGACGCGCGCGACGTCACCAGGGTCAGAGAGGCCGAGATAGGAGTTGGGACGCTTGGCGTCGGAGAGCCGCTTGAAGGTACCCGCGTCGACGAGCAGTCGACAGAGGCGATCGTACTCCTCGGCGGAACCATCGCACCAGTAGATGGAGTCGGGCTCTGTGAGAGCCGCGACCTCCTCGACCCACGTCAGCAGACGCTCGTTGTTTGTATTTGGGGCGGCGGTGGCGGTGGTCTCCATGACGTGCGAGTGGCTCCTCGGTGTCGCGTTGGCTGCGCCCGGTAGCGCGGCCGCGCCTCAATGGCGCCTGGAACGGAAAAACGCCCTTGGGGGGCGTGTACTTGCAGATTATCGCACCGTGCCGAGACGTTTCGTCCCAAAACCATGTCCCCCCGCACGCGCGGGGGGAGCGCCGTTTATGGACGTCTACTCGACTGCCTGGCCACTCCCACCGGGCCCGACCTTCACTCCGGCCGATCTACGCCGCCTGCCTACTCGACGTTGCCCTCGGCGCCCGCAGAGCCTGGCTCACGACGAGGGACCAGCACCAGCCGCTTGAACTCGGCGACCAGGACGCCGTCCTGGTTGTAGACGCGTGTGTGCACCTTGACGGTGCCGCGATCGGGCTTTGACTGCGACTCGCGCTTCTCCAGGACCTCGGACTCGCAGAACAGCGTGTCGCCGTGGAAGACGGGCGCCGGGTGCTTGAGCTCTTCAGTGGCGAGGTTGGCGATCGCCTTGCCGGAGACATCGGAGACGGACATGCCGAGCGCGAGCGAGTAGACGAGCGGGCCGACGACGACGTTGCGTTTCTGCTGCGATTTGGCGGCGTAGACGTCGTTGAGGTGCAGCGGGTGGTGGTTCATCGTGATCAGGCAGAAGAGGTGGTCGTCCGACTCGGTGACGGTCTTGGCGGGCCAGTGCTTGTAGGTGGCACCGACCTCGAACTCCTCCAGGTAGCGGCCATAAGGGTGGGCACCGCTCGCCTCGCGGGCGGCCTGCTCGGTCTCGACGGGGTGGGTATCGCTCATGGGTGGGGGGTGTCTCCTGTGGTGCGGGGGTGGGTGATTGACCGGGGCGAACTCTAGTGCGGTTGCGCCTCTGGAGAGGTTTGGGCGAGGCCACTCATTGCGAGCACCGCGCCGCCTACCGCCCCGGACTAAAGTCCTAGCCACGCATCTGTATAAGGGGGCGGGGTACGTCGGGACCGCGAGCGCAACGATGATCGGGGCCCCGAGTCGATAGCGTTTGGGGCCCGTGTTCAAATCCGGCGCAAAGCAATGCCGGAGGATCAGGAGACCATCTTGCGCAACCCCCGCGACTTCGACAAGCCCCTCGCGATCGGCGCGCCCGAGCCGGCGCGCGAGATTCCCTTCAAGCCGTCGAGGATGATCCACTTCCTCGATTTCTCGAACGAGAAAATGGTGGAGAAGGTGCCCGCCATCGCGCCGACTGTCGACATCATGCTGGGCAACTTGGAGGACGCGGTATCGGTGGATAAGAAGGAGGCCGCGCGCGCCGGTCTGATCAAGGTGGGACGCGAGATGGAGCTGGGCGATACGGCGCTGTGGACGCGCGTGAACTCGTTGGAGAGCCCGTGGGTGCTCGACGACCTGACCGAGATCGTGACGACGATCGGCGACCGCATCGAGGTCATCATGATCCCGAAGGTGGAGGGTCCGTGGGACATCCACTACGTGGACCGGCTGCTGGCCCAGTTGGAGGCCAAGGCCGGGATCGAGAAGCCGATCCTCGTGCACGCGATTCTCGAGACTGCGCTTGGAGTCGCGAACCTCGAGGAGATCGCGGCCTCCTCTCCCCGCATCCAGGGGATGAGCTTCGGCCCCGCCGATCTGGCGGCCTCGCGGCGCATGAAGACCACGCGCGTGGGCGGCGGGCACCCCGGCTACCGCACGATCGCCGATCCCGACGCCGAGAATCCTGAGCTACCACGCCCGAGCTACCAGCAGGACCCCTGGCACTACTCGATCGCGCGCATGGTGGACGCGTGCACCGCGGTTGGCGCCCTCCCCTTCTATGGGCCCTATGGCGACATCAAGGACGAGCTTGGCTGTGAGACGCAGTTCCGCGCGGCCTTCCTGCTCGGCTGCGTCGGCGCCTGGTCTTTGCACCCCGTGCAGATCGGGATCGCCAAGAAGGTCTTCTCGCCCGATCCCGAGGAGGTCATCTTCGCCAAGAAGGTGATCGAGGCGATCCCAGACGGGCGCGGCGTGCACATGATCGACGGCAAGATGCAGGACGACGCCACCTGGAAGCAGTGCCAGGTGATGGTCAAACTGGCCGAGATGCTGGCGCGCAAGGACCCGGAGCTGGCCGAGGCTTACGGGTTCGTGCCGGCTGGGGCGTAGCGGCCCCAGAGCCCTGTCTCGAGGCGCCCGTACATCTGTCTAGATAGGCACTGAGTGGCAGTCGTGCCACTGGTAGACTCCCGCCCGCTTCGAGCATCCGTCGACGTCGGCGGGCGGCAACCAACAGACAAGGGGACGGCATGTTTCGCAACTCACTCCCAGGCGGGGCCATGCCGAGGACGATCACGCGTCGGCTTGCGGCTGGATTGCTGGGTATGTCCTTGGTGGTGTTGCTCCCGGCGACGGCACAGGCCACCAACCTGTTCACGCTCGGCTCCAGTGCCCAAACGAACGCGATCGTCACCGATGCGAGCGGAACCGGCTACGTAGCCTGGGATCAGCCTGCCGCCAATCCCTCTGAACCGGAAGTTGTGCGGTTCTGCAAGATCCCGCGCGGCAGCAGCGGGTGCACAGCTCCGATCACCCTCCCATTGCCGTCGGGCGCCGACGAAGAAATCATCCAGCCGTTCCCCGTGCTCGGATCTCACCCCGGGGTGGTCTACGTGGTCGGACCTCGCTACATCAAAGACGAAGACACGCTGATCTGGACCTCGACCGACGGCGGCAACACCTTTTCCGCCGCGAAGTCGATTCACTCGGCCTCGCCCGATAAGACAGGCGTCGGCGATGTGCTGCTGGACCCGAACACTCCTGCGAGCGCCGGCTCGACCGAAGACTATTTCGGAATGGCCTTCAACAACCCAGGGCTTGGATTCGGCTTCACCGCCAACGAGATCACCTCGGGGACGACCTCCTTCACCTTCGCAAGCCCCGGTGCAGGCGGCGTCGCCAGCTCGACGCTCGGCTATGTCACCGGCACAATCGAAGACACCTCCACCAAAAAGCAGATCCATCCTGAAGTCGAGGCCTACTACAACCTCTCCTCTCCGGCGCCCGAAGTCTTCTTCTATCGGTACTACGCCAAGGGCGGCAACGTCGACGGCGAAGAAACGGGATGGGAAGGCCCGATCAAGGTCAGTAACGGGTATGTGCCGCGCCTGACGAGCGGGCCTAAGGGGTTGTTCATGCTCTCGACAGATGTCGCCCCCGGAGAATCGCTTGAAGCCCAGCCGTCGGCGATCGATGTGCGGAAGTTCAACGAAACCACTCATACCTTCGGGGGACCGGTGCAGATCGCGAAGATCCCCACGAGCGCGGGCACGCTGTTCAACTCTGGTGACATCTACGAGAACCCGGAAACGGGCTTCCTCTACGTGGCTCAACCGGTCATCAACGGCGCAGGGGAATATGTGATGCGTCTGTGGGAATCCACCGACGGAGGAGAAAGCTTCACCGGCGAACGCGACATCGCGAAGATCGGCTTCGGCTACTCGGAAATTCCCCGCCTCGCAGTGGCCGCCGACGGTCAGGGCTGGCTCACGTTCAATGACGCCGGTGGCCTGGAGGTCGCCGACCTCAATGCGCTGCCCGCGCACCTTCTGCCGCCGCCACCACCGCCACCACCACCGCCGCCGCCGCCGGCACCCACCGTGTCCTCGCTCACAATCCCCAACCAGACCGACGAGGTCAACGGTAAAGGCGATCTGTCGGTCGTCGTCGATTGCTCGGGCGTGAAGTGCACTGGCGACCTCACGCTTCTGGCGAAGTTCAAGAAGACCACGGGCAAAGGCAAAAAAAAGAAAACGAAGATCGTGGTCCAGACGATCGGCACCGCCTCGTTCAACTCGCTTGCCCTCGGCGTCGACACGCTGTCGATAAAACTCAATAGCCACGGCAAGAGCCTGCTCGCGATCGGCGGCTACAAGCTGAGCAGCACCGCCAGCGCAAGCTACCTCTCCGGCGGGATCTTCAAGACCGCGACGGGCACCGTGAAGCTCAAAGGCCACAAACCGTCGAAAAAAGGCGTGCTCAAAAAGATCAAAGTGTAGAAACGGAAAGCGGCATCCAGCAGAATTGGCTGTAGGCTGCTACCGATTTGCTACCATTATGGTATGAGCAAGCAAATTGCTGTCCGGCTGCCCGACGAGCTAGTCGAGTTTGTCGACGACATCGTCGACTCCGGCAACGGACGCAGCCGTGCGGCCGTCGTCACACGAGCACTCGAGCGCGAGCGTCGACGTGCGGTCGCCGAACGCGATGCTGAGATCCTTGCTCGCACTGGTCCGGACCCGGAGCTGGCAGGATTGGCCGAGTACGCGGTTGGCCTACCTTCTCAGCTCGCCTGATGCGGCCAATCCACGTCGCGCACCTCGACAAGGCACGCCCAGTCCTCGTCCTCACGCGCGAGCTTGTTCGCTCTCACCTTTCCATAGTGACCGTCGCACCGATCACAACCACCATCCGAGGACTCTCTACCGAGGTGCATGTCGATACGTCGAACGGCCTTGCGGGGCCGTCGGTTGTTAGCTGTGACAACGTCAATACCATCCCTGCCAGCGCCCTCGGAACACAGATCGGGGTATTGCTCGACCGCCAGGAGCCGGCTCTCAGCAACGCGATCAGGGCCGCGTTCGACCTTGATTGACTCGCCGTGTGTCGGCTAACGCTTTTTGCCGTGCTTGGCAGGCTTGGGCTGGGCGATCGTGATCGTGGCGGTGTGCCTGACCGGGACCAGCCCCGGCGCGGTGATGACCGTCGTCACATGGGCGCTCAGATGACGGTCCTTGCGTAGCAGCGCCACACCCTTGCCGCTCAGCGTCACTACCACTTTGGCGCTGTGCCCAGGCGTCACAACAATCCTGCCGTGACCGATCGTGACGAGCTTGGGCTTGGGAGCCTTGTGCTTGCTGCTCGCCTCACCCGCGGGCATCTCCTCGCTGATCGTGACCGTCACTTCGGCGGTGCAGTCCTGACCGCCGGCTGGGCAGTTGACAGTTTCGCCGGTTTCGACCTTTACGGTTGAGCCCGACTGCTTGGTAGTCGGTTTGCCCTCGTCTTTGTCGGAGGGCTTGTCGTCGTCTTCTTTGTCTTCGTCGTCCCCACCTTTACTCGAGCTGGAGGATTTGCTCGAACTGGAGCCGGAGGAGTTGGACGTCAATGTCGTAGGCGGACTTAGGGGGGGTATGAAGCCCCCTCCTTCCGGTTCGAGTTTCCTCTGTTCTTCTACGAATTCTCCCCCAGTCACGGCGCCGAACAGATCCTTGTTGAGCGCAATGCCGTTCGTGCCCGCCCCGCCGTTGGCGCCAGACGCCGGGCCTGGATGACCGGCCTCGCCCGGATCCGTTCCGCCGACACCGGCACTGCCACCTTCACCCGCTTCGCCACCCTTGCCCGCGCAGGGAGAGGCTTCTTCGCAGGAGCCGGCGGCGCCCAGAGTCGCTTCGACCGCGTTCTGGTAGACCGTGTTGAGGCCGACGAGCGTGATGGTGTCGGTGCTGTAGACGGCGCCGCCCTCGGCGCTGCCGCCATTGCCGCCGGCGCCGCCGGCCGCTCCCGATCCCCCATCGCCTCCGTCGGCGTTGGTTGGGTTTTCCTTCGCGAAGGTCGCTTCTTTTTCGCAGACCGTGAATCCGAAGTCGAGTCCACCGCCGCCACCTTTGCCGCCTTTGCCGCCTTCGCCGCCCTGCCCTGATTCGCCCCCTCTTGCGGTATCACTTTCGAACACGGAGCCTTCGATGCTCAGTTTGCCTCCAGCGTTGTAGATCGCGCCGCCGAGACCATTCGCGCCGTTGCCTGCGGCGGCACCTGGCTGGCCGATGCCGCCTGAGTTGCCCGAGCCGCCTTCCTTGCCGAAGCCGCCCGAGCCACCGACGCCACCGTTGCCACCGTAGCCCCCCTCGGCCTGATCGCCTTCAAAGCTTGTGCGCTGGACGGTCAGCGTCCCGGTGTTGTAGATCCCACCACCCTGAGCTTCGCCACCGTTGCCCGCCGGGGTGCTGGCGCCACCGTCGCCTCCGCTCCCTCCTTCTCCACCGTTGCCCGGATTGTTCAGGTATTCGGAGGGTGTTTTGTTTGAGTTTTCGCACTTGGCTTTTACGCCTTTGCCGCCGGTCCCGCCTTTGCCGCCCGCGCCCCCGTTACCACCGGTCCCGCCGTTGCCACCGGCCCCTCCTGACAGGAGGTCTCCTTGGAAATAGTCGCCGGTGAGCGTGACGTTACCCGCGTTGTTGATCGCCCCGCCCTGGATCGCCGGCGCATTTGCCGAGGCACTTCCGATGAACCCGCCGCTGCCACCAGCGGTACCGGCGCCGCCGTCGGCGCTGGTTTCTTCTCCGCCGTGTTCCGTGCCTTCTTTGCCTTCCGTGCCCAGCTTTTCGAAGGAGGATTCCTTTTCTTCTTCCAACGCTTCTTCGCCCGATTCGCCCGCTTCGCTCTTTTCGCCCGTGAGCTTGGCCTTGCCGGCGGAGACGCCGCTGGGACCCCTGGTCGTTGCGCTCAGGACGACGCCCTGGAGGGTCAGCGAGCCGCCTTTGGCGACGGTGAACAGCCGCGAGTGGCTGTTGTTTTCGTTCTCAAAGGTCGGCAGCGTGCCCTGTTGGGCGATGAGGGTGACGCTCTTGCCGGAAGGGACTTTGAATCCTTCGGCCAACTTGCCCGACGGAAGTTCCTTCGGCTTGGGGACCGGGATCTGCGGATGTTCGAAGCATTCGAGGACGTACGTGCCGCCCTTTTCGACCGCCTTTTCGATCGCTTCGGTCGTCTTCTTCGCTTCCGATCCACACTTGATCGCCGTCGATTCTTCAGCGCCGGCCCGATCGACCGAGGATGCGCCCGCGCCGAGAAACGCCAAGGACAGGGCCCCGATCAACCACCATCGCCTCGCGCGCCTCTGCACGCGGCGGATCGTACATGAGCGATCCGTCGTCGCCCTTGTAGACAAGCCATGAGCGCGCACCACCGACGGCATTCCTTGCGTTCCGCCGGCGCCGTGCTATTGTTAACCATATGGCTAACAATGCCCTTCTAGACCGTGCCTTCGTCGCCTGCTCGCACCCGATAAGACGCGGCATCCTCGAGCGCCTCGCCGGCGGCGAGCTGACCGTCGGCGAGGCGACCAGCGACTTCGGCGTATCCAAGCCCGCGATCAGCAAGCACCTGAAGCTGCTGGAGGAGGCGGGCGCGATCACACGCGTGATCGATGGGCGCACGCACCGTCTGCAGCTGCGCGAGCAGCCGCTCGACGAGGCGTACGCCTGGATGACTAACCAGCGCGAGCTATGGGAGCGAAAGCTCGACACCGTCGATCAGTACTTGCGCGAGCAGCGAGAGCGCCAACAGCCCCGGCAGGGAGCGAGCCAACAGGCCCGGCAGGGAGCGCCACAGCAAGAGAACAACCCAGCGAAGGAGCCGAGATGACCGAGATGACCAAGCCCAACGAGACCAGCCTGCGCCTGCAGCGCACATATGACGCCCCCGCCGAGGACGTGTTCGACGCGTGGACCAATCCCGAGGTACTGCGACGCTGGTGGAAGGCGAATCCCGCGTGGATCACCCCCGTCGCCGAGGTCGATCTGCGCGTCGGCGGGCGCTATCGCATCTCGATGGAAGACCCCGAGAGCGGCAAGAAATACACCGCGGGAGGCGAGTACAGCGAGGTGAGCCGCCCCACTCGGCTCGTCTACAGCTGGCAGTGGGAACAGGAAGACGGCGAGCTCGGCCATCTGAGCACCGTGGCGGTCGACTTTCGCGGTGAGGGCGAGCAAACGACAGTCG
>Ga0210386_10005273_pt1 | contig 10536 bp, 8 predicted proteins | sample IncBWH32OmetaG_FD_160091 | JGI IMG/M metagenome (GOLD analysis project Ga0210386, IMG submission 160091) | Forest soil microbial communities from Barre Woods Harvard Forest LTER site, Petersham, Massachusetts, United States - Inc-BW-H-32-O ... | reverse complement strand
GCGCGTAGGCGTCGAGAGCTCCCTGCGGCGTGAACCAGCCCTGATCGACGCACTCCTCGCCGTCGATCTGCGGCTCTTGTCCCTCGGGTAGCTCCGCTAGGAAGAAGCGAGTGTCAAAACGGATGGACACCTCCTCGGGAGTGATCCAGCGCGAGAATTCGACGAGCGCGCTTGGATCCGCCAACGCGATGCCGGCCTCCTCGAAGAGCTCACGCGTAGCCGCCGCACGATGCACACCCGGCCCGTCGCCCTCGTCCACCGCGCCTCCGGGGAACACCCATACGCCGCCCATGAACTTTGCATGCTCGGTGCGCTTGACGAGCAGCACCTCGAGCGTTTGCGCTCCGCCGCGCAGCAGGATCACGGTGGCCGCTTGCCGAGGGAGCGTTGCCTTGCCGACATTGAGTCCCTGGCCAGGCTCTTCGTGGACACCGAGGTTGAGCTTCTGCCCTGGCGCTTCGTCGCCGGTGTGGGTGGGCTCGAGGGCGGGTCCTTCGTTGCCGGTGTGGGTGGGCTCGCGGTTGGGTTCTTCGTTGCCGGTGTGGGTGGGCTCGCGGTTGGGTTCTTCGTTGCCGGTGTGGGTGGGCGCCCGGTCGGGGTCCGCGTCGTCGCTTGAGGTCGAGTTAGTCATGGCAAGGAGACCCTACCGCCAGGTAGTCTTAGCTGTATGAGCACGACCCAAACCCTGCAACGCTGGATCTGCGAGTCCTGCGGCTACATCTATGACCCCGAGGACGGCGACCCTGATGGGGGCATCCCCGCCGGCACCGCCTTCGAGGACATTCCCGACACGTGGTTTTGCCCGGTGTGCGGAGCGCGCAAGCGGGACTTCACCCTCTACGAGGATTGACACGCTGACCGACTGGGCCGAGCTTTCCGAGCTCGACGGGCGGCACGTGTGGCACCCATACTCGGCGCTGCCCGGTGCGCTCGCGCAGATCCCGGTGGTGTCTGCCGAGGGAGTGCGTCTGCGTCTTGCCGACGGGAGCGAGCTGATCGACGGCATGTCCTCCTGGTGGTGCGCCATCCACGGCTACCGCCACCTGGCACTGGACGCGGCCGTGCTCGAGCAGCTCGATCGCATGGCGCACGTGATGTTCGGCGGCTTGACCCACGAGCCCGCGGTACGTCTGGCCGAGCGACTCGTGGAGATCACCCCGAACGGCTTGGAGCACGTGTTCTTCGCAGACTCCGGCTCGGTGTCGGTGGAGGTGGCGATCAAGATGGCGCTGCAGGCTCAGCGCGGAGTTGGATCCCCCGGGCGCACCCGACTCTTGACCGTCCGTGGCGGCTACCACGGCGACACGTTCGGCGCGATGGCGGTGTGCGACCCGGTCGGCGGGATGCACTCCCTCTTCACCGAGGCTCTCGCGCGGCACGTCTTCGCCGAGCGACCGCCCGACGGCTTCGATAGTCCGCTCGACGGGCTCTGGGCGCAACGGGTGGGCGATCTACTCGAGCGTCACGCTCACGAGCTCGCGGCGGTGATCATCGAGCCGGTCGTCCAGGGCGCGGGCGGGATGCGCTTTCACTCACCCGAGTGCGTCGCGCTGCTGCGCCGCTTGTGCGACGACCATGGGCTGCTCCTGATCGTCGACGAGATCGCCACCGGCTTCGGGCGCACGGGAGCGATGTTCGCCTGCGAGCACGCGGGGATCGTCCCGGACATCATGTGTCTGGGCAAGGCGCTCACAGGGGGCTACATGACGCTCGCCGCCACGCTTTGCACGAGCGAGGTCGCCGCATCGATCTCGGCCGGCGAGGGCGGTGCGCTCATGCACGGACCCACGTTCATGGCAAACCCGCTCGCCTGCTCGGTTGCGCTTGCTTCGCTTGATCTGCTCGCCGAGGGGGACTGGAAGGACGACGTGGCCCGCATCGAACATGGTCTGCGCGAAGGTCTGGCGCCGGCGCGCAGGCTGCCGGGCGTCCTGGACGTGCGTGTGCTCGGGGCGATCGGTGTCGTGCAGTTGGAGCACGAAGTCGATATGTCAGCCGCTACGACTGTCGCGATCGAGCACGGAGTCTGGTTGCGGCCTTTCCGCGATCTGATCTACACGATGCCTCCTTACGTGATCGAAGATCCCGATCTGGCTCGAGTGACGGCGGCGCTTGTCGCTGCCAGCTGTGTCTGACACGCTACAGCCAGTCGCGCCAAGGCAGCGAGTCTCCCGCTTGGGCAAGCTCGTTCAGCTCCGGTCCCCGCACCGGGCTCAATGTCGCGACGTCGATCTCGCCGAGCCGTGCGATCGTCTCGCGGTTGGAGCGCTCCATCTCCGATGGGTCGCCTGGCCAAGGCGTCAGCACGATGGCCGCGATGCTCAGGCCGGCGGCCCTGGCCGCTTCGATCGTGAGCAGTGTGTGGTTGATCGTACCGAGACCTGTAGCCGCGGCGATCACCAGTGGCAGTCCGAGCTCGACCGCCAGATCGCGGACGGTGAAGGCCTCGGTGAGGGGAACGAGCAAGCCACCCAGGCCCTCTACGACAAGTATTCGGTCCGAGTCGATGCACGCCCTCGCGACAATCGTCGCGGGGTCGATGCTCTGACCGACGAGCGCCGCCGCCAAGTGTGGAGAGACGGGGGGATCGAAGCGTAGTGGCGTGACCTCCTCGGGGGTCACGCCGGCGGCAAGCGCCAGCAGCTCATGGTCGGCAGGCCACCGATCTGGGGGCTCTGCCAGACCGGTCACGATTGGCTTGTATGCGCGGACTGGCTTGCCGGCTGCCCGCATCGCGGCAAGCAGCGCGGCGCTCACGATCGTCTTGCCGACACCTGTGCCGGTGCCGGTTACGAAGAGGCCCCGCATGCGTGTTGGTCAGGCAACGCGGGCGAGCCACGGCTTGGATGCCGGGCGTAGCTCGCCTGTCGCTAAGCGCCCGAGCGCCGAGGGCTCGCCAATGCATGTTGGGTCGAGACCGACCTCGCGCGTCGCGTCGGCTAGGGCCTTAGCTGTCTGAAGTAGATCGCTTGCCGTATGGGAGGCCATCACGGCGAGGCGCAACCTCGAAGTACCGTCCGCCACGGTCGGCGGGCGAATTGCCTGCGCGAATACGCCCCGTTCGAGGGTGGCCTGGCAGAGACGCACCGCCTTCTCGCTGTCGCCCACGACAAGTGGCACGATGTGCATGTCGCTCTGCTCGACCGCAAAGCCCTCTTCGGCGAGCGCCTCGCGAAGCGCGCGTGCGGCGTCGTGCAGGCGTGCCACCTCTTGCGGACTCGCTTCGAGCAGCTCGAGTGCCGCCAATGCGCCCGCCACGGACGGTGGCGACGGAGCAGTCGAGAAGATCACCGGACGGGCGGTGTTGATCAGGTAGCGCACCATCTCCTCACTCGCGCATGCGTAGGCGCCGTAGGAGCCGAGCGCCTTGCCCAGGGTCCCGATCAGTACGTCGATCTCGCCTTGCAATCCCGCTTGGGCGATAGCGCCTCGTCCTCCCTCTCCGAGCGCTCCGGTGGCGTGCGCCTCGTCGACGATCACACGCGCATCGTGCTGACGCGCCAGCTGCACGATGCGCGGTAGCGGCGCCACGTCGCCATCCATCGAGAAGACCGAGTCGGTCACGATCACCCGACGTCCCTTGCCCTTGCCTTCGTGCTCATGCAGGCGGCGCTCCAGCTGATCGGCGTCCAGGTGGCGGTAGACCACCACCTCGGCCCGCGATGCTCGACAGCCGTCGATGATCGAAGCGTGGTTGAGTTCGTCGGAGAAGATCGTGTCGCCCGGGCCCGCCAGCGCGCCGATCACGCCGAGGTTGGCGAGATAGCCCGATCCGAACAAGACGCATGCCTCGCTGCCCTCGAACGCGGCCAGTCGCTGCTCCAGGCGACGATGGATGGTCATCGTTCCGGATACGAGCCGCGACGCGCCCGCGCCGACGCCCCAACGCATCGCCGCCTCAGCAGCCGCCTCGCGTACCTTCGGATGGTCGGCAAGGCCGAGATAGTTGTTCGAGCACAGCAACAGCACCGACGCCTCGTCGAGTAGCACGCGCGGGCCCTGTCGCCCGGAGACCGTCCGCAGCCGCCGAGCCAAGCCGAGCCGCTCCAGCTCCAGCAGGCGTTCTTCGATCTCGTTCATGATTGGCGCTCGAAGAAGATCATCGCCGTATCGCCTGCGCTGCGCACCGGGCCGCTCGCCAGTTCGCGGCGCGCGTCAATCCCCCCAGCCGGCAGGCACCGCGTTGCGCGTGCCGTCGGGTCGCGGGGGCACGGCGCGCTTTGCCTTGAAGCGCAGCTGCGTCGAGGGATCCCACATGCGAATCTCCAGACTCTCCTGCCCGGGGGACTTTCCATCGGCGCCATCGAGTAGCTCCTCGACCACGTCCGGTGTCTCACCGTCAAGCCAGCCCGAGCGGTTGTCGGGTCGAGGGTTGGCCCCGTTGTCGCTCTGACGCGCCACGTTGAGGCCAAGCTGCTCGAACATTTGGCGGTCTTCCTCCGGGCTCGAGCCAAGCGTTGTGAGGAAGTTGCCCATCATCACGCCGTTCAGTCCAGCCTTCACGGCGAGCGGTTGCAGCTCACCGAGGTTCTCGACGCGTCCTCCGCACAAGCGGAACAAGGCTTCGGGCAGGATCAGGCGGAAGATCGCCACCCACTTGACCGCCTCCCATGGATCGATGTATTCGCGGTCGCCGAACTTCGTGCCGGGCCGTGGGTTGAGCAGATTGATCGGCACGCTCGTGGGGTCGATCGCGGCGAGCTCGAACGCCATCTCAACGCGCTGCTCGCGGCTCTCGCCGAGGTTGAGGATGCCGCCCACGCACGTCTCCAGACCAGCCTCGCGCACCGCTTGGATCGTGCGCAGGCGTCCCTCGTAGCGGACAGTCGTCGATACCTCGTCGTAGTAGCTCTCGGCCGTCTCGACGTTGTGGTGCACCCGCTGGATACCCGCCTCCTTCAGCGCCTTGGCTCGTGTGGGGGACATGTGCCCGATCGAGGCACAGCGCTTCAGGTTTGTCTTCTCTGCGACCAGCCGTGCACCCTCGAGGATCTTCTCGAAGTCGCGCTTCGACAGGCCCTGGCCCTGGGTCACCATGCAGAAGCGATGCGCGCCCGCCGCCTCGGCGGCGCGTGCGTGTTCGAGGATCTGCTCGGGATCCATCATCGCGTGCAATGGCGTCTCGGCCTCGGCGAAGCGCGACTGGGCGCAGAAGCCGCAGTCCTCGGCGCACCCGCCGGACTTGGCGTTTACCAGCGAGCACATGTCGGTCGAGTCGGAGAAGCGCTCCTTGCGCGCCTCCCAGGCGCGCTCGACGAGTGCTTCGATCTCGGCGTGGTCCTCCAGCTCGCCGAGTTGGAGGGCTTGCTCGCGGGTTATCAGCGGCGGCATGTGCGGCGACCTCCGGTCGTTCTGAGGCAATGGAAGTTATCGAGAGTGCCGGAGAGTACCGGAAGGCATTTCTCAGGGACGGCGGACAACAGCGACTCTCGCCGCTCAGCGTGCGCTTATCGCCGATCTGTCATCTGAGGTGGCCTGGGTATGATCGCGCCGATGAAGACCGGAAAAGCTGCATTCGGGCGGCTGTTGGCGGTGAGCGATCTCCATGTCACACATCCTGAGAATCGCGAAGTCGTCGAGCGACTACGGCCTGAGAGCGACTCCGATTGGCTGATCGTGTGTGGCGACGTGAGCGAGTCGATCGCCGACTTCGAGTGGACACTGCGCTTGCTCGGAGAGCGATTCTCCACGGTCCTGTGGACCCCTGGAAACCACGAGCTGTGGACGACTCCAGACGAAGAATCGACGCTGCGCGGAGAGGCGCGCTACCGCCACCTGGTGGAGATCTGCAGGGGCTTCGGAGTTTTGACACCCGAGGATCCCTATGCGCAATGGGAAGGCGAGGACGGCCCGCTCAAGATCGCCCCGATCTTCGTCTTGTATGACTACTCCTTCGGAATCAACATCGCTCCGACGAAGGAGCAGTCGCTGGCGCTCGCCCACCGAGCGGGGGTGGTCTGCAGCGACGAGTTCCTGTTGCATCCCGATCCTTACGAAAGTCGCGAGGACTGGTGTCACGCAAGAGTGCAGTACACCGAGGAGAGGCTCGAGAGCTGCGGTCACGGCATGCCGATCGTGATGGTCAGCCACTTCCCGTTGACCGACGATCCGACCAAGGTGCTGCTGCATCCGGAGTTCGCCCAGTGGTGCGGCACCACCCGGACAGCGGACTGGCACCGTCGTTTCAGAACCGCCGCCGTCGTATACGGTCATCTCCACATTCCGCGAACGACGTGGCACGACGGTGTCCGATTCGAGGAGGTCTCGCTTGGATATCCACGCGAGTGGCACCGTCGTGGATCGCAAAGAGCTGCTCTTCGTCAGATAGCGCCTGTGCCGGACACCTCGTGATCGAGGAGATCCTCCCAGCCGACGTCGTCTCTGTCGATATGCGGGGCGACATTGCCGACGCGAGGCTCTTTCCGGAGGAGGAGATCGTGATCGGCAAGGCAGTCGAGAAGCGCCGCCGCGAGTTCACCACGGCGCGTACATGCGCTCGCGCGGCGCTCGCGCGCATGGGGTTTGTGAACGTGCCGATCCCGACGGGTGATCGTGGAGAGCCTCTATGGCCCGTCGGGGTTGTCGGCAGTATCACTCATTGCGCCGGCTACCGGGCCTGTGCGGTTGCGCTATCGGCCGAGGTCGTGACGGTCGGTATCGACGCGGAGCCCAACGAGGCGCTGCCCGACGGTCTGCTCGGCGACATCGCAAGGCCGGAGGAGCTCCCCGGATTGCGCCGTCTGGAGCGTGAGCTGCCGGAGGTGCACTGGAGTCGGCTGCTTTTCAGCGCCAAGGAGTCCGTCTACAAGGCGTGGTTCCCGCTCGCCCGACGCTGGCTTGGCTTCGAGGACGCGGTGGTCACGATCGACCTCGCCGCGGCGACGTTCGAGGCGAGGCTGCTGATAGCCGGCCCGCCGCCGGCGGATCGACGATTGGAAGCCTTCTCGGGCAGATGGATGGTTCGTGACGGCATCATCCTCACCGCGATCGCGATGGCAGTGGTGTGAGACCACCTGGCATGCTTGCGCGGCTATGAGTAATTCTCAGCTCGACCCGGATGCCCGTGCACTGCTCGAGGTGATGCGGGCTGCGGGCACTCCCCAGCTATATACGCTGTCCGTGGCGCAGGCTCGCGAGAGCATGCGCGCGGCACTGGTCACGAGGGGCGATTCCGTGCCCCTGCACTCGGTCGAGGACATCTCCTTGCCCACGCCCAACGGTCGGCTCGCGATGCGCCTGTTTCGTCCCGTCGAGGGTACGCCACCGATCGCGCTGTTCTTGCACGGCGGCGGTTGGACGCTCAACGATCTCGACACCCATGATCGTCTTTGTCGTCTGATAGCCCGCCGCTCGGGTTGGCTGCTGGCCTCGCTTCACTACCGCAGGGCACCAGAGCATCGGCATCCAGCGGCGCTCGAGGATGCGCATGTCGCGTATCGCTGGCTTTTGGACAACACCGAGGGCATAAGGGGCGATCCCTCCGGTGTCGCGCTCGTGGGGGAAAGCTCGGGGGCAGCGACGGCGGCCTGCCTGACGCTGCTCATGCGTGACCTCGGCGCCCCCTTGCCCCTCTACCAAGTCTTGGCATATCCGGTGACCGACGCGTCGGACCACTGGCCATCCTTCGAGGAGCGAGGAGTGGGCTACACGCTCGACGCCGAATTTGCTCGTTGGACTTTGCGCAACTATGTGCCTTCCGGGCACGATCTGAAGGACCCCTATCTGCTTCCGCTGGCCGCACCAGACCTGGGCGGTCTTCCGCCCACGCTCGTGATGACCGCGGAGTTCGACCCCTTGAGAGACGAGGGCATCGCGTTCGCCGATCGTCTGAAGGCCTCGGGAGTGGATGTCGAGCACATCCATGTGGAGGATCAGATGCACGGCTTTCTACTGCTCGATCGCGCGGTCGCCAAAGCAGGTGCGTTGATCGATCGTCTGGCCGATGCGCTCTCGCACCACGCGCCGCGCCGCGCCGCCGTTTGAGGTGCTCGGCTCAGGTGTGCCTGAGGAGCTCCGGCACGCCCGGATGCGCCTCACGCTGCGCCGGATCCTCACCGACGTCGTGGGTGCTCGTCGGTAGGCACTGCGATGGTGCCGCGGTGTCATCTCGGTTCATGAGCGAACGTACCGCCTGCTTTCAGACAGGCCTATGCCTCGGCGGGGGCCACATGCGGGTTTGACGGGGCGTCCCGCGCGCCACTCTGACCATTGCGACGGCGAGCGGCCCTTATCGTCTGACTGATCGGCCCCGCGGCCGGACGTGGGAGTACCGCCTCACTCAGCTTTTGATCTATGAACTCGTCTGCCCGCTGGAGGCCCAGAAAAGGAGCCAGTACCAGATAGGTGGCGTTCGGCGTCAACCTGGGGAGCAGCCCGATCTCGCCTTTGCGCGCATGGAGGTAGCCGATCTCGAAGATCGTCGCGGAGAGCGCGTCCAAGGTTGCCGGCGGCGGGTTGTTCGACGCTTGCAGGTAGCCTTCGTGCAGGAACATCTTGAAAGCGGTGTGGCTGTCATCGACGCGCTGAATGGCCGGGCTGCCGACGGCGTGGGCTTCGACATAGCCGATGTGAGCCACCACGGGGTGGGTCGCATTGAACTGGGTTCCAGCGTGTATGGCGTCCCAGATTCGCTCGGGCCATTCTTCGCAACTGAAGTATGCGCTGGCACACACAGCCATCGTCTGTTGAAACCCGAGTTCGTGTGTTGCCAGGAATGCCTCCTGCTTGTCCCGGAAGTGGGCGTAGAAAGCACGCCGGTCGACGCCCGCGGCGGACGTTATGTCCGCGATCGTCGCGGCGTTGTAGCCCTTCTCGGCGCTCATCTCACCCGTGGCGTACACGATGCGTTCGCGCTGATGGCGAGCTATCTCGGTCGAGGTCAGGTTCGGGCGCCCTCGGGGCAGGGCACCCGGCGGTCGCAGCGCGAGCTCTGAGATATGGCGGGCAGGCAGGAGCGGCCGCCCTGGATCGAGTGTGCGCCAGCGGTGCTCAGCGGTTGGACGGCTATAGCTGTCGATCCACGAGCACACTTCGTCTGCGACCTCGGCCAAATCGTCTTCGTTGCGACGCAAACGCGGTGCGAGCAGCCTACATATGCCGCCAAGCAAGGCCTGGGTCGGTAGGTCGGGCGTGGCTGCCAGTGGTGAGGCTCGTGAGCGGGCTCGCTCGATTACATGCTCGATTTGTGCGATCAGCCGGTCGCGTGCGTCCAGTGCGCGCCTGCCCCCGGCCAGCGTCTCGTTTACGAGAAATCTCGCTCGGTCGGCCCTGGCTTGGGCGCGCACGAACAGCATTCGTACGCCGGCTTGTACGGCGCGCTCGGGCGGTTCTGAGTCGACGGCCTCGCTGACGTACTCGAGCAGCTGCTCGGAGATCTCGCTGTGGGTCTGAAGGAAACAGTCTTCCTTGTCCGCGAAGTACTCGTAGAAGGTGGGTCGCGAAACCCCCGCGTGGGCGATCACCTGGGCGACGCTGGCGCCCGCATAGCCTCGGCGGGCGGCGGCCAAGATCATGCCCTCGAGCAGCCGTTCGCGCTGAGTTTCCTTGCGATCCTTTCGGGAGATAGACATGATGTTTATCGTGTTCTAAACGCCGATTGTGCCGTCCTGCCACGACTCTACCTGGCTCGCCCGCCTGTACGCAGCGTAATCCGTGTTCCGGCCTCGCGGGGCGGGCGGCGAGCATCTTGACCATGCCCGGCATATGAGATGCGGCAATCTCTAAATCAACCGCGGGTGTTTCCTCAAACCCCACCTTGCGTGCTTCACGTCCCGACGAGGCCTCTTGTGTCCGTGCGGGAGTTACGCGCAAGACGCTGTCATAGACAGATGTTTGAGCTGCTGTCGAGTGCTTGGTCTGGTCGGGTTGACAACTGGGCGTGACTCGTCTTAGTATGCCTGGCAATGTTTCTGACTTGATCAGATTGGGCTCCGGGAAACGGACAGGTTTATTTCAAATGGGGGACGGGGAGACAGCCGTGGGGGGATCGGATGCTGCGTATGCGGCGTCCGATCGGCTCCTTGGCATATCGCATTCCAGAAGACATCCGATTGATGCCTGACGGCTCGTCGATAGCGATCATCGGACTCTCCTGTCGTGTTCCCCGAGCGCCGAGCGCCGCGGAGTTTTGGCATCTTCTGAGTAGCGGGCGCGACGCCATCGAGGAGATGCCCGAGCAGCGACACGCGCTGCAGTCTGGCCGTAGCATCGTCCGGTCTGTCGCCACACCGGAGAGCAAGCCCATCGGTGGCTGGGTTGAGGGCATCGAGCTGTTCGATGCCCCGTTCTTCGGTATCTCTCCCCGCGAGGCCGCCGCGATCGACCCCCAGCAGCGGCTGATGCTGGAGCTCTGTTGGGAGGCATTCGAAGATGCTCACGTAGTCCCCGCGGGACTTGTCGGCAGTCAGACTGGAGTGTTCGTAGGAGCGATCGCCAACGACTACGGGGATTTGGCGCATGAGTACGGCCACGAGCTCATCACCCGCCATGCCGTAACCGGTCTGCGTCGAGGCATGATCGCAAATCGCGTGTCCTACA
>Ga0210386_10005271_pt1 | contig 10536 bp, 8 predicted proteins | sample IncBWH32OmetaG_FD_160091 | JGI IMG/M metagenome (GOLD analysis project Ga0210386, IMG submission 160091) | Forest soil microbial communities from Barre Woods Harvard Forest LTER site, Petersham, Massachusetts, United States - Inc-BW-H-32-O ... | reverse complement strand
CCGACAACAACATTCCGGTCCTCGCCATGCGCGACACCCCTTGGCTGGTCAAAGACGGCCAACCGTTCAACCCGTCGGACTGCCTGGCCAAAGGCGGCGACGCCATCTCGTGCGGTATCAAGCGCTCTGACGTGCTGGCCGACCACAACCCCACCCTCGATTTCGTCGAGCAATTCCCAGGGCTCAAACCACTGGACATGAGCGATGCCGTCTGTCGACCCGACATCTGCCCGGCCGTCGAGGGAAACGTGTTGGTATACCACGACGCTCATCACCTGTCCGCCACCTACATGCGCACGATGACCAATGAATTGGGTCGGCAGGTCGGGGCGGCCACCGGTTGGTGGTGACCGCCCGGTTAGCGCCTGCCACGATGGCGCGGGCCGTGAGAGCCAACAGAGCGACCAGATCGGGCCGCCGATAAGGTCGAACTATGCCCCCGTCAGACCCAACCAGTGGTGTTGCCAAAGCTTCGCCGAAGCTGAGCACCGTCTGGCCCGGCAGCAGTTATCCGTTGGGCGCCACTTTCGACGGCGGCGGCACCAACTTCGCGGTGTTCTCCGAAATCGCGGAGAAGGTCGAGTTATGCCTGATTGGTAAGAACTGCGACGAGACGCGTATTCCCCTTGACGAGGTCGACGGATACGTGTGGCATGCCTACCTGCCGACCGTCAGCCCCGGACAGCGTTATGGGTTTCGAGTGCATGGGCCGTTCGACCCGGCCGCCGGTCACCGATGTGACCCCAGCAAGTTGTTGCTCGACCCGTATGGGAAGGCGTTCGACGGCGTGTTCCAGTTCGGCCAGGCGCTGTACTCCTACGACATGGCCGTTGCGGCCAACGACCCCGGCGAGACCGGAACTCCCCCGCAGGTCGATTCGCTCGGGCACACGATGACCAGCGTGGTGATCAATCCGTTCTTCGATTGGGCGACCGACCGGGCACCGCACACCCCGTACCACGAGACGGTCATCTACGAGGCACACGTCAAGGGCATGACCGAGACCCATCCCGGCATCCCCGAAGCACTGCGTGGCACCTATGCGGGCCTTGCTCATCCCGTGATCATCGATCACCTCAAATCGCTGAATGTCACCGCGATCGAACTGATGCCGGTTCATCAGTTCCTGCACGACAGCCGGCTGCTGGAGCTGGGGCTGCGAAATTACTGGGGGTACAACACCTTCGGGTTCTTCGCCCCGCACAACGAGTACGCCGCCAACCGGCGGGCCGGCAGTGCGGTGGCCGAATTCAAGACCATGGTGCGGGCATTCCATGAGCAAGACATCGAAGTGATCCTCGACGTGGTGTACAACCACACCGCCGAAGGCAACCAGCTGGGCCCGACGATCAACTTCCGCGGGATCGACAACAGGGCCTACTACCGGCTCGTCGATGAGGACCTGCGGTTCTACAAAGACTTCACCGGCACCGGCAACAGCCTCAACGCCCGCATGCCGCACACCTTGCAGCTGATCATGGACTCGCTGCGCTACTGGGTGACCGAGATGCACGTCGACGGCTTTCGCTTCGACCTGGCGTCCACGCTGGCCCGTGAGTTCTACGACGTTGACCGACTCAGCGCATTCTTCGACCTCGTGCAGCAGGATCCGGTAGTCAGCCAGGTCAAGCTGATCGCCGAGCCGTGGGACATCGGCGAAGGCGGCTACCAGGTCGGCAACTTCCCAGGTTTGTGGACCGAATGGAACGGGAAGTATCGCGATACCGTGCGTGACTACTGGCGGGGTCAGCCCGCAACCCTTGGTGAGTTCGCGTCCCGGCTGACCGGGTCGTCGGACCTCTACGAGGCGACCGGCCGCCGTCCCAGCGCCAGCATCAATTTCGTCGTCGCACACGACGGGTTCACGCTGAACGATCTGGTGTCTTACAACGAGAAACACAACGAGGCCAACGGCGAACACAACCAGGATGGCGAAAGCTACAACCGCTCCTGGAACTGCGGCGTCGAAGGGCCGACCGACGACCCGGACATCCTGGACCTGCGCCACCGGCAGATGCGCAACATCATGGCCACGCTCATGCTCAGCCAGGGAACCCCGATGATCGCGCACGGCGACGAGGTGGGACGCACTCAGCAGGGCAACAACAATGTCTACTGTCAGGACTCCGAGCTGTCCTGGATGGACTGGTCGCTGGTCGACAAAAACGGTGACCAGCTGGCGTTCACCCGCAAAGTCGCCGCGTTGCGCACAAACCATCCAGTCTTTCGGCGCCGCAGGTTCTTCGAGGGGCGTCCCATCCGCAGCGCCGATCAGGTGCGCGAGATCGCCTGGCTGACGCCGGCGGGCGACGAGATGACGTCGGAGGATTGGGACAGCGACTTCGGCAAGTGCATCTCGGTCTTCCTCAACGGCGAGGCGCTGCGCGAGCCCAACGCTCGCGGCGAGCGAGTGGTCGACGATTCGTTTCTGCTGTGCTTCAACGCCCATGACCACGCGGTCGATTTCGTCATACCCAACGACGACTACGCCACCGAGTGGACGGCGGAACTGGACACCACCGATTCCACCGGTGAGGTGAAGCTGGTCGTAAGCCATGGCGACCAAGTCTCGCTGCCGCCGCGGGCTCTGCTCGTGTTTCGTAAGACCAAGTGACGCATGGTATTTCCGGTACTGTCCACCTACCGGTTGCAGCTGCGGGGTGAGTCGAGCGGTTTTGGCTTCACGTTCGCCGACGCCGAGGACCTGCTCGACTATCTCGACGAGCTAGGGGTCTCGCACGTATATCTGTCGCCGATCCTCACCCCGATCGTCGGGTCGGCGCACGGGTACGACGTCACCGACCCGACGACGGTGTCGGCGGAGCTCGGCGGTCCGGAGGGTCTGGCACGACTGTCGGCGGCGGCGCGCGCCCGCGGGATGGGGCTGATCGTCGATATCGTCCCCAATCATGTCGGGGTGGACAAGCCGGAACAGAACCCGTGGTGGTGGGATGTGTTGCGGCACGGCGAGTCCTCGGCCTATGCGCCGTTCTTCGACATCGACTGGGAACTCGACCGGGATTCCGGACGCGGTCGAATCGTGCTGCCGCTGTTGGGTTCCGACGATGACGCCGCCGATCTCACGGTAGATGACGACCTACTGCGGCTCGGCGACCTGGCGCTGCCCATCGCACCGGGCACCGGCGATGGCGGCGGTGCGCAAGTGCACGAACGCCAGCATTACCGGCTGATCGGTTGGCAGAACGGACGGTGCGGGTATCGTCGTTTCTTTTCCATCACAGCACTGGCCGGGCTGCGCCAAGAAGATCGTTCGGTGTTCGACACCAGTCACGCCGAGGTGGCCCGTTGGTTCACCGACGGACTCGTCGACGGCTTACGCATCGACCACCCCGACGGCTTGTGGGATCCCTCGGGGTACCTGCGCCGACTGCGCGAACTCACCGGACCCGACGCGTGGATCGTGATCGAAAAGGTCCTCGCGATCGACGAGGCGTTGGAGCCGACGCTGCCGGTGGCCGGCACGACCGGATACGACGTGTTGCGGGAGGTCGGCGGGGTTTTCGTCGATCCGAACGGTGCGCCGGCGTTGACGGCGCTGTTCGGATCCGCCGGCGTCGACTACCAGCAGATGCCGACCATGCTGGCCGACCTCAAGACCGCGGCGGCAACCGAAACGCTGGCCAGCGAGCTGGACAGGCTACGGCGATGCATTGCCGCAGCGGCCGGCGCCGACCATCCCCAACTGCCCGCGGCGGTGGCGGCGCTGCTCACTCACATCGACGTCTATCGCAGCGATTACCGCGGCTTGGCGGCGGTACTGCCCGCCGCGCTGGCCGCGACCCAATCTGCTGCACCGGAATTGGACGTTCCGCTGCAGGTGATCGCCGCCGCATTAGCCGGCGGAGGCGAGCCGGCGGCGCGGCTGCAGCAGCTGTGCGGCGCGGTGACGGCCAAGGCCGTCGAGGATTGCCTGTTCTACCGTGACGCCCGGCTGGTGTCGCTGAACGAAGTTGGCGGCGAACCGCATCGGTTCGGCGTCGGCGCCGCCGAATTCCATCAGCGCGCCGCGACCCGCGCCCGATTGTGGCCGCAGACGATGACGACGTTGTCCACCCATGACACCAAACGCAGCGAAGACGTCCGCGCCCGCATCGGTGTGCTGTCGCAGGTGCCGTCGCTGTGGGCCGAGTTCGTCGACCGCTGGGAAACTCTGACCCCCGCCCCCGACCCGGCGACCGGACTGTTTCTGTGGCAGAACATCTTCGGCGTCTGGCCGGCCAGCGGCGAGGTCACCGGCGAGCTGCGCGACCGGTTACACGCGTACGGCGAGAAGGCGATACGGGAAGCGGCCTGGCACACGTCATGGCAGGACCCGGACGCAGACTTCGAGGGTGCGGTGCACGGCTGGCTGGACGCCGTGCTGGACGGGCCGGTGGCGCGCGAGCTGACCGAGCTGGTGATCCGGCTTCAACCGCACGCCGAGAACGACGCGCTGGGTCAAAAGCTGCTCGCGCTGACCGTGCCCGGCGTGCCGGACATCTATCAGGGCACCGAGATATGGGACGACAGCCTGGTCGATCCGGACAACCGGCGCCGGGTCGACTACGCTGCCCGACGGCAGACACTAAAGACCTTGCAGCATCCTAAGATCCGTGTCGTGAAGGCGGCCTTACAGTCGCGTCGCGCACGTCCGGACACATACCTGCGCGGTGGCTACCACCCGGTGCTCGCGGCGGGAACCGCCGCCGATCATCTGCTGGCGTTCCGGCGCGGCGCCGACGTGTTGGTCGCGGTGACGCGCTGGACGGTGCACCTCGAACACATCGGCTGGGGCGACACGGTGTTGGCGGTGCCCGACGGTTCGTGGACCGACGTGCTGACCGGTGCAATGGTCACCGGGCCGGTGTCGGCCGCCGAGTTGTTCGCCGAGTTGCCGACGGCTCTGCTGGAGCGCGCCGATGCATGAATTCGCCGTGTGGGCGCCCAAACCGGAAACGGTCCGTCTCGACATCGCCGGCGAGGTGTTTCCGATGACACGCGGCCCGGACGGCTGGTGGCGGGCGACTGTCAACGCGACACCGACCGCTCGCTACGGATACCTCCTCGACGACGATCCCGAGGTGCTGCCCGACCCGCGATCCCCCCGCCAACCCGACGGCGTGCACGGCCGCTCGCAGCTCTGGAGGCCGGCGGTCCACGCCTGGACGGACAGCGATTGGACCGGCCGTTCTGCCCAGGGTGCGGTGATCTACGAGCTGCACATTGGCGCCTTCACCGCTGATGGCACCTTCGACTCGGCCATCGAAAAGCTGGACTACCTGGTGGATCTCGGCGTTGATTTCGTCGAGGTGATGCCGGTCAACGCGTTCTCCGGCACGTACGGCTGGGGATACGACGGAGTGCTGTGGTATGCCGTGCACGAACCCTACGGCGGACCCGACGGGTTGGTCCGGTTCGTCGATGCCTGCCATCGCCGCGGCCTGGGGGTGCTGATCGACGCGGTGTTCAACCACCTCGGCCCGTCCGGCAACTACCTGCCCCGCTTCGGTCCATACTTGTCGTCGGCGAGCAATCCGTGGGGGGAAGGCATCAACATCGCCGACGCCGACTCCGACGAAGTACGCCGCTACATCATCGACTGCGCGCTGCGCTGGATGCATGATTTCCACGCCGATGGGCTGCGGCTGGATGCCGTGCATGCGCTGGTGGACACCACCGCGATCCACATCCTGGAAGAGCTGTCGGCCGAAACCGAGCTACTGGCCGAGGAACTGGGCCGTCCGCTGTCCCTGATCGCCGAGAGCGACCTGAACGACCCGCGGATGATCACCCGCGGTCGCAGCGGCGGCTACGGGATGACCGCGCAGTGGGATGACGACATCCACCACGCCATCCACACCGCGGTGTCCGGGGAGCGCCAGGGCTACTACGCCGACTTCGGCTCGCTGGCCACACTGGCAAAGACGTTGCGCAGCGGCTTCTTCCACGCGGGTACCTATTCGTCGTTTCGAAAGAGGCGACACGGACGGCCACTGAACACGGCGGAGGGCTCGGGCATTCCGGCTACCCGACTACTCGCCTACACTTGCACTCACGACCAGGTCGGTAACCGTGCGCTCGGAGATCGCCCGTCGCAGAACCTGACCTATGGCCAGCTGGCGGTCAAGGCTGCGCTGGTGCTCGGGTCTCCCTACACCGCAATGCTTTTCATGGGCGAGGAATGGGGAGCGTCGACCCCGTTCCAATTCTTCAGCTCCCATCCCGAGCCCGAGTTGGCACGTGCCACGGTCGAAGGACGCAAGAAGGAATTCGCCGATCACGGATGGGACGCCGACGAGATTCCCGACCCGCAGGACCCGCAGACCTTCCAGCGCTCGAAACTGGACTGGAACGAGGCCGACGCCGGTGAACACGCACGACTGCGCCGCCTCTACCACGACCTGATCGCGCTGCGACGCAGCGAAACTGACTTGGCTGACCCATGGCTGGACCACATGGTGATCGACTACGACGAGGACCAGCGCTGGATCGTCATGCACCGCGGTCGGTTGGCGGTCGCCTGCAACCTGGGCGCCGAGACGGTGGATCTCCCGCTCACCGGCGAGGTGGTGTTGTGCTCGGCTTCGCCGAGCGCCGGTGCCAAGACCACCCAGATCCAGCCATATTCGTTCGCCATCCTGCGGGCTGTGGATTGCTGACTATCCGGCGGCGCAGGCAACCAGGATGATGCCGTGATGAGTCATCGCGAGCTGTTGCCGATTCCACCGATTGAGACCGCGAACGACCCCGTGCGTTCCGCCGCCGACCTGCGCCAGCGGTGGCGAGCGCTGGTCGGGCCACTGGGATTTGAGGAACGGCTGCTGTGGTTCGGCCTCATCGGTCCGGATCGTTGCTTTACCAAAAAGCTCAGCCAAGTGCAGATCCGTCCGCGACCGCAGGGCCGAATCATCTGGAACCTCATGTCGGCGCTGCGCACGCTGCTCGATGACCTCAGGCCGGGCACCACGGTGGCTTTGCTGCTAACCGGACCCGGTCGTGGACCGGTTGCCTCGGCTGACCGGGTGTGGTCGAAGGCGCTCGCCGACATGGCCGAAAGGTTCGCTGTCCCGCTGGAACCGATCTTCCGCGCCAACGACGACTCCCTTGAGCTGGTTGGTTAGCAAAACCGAAGATCGCATTCGCCATTAATACCCTACTGGGGTATGGTATCGGCATCCCGAACGCCGGCTGGTTGTGCCCCACGCACCTCGATCAACCAGTCCGGCGATAACACAGGAAGGTGGACCCTATCGTGGCTGAAGCATCTGAATCGAGCACTACGACTGTGACGTCAGGCGCTGCTGGACCAGCCGGGCTGAACCGGGCCTTGGCATGGGTGGGCATTACTGCTGGATCCGTGTTCATCGTCGCGGTCATATTCTTCTCGGGCTTTCTTTTGAGCTGGACCACTGGCGGACATTGGGCCGGTCATCACATGGGTTCGGCGGCGATGTCCTGCTGCGACCACATGGGGATGGACCACCACATGGGGCCTGGCGGCCACATGTGATCTCGGCGGCCTCGGTCCCGCTTGAGCTCGTCGGCCAGTCCGCACCGGCGTGCCGACTCGGGTAGCTTGCGCTCATGACCACCCCAGAAATCGCAGGGAAAGCCCGGGTCGTCCCATGAGCGAAATTGACCACGGGGCAAGAGCCCGTCTCGACTACATCGAAAAGCAGCTCGAAGCACTTTTCCCCGGTCGCTACGTCCCGTTCGCAGCGGCCGTCGTCGACGGGATGCCACCTGGGGTGGTCGACCTTGTCCGCGCGGGCAAGACGATCGCGGCGATCCAGGAATATCGCAACGCCACCGGTGCCGGATTGGCGGAGGCGAAATTGGCCGTCGAATCCCTCCGGTAACCAAAACGTCGACGCCTAGGACCGCTGAGTCAGGAAGCGTCTGGGCGACGGTGAACCTCGCGGCGCTGCCACCCGCACCAGCTACAGCAAATAGCGGTAGGCCGGCGAGCCGGGCTCAATGGTCTCGATCTGCATCTCGGTCGCCCGCATCCGCTGCAACAGGCCGTCGAAGTCCGCGGCCGAGCCCAGCTCGATGCCGACCAGCGCCTCACCGGTCTCCCGGTTGTTGCGCTTGACGTATTCGAACAGCGTGATGTCGTCGTTGGGCCCAAGGACGCCATCCAGGAAGCGGCGCAGCGCCCCGGGCTCCTGCGGGAAGTCGACCAGGAAATAGTGCTTGAGGCCCAGGTGGACCAACGAGCGCTCGAGCACCTCGCCATACCTGGACACGTCGTTGTTGCCGCCCGAGACCAGGCACACGACGACAGATCCCGGATCGATGTTGGCTTAGCACAGTCCGGCGACGGCCAACGCGCCCGCCGGCTCGGCGATGATCCCCTCGTTTTGATACAGCTCGAGCATCGTGGTGCACACGGCACCCTCGTCAACGGTAGTGATCGACACCATGTCGCCGGCGGCGGCCAGTGCCGCGTACGTCTGCTTCCCCGCTCGGGCCACCGCCGCACCGTCGACGAACTGATCGACGTGGTCCAGGGTCACCGGACCTCCGTTGGCCAGCGCCGCCATCATCGCTGCGGCACCGGCCGGTTCGATACCCAGCACCGAAGTGGTCGTCGTCCGCTCGGCCAGGTAGGTGGTGATACCGGCGATGCAACCGCCACCACCGACCGGCACCACTACCAGATCCGGCTCGTCCTCGAGCTGGTCGAGTATTTCGACGGCGATCGTGCCCTGCCCGGCTATGGTCCGCGGGTCGTCGAACGGCGGGACCAGCGTGGCGCCCGTGCGTGCCACGTCAGCCAACGCAGCCTCCGCCGCCCAGTCGTACGTCGATCCGCCCACGATCAGTTCGATGAAATCGCCGCCGTGATAGCGGATGCGGTCACGCTTTTGCTTCGGCGTCTTAGCCGGCACGTACACGCGACCGTGGACGCCCAGTGACCGGCATGCATAGGCGAATCCCTGCGCGTGATTTCCCGCCGACGAGCACACCACGCCCGCGGCCAGCTCCTCCTCCGACAACTGCACCAACAGGTTGTAGGCGCCACGCAACTTGTATGAGCGCACCACCTGCAGGTCTTCGCGCTTGAGGTAGACGCTGGCGCCGGTCGTCGCGGACAACCGGTCGCTGAACTGTAGCGGCGTGGGGGTTACCACCCCGGCAATTCGCTTCGCCGCCGCGTCGATTTCGGCCGCCGAGAGAAGAGGCAGCGGCCCACTACCCGGGGTGCCGGGGCTTTGGCTCAGTTCGGCGGACACCGATCAATGGTGCCACCCAACTGCAAATTCATCGCACAGGGGTGAGCACGAAGACCGGAATCTGCCGATCGGTGTTGTTCTGGTAGTCGGCGTAGTCCGGGTAGGCCGCCACCGCCCGCTCCCACCAGGCGGCCTTCTCGTCGCCGAATACCTCGCGGGCGTCATACTCGAGGGTCACGCTGCCGTCCTGCAGCTCGACTCGCGGGTTTTTGGCGACGTTGTGGTACCAGACCGGGTTCTTCGGCGCCCCGCCCAGCGAGGCGACGATCGCGTACTGGCCGTCGTGCTCGACCCGCATCAGCGGCGTCTTGCGAAGCTTGCCGGTCTTGGCGCCCACCGTGGTCAACAGAATGATGGGCATGCCCTTCATATCCGCGGCGTCGGTTCCACCGGACTCGGCATACTTGTCTGCTTGTTCGCGTGACCAATCCAACGGGCTGGGGGCGTATTCCCCTTCAAGCGGCATAGGACCACCTTAATCGTGCTGAGACCCCGGTGTGACGCCCGCCGTGTAGAGTCTGCGAGCGACACCGACAATCCACGGTCAGACGCCCGGCGTAGAGCCGATAAAGCAGGTACTCAAGCACATGCCCAAGCTGTTCGGCTGGCCGTTGCGCGCTGTCGCGCGGCTAGGGCCGCCTGCCACCCCGGCCACACCCCGGTAAGCGTCGATGGCCATCACCGAAGTACCCGAATATGCCCATCTGAGCGACGCGGATGTCGTCGCGCTCGCGGCCGAGCTGGACACGATTCGTTGCGACATCGAGGAGTCGCGCGGTGCTAAGGACCGTGAATACATCCGGCGCACCATCGCCTTTCAGCGCGGCCTCGAGGTCGCGTCAAGGCTGACCATCCTCGCCAGCAAAACCAAGGTCGGCTGGATTACCGGAACCATCGCGCTGGCCGTGGCCAAGTGCATCGAGAACATGGAACTCGCCCACAACATCACCCACGGTCAGTGGGATTGGATGAACGACCCGGAAATCCATTCTGCTACCTGGGAATGGGACATGGTCGGTCCCTCGTCGCACTGGATGTCGTCGCACAACCACCGACACCATAAGTTCACCAACGTCGTCGGGGTGGACGACGACCTCGGCTTCGGAGTCATGCGGGTCACCCGCGACCAGGAGTGGCGGCCGAGCAACCTGTTGCAGCCGTTGCGCGCAGTGCTGCTTGCGATCGCCTTCGAATGGGGTGTCGCGATGCACGGCCTGTACTCGGTGCAGGCCCGCGAAACGACACCGGCCGGCAAATCAGCCCATACCAAGACGATGATCAACAAGATGGTCCGCCA
>Ga0210386_10005270_pt1 | contig 10537 bp, 11 predicted proteins | sample IncBWH32OmetaG_FD_160091 | JGI IMG/M metagenome (GOLD analysis project Ga0210386, IMG submission 160091) | Forest soil microbial communities from Barre Woods Harvard Forest LTER site, Petersham, Massachusetts, United States - Inc-BW-H-32-O ... | reverse complement strand
CCGAACGAATCTGCATGCCGATGATCCTCCTGTGAAACCGCTGCCTCCATCCTCCACCTCAGCGGAGGGATACAGCGGCGGACCATCTCATTAGTCGGCCAGGGTCCGCCGATCAGATTGCGCAGGTTCCCATTGGATGTGGCCTACACGTACATTACCAACCGGTAAAGTACGGTTGGGCAGTGATACGGGAGTTTCCGAGAAACCCGCGTCGTTCGGCTGCGGTCTCTCTCATTTCTCGATGAACTTCTGGACAAGATCCGCAACCATCAATCCACTTCGGCTATTCAGATGAACGCCGTCTGTATGGAAACCCCAGCCGTTGATTCGGGCGACTTCGTCGGGGCTCTGGCGCAGCACCAGAGTGCGGACAGCATCACGATAGAACGGAAGAAAACTAAACCCTGTGAATGCGCGCCGCCCCGGTGATTTCATAATCTGCGCAACGATCGTTTCATAGATGGCGATATAGTCGGTTCCCTCTTGTCGGGCAATGCCTCTGATGATGTCGCTGAACTCATCCATGCGCCGGTTGAGCTCACTCTGGAAGGGGCTCGCGGATACTGGGTCTTCTCCGATCGGAGGCAGCGAACAAAGCGCAATGGTGGCCGAGGTCTCGGCCTTTAGGCGAAGTACGATTGCCCGAAGGTTTTCACGGAACCACTCGGCTGAAGGGTCGCGCGGGAGCCGCTTCGAAATGCGGAAAAATCTTCTGGCCTTGGTTGAAACCAACGCTAGAACATCATTTCCGCCGATGAAGACCACTATCTTGTTCGGGTGGGACGCTACTACATCGGAAAGTCGCTGGAGGGCGTTGTACGCAAGATCGCCTCCCACTCCGAAGTTACGAAATGTGACGCGCCTTTCCCCGAGTCTCCGTTGCAGTTCCATGATCCAGTTGAACGCTTGCCCTTTTCCTGCAGTGCTACTGGAACCAAGACATGCCACGATTAAGGATGGTTCTCCCACCGTTAGCGGCAGTTCAGTCTGTTGCGGGGGTTTTTGCGGCCTGATCATGTCTCTCCAAGATAGAGAGAACAAAGATAGAGGGGACAAACAAATTTCGCCATCAGCGGCGATCCTTGACATTTGTCAAGCCCGATTGGCCCCCTTAGACGGACATAAGATGCTGTAAAATAAAGACTTACTCTCCAATAAAACTTCGCGTACTATTTACTCCAATTTGGTATTCTGGATATAGGGATTGATTGGATAACCCGGAAATCAAACTCGTTGGAACGCGATTCTCACTCTGGTGAGCGGTTGATTCGGAATAAGCCCTGAATACTGTGAGATCCCCCGTAAGTGATTGAAAACACTAGAAGCAGCTAAGACCTTTGAAATCATAGGCTTAGCAGGGGATTATCCCCCCGTAAGCTATAGAAAACAAACGATCGAGGATAGATAGGGTTGGGAGGGGTATACGGTCGGGTTGAGCCTTGCCACCTCTCCTCGGATTGAGTTACACTTAAGCTTCGGCACCAGTACGGGCATTGGTCTGTCTGCTTGTCCGCGCTCCTCGCACATTGCGAAGCATGTAGTTTGAGCGGATCTGGTCTGCGCGAAAGTTCAGGTTTTTTGGAGTGAGTCATGGCTCAGGTCTGCGCATTATGCGGCAAAGGTCCGCAGTTCGGTAACAACATCTCGCACGCGCACAACATCACCAAGCGGCGCTGGAACGTTAACCTTCGTCCCGTCAAGGCCAAGGTTGAAGGTGGCGCAAAGAAGCTGCGCGTCTGCACCAGCTGCATCAAGAGCGGCAAGGTCGTCAAGGCATAACCGCGGAAGATTCCGCACAACGAAAACCCTGGCCACGGCCGGGGTTTTACTATGTGTACCCTCTGATGGAAGCATCGAACAGCAATCGCGCTGTCAGACGCCTGCAATGGCTCACCGTCCTCTGGATGACAGTAGAACTTGGCTCTGCTGCTGTTCTGGGAATCAGAGCTCGCAGCCTTGCTCTCGTTGCCTTCGGCGGAGACAGCGCAGTGGAGCTGTTCTCAGCCGCCGTGGTTCTGCGCCGCTTCTATATCGGTGAGCACGCAGAACGTCAGGCCGCCCGTATCGCTGCCATTTTGCTGTATCTGCTTGCAGCCTTTGTTCTCGTCAGCTCTGTCGTATCGCTGCTTAACCGCAACCTGCGTGCAAGGCCCTCTTACCTGGGAATCGGCCTGCTGATTGCCGCAGCGATCGTCATGCCGTGGCTGGGTCGGAGAAAGCGTGAACTGGCCGCAACAACATGCAGCTCAGCGCTGAAAGCGGACGCGGCACAAAGCTCCATCTGCGCCTACATGTCGTGGATCGCTCTGGCTGGCCTTGCTATCAACGCAATCTTCCATCTGCCTTGGGTAGATTCAGCCGCCGCTCTTCTTCTCGTACCGTTCATTCTGTACGAAGCAAATGAGGCGCGTAAAGGACAGGCGTGCTGCTGAGTTGCCTTGTTATGGCTTTGGCAGGATGACGCCGCTTGCCGGCGTCCTGGTGATCGCCTCTCGAATCGCCGCCTGCGGCGCATGATCGTCAAACCGCACGCCATTGCCGTCGCGAACAACTCCTAGCTGTTTCCAAAGAGCTGCCAGATCAACAGGCTTCGGCGTATCGCGCATGCCGTCGTAGAGCTGGACCAGAACGTGCGTACCGGTTGCGCTGTCACCGACGCTAAGTGCTTTACGCAGCGGCCACTCCTGATCAATTGTGCCGCCGGCGTTCACAATGGCGCGAAGAGCATCCTGTAAGCCCTTGCGATTCTCCGTCTGCTGGCGAATCGTCACATCGGCCAGCAGGCAGAATTGCGCGCCGCCCCAGTAGGTGCGTCCCCATGTATGAGTGTTGTCGAGGCCACGATCGGAGTTTTCCGGATCACCCTTCGGCATGTCACGCATCATGTCGTTCCAGATCTTCTCTGGACGCAGGAAACCGCGCTGCACGCGCGCAATCGGTTCCAGGTAGGTAGCGAGTCCTTCTTCAATCCAGGAGTGCTCGTCATCCAGTGAAGGAAAGGCCATGTGGATAAATTCGTGCGTCATTTCCCAATCGTCTTCGAGGTCTTCCTGGGTCGTTTGCCTGCCCAGTACGATACGAGTAAAGCCCTGGAACCCGCCCACATCGCCCCACGTCGTACCGCGCAGGACACCGCGACCTTCCGTTGCAGGCTCAATCAGCACGCGGCTCTTCTCCACTGGAAACCGGCCATAATACGTTGCCACGGAGCTGGCAGAATTCCTGACCCACTCCATCACCTGATCATGCGGCAGATCGAGTGCGCCCGGACCGAAGTCCACTTGAATTACCGCGCCGCCAATGTGAATGGATTGTGAGGAAGCAACCGGATGTTGCCAGGGAGGGCCGCCGCGGAACTGTGCCGCCCGCACGACAGCAAAACCCGCAAGCACGAGCAAAGAAATGGCGCAGCTGGAAACCATGCCGCGCCATTTCGTCATGCAATTATTCTTTCTTTTCCCCGTCCGAAGCCTTTGCAAAGTCCAGCGAGGCCGAATTGATGCAATAGCGAAGACCGGTAGGTTTTGGACCGTCGGGGAAGACATGCCCCAGATGCGCGCCACAGCGAGCGCAAGTCACTTCTACCCGCCGCATGCCGTAGCTGCTGTCTTCGTGTGTCTCAACGGCTTCAGGGCTGACCGGCAGCCAGAAGCTGGGCCAGCCGCTTCCGGACTCGAACTTCTTATCGGAAGTGAACAGCTCCGCGCCGCACGCCACACAGCGATAAATACCGTCATCGTGGTTGTAATACAGTTTGCCGGTAAAGGCCGGCTCCGTACCCTTCTCTCGCGTGACGTGAAACTGCTCCGGCGTCAGTAACTGGCGCCATTCTTCTTCCGTTTTGTGGATTTTTTCAACTTTGTTCTCAACCATCGTTTTCAAGCTCCACTCGGATTGGATGAAAAATCAGCCGGAACGTTACACCTTGGCAATGGCTTCAATCTCAACCAGTCCATCTTTTGGCAGACGCGCCACTTCCACCGTCGACCGTGCCGGAGCAACTACGCCCTCCGGGGTAAAGTATTTGCCATAAATGGCGTTCATCGCGGCAAAATCGTTCATATCTTTGAGAAAAACCGTGGTTTTTACGACATGGACGATGTCAACCCCAGCGGCTTCCAGCACTGCCTTTAGATTTTCAAGCACCCGCGTCGTCTGCGCCTCGATACCACCCTGAACCAGCACGCCGGTCGCCGGATCGAGACCCACCTGCCCAGAGGTATACAGAAAATCGCCGACCCGCACCGCCTGCGAGTACGGGCCAATCGCGGCCGGCGCGTTCTTTGTGGATACAGCCTTTTTCTCGCTCATTTAGGAGGATTCCTGTCAATGATTTGTTTAAAGTTTGTCATCCCGACCAGAGCGCGTTAGCGCGAAGTGGATCAGTGTCCAGACGGTGGTACGTATTCCTTCGGCAGCTCCGACCCTTCACCGAAGAAGTAGCGCTCCATCTGCTCGACGAGGAATTCCTGCGCCTGCGGCGTCCACGGCTGCAGGCGATATTCATTCAACAGCATCTTCTGGTGCTCCAGCCACTCCTGCCAGGCTTTCTTTGAAACGTTGTGATAGATCTTGTGCCCAAAATCGCTATCGAAGGGAGCCTCATCCAAACCTTCCAGCTCCTGTTTGTACCGCGAACAAAACACCATATGTGCCATCGTGTCGAAAATACCTTTCAAATTCCATTGTAAGCAGCCTGCGTATTCCATGTCTTGCTTTTGAGATATGGAATACTCCCACACACACTATTTACGCCGTTTCTTCTTACCCACGAATTTCTTTGGCTTCCGGCCCTGCTGCTGCATGCTGCGCCTGGTCTTCTTCTGTTTGTGCTTCTGCTTTGCTGAGCCGACATTTTGCGTGCTGTATTTTCCAGATGGCTTTGGCCTCTCCTGATTAGCTGTCCCATCATCCAGAATCGAAAACTGCAGCCTGCGCTCCACCGCATCCACGCGGTCGAGCACCACGCGCACGCGCTGGCCGAAAATAAATTTGCGCCCCCAGTGCTCACCGATGATTTGCCGCGTATTTTCGCGATAGGTGTAGTAGTCGCCGTCCAGTTGCCCGAGGCTCTGGATCGGTATCAGGCCTTCGACGAAAAGATCGTCCAGTTCGACGAAGAGGCCATACTTCGTCGCGCTCAGGATCATGCCGCTGAAGTCTTCACCGACGCGGTCGCTCATGAATTTGGCCTTTTTCCATTCGACCAGCTCGCGCTCGGCGTCGGCGGCTCGGCGCTCATTCTCGCTCGACTCCTGTGAGATATTCGCCAATTCCTGTTCAGGAATCGGCGACTCATCGGCAGAATGATGGCGCGGAGTTCTAGCTTCATTCCAGGGAGATGCCTGTGCGGCGTGCGGTTCGCCCTGCACAAGCTCGCCCTCGCCGCTCACTCCGGCAGCCAACAAAGCCTTAGCGATGCGATGCACGATCAGGTCAGGATAGCGCCGAATCGGCGACGTAAAGTGTGTGTAGCACGGTGCTGCCAGCGCAAAGTGACCCTCATTCTGCTCGCTATAGCGCGCCTGCTTGAGCGAGCGCAGCATCAGGTAGGAGAGAATCCGCTCCTCCGGCTTGCCCGCGATTTTGGCCGTCAGCTTTTGATACATGCGCGGCGTCACCGCGATATCTTCCGGCACCTCATGCTGGCGCGGATTGCGCCCGCGCCCACGCTGCTCCCGCCGCTCGGATTTCATCTGGAATTTGCGCACGGGCAGGTTTCCGATGCCGAGTGAATAGCCAAAGGTAGCAGCAGTTTCCTCGAATTCGACGACTCGACGAGGTTCTGGCTTTTCGTGGATGCGGTAAATGGAAGATACGCCAAGCTGCTCAATCCACGAAGCAACGCATTCGTTGGCCGCCAGCATGAATTCCTCGATGAGCCGGTGCGCCCAGTTCCGCGTTGATCGCGTAACACTCTTCATCGCTCCGAATTCGTCGAATTCGATGATTGGCTCCGGCAGATCAAAGTCGATGGAGCCACGCCGCTCGCGTTTCTTGTTCAGAATCAGCGCCAACCGCTGCATTCGTTCAAATTCGGGTATGAAATCAGTAAATTCGCCTCGAACAGCCTCGTCGCCCTCCAGAATCGCGTGCACCTGCGTATATGTCATACGCCGCGCCGAGCGAATTACGCCTTCGGTCATCTCATAGCCGAGCACATCACCCTGCGCATCAATCTGCATCAGGCACGAGAGCACCAGCCTGTCCTCATCTGGCCTTAGGCTGCAAATATCTGTCGATAATTCCTGCGGCAGCATAGGAATCGCGCGGTCTGGGAAATAAACGGAGTTACCGCGTAGCCGCGCTTCCAGATCAAGCGCCGTTCCCGGCAATACGTATTGCGCCACATCAGCGATGTGCACTTGCAGCTCGAAGGTGCCATCGCCGTGCTCGCGCACCAGCACCGCATCGTCAAAGTCGCGTGCCGTCTCACCATCGATCGTCACGATCGGCAAATCTCGGAAATCGCGCCGTTCCGCCACCACTTCCGCATCAAGAAAGGCAACAGCCCGCGCCTCTTCCAGCACATTGTCCGGGAAGATATGCGGCAGGTGGTGTTTGCGGATCACAATCTCCACATCCACACCGAAAGCATCTTCCTCGCCCAGAACTTCGATCACGCGCCCGCGCGCCGCCCGGGTCGGTGTAGGCCATTCAGTGATTTCCACATCGACAACCAGGCCCTCCACGTCATCGAATTTCTGCCGTTTTGCCTCTTCGCCCAGAACACGGTGCGGATTGGCCAGCATAGATTCACGGGCCGACTCAGGCGATGGCAATTCCTGCCCGAAAGGAATCAGAATCGGCTGTGTCATGCGCTCATCAAAGGGAACGACTGTATGACCCTGGGCCCGTTCGCTCTTCGCATAGTGGAAGGTACCGACTACGGTCGGATTGTTGCGCGTCAACACGCGAGCAATACGCCCCAGCCTGCGGCCATCGGCACGCGGCGGGGCCAATTCCACAAGCACCTGGTCGCCCTGCATGGCTCCATTTAACTCATTCGGTGGAATAAAAACATCGTCTTCACCGCCTTTTGCTCTGTCTGAAGGACGAACAAAGCCGAATCCATCACGATGCAGGTCAAGCCGCCCGGCCACCAGATTGTCGCGAACCGCAACCGCCCTCGGGATTCCCCAATGGTCGCGATCCAGCTTGACCAATGCGCCACGCATGGTCAGCCGCGCCAAATGTTCCAGCAGCAGACGGCGCTCTCGGCCTCCGCCCACGCCTAATTCACGGATAAGCTGTTTGTAGCCTGCCCGCTGACCGGCAGAGCGCTCGATGTGGCGTATCAGTTCACGGTCGGTCATAGTTGCGGCCCAGGAAGCGGAAAAATGTACCTCTTTGAAACATACCAAGGTGCATGCCGGAGAGAAAAGATTTGCGAATAGAGTGCAATTTTCAATCAACCATGTTTAAGATGCAGACAGCAGCGCCGACTGCGCGGATTCGAAGGTGCACGATTCCCTCGAATGGGACAGAGTTCGACGTTACTACCAGGTTCAAACTTCCGCTGTGGAACAGCAATGAGCGGGCGAGGGATTCCCGCCGTTCCTTCCGGAAGTGATATAGAGGAGAAGAAAGGAAACCCCAAAAGATGTGGAAACCAAATCAGACCGGAAGCTCATCGCCAACCCCGAGCGAGCCAGTTCGCCCGGCCGCCCCTGCAACCCCTAGCTTTGAACCTAATGTGCGCAGCAACGCTCCGGCGGCAGCGGCCCAGCCCGCCTCAGCCGACCAGGCAACCATCGGTAAGAGCCTCATTATTAAGGGCGAAGTCACTGGTTCCGAGTCGCTGTACATTGATGGCAAGGTAGAGGGCTCGATTAATCTGCCGGGCAATCGTGTTACGGTCGGCCGCAATGGTCAGGTCACAGCAAACATCTCCGCTCGCGAGATTGTGGTTCTGGGCAAAGTGCGGGGCAATGTGAACGCCAGCGACCGTGTGGATATCCGCAGTGAAGGTTCACTCTCAGGCGACGTTGTAGCGCAGCGCATCTCGATTGAAGATGGAGCCTTTTTCAAGGGCGGCATCGATATTCGCAAGCCAGGCAGCGAAAAAACATCGGATTCCAAGCCGAATTCAGTTGCGACTCAGTCGTCGTCGGAAACAGCCAAAGCAGTGACTGTTTAATTGCCTTTTTCCCGCTTACGGCAAAAGCCCTGGCAAGCCGGGGCTTTTGCGCTGATCTTACGCTTCAGAAATAAGCCTTGATTTCAGACGGGATTTCGATGGAAAACTACCGGCTGAAAGTCTTTCGCGCCGTCGCGGAACAGGCCAGCTTTCGCAAAGCTTCAGAATGGCTGCACCTGAGTCAACCTGCCGTAAGCCAGCACATCCATGCGCTGGAAGAAGAACTTGGACAGCGCCTTTTTGATCGCAGCGGCACACGGACATCGCTTACACCTGCTGGCAGGCTGCTGCTCAAATATGCAGACCGCTCTGCACGCGTGCTCGAGGAAGCAAAAACTGCGTTGGCGAAACTCGACGGTGAAGCCAGCGGCGAATTGCGGCTCGGTGCCTCGACGACGGTTGCGCAATATATTTTGCCTCGTATGCTGGGCAGCTTCCTCAAAGACAACCCAAGAGTGACGCTCTCTGTCGTAAGCGGCAATACAGAAGAAATTGTGGCTCTCCTTCTGCATGATTCCATCACGCTGGGAATGATTGAAGGTCCGTCACGCAGCAAGGAAGTTCACGCAGAAAAATTTCTCGATGACCGCATGACCCTCATCTCACCGCCAAGTCATGAATGGAATGGCATCGGCAGTGTGCCGCTCAAATCTTTGATGAATGTTCCGTTGCTGTTGCGCGAACAAGGCTCTGGTTCGCGCCGCGTCGTGGAACAGGCGTTGAAGAAAGCGGGGTTGCCACTGACCCAGTTACACATTCAGATGGAACTCGATTCGACCGAAGCCATAATCTCCGGCGTCGAGGCGGGACTTGGTTTGGGGTTTGTCTCCGAATGGGCCATCAGCAAAGCATTGCGGCTGGCCACGGTTGTCACAATCCGCATTGAGAATCTCGATATCCGCCGCGAACTCACACTCATCCGAAAACTCGGTCCCGCACCAGAAGGTCCTGCAGCCGTCTTTCACCGCTTCGCACTTGCTCAAAATCCCGCCACGCAAGAAGCGGGAAAAGGCCCACCGTCCAGGCGATAAGTAAAACAAATCAAACATCACAATTCATGCTTGGACGTACCTTCTCTTGACTGCCAAGCTCAAGATGTATGGCAAAGAACCTGTTCTTCGTTGGCATCATCCTCGCGGCAAGCGGATTGCTTTCTCCGCCGCTGGCCTTGGGTGCAGGTCTTGCGTATGGACTATTCCTGGCGCATCCCTATCAACTTGACAGCAAGCGCCTCGCGAAATTCCTGCTGCAGGCGTCGGTTGTGTGCCTCGGTTTTGGAATGAACTTGAGTGAAGTGATCAAAGTAGGCAGCTCAGGCTTTCTTTACACGGCTGTCGGCATCTCCTTTGCGCTTGCGCTGGGCGCGCTGCTCGGCCGTCTGCTGCATGTACAAAAGACGCAGTCTTTCCTGATCTCCGCAGGAACAGCTATATGCGGAGGCAGCGCCATCGCCGCGCTCGGGCCTGTCACGGAAGCGAATGAAGAAGAAATGGCAGTTTCACTGGGAACAGTCTTCGTGCTCAATTCAGTAGCTCTGCTGATCTTCCCCGCGATTGGCGCAGCCATGCATCTCTCACAGACTCAGTTTGGATTGTGGTCCGCGCTGGCCATTCATGACACCAGCTCCGTAGTTGGCGCAGCAGCCAAATATGGAGCCGTTGCTCTGACGATTGGGACCACTGTAAAGCTCGCGCGAGCTCTGTGGATCGTGCCCGTAGCGCTGGTTACGGCAGCGATTAGAAAGAGTAAATCGCATATCTATCTGCCTTGGTTCATTCTTTATTTCTGCATCGCAGCAGTCATGAACAGCTATCTTCCGCAATTACATCTCGCGTACGCTGGGGCCTACCACCTTGGAAAGCTCGGCCTGGCGGTTACACTTTTTCTTATCGGGACCGGTATTTCGCGTCAGACACTCAAAGAAGTGGGCGCTCGTCCTATGATTCAAGGTGTACTGCTTTGGGTGGTTGTCGCCACGCTGTCTCTATTTGCCATTGCGAAAGGCTTCATCCATCTGTAAGCATCCGGGATGGGTATGAGTGGCAAAATTCTCGAGTTTTACCGCGGCGGCCATGACGACTCTGGGCGTACCCTGGATGAAATCCTCGCATGGCCGGATACACAGCTCGAAGCAGTTCACGATTTCATCCAATGGCTCTTCCCTCTGCCGGAGCGCAGTGGTGCGAACCCTAGCGCACCGATTCTGGATGCGGCGACCATCACTGCTTTTCGCCAATCACAAGAATTGCAGGATCGGCTGAGACAGTCTTTCCTACGCATGCTGCGTTTCTACGGATTGGAGTTTCATGCGGGAAAAATACAGCAGGCAGCGAGCTTCGCCGCACGTTCTTCGAACTGGCTCACACCTGGCAATCACAATCACCTTCGCCTGTCACG
>Ga0210386_10005269_pt1 | contig 10538 bp, 10 predicted proteins | sample IncBWH32OmetaG_FD_160091 | JGI IMG/M metagenome (GOLD analysis project Ga0210386, IMG submission 160091) | Forest soil microbial communities from Barre Woods Harvard Forest LTER site, Petersham, Massachusetts, United States - Inc-BW-H-32-O ... | reverse complement strand
GGCTCCCAGCGAGGTCTGAGTTATCTCTTGATGACGGCGATCGGCTTGCAGAATGTCCAGGTGATCATGTCGGTCACGCTGCTTCTGGTGCTGGTGGCTGCGACGGTCAATACCCTGCTACTCGCGCAAGACCGCCGCTTGCGTCACCCGGCCGGGTAGAGATCGCAAGGCAACTTCGTTTATACAGGCGACAAAAGTTCTACGATCGCCAACAAAATATAGTGGGGAGTTCAAGGATGAGTAGCACAGTCGCATCAGCCGTCGACGCACGGAGGTCTCGTGCCCGCCTCCTGATCGTGACGATGCTTTTCCTCGTGACGACCGTGAACTATGCCGATCGGGCCACGCTCTCGATTGCCGGCACGGCGCTCGCCAAGGAATTGAGCCTCGATCCCGTCGCCATGGGATACATCTTCTCGGCTTTCGGCTGGTCCTACGTGGCGGCCCAGGTTCCAGGCGGATGGCTGCTTGATCGTTACGGGTCGAAATGGGTCTATGCTTTCGGCATTCTGATCTGGTCGTTCTTCACGCTGCTGCAAGGTATGGTCGGATTCTTCACGGGCGCCACCGCGGTGACGGTGCTGTTCCTGCTGCGGCTTCTGGTCGGGCTTGCTGAAGCGCCGTCCTTTCCGGCCAACGCCCGCATCGTGGCAGCCTGGTTTCCCAGCAATGAGCGCGGCACCGCATCTGCATTTTTCAACTCCGGACAGTATTTTGCGACCGTCATCTTCGCGCCGCTGATGGGCTGGATCGCGCATGACTTCGGCTGGCGTTACGTGTTCTACGTGATGGGCGCACTCGGCGTTCTCGTCGGCATCATCTGGATCAAGACGATGTATGGTCCGAAAGACCACCCCGGCATCAATGAAGCCGAATTCGACTACATCAGGGATGGCGGCGCTCTTGTCGATCTCGATGCGTCACAGAACGCGAGCGCCGCCAACAACACTCCGAAATGGAATTATATCGGCCAGCTGTTATCCAACCGCATGATGCTCGGCGTTTATATCGGACAGTTCTGCATCAACACGCTGACCTATTTCTTCCTGACCTGGTTTCCGGTCTATCTGGTCAAGGAACGCGGCCTGTCGATTTTGCAGGCCGGTTTTGTCGCGACCCTGCCCGCATTGTGCGGCTTTATCGGAGGCGTGCTTGGTGGCGTCATTTCCGATGCCATTCTGCAAAAGACGAATTCCCTGACACTGGCGCGCAAGATTCCGATCGTCGGAGGCATGCTGCTGTCGATGACGATCATCGCCTGCAACTATGTCGAGGGCCAGGCGCTCGTCATCGGCTTCATGGCGCTTGCCTTTTTCGGCAAGGGTATCGGCGCCCTCGGCTGGGCGGTCGTTTCCGACACCTCGCCGAAGGAGGCCGGCGGTGTCTCGGGCGGCTTGTTCAACACCTTCGGCAACCTGTCCAGCATCACGACCCCGATCATCATCGGCTATATTCTGGCCGCAACCGGCTCGTTTAACGGCGCGCTGGTTTTTGTCGGCGCCAACGCGCTGGTTGCTGCGTTCGCCTATCTCGTGATCGTCGGCAAGATCGAACGGGTGAAGCTGCGGACGGCCTGAAAACGGGATTATGCGGCGTCCGCAAAACCGTCTATACGTCCCTTAAGGACTGGTCTGGCCGGGCCCGGCAGGAGTTTTGACGATGGGCAAAAGAGAACTCGTCACCGAACAACCTCGTTACATCAAACTCAACGAGCGCGACAATGTCGCGATCGTTGTCAACGATTTTGGCCTTCCGGCCGGCTCACGCTTCGCCTGCGGCCTCGAGCTTCGCGCGTTTGTCCCGCAAGGGCACAAAACGGCGCTCGTCGATATCGCCGAGGGGGCGCCGATCCTGCGCTATGGCGAGGTCATCGGCCATGCCGCCTCCGCTATTCTCGCGGGGGAATGGGTCGACGAAGCGCGCATCCAGATGCCCGATGCTCCCGCGCTCGACAAGCTCGAAATCGCAACCGCAGTTCCCAAGCCGCTCCCGCCGCTGGAAAACTATACGTTCGAAGGCTACCGCAACCGGGACGGCTCGGTCGGCACCAAGAACCTTCTCGGCATCTCGACGTCGGTCCAGTGCGTCAAGGGCACGCTGGAATATGCGATCAAGCGCATCCGCGCCGAGTTGCTACCGAAATATCCCAACGTCGACGACGTCATCCCGGTCACCCATGCCTATGGCTGTGGCGTGGCGATCTCGGCGCCGGACGCCGTCGTGCCGATACGGACGCTGCAAAACATCGCCCTCAATCCGAATTTCGGCGGCGAGGTGATGGTGGTCGGGCTTGGCTGCGAGAAGCTCGCGCCGGAGCGACTGGTGCCCGAGGGGATGGGTGACGCCATCGTGCGGATGCAGGATGAAGCCTTCGATGGCTTCGGCGCCATCGTCGAACACATCATGACGATGGCCGAGGCCCGATTGGCGGTGCTCAACCAGCGCCGCCGGGAGACCTGTCCGGCTTCCGATCTCGTGATCGGACTGCAATGCGGCGGCAGCGACGCTTTCTCAGGCGTCACCGCCAATCCCGCCGTCGGATTTGCCGCCGATCTCCTCGTACGCGCCGGCGCGACTGTTATGTTTTCCGAAGTGACCGAGGTACGCGACGCCATCCAGCTTCTGACGCGCCGGGCGGTCAACGAGGAGGTCGGCCAGGCGCTGATCCGCGAGATGGCCTGGTACGACAGTTATCTGGCGCGCGGCGGCGCCGACCGCAGCGCGAATACAACGCCGGGCAACAAGAAGGGCGGGCTCGCCAACATCGTCGAAAAATCGCTCGGTTCGATCGTGAAGTCAGGCTCAAGCCCGATCGTCGGCGTGCTGGCGCCAGGGGAGAAGGCTAGGCAGAAGGGCATGCTGTTTGCGGCAACTCCAGCCTCCGATTTCATCTGCGGCACGCTTCAGCTTGCCTCCGGCATGACCTTGCAGGTGTTCACGACGGGGCGCGGTACACCTTACGGACTCGCGGCTGCGCCCGTCATCAAGGTCGCAACCCGCAGCGAACTGGCGCGGCGCTGGAAAGACCTGATCGATTTCGATGCTGGCCGCATCGCGACCGGCGAGATGACGATTGAAGAAACCGGCTGGGAACTGTTCCGCCTGATCCTCGATGTCGCCAGTGGCCGCACAAAGGTGTGGTCCGACCGTTGGGGCATTCACAACGATCTCACGCTGTTCAATCCGGCTCCCGTGACCTGACGCTACGGCTGAGAGCGCTTGAGGTCGGTGCCCCCGATACCTAAGGGCACACTTCAAGCCGCGGACCAGCCGCCGTCGATCGGGATAACGGTGCCGGTGATGTCGCGGCCGGCCGGACCGCACAGAAAGGCTGCCATCGCTCCGACATCCTCCAGGCGGACAAAGCGGCCGCTGGGCTGGCGCTCTTTCATGTAGTCGCGCCTCGCTTCGTCATGCGAGATGCCACGCGAAGACGCCATGGCATCGATGCGGCTCATGATCGCGGGCGTCGGCAGCGTTCCGGGGCTGATTGCATTGCAGGTGATGCCGGTGCCGACCGTCTCCATCGCCACGGCGCGGGTCAGGCCGATAATGCCGGTCTTGGTTGTCACGTAATCGGCGCGCCCCTGCGCGCCACGTTGGCCGTAATGCGAGGACAGGTTGATGATGCGGCCGAAATCCTTGGCGCGCATCGCTGGCAACGCCAGCCGAATAATATGAAACGGCGCCGTCAGATTGACGGCCAGCGAGCGCTGCCAATCGGCGTGCGAAAACTGCTCGATCGGTGCGAAATGCCGGATCACCGCGTTATTGACGACGATATCGGGATCGCCGATCGCCTCCCGCGTAAACGTCATCAACCGTTCGACGCCGGTGAGTTCGGACAGATCGGCCCGGCAATAAACCACCGTCACGCCGTGGCGGCCTTGCAACGCGGTCCGCTCCGGCTCGACCTTTTCCGGTTCGTCGATTCCATGCAGCACAATCTCATGTCCGGCAGCAGCGAGGCTCTCGGCGATTGCATAGCCGAGCCCACCACTTGAGCCGGTGATGAGCGCACAACGGCGTGACGAGGCTGTCATTACGCTCTCACGCCGCGCAACAGGTCGACGGGATCGAGTGGTCCTTTACGCATTGAATTTTAATTCCCTGGTGCTGACAAACTGCGGTCGCGCTGAATCAGCGGATCGCTATTCGCGCATTTCCGGCTACCGGCTAGCGAATGTCAAATCCACTCCACTAGTCGGACAAAAAGCTCCAGCCCAACTGGCGCAAGCTCACAACAGGCGGGTAGGTATTGGCTGATTGTCGCCCTGATCGCCTGCGTTCCCATTCCATCCCCAGCAGGGCGGCAATGAAGCCAAGAACGAGGCCGATGCCGGTCCCGACGTTGCCGATGCCATCGTGATGGATCTTGAGCCAGGACGGCGCTGCGGCCGCAGGGAATACAAAAGATTGTATGAGGGTACCAGCAATAGCGGCCACCACCGTCACAACGGCCAGAACCGCAATCCAGTCGCTGACCCAGCTACGGCAGCTGGCACAACGCGGCATTTCGATACGGACCCTATCCAGCCTTCGGCCCCTCTGGACCGGATAGCCGAGCCCATCGAGTTGACGGGAGGATGCCGCCTTCATCACCAGTTTTGCGCTGCATCCGGAAGCAGCAGGCGCGCTGCACATCCAGCAGCGGCGCACCGTATCGCCTGAGTCAATGATGCTCACCTGGCCGGTCCCGATCCGGTATTCGTTTCGACAGGTAGTAATCCTAGGTTCTACCCGTTCAAAAATCGTTCCGGCCAAGCGTCGAATTTGCTGAGAACCCGAGATGGGTCTCCATCAATCAGAAGAAACCCGGGCTCAGATCGAGGCCGTAGGTCGCCAAGGTGAGAGATACGAGCAAACCGACGCCGCAAAACAGCGCGACAATCGTGAAAGCGTCCGTCTCGGTTTCAGTCCCTGACAGGCGAGAAAGAGCTTGGACAAGTGCAGTCATTGGCGACCTCCAATATTCCACCTCGGCTGAGGCGGATTGGATCATCGCAGCGCACCGTTGCGGGCTGTTTTCACCCGCCAACTAAATGGTTTCAGGATTGTTTCGTCGAAGGTTTGATCCGGGCCACAGAGTAACAATTTTGTGGCACTGCGATTATCGCTATGGCTCCCCGATGGGCCGATAGTCACACTCAAATCGAAACGGCTTTTCCTGTGTGGCCGGACGCAAACTCAGATAGTAGCCCTGGCGTTGCAACTGGGCGCCGATATCCAGCGTCTTTTCGATCTCGAACAGCCGGTCCCGGTGCGGCTTTTGCCAATGCTCGATCTGGGCTTTTGCCTTTGCTTTGGCGGCCGCTTCATCGGGCGAGATAATCAGGACATTCCTATGTAGTTCGGTGAACTCGGATGGGTCGTATCCGCCGAGATTAACAAAGAACAGTTTTTGCTGTTTACCTTCCGGTGACCGGGTCGAGAGTTCGATGTCATAACCATCGGCCTGTTCAACGGCGCCCCAACAGTCGAGATGCAGGCTCTTCGGTTCTCCCCACCACTGACGCCGCAAATCCTCGAAACAGTCCTCGGGCGTTTGCCCGATCGCAAATCTAACGTCATGCAACTCGACATTCGAATTGCCGCAGTTGCCGCCGACGTAGAACATGAAAAGCTTCATTGGGCCTCAGTGTCCGAAAAACCTCTTCCTGGCGGCGTTTGCTACCATGCCTACATCATTTTGTGCGAGACGTTTTTGGTCACGGTATAGCACTGCAACCCTTCCGTGCCACCCTCGCGGCCGTAGCCGCTTTCCTTGACGCCGCCGAACGGCGTTTCGGCGACGGACGCGACAAAATGATTGATCGAGAGATTGCCGACTTCCACGTCGCTGGCGAGGCGATCGGCATTCTGAGCTGACCGCGTAAAGGCATAGGCGGCCAGGCCATAGGGAAGCGAGTTGGCCTTCTCGATCGCCTCATCGAGACTGCGTACGGGATTGACGAGCGCAAGCGGACCGAACGGTTCGTCACGCATGGCGCGGGCGTCGTCGGGAACGTCTGCGAGAACGGTCAGCGGGAAGAAATAACCGCGGTTGCCGATGCGTTGTCCTCCCGCCAGGATCTTCGCGCCTTTCGACTTGGCGTCTGCGACGAAGCCCTCCATGGCATCGATCCGCCGCGAATTGGCGAGCGGTCCGAGTTGCGTCGAGGGATCGAGGCCGTTTCCAACCTTCAGCTGCGCGGCCTTCTCGGCAAACGTATCCGCAAATTTCTTGTAGATGGATTCATGAACGAAAAACCGCGTCGGCGCCACACAGACTTGCCCGGCATTGCGTGACTTGCCGGTCACGGACGTTGCCGCGGTGGCAGCCGGATCGACGTCGTCGCAGACGATTACCGGCGCGTGTCCTCCCAACTCCATGATGGCAGGCTTCATGTAGTGGGCGGCCATTTCAGCCAGCGACTTCCCGACAGGGATGGAGCCGGTGAAAGTAATGAGGCGGATCGCAGATTGGGGAATCAGGTGAGCTGAGATCTCCGCGGGGTTGCCGAACACGAGATTGAGCACACCGGGCGGGAGGCCCGCATCATGGAAGGCGCGCACGAGTTGAACCGCGCCGGCCGGTGTCTCCTCCGACGCTTTCAGAATGATGGAACAGCCGGAAGACAATGCGCCAGCCACCTTGCGGCCCGGAGAGCTCATCGGAAAATTCCAGGGCGAGAACGCGGCAACCGGGCCGATCGGCTGGCGCAACACGGTGTGGCGCATACCGTCTTCGCTGGGGATCACACGGCCATAAAGCCGCAAGCCTTCGGTCGCATCCCATTCGATGATGTCGCAGCCGCGCAGAATTTCGAGCCGGGCTTGCTCGATCGGCTTGCCCTGCTCGAGCGTCATTGCCACCGCCATATCGTTCACGCGTTCGCGAATGAGACTGGCGGCTTTCAGGATGATATGCGCCCGCTTGGCCGGCGAGGTTTTCCGCCAAACCTTAAATCCACGTTCGGCGGCGCCTATGGCATCATTCAGATCGCCTATCGTGGCGGTCGGAACCGTGCCCAGCACCACCTCATCGGCCGGATTAATCACAGGCTGCCCGTCTGCCCGTTTCCAGTGACCGTCTATATAAAGTTCAAGGCTCGGATAGGCGGTCATGGGCATTCCCTCGCGGATGCGGCATCGTTATATTTGGTTGGATATAAAGCCCTTATGCGACACGACAGTCAATTTTGTAGGCAGACGGGCTGATATCGGTTTGTTGCATGGCGTAACGAACCTTCGTATCGCAACGAAGGATCAGGAAATGGCCGGCGTGAGATTCGGAAAACCGACCTCCCTCACCCGTCTGGCATGAAGCAACAGTTAAGGTGAGCTGCCCATGATTCTCTTTCTCCTCGCCTATCTCGGCGGCGTCCTGACCATCGTGAGTCCGTGCATCCTGCCCGTGATCCCCTTTGTACTGGCGCGAGCGGATCGACCTTTCCTGAGGAATGGCCTGCCCATGCTGATCGGCATGACGCTGGCCTTCGCGGTGGTTGCGAGTTTCGCATCGGTCGCCGGCGGCTGGGTGGTCTCTGCCAACCAGTATGGCCGCCTGGCGGCGCTGGTCCTGCTTGCCGTCTTTGGGTTGACGCTGTTGTTTCCCGCGGTGGCCGATCGTCTGATGCAGCCGCTGGTATCCGTAGGCGCGCGGCTGTCACAATCCGCGGAGGGAAATGAAACGCTGCTGGCGCCGCTGGTGCTGGGCATCGCTACCGGCTTTCTCTGGGCGCCATGTGCCGGTCCGGTTCTCGGCCTCATCCTCACCGGCGCGGCGCTGCAGGGCGCGAATTTTGGCACCGCGCTGCTGCTGCTCACTTATGCGGCCGGAGCGGCGACGTCGTTAGCGCTGGCGTTGCTGGTCGGCGGTCGCGTTTTCGCTGCGATGAAGAAGTCGATCGGCGCCGGCGAGTGGGTCCGCCGCGGGCTGGGGGCGGCAGTACTGGTTGCGGTCGTTGCAATCGCGCTCGGGGCTGATACCGGCTTCCTCACTAATATCTCGATTGGTGGCACGACGACGCTCGAGCAGAGCCTCCTCGACAAGCTCCGCCCCAACCAAAAGACGGCATCCGGACCGTCGATGACCAAGCAAGCCGACGCCGAGTTGCCGGTCGAAGACCTGATGCCGTCGCTGGCCGGCGCGCAGGAGTGGCTGAACTCGCCGCCGCTCAGCCTCGAAGCACTGAAGGGCAAGGTCGTGCTGGTCGACTTCTGGACTTACTCCTGCATCAACTGCCTGCGCTCGATTCCCTATGTGCGGGCCTGGGCGGAGAAGTATCGCGATCACGGACTGGTCGTGATCGGCGTGCACGCACCTGAGTTTGCGTTCGAGCGCAATGTCGCGAACGTCAAGAATGCAATTGCCACGCTCAAGATCGGTTACCCCGTTGCGATCGACAACGAGTACAAGATCTGGCGTTCCTTCGAGAACGAATACTGGCCGGCGCACTATTTCATCGATGGCAACGGCAAGGTTCGCCATCACCATTTCGGCGAAGGCGACTACGATGAATCGGAAGAGATCATCCAGAAGATGCTGCAGGACGCCGGCAACAAGAACGTGCCTACCGGACTTGTCTCCGTGAATGCATCGGGTGCGGAAGCGGCCTCTGATGCGGGCGATGTCAAGTCGCCCGAAACCTATGTCGGCTATGACCGCGGCAATCACTTTGTATCACCGGGCGGCGTTGTGGCGGACAAGGACCATGCCTATGCCGCGGGCGAACCGCAGCTCAATGAGTGGTCATTGACCGGAAACTGGACGGTAGGGCCCGAGCGCGCGCAACTCGACGAAAAGGACGGCAGCATCGTCTACCGCTTCCATGCCCGCGACCTGCACCTCGTGCTCGGCCCGTCAGCGGAGGGCAGCCAAATCCGTTTCCGCGTCACCATCGACGGCAAGGCACCGGGCGATGCCCGCGGCATGGACACTGACGCGGAAGGAAACGGTGTCGTGACGACGCAGCGGCTATATCAGCTCGTTCGTGCCCCCGGAACAGTGGTTGATCATACTTTCGAGATTCGCTTTCTCGACCCAGGCGTTCAGGCCTACGCCTTCACGTTTGGCTGACCGAGGAAATCGATTCGGTCTAGCTCACGGAGCCAATTGCCGAACACGTCGCTCGCGCGAAGCGAAAGGCCATCGGCGTGACGGCGCGCGCCAGCCCGTAAAGCCGCGATCGAAACCTGCGCGGCGGCGAGTTCGACGGCATGGCCGATATACCATTCCTCAAGCTGCCTCGGGTCGGCCTCCAGGTGGAACTGAAGCGCAAGCGCGTTGCGTCCATAGGCGAACGCCTGATTCTCGTAGTTTTGGTTCGATGCCAGTCTGGTGGCTTCGCGCGGCAGATCGAACGTATCCCCGTGCCAATGCAGAACGACGGCGTCGTCGCCCTGCAACGCCTGCAGACAGGACGATCTGCCCTCCCCGGTCAAATCCACCGTGCCCCAGCCGATTTCCTTGATGGGGCCCTTGAAAACCCGGCTACCGAGCGCTCTGGCCATCAGCTGGCTACCCAGACAAATTCCAAGCGTCGGAAGATCGCGTGACAATCTGTATTCGATCAGTGAAATCTCCGACGTCAGAAACGGATAATCATCCGTTTCATAGACGCCGATCGGGCCGCCCAAAATGATCAGGAGTTCAGTGTTCTTGATCGAATGGTGGTGGAGATCATCGACCGCGGCCTCGCAGAATGCGACATCCCAGCCCTCACGTTCCATGACGGGAGCGAGCAGTCCGAGATCCTCGAAGGCCACATGCCGCAGAGCCACGGCGGATCGTCGAGATCGGGTCAATGGAAATGGCCTTGCAGAGAGGAGACTACCTGAAGAGCAGAACCTAGTTCACGACCGCAGCCGGCTCGCTCGGACTGTCAGATGCCAGCGCCTCTGCCAGCGTATACTGCATCTCGCGTTCCATGGCGAAACAAACGCTGAAACCATCGGTGGTCGACAGAGTCATCATTCCCGTACCGGGTTCAGATGACCGCTCCAGGGTCCAGGAAGCCAACGGGTAAGCGTATCTCAGCGTGTGATCGCCATAACGCGACTGCAGCGCCTTGCTAATCAAATCGGGCAACGTCATCGCAAGCGCGCCAAGCTGGCTTAGCGGCAGCCTTATTCTGGCGGGCGCTCCGCGGGAGTCGGTAAAGCCCAGAACAACCGTGTTGCCGTCGGGGGCGACTTCGCACGTCGAGAGCGATTGCGACTCAATGTCCATTCGTGGCCCTTCTTCGTTATATTCCAACAAATATAGCGATACCGGGTACCGGCGTCCAGCCTGTCCTCGGACACCGTTACCTCATGCCCCGGGGTGGGAAATATGCACTGCTTTTCACTTGAACCCGGCCGCGTCCTTTGTTCTAACAAACCCAAGCGGATCGTCTGCGTCGAGCCGATTCCAAGGCGTCACAGACTTCCCCCTATCCCCCTCATATTAAGGTCTCCAAGATGGCTAAGATGACGAAAAACCAGTTGATTGATGCGATTGCCGAGGGGACGCAAGTTTCCAAAAGTGACGTCAAGACCGTCATCGAACATCTGGT
>Ga0210386_10005267_pt1 | contig 10540 bp, 14 predicted proteins | sample IncBWH32OmetaG_FD_160091 | JGI IMG/M metagenome (GOLD analysis project Ga0210386, IMG submission 160091) | Forest soil microbial communities from Barre Woods Harvard Forest LTER site, Petersham, Massachusetts, United States - Inc-BW-H-32-O ... | reverse complement strand
AAAGGTTCAGTCATGGGTGACACCTATCGTGACCCCGTCGACCATGTGCGGACGACGCGGTCACACGCAGGCGAGTCGATGATCGATGTGTTGCGCTGGCCCGGCTATCTACTCGTCGTGGCCGGCGTGATCGCCGTCGTGGGTTGTCTGGCGGCTTTCGGGACCGGGCACCAAAGCCAGGGCATGACCACAGGTGTCGTCGCCGTCGGGACGATGACGTTCGGTCTGGTGTGGCTGGCGGTCGAGCACCGGCGAGTGCGCAGAATCGAAGACCGCTGGTACGACGCACATCCCGAGGTTCCGCGCCAACGGCCCGCAAGCTGACGAGCCGAGGGCCGAGTACGCCTAGTGGTTACGGAGCTTCGTAATCAACTTGTCCTTGGTCAAGTGCGAATAACCGGCAATGCCAAGCTGTTTGGCCCTCTTTTTGAGTTCTGGGACAGTCCAGTCTTGATACGAGCCGGACTTCCCACCTGACCTGCCCACGCTGGAACGGCCGCGCGCCGCAGCGGCGTTGGAGATCCGAGCGGCCTTTTCCTTGGAGTCTCCTTGCTTGCGCAGCTCCTGATAGAGCTTCTCGTCCTTGATTGACGGATTGGGCATCGCAACCTCCTTCGCGTGCTTTGGTGTTGCTGTTTTTCCCCGCCCGGCACCGTGCCAAACGCTGGAGGTTTTATTCGTCGCGGCTAATGGGTATCTGCTCTACACCATGATGAGCTTGAAAGCGGCCGCCGCTGTCCCGGTATCCCGGTCATCCGAGCATCGGCGACAGGATCACGAACGCAATAACGTAAACGGCCACGGCAACCAATACGAGCGCAGCCAGCGTGATACCGGCGATAATCGCGACACGTCGAAGGCGGCGGGTGCGCTCAATTTCGGTCGTCTCGCTCGCGTCCATGCGACTTGGAATACCCGGCGGCGATCATGACTAACCGGCTTGAGCACGAGGGTAGTCTCGGTCAAACACTGCCGGAGGGCCCCATGACCGCTGCTGAAAAGCCTCAGAAGAACCAGCAACGCGGCGACCGCGCTGTCGAGCTGCGAGTTGCCGCGCGGCTGGAGAATCTGGCGGTGCTGCGCACACTGGTCGGGGCCGTCGGCACCTTCGAGGATCTCGATTTCGACGCGGTGGCCGATCTGCGGCTGGCGGTCGACGAGGTGTGCACCCGGTTGATTCGCTCCGCGACTCCGGGTGCGACGCTGGCCATCGTGGTCGATCCGCGGGACGACGAATTGGTGGTCGAGGCGTCAGCGACATGTGACAGCTACGACGTAGTGACGCCGGGCAGCTTCAGCTGGCACGTGCTGACATCGCTGGCCGACGACGTACAGACATTCCACGACGGTCGCCAAGCTGCCGGCGGGCACGGTATCTTCGGCGTCACGCTCACGACCCGACGGGCGGGCCTCCACAGGTGACAGTGCGAGCTGTCGGCGGTTCTGCATCTCGTCCCAACGAATACGCTGACGTTCCGGACATGTTCCGTGAGTTGGCGACTCTCGACGCCAACTCATCGGAGTTCCAGCGCCATCGGGACAAGATCGTTGAGCGCTGCCTGCCGTTGGCCGATCACATCGCGCGGCGTTTCGAGGGTCGCGGGGAACCGCGTGACGACTTGATCCAAGTGGCACGCGTCGGACTCGTCAACGCCGTTGCCCGCTTCGATGTCGATACCGGCTCCGACTTCGTCTCGTTTGCGGTGCCCACCGTCATGGGAGAGGTCCGCCGGCATTTCCGGGACAACAGCTGGTCGGTCAAGGTTCCACGGCGTCTGAAAGAACTGCACTTGCGGCTCGGCGCGGCGACCGCCGACCTTTCCCAACGGCTGGGCCGAGCACCGACCGCCTCCGAACTCGCCGGAGAACTCGACATGGACCGGACGGAGGTTATCGAGGGGCTGGTGGCCGGTAGCTCCTACAACACCCTGTCCATCGATAGCGGTGGCAGCAGCGGCAGCGGCGACGACGAAGCACGAGCCATCGCCGACACGCTCGGCGATGTGGACACCGGTCTCGAGCGGATCGAGAACCGCGAGGCGCTACGTCCGCTACTCGACGGATTGCCGGAGCGTGAACGAACCGTGTTGGTGCTCAGGTTCTTCGAGTCGATGACACAGACGCAGATCGCCGAACGGGTTGGCATTTCGCAGATGCACGTGTCGCGGTTGCTCGCTAAGTCGCTAGCGCGGCTGCGGGACGAGTTGGAATAGCCGGCGGGGCTGTTCGTTCTCGTCGGGGATGTCGGGCACCGACTCGGCCACCGGCAGCGCGTTGTCAGGGTCGCAAATACGTAGCAACCGGGAGACTGCTTTACCTGGCACCACAGCCCAGTGCACAGCGGCGCCCGCGCACCGGACATTGATGGTGTGCAGCGCCGAAAAGCCCGCCGTTCCAAAGAATTCCAGGTTGCTGAGGTTCACGATTACCGACTTGGAATTCGCCGCGCAGCACTGAACGTAATCGGCGAGCTGATTGGCGTTGGATGCGTCGAGCTCGCCGTGTGCCGTAATGACAACGAACGACGGGTCCCACTCCGCCGTGAAGCGGGCACTGTGGTTTTCCCACGGCTCCGACGGGATTGCGGCATCGGTTCCAAGAACCGGGGAAGCCGAATTGGGGTGTCTCATAGCAAACATCAGGTGACTCCATCAGTCGTCAAGCAGTCTGTGGATCACGTCAAGCGGTTGGCCCCGCACGCGGAGAGAAGCCGGGAGTACTAGCCTCCCCCTACGTTAATTCAACGTTGTTCCGGGCGGCTGTGAACTCAACCTTCTTCGAAGACTACTCCGGCCGCAGGGGGCCGACAACGACCTGAGGACGTTTCTAAGAAACCCCGTTCAGCGCGACAGCCAGTCGCCGCACGGACTCAGCGGCCGCGCTCGCGGCCTGGGTTTGGCCGGCGCGTGCTCGGGCGGCGATCTCACCGGTCTCCAGGTCGAGTGTCACCGCTGCCAGCAACTCGCCCGTCGTCGGCTCGCACACCGCCCAGGAGTAGCTGGTATCCGATGACCACTGAGCGGCGCAGCGCGCGACATAATCCGGGTCGGTTACCCCCAGGTCCGCGAGCGCCGGACGATCGTCGATGCGGTTGTCCGCGCGCAGTGCACGCAGATACCACTGCCCGGCGTTGATCTCGACAGGGTCCATGCTCGCTCCGCAAAGATCTACTTGATCTCGGCGAGAACCGTGCCCTGGGTGATTGCGGCGCCCGCCTCCACCGCCAGCCCGGTGATGATGCCGTCTTTGTGAGCGGTGACCGGGTTTTCCATCTTCATCGCTTCCAGGACCGCCACCAAATCACCGGTGGCGACCTCCTGGCCCTCTTCGACCGCGACCTTCACCACGGTGCCCTGCATCGGTGCGGTGACCGCGTCGCCGGAGGCGGCGGCACCCGCGTGCGCCCCGCGCTTGCGCGGCTTGGGCTTCTTCCTGATGACACCGGCCGCGTCGGACCCACCGCCGTTGGATAGCGCGAAGTCGCCGGGCAGCGAAACCTCGAGTCGTCGGCCGCCGACCTCGACCACGACTTTCTGCCGCGGGCGGGCGTCGTCTTCGTCCAGCGGCTCGCCGCCGGTGAAGGGTTCGAGGGTGTTGTTCCACTCGGTCTCGATCCAGCGGGTGTGCACCGTGAAGCCGTTGTCGTCGCCGATGAACGCCGGGTCGGACACCACCGCACGGTGGAACGGGATGACCGTGGCCAGCCCTTCGACGTGGAACTCAGCAAGAGCACGGCGGGAGCGTGCCAACGCCTCTTCGCGGTTGGCGCCGTACACGATGAGCTTGGCCAGCATCGAGTCGAACTGCCCGCCGATCACCGAACCGGCTTCGACACCGGAGTCCAGCCGGACACCGGGCCCGCTTGGCGTCTCGTACTTTGTGACCGGCCCGGGTGCGGGCAGGAAGCCGCGTCCGGCGTCCTCGCCGTTGATCCGGAATTCGAAGCAATGACCTCGGGGCACGGGATCTTCCGTAATATCCAACTTCTCGCCGTTGGCGATCTTGAACTGCTGGAGCACCAGGTCGATGCCGGCGGTCTCCTCGGTGACCGGGTGCTCGACCTGTAGACGGGTGTTGACCTCCAGGAAGGAGATCAGACCGTCCTGGCCGACCAGATATTCGACCGTCCCGGCGCCGTAATAGTGGGCCTCTTTGCAGATCCGCTTGGCAGATTCGTGGATCTCCTTGCGCTGCGCATCGGTCAGGAACGGCGCGGGTGCCTCTTCGACCAGCTTCTGGAAGCGGCGCTGCAGCGAGCAGTCGCGGGTTCCGGCGACGACGACGTTGCCGTGCTGATCGGCGATCACCTGGGCTTCGACGTGGCGGGGCTTGTCCAGGTAGCGCTCGACGAAGCACTCGCCGCGGCCGAACGCCGCGACCGCCTCGCGGGTCGCCGACTCGAACAGTTCGGGGATCTCCTCGAGGGTGCGGGCCACCTTCATGCCGCGACCACCGCCACCGAAGGCCGCCTTGATCGCGATCGGCACGCCGTATTCCTTGGCGAAAGCAATCACCTCGTCGGCGTCTTTCACCGGGTCGGGAGTACCGGGCACCAGCGGGGCCTGCGCGCGGGCGGCGATGTGCCGGGCAGTGACCTTGTCGCCGAGATCGCGGATCGACTGCGGGCCCGGCCCGATCCAGATCAGGCCGGCGTCGATCACCGCCTGGGCGAAGTCGGCATTCTCCGACAGGAATCCGTAACCAGGATGGATCGCGTTGGCACCGGACTTCTCGGCGGCCTCCAGGATCTTGCCGAAGTCCAGGTACGACTCCGCCGAGGTCTGGCCGCCCAGTGCGAATGCCTCGTCGGCCAGCTTTACGTGAGGAGCGTCGGCGTCGGGCTCGGCGTACACCGCCACGCTGGGCAGGCCGGCATCTTTGGCCGCGCGGATCACCCGCACCGCGATCTCACCGCGATTGGCGACAAGAACCTTGGAGATCGTCGAGCTGGCGTGACTAGGCACTGCGCCTCCTGTATTGCTGAACACTTCTCACGTGTCTAAGAGAAATTCTTACAAGTCGTGTCGGGGGAAGTTTAAGCGCCGCGCCGTGGGCGATATGACCCGGTGCCTACTTCAGCCGGACTCGCGCAGCCGCCGCTTGATGCGGGCCAGCATCCCCGCCATGCCACGCAGCCGCAGCGGGCTGATCAACGCGGCCAGGCCCAGCTCGGTGTAGAAATCGTCCGGCACCGACAGGATGTCGACGGCGGGCTGCTCGTCGAGGCCGGCGGCCAATATCGACGCAAAACCGCGCGTGGTGGGCGCTTCGGCCGGAGCGCTGAAGTGCAGCCGCACCCGGCTGACGTCGCTGGCGTCGACGTGCATAAACACCGGCGATTGGCATTCGGGGACCGGTTCCATGGCCGCCTCTTCCAGGTCGGCGGGGAGTGCCGGCAGGTCGTCGGCGAACTCCAGCAGCAGCCTGAGCTTGTCCTGACCTTGAACTTCGGCGAAGTCGGACACCACCTCCGCCAGCGGCGCGGGCATGCTCATCAGACCGGCACGGCCCCCGGGCTTTCACCGGCGACGATCGGCACCCGGACGGTGTTGCCCCACTCCGTCCAGGAGCCGTCGTAGTTTCGTACGCCGGGGATGCCGAGCAGATGTGTCAGCACAAACCAGGTGTGGCTGGACCGCTCGCCGATGCGGCAATAAACGACGGTTTTGTCGTCCGGCCCGATGAACCCGTAGAGCTGCTGCAGCTCGTCGCGGCTGCGGAACCGCCCACTGTCGTCGGCGGCCTTTCCCCACGGGATCGAACGCGCCGTGGGGATATGCCCGGCGCGCAGCGCGCCTTCCTCGGGATAGTCGGGCATGTGTGTGCGCTTGCCGGTGTACTCGTCGGGCGACCGCACGTCGATCAAAGGCTCGGAGCCCAGGATTGCCAGCACGTCGTCTTTGAACGCGCGGATCGGTTCATCATTGCGCTGCACAACGGGATAGCCGCTCGACGCCTTGGTCGGAACGTCCAAAGTGGTGTCGCGCCCGTCGGACATCCACAGATCGCGGCCGCCGTTGAGCAGCCGCACATCCGGGTGGCCGAAGAGCGTGAAGACCCACAGCGCATAGGCAGCCCACCAGTTGCTCTTGTCCCCGTAGATCACCACGGTGTCGTCGCGGGAAATGCCTTTACGGTCCATCAATTCGGCGAACTGCTCGCCGTTGATGTAGTCACGCACCCGGGGGTCGTTGAGGTCGGTGTGCCAGTCGACCTTGACCGCCCCGGGGATGTGGCCGATGTCGTAAAGCAGGACATCCTCGTCGGATTCGACGATCACGAGCCCGGGCTGACCCAGGTTGCCGGCCAGCCAGTCGGCGGTCACCAGCCGTTCCGGGTGGGCGTAAGCGCTCAGCGTCGGGCTGGGATCTGCTGGTAAAGGCACACTGTGAGCCTACCCGCCAGGTTGCTACGCGTTGTCGTCGCTGGGCACCCGATTCGCCGTCCACAGCTCGGCGACCGCCAGGCCGACACGTTGTAGCAGGGCTCGGGTCAACGGCAGACTGAGCCCGATGACGTTGGACGGGTCACCCTCGATCCGCTCGACGAACCAGCCGCCCAGGCCGTCCAGTGTGAATCCTCCGGCGACGGCCAATGGTTCGCCGCTGTCGATGTACGCTTCCAAGTCTGCCGCCGTCGGTGTCGCGAAGTGCACTGTGGTAGACGATGATTCGGACGCCCGCTGGCTAGCGTTGCCGTCGCGCAGCCGCAGCAGGCAGTGGCCGGTGTACAGCTGGCCCGACCGGCCACCCATCGACCGCCACTGGGTGCGGGCTGCATCGGCTGATGCCGGCTTGCCGACCAGTCGGCCGTCGATGTAGAGCATCGAATCACACGCAATGACAACACAATCCGCGGCAACCGCGTTGTCCAGGGTGGCCGCCACCCGATCGGCCTTAGCCTGGGCGAGGACGCCAACGACATCACCAGGGGAGGTATTCGATCCCAAAGCCGCGATGACGGCGTCCTCGTCGATGCCGGACACCACGACCAGTGGGTCGATGCCGGCCTGCCGCAGCACCTTGAGTCGGCCCGGCGAGGCGGACCCGAGCACCATGCGGGTCATCTGCGGGTCATCGCCGCATGTGCATCCGTTCCAGCAGGGTGATCTTCTGCCAGCTGAAGACCGGGTAGCGCAGTTTGTCGACGGGCAACCCCCACCGGCTGTGGTCCGGCGGTCCCGGCTCGCCTCCGCCGCCGGCGGCGCTGCCCAGCACCGCGATCAGCGCGGCCAGCTCCTCGGCGGTCGGCTCGCCCTTGAGCACCTTGATGTGCGGCTCATGCGCTTGGTGCGCTGGCGCGGCGCCCTGCGGCTCTTCAGTCCCGTCGCTCACTGCGTTCGTTTCGCTCACAGCGGAATGTTCCCGTGCTTCTTGGGCGGCATCTGAGCGATCTTGCGCTCCAGCAGCCGCAGTGCCGTCCCGATGTAGCCGCGAGTGTGCGACGGCGGGATGACCGCGTCGACGTAGCCCCGCTCGGCGGCGATGTACGGGTTGACCAGGGTGTCCTCGTACTCCTGCTGCAGTTGTAAGCGAAGCGCATCAACATCCCGGCCGTCGTCGCCGGCTTCTTTCAGCTGCTGGCGGTAGACGAACCCGACCGCGCCGGATGCGCCCATCACCGCGATCTGCGCGGTCGGCCAGGCGACGTTGACGTCGCAGCCCATGTCCTTGGAACCCATCACGCAGTAGGCGCCGCCGTAGGCCTTGCGGGTGATGACCGTGATCTTGGGAACGGTGGCCTCGCCGTAGGCGTACAGCAGCTTGGCGCCGCGGCGGATGATGCCGTTGTACTCCTGGCCGGTGCCTGGCAGGAAGCCCGGCACGTCCACCAGCATGACGATCGGAATGTTGAAGCAGTCGCAGGTCCGCACGAACCGAGCGGCCTTCTCCGAGGCGTCGATGTCCAGGCAGCCGGCGAAATGGGTGGGCTGGTTGGCGACGATGCCGACAGGGTAGCCGTCGATGCGACCGAACCCGATCACGATGTTCTGGGCGTATCCGGACTGCACCTCGAGGAACTCGTCGTCGTCGAGAATGCGGGTGATCACCTCGTGCATGTCGTAGGGCTGATTGGCCGAATCCGGGATCAGGGTGTCCAGCTCGTGGTCCTCGGCGGTGAGGTTGTCTTCGATGGCGCCCTCGGGAACCGGCACGGCGAACCGCGGCGGATCGGTGAAGTTATTGGGCGGCAGGTAGCTCAGCAGGTCGCGGACATAGTCGAACGCGTCCTGCTCACCAGAGGCGACGTAGTGCGCGGTGCCGGACTTGGCCATGTGGGTGTGCGCACCACCGAGCTCCTCCATCGTTACGTCCTCGCCGGTGACCGTCTTGATCACGTCCGGGCCGGTGATGAACATCTGACTGGTTTGGTCGACCATCACCACGAAGTCGGTCAGCGCGGGGGAGTAGACGTGCCCACCGGCGGCGGCGCCCATGATCAGCGAGATCTGCGGGATCACGCCGGAGGCCAGGATGTTGTTGCGGAAAATTTGGCTGTACAGGCCCAGCGAGACCACGCCCTCTTGGATCCGCGCACCGGCGCCGTCGTTGATACCGATCAGCGGCCGGCCGGTCTTGGTCGCCAGCTCTTGGACCTTGACGATCTTCTCGCCGTACACCTCGCCGAGGCTGCCGCCGAACACCGTCACGTCCTGGCTGAAGATGCAGACGTCGCGGCCGTCGATGGTGCCGTAGCCGGTGACGACTCCGTCGCCGAGCGGACGCTTCTCGCCCAGCCCGAAGTTGGTGCTGCGATGCCTGGCCAGCGCGTCGAGCTCGACGAACGACCCCTCGTCGAGCAGGGCGTAGATGCGCTCGCGGGCGGTCAGCTTGCCCTTGGCGTGCACCTTGTCGACGGCGGCCTCGCCAACCGGGTGCAGCGTCTCCTCGGACCGCTTGCGCAGTTCGGCGAGCTTGCCCGCGGTGGTGTGGATGTCGATGTGGTGCTCGGCCTTCGCTTCCACATGGCCTTCGGCGTGGGTCTCGGAAGTGCTCGTCATGGCTGTCGATCTTAGCGCTCCCTTAAGTTGCGGTCCGAATGCAGCACCGCGTCTCGGGCATGTCGGGTGTGCGCCCATGGCGCCGAATGTGCATCTAGGGCGGGAATTTTGCGAGAATCCCGCCGTCAGCGCACAGTGAAAGCCCAGAACGCACACTCGACCTGACGCGCTCGACGAAAGGAGAACAGCATCGTGCCAGCCGACGCCCTAGACCGCCCGCCGTTGGACGCGGCGGCGTTGCGCGACGGGTTGGCCGGACCTGGCATGCCGTGGCGTCAACTCGATGTGGTCGCCGAAACCGGCTCCACCAATGCCGATCTGATCGCCCGGGCCGAGGGCGGCGCCGACATCGACGGATCGGTGTTGCTCGCCGAATACCAGAACGCCGCCCGTGGGCGTCATGGTCGCCACTGGTCGGCGCCGCCGCGCGCGCAGATCGCCTTGTCGGTCGGGGTGGGTGCGGCGTCGGTTCCCCGGTCAGGCTGGGGATGGTTGCCGCTGGCCACCGGCGTCGCGGTGGCCGACGCGACGACCGCGGTGTGCGGCGTCCCGGCGGGCCTCAAATGGCCCAACGACGTCCTCGTGGACGGCGGCAAGCTGGCCGGGATCCTCGCCGAGGTCGCGACGCCGACGCCGGTGATCGTGCTCGGGTTGGGGCTCAATGTGACGCTGACCGCCGACGAGGCGCCGGACCCGGTGGCGACCTCGCTGCTGATGCTGGGGTCATCGGTGACCGACCGAAACATGTTGGCGCGCCGGATACTTCGCGAACTAGCCGTGCGCATCGATGCGTGGCGCAACGCCGGCGGCGCCGACGCGGCGCTGGTCGCCGATTATCAGCGCTACAGCGTGACGTTAGGTTCTCGGGTGCGGGCCACGTTGCCCGGTGATCGTGAGGTCGTGGGTGCGGCGCGGGCCATCGACGAGACGGGCCGATTGTGCATCGACACCGGCGGTGAGACGGTGGCGATCTCGGCCGGGGACATCACGCACCTACGCCCCAGCGTTTAAGGTGCCAGCGTGGGCTACCCCGATAACGTGCTGGCCGGCGATGAACAGGTGGTCTTGCATCGACACCCACACTGGAAGCGGCTGGTTTGGCCGGTCATCGTCCTTATCCTCGCGAGCGCGGCGGCGTCGTTCGGTTCCGCGGTCGTCAATAGCACCAGTTGGGATCCGACCGCCAAAAGAGTCATCTTTGCCGTCATCGGAGCGATCTGGCTGATCGTCATCGGCTGGTTGACCCTGTGGCCATTCCTGAATTGGCTGACCACACATTTCGTGATCACCGACCGGCGGGTGATGTTCCGGCACGGGATATTGAGCCGCAGTGGCATCGACATTCCGCTGGCCCGGATCAACAGCGTCGAATTCCGCCATCGGCTGATCGATCGGATATTGCGCACGGGCACACTGATCGTGGAATCGGCGTCACAAGACCCGTTGGAGTTCTACGACATTCCGCGCGTGGAGCAGGTCCACGCGCTGCTGTATCACGAGGTTTTCGACACCCTCGGATCTGAGGAATCGCCGAGCTGA
>Ga0210386_10005266_pt1 | contig 10541 bp, 8 predicted proteins | sample IncBWH32OmetaG_FD_160091 | JGI IMG/M metagenome (GOLD analysis project Ga0210386, IMG submission 160091) | Forest soil microbial communities from Barre Woods Harvard Forest LTER site, Petersham, Massachusetts, United States - Inc-BW-H-32-O ... | reverse complement strand
TATTTTCTCAATATTATCTACCATGCGGTTGAATGATTCTGCTAAAAAACCAATTTCATCTTTCGAAAAAATCTTCGCCCTCCCTGCAAAATTGCCAGTTGCCACCCTTCTGGCTACTTTAATAATTTCATCAATGCCTTTTGTAATAGTTCTGCTTACAGATATACTGAGAAACAAACCCGTAAATTCAACTGTCAGGGCTATAGAGAAAAGTATTTTCAAAATGAGATGCTCCATCCACCGGGACCCGTCTCCCAGGGCATAGGAAAAGTTATCTTCCAATCCTGTAATTTGATTATTCAGGATCAATATTCCTTCGGTAGTGTGATTTATTTCCGCAGCAGATACAGTATCCGACCTTATCTGTTCATGCAATTTTACGGCTGTATTTTGCAGCACTTCAATCATGGAGTCCCCGCGGGTCCAGTATAAAACAGCCCTGGCGATATAAGAATTGTTGTGAAACCGGGTAAGTACATTGATCACTCCATCGATGTCACTTGTATCGATCCTTCCTTCTTTAAATCCTTCAAATGCCGCTTTCCAATCTATTGGCTGAGCGCTCAAAGCCAGCCTTGCCTTATGGTCACCCAATGGTACCGCTAGCATATTCCGGTAATGCTGATAATCCATTTCATCGTGCGTATAGCTGTACTTCTGCAAACTGAAAAGGGCGTCTTTCTCCGCCTTCGACCATAGGCCTTCAGCGCCCACCAGGGCACGTGCAGCCGATAATGTATGTATGGTGAAATTTAAAGCGAAAAGCTCTACGCCAATTAAAGCAGCCATTATCCCCACTACAAAGTACAACTTCCTTGTAAGGGATACGTTTCTGAACCACTTAATAAGCGGAATTTTCTTCATCCTCTAAATACGTATTTAGGCACGTTAACGAATCGCGACTATCTGAGGCAGTTGCTTCCTACCTAATACAAAGTTATTATTAATAACTCATAAAAAGAAGCCATGTTAACAAATAATAAAGGATATATAGATATTATTATGATTAATAGAGCATTGGGATTTATCGCCACTGGGCTCCCGCTATTTCTGAATTACTTTGTCCACCACAGCTTTAGTGAAGGAGGATAGCCTTTCCTTCACCAAGCAAAGTACCATCGGCATTTAATACACGATAAAGATAGATTCCACTGGGTTGATTACTTATATCAATGGTGAATTGTGATTTGTGAATGGTGGATTGCGAATACACTTTTTCGCCAAGTACATTATAAATTTCAATAGTTGCGGGCACAAAATTTCGTGCCCCTACAAATGCAATGGTGAAAATGCCGGTGGAAGGGTTGGGGAAAAGGGAAAGAGGAGAGGGAGAAGACTTTAAAGGAATTGTAGTAGTTTCAACTAAACAGTTTTGCCATCGGGCAATATAGGGAGCATCTAAAGAATTCACGGGAATTAAGGTGTCTGGCCCACAGAAAACAGAATCAATAGTAAAAGTACTTGCAAGATATACATAATCAAGCTCGGGAGTTGAATAGGAAGCTACCCCGACCTTAGGATTTGTATTATAACTCCCGCATGCTCCATTTTCAAGTACTGAGCTGCATAACATATTTCCTGTAGTATCCAATTCCATTAAAAAAGCATACTCTGCATTATTGGAAACAATTTTTTTGTTAGCAAATACAAGGCTATCTCCATTTCCTGAACCTACCAGAAATATGTGATTATTGCTTTCTTCTGATATGGAATATCCTGCCCAATTGCCACCAGTAGATGTATTAGCCCAAATCGTATTACCATTTTTACCATACTTCACGAGGAAAATTGAAATACCATTTGAATTCAGTACATGTGAACCAAAAGAAGAAGTTCCATTAAAGCCGCCCGTGATATATATGTTTCCTGCTTCATCCAAGTTCAAACCATATGCTGTGGCGTTGCCAGCGCCAGTAGATTGCTTCGCCCAAATTACATTGCCATTGGAATCGTATTTAACTAAAAAAACAGAAGAGGGTGAATTTGTAACTAGCCTGAATGTTCCAAATATAATAGTGTCTTTAAATGCTCCTGTAAGGTAAGTATTGCCGTATTTATCAGTAGAAACCGCATATCCAATTGCAGTGCTTGAAGAACTTGGAGTAATGCCCTGTTTAGCCCAAACCAAATTTCCACTTGAATTATATTTTGCTAAATAGACATCTTGTTCACTAGGGGAGCCTAAATTATAAGGACCAAAACTAAGGCTGTCCCAAAAAGTACCCGTTATGTATACATTGCCTTCCCGGCTGGTATTTACGGCATATCCGTATGGAAGATGCCCATTCACTATACCTTCAACAACCCATAATACGTTGCCCGAAGAATTATATTTCACTAAAAAAATACCAGGGGCCGATAAATTGTAGGAATCGAAAGACTCATAATCGGTGCAATATCCAGTAATGTAAATATTGTCAGCAGTATCGCTTGCAATTGAAGCGGAAAGAGCCACGCCACCAACTATTCCAACTGATTCTTTTACCCATATTAAATTTCCAGCCGAATTATATTTCACTACATAGGATTGAACTTGGGTGCTAGTTAATGTAACTGTATCGAACTTCATTTGTATGTCAAAAAAGCCTGTAGAGTATGCATTGCCGAATTTATCGGTCGCTATATTTGAACCATAATTAATTGATTTCAATCCTCCATCTCCCTGCCGCCCCCACAACCAACTCTGACCTTGGCAAAATGAAAAACCAAACACTAAAAATGGAATACAAAAAAGTAACTTTATTGCCTTCATACCGCCAATTATAAAGTAAATATACAAATATTTTCTTACTGAAACGTAACGGCTTAATGTAACGTTGGGTTGAGATTCCTCACTTCGTTTCGGAATGACAGCGTTGGGTATTTGTTTGGGGAAGAGTGGCGGCGGGCGAAGCCCGCCGCCACTCTCCCTTTCCTATCAAAGAAGATACTGTCATTCCGAAACCGAACGAAGTAGAGTGAGGAATCTCTTGAGGCTATTTAAAAACTAAAGAAAATGATGAAAAAAACTGACCACCGTCTATTGATAACTGTCTTACGCGCTCACGTACTCCGCTTTCTTAGCAGCTACAGTTTTAATAAGCGAGTTGAGGATGTAGCGGCCATCGGTGTTGCCGAGGAATTCATCGGAAGCCCTTTCCGGGTGGGGCATCATGCCAAAAACATTTTTGGTTTCATTGCATATTCCGGCAATGTTTTCCAGCGAACCATTAGGGTTTGAATCGGGAGTTATTTCCCCTTTTTCATTACAATATCTGAAAACAACTTGTCCATTTTTGTTTAATTTTTCCAATGTTTCAGCGTCGGCAAAATACCTTCCTTCGCCATGTGCTATGGGTATAGTGAGTACTTTGTTGGCAGGGATAGCGCAGGTAACTGCTGTATCGTTATTTTGTGCTATCAGATGAATATTCTTGCAGGAATAATGTATGCCAGAATGCGGTTGTGTATTCAATAATAAAGCGCCGGGTAAAAGTCCGGCTTCGCATAATATCTGGAACCCGTTGCAAATGCCAAATACAAAGCCTCCGTCCTGGCTAAAAGATGCCACCTCATTCATAATAGGCGAATATTTTGCCAATGCTCCGGCACGCAAATAATCTCCATAAGAAAATCCTCCGGGAACAATTATGGCATCACATTCCTGAAGGTCTTTGCTTTTGTGCCAAAGCGGAACTGCTTCCTGTTTAAATATATGTTTCAGGGTATAAATAGCATCGTGGTCGCAATTAGAACCGGGAACAACAACTACACCGAATTTTAACATTTTTTGAATGGTTTTTTATGTTGCAAAGATAGGCAAAAAAGAGGTATATAAGATATGGGCTATGTGGTATGGTCCTTACAATCGGTCATGCCAACTAATTGCCAGTTGGGCTTCCGCCTAGAAGAACATACTGATTATTACTCCTCCCAGTAAGGAAAGGAATAATAGTTCTGGAATGAATTTGGAACGGGTCTTTAAAAAATAAGCCGATAGTACAAACGAACCCGGTACGGCCAATATGGTGAAAGCCCTTGAATCTTTTACGGGGCAAATAAGCACTGAGCCGGCAGCAATAACTATGAACCACAGCATGAGTATCCAGAATTTTTGCGATTTTACTACATTATCGGTTATCCGGTTTACGAAAAACCACAGACAGCCTATTGCCGTGAGCAGAAAGATCACCATCATCATAATTTGTTCCCATGAAAATGAAAGATGCACGCTGTGATAGAAAAATTCGCTCATTATTTTATTATACCAGGGGTAGTGCGGGTTGAACACGATATTGTATGTGTACGTAAAAAGAAAAGGAAGCAAAAACCCGATGATGGTACAGGCCCATTCCCGCCAGTTAATGGTACGGATAATTAACAAGCCTATCCACAATAAAATCAGGAATACCATGGATGGTATATATATCAAGGTGGCAATCCCGACAAACAAACCAGCATCAAAAGCCTCTGAAAGGGCTCTTTCCTTTACATAAGAAGAAATAAGTTTATTGATGGCAAGCACTAAAAACAAAGAGGATGCCAGCGCCGGATAAAACCCCACCAATGAAGCTCTGCAACTTAAAAACAACACCATGAAAAAGAAAGGAAAATAACTTGTCTGCCGCAATAATGAATGTTTGTTTATAATTTTATTCCAGGTTGCAGCTTCAATTATTAAAACGGCGAAACCCAGGGCGGCTTTCAGCAAGGTCAAATCATGAATGCGGTCGAAAAAAGGAGCTAATAAAGTTATATCGGTATCCGGATAAAGTGAGGCTCCCGGGTGATAAACAGTTGATAGCCAAAGTATGGAGCTGAGTATTATGCCGGAAATCAGCAATAACAAGGGGCTGTTTTTAAATAACCTTAACAACATACGGGGTAAAATTCGCAAATAAAAACCATTGGTTTCATAGATTTACTATTTTTGCGGAAAATTAAAATATATGTTACTTAATTGGTACAGCTATTCAATAACAGGTTTTTGGAATTGCCTTGGCAGATTATTTATCAAATCTTTTCACCTTTTAGAAAAGCTTCGTTGGAGCCCAAATGTATTTTATATCCTACTTATTTCTGTATTATTTGTGGGCTGGATGTTCGTTATGAATAAGTATTACTCCAATCACAAAGACAAGGGTTTAATTGATTGATATTCTTCCCTTTTAATTTTTTTCTTACCGGAAATCGTTGTATAAATTTCCCAGCGATGTTTTTACGCCAAGGGTAATATAGGGTTCGCTGTATTCTTTGGTACCGCTAATACTTTCCATAATTTCATTCGCTGAAAATTCCGCTTTCAAATTCATTTTAGGCGAAATAATAAAGTCTGTCTTAAGCCCGACCGTGGCAAGATAGGTAGATACTCCCTGCCCCACATAATTTCCGTAATCATGTTCATGCTCTGTGTAAACAATAAAAATATTCTGCCCGTAATCAGTTCCGCCTTTATCGCCTCCATAATGATACGCTACCACGCTTCCCTGTATCAAAAAGTTTTTGTGAAACCAGGTGAGGAAAGAAGCTGATTCAATAAAATTAGCTCCTTCCGGGTCGGCTAAAGGTTGGTTGAAATTAGAGTAATTCTGCAGCGGGTCGCGGGCGGTGAAGGTATATGGCCGCACATAATCTACTTCCGTTTGAAAGGAAAGGTTCTGCACTTTAAAAATATTAAATGCCTTGAACCCAAACTGAAGGCCTTGCTTGTTTCCCCACCATCCGGTGTGATGGATAACATTTTGCAGTTTGAATTCATCTATCAGCACTTGTCCATAAAACTGTTCGTACTTGGCTACCTTAATTTTAAATGAAGCCCCCAAATTTGATTTGTCAGGATCGCCAATATTATAGTTAGCCGATTGGTAGAAAAGAATCGGATTCAGATAATTCGGGTCAGGTCCGCGTACATTTTTTCCACTGTCGCCATCGTAGGTTATAGCTTCAAATAATGACAGGTTAATTCTGGGTGTCGCGTTCCAGCTTAAGTAGTGGAAGGAACTATATTTAGTATGAAAGTCCTGCACAAGCCCACTGGGAGCCTCTACATCCTGCATCATGGTAAACATACTTACGTATTGTATTTTCCAGATGGTGGCTGTTATTTTAAAGTATGGATAACTGTTTGAAGCATCTGATAAAAACAAAGTGCGGTATCCATCGCCCCAGAATTGCTTGCCTTTTCCGATCTGAAAATTGAAATAGTCATTCAGTGTATAGGATAGGTTGAAATCCCAGTATTGATAGGAGTATCCCGAGGCTTGGGAACCATAGGCATAGCCTAGGCCCGGAACAACTTTGTATCTTTTAATTATGCTGTCCATAAAAGCAGGAGCATGAATATCACCACCTAAATAATCTCCCGAAAAGACAAATTTTTTACCCAATTTACCATCCAGATGCAACCCGGCGGAATAATCATATGTAGTAGTTTTGCTGTAGGCATCATATCCTCCACTGCCGCCTGCCAAAGGGAAAAGCGTTGCATCCAGCGCTCCGGCGGAAAAAAGGTGGTCTTTATTTTTAAAAATTAAATCTTTATACTTAGCTGAACTGTCATGTTGCAGCGCCTTGTCCGTTTTTTCTTTATCATAGGGCATAACAGCTGTGAAAACGGTGCAGTTTTTATTGTTAAAATCGGCTTGATAGGGCAATAAAAAATCCCGGTCAAGAGTCATGGTGGTTTGGGACCTTCCTAAAAAAGTGCAACCTAAAAATAATAAAACAAGGTATGTTTTTTTATCCATCACATAGCCCGGTGATGTTCCATTTCCTTAATAATGCCCGATTTGGTTTTGCGCTGTCTCTGTCTTATAAAAACAGGCACCTGCAAGGCGATAATGGCAAATCCGCCAACCACAAGAAAAGCAAGGGTAGGATTGAGTCCCCTAACTAAAAATACCAACCCCACTACTGTAAGTGTGTAGAGATATAACATTACTGAAGATTTTCCATGACTAAGCTGCAAATCGAGCAGCGCGTGGTGAATATGGTTGCGGTCGGCTGAAAGGGGAGATACGCCTTTCAGGGTACGGATAATAACTATGCGGAGCATATCCATTAATGGGTATGAGAACAAAGCCATAATAAACAAGGGCCTTGAAACAGTAATAAGATAATACGGAATATTGGCGGAATCAAACTCAATCAGTTTCACGCCAAGTGTACATAAAATGAGCCCTACGAAAAGTGAACCGGAATCGCCCATGAATATTTTGGCAGGAGCAAAATTGTAGATTAAAAAAGCAAGCAGTGCACCCGAAAGCGCGTATCCAATAACCGCCAAGGCAGGGCTTCCGCAAAGCGTGAACCAAATACCCAGGCAAAGTGACCCAATAAAACCTATGCCTGTTGCAAGCCCGTCTATGCCATCAATAAAATTAAAAGCGTTTACTACCACTACAAAGGTAAATACCGATAAAAAAGCGCTTGCCCAATAAGGTATTTCATGTATTCCGAACAGGCCATGGAAACCAGTTATGCGGATATCAGCCATCAATACCAAAATCATGCCGACCAATATATGTCCAAGCAGTTTGTAAATGGGGGCCGTTCCAACAATATCGTCTTTAATACCTATAAAAAAAACTATCAGCAAAGCTGCTATAAGGTAATTTAAATCGGAAACTATTATCACTTGGTTGGCGGCGCTATAGGTTGCCATGGTTGGCATCAGCAGCATAAGCGAGAACAGAGTGCCGGCAAAAATAATTACACCACCCAAAGTAGGTATATGCTTGGAATGAACTTTCCGCAAATCGCCGGGTTCGTCGGTCAGGTTTTTCATAAGAGAAACCTTGATGAGTGATGGGGTGCACACAAAAACGACAAAAAACGAAACTAAAAAAATAAGTATTTCTATCCCCATCTTAAACCTTGTATATCCGGAGGCAAATGTAAAAAAAATAACGGAATCTCCTAATTAAGTACTAAATTTGAATCTGAAAAGTAATAATATAATAACAATACCTTTATTATATACGTATAATGTTTGTGCGGGTTCCACATATACTTATTGTATTGTTATGCTTGTCTTTAGGGGCTGAGGCTCAATCTCCTGCCTTGCTTACGGCTATGCCTTTGGATGCCAAAGCACCTGCTATTCTGTTAGATGGCGATACGGTAGCCCAGTTTAACTTAAGCCCTGTGGTTATTATTTCCGACCGTAAGTTTGTGGATGTCAATGATGCCATGAAATATTACATGCTGCGTCGGGATGTGAAAGTTGCTTATCCTTATGCTATTATGGCAGAGGCAACCTTTAAACAATGCGAACAAACTATGCAGGGGATGACCTCGGAATCAGAAAAAAGGAAGTATTTGAAGCAAATGGAAAAGATCATGATGGACCAATATAAAGAGGACCTGAAAAACATGACCGTGAACCAGGGGCGTATACTTATTAAACTCATTAATCGCCAAACCGGAACCACTTCCTACGATATGGTGAAAGAACTAAAAGGTTCGTTATCAGCATTTATGTGGCAAACTGTAGCCCGCCTATTTGGCAACAACCTGAAAGACACCTACGACCCCGAAACTGAAGACCGTGAGGTAGAGAATATCATACAACTGATTGAGGTAGGGGCTATTTGAGCCAATTCAGATTCCTCACTTAGTTCGGAATGACAATGTTTTTATAAATGAAAAGGGGAGGGGCGATGCGATGCCTCGCCCCTCCCCCCCCCAAAAAAAATTACTGATTTGTCATTCCGAACGTAGTGAGGAATCTCTTATTTAGCAATTACCACTTTGCCGCTGCCCAGCAAACTTCCGTCCGCATTTAAAACACGGGACAGATAAATTCCGTTGGGCTTTCCGGTTAAATTTATTTCGTTCAAAGCCCCTTTAGAGGTTTGGGGCGGAAGGGTCTCGGTAAACACATTTTCCCCCAACACATTATATACCTCAATTTTAGTTTTGGCTTCAGCATTACTAAGCGATATAGTAAATATGCCGGAGGAGGGGTTTGGGAAAACTTTAACATCTTCTCTATTTACGCCATTATTTACTCCAGTGGTCAGCCCGAAACATTCCGTTATTGTATCAATAGGAGCATCGTGAAAATTCAAGATAGTATCTAACTGAGTCATAGCAATAGGATAAACTTTAATTCCTACACTCTCCCAAACCAGAGGAACGGCAGATTTAGTAACTGAAAAAGGTTGCTCACAGCCATCTTGTCCTAAAGCATCTGCTTTAACTAAATTAACAAGCGATTGAGAAGCATTGACTTTATAGTATGGAGAACCCCATCCGTATCCGAGAATTCCTCCATCTAATGTTAATAAAAGGTTTGAGAGAACACAAGAATCATATTTCCCATATTTATGCGACCAAAGGACATTCCCTAAACTGTCAATTTTAAAGATAAATCCAAGGGTATCATTTGTAATTCCAGATAAAAATGTATTACCCTTGCCGTCTGTTACATTATCATAAGTGTAATTTATATCGGACCCAGTATAGGTAAAACTCCATATAGGAATACCTTGCATGGTTGTTTTCATGACGTCAAAATTTGTAAATGAGTTATATACCATTGCTAAATAAATGCTTCCCTTGGATATTTGTGGTTTATCAAATATTGGTACACATAGGTTTGGATTATATCTTTTTGCCCATTGAATATCACCGGTGGCATTCGTTTTTACTAGATACCCGTATCCATCGCCTGAAATACTATCAACTGCCGCTAAAGTTAAAAGGAATCCACTATCTGGAGTTAAAGTAATTCTTGTAGTAGTCGAAAGAGTGGTATAAGCACGAATGCTGTCAGGGAAATACTGTTTGCACCATTGAACGTTACCAGAGCTATCTGTTTTAAGAAGAAATCTAAATTCCAAAGCGCCTGAAAAATCAGCAAGATTGCCCCAACCTATTAATCCATTATCGTTGGTTCTGGCAATGCTGTTCATATAAACGTAATTAAGGTTTGTGGGTGTAATATATTTTCTCCCCCAAATAACATTCCCGTTTTTATCCACATGTACAAATCCCACTCGATATCTTCTTGCAGCTTGGTCATTCCAAAGCAATACTAAACTGCTGTCGGTATATTGTACTATTTGTCCTAAACCTGCATCACTATGTATTGTATAAGGGTCTGAATTCTTATTCCATAAAACTTTCCCTTGCTTATTTAAACGTGTTATCGAAATTAAAAAATTATTGGAAGCATTACTATCTCCACTGAAGGAAACCATCGTGTATCCGCTATCTGATGTATTTAATATTGCTGGGGAAATATTGTAAGCCTCATATCCGTCAAAATAGTAATTTTTTTCAAAAGTTACTTGTGCGTCGCACAAGTTAATTACAACCAAGTAAAAAGAAATTAAAATTATCTTTTTCATTCCCCAAATATACCCTTTCCAAGCAATTGCCAGCAAGCCCACTTATTATATGGTGGGGCTTATTTATTGTGGGGTAGGTTTGGGGGGTGGAGAGTATTTTAAGCTGCTTGCAGTTTTTCCTATTTCCCAATAGGCTTAAGCCCGCTGTTTTTTAACCGCGTTTCAAGATATTTTTTCAATTCCTGAAAAGACATATTCTCAGTTTCA
>Ga0210386_10005265_pt1 | contig 10541 bp, 9 predicted proteins | sample IncBWH32OmetaG_FD_160091 | JGI IMG/M metagenome (GOLD analysis project Ga0210386, IMG submission 160091) | Forest soil microbial communities from Barre Woods Harvard Forest LTER site, Petersham, Massachusetts, United States - Inc-BW-H-32-O ... | reverse complement strand
GAGAAGGGCACAGGGAACGGGAAGCCGTTCGACCATACGCTGTGGTTCAGTGACACTTATGTGCGGACTCCGACCGGATGGCAATATGCGTTTGGCCAATCGGCGTACTGCCCTTGCCAGAGGCCCACTAAGTGATGTGAAGGACTCCCCTATGGCCAGGACGTACAGCTACTCCCCCAAGAGAGTGGCGTGGCAGCTCGCACAACGGATAGACGGACCATCATCTCCGTCTATCCACAGTAATTCGATCCGTCGTCCGAGCCCGAATCGCGACTCGCTCGCCTCAGTTACATGGCCCCGGTGAGCCGCTTGGAAATGTTGGTGGCGTGCAGGACGCCTTTGTCGTCGAAAGTGCCGCGGCAGATCACTCGATCTCCATCTTTCACCTGGCTGACATCGATGGTATTGACCGTCTTGCTGCCGTGCTCTTGACTGACCCACTTCGTCGAGCTGTCGTACGTCACGGTCTTGTCGAACCCCGCAGACGTGTGAACCGTGAACATCGACTTATCCTTATCGCTGCGGAGGATCTTGCCCTCGACGCGACCTTCCTTCGCGTCCTTCTCCTTAGCCGGAGCGTCCTGGGCGAACACCAGCGTGGACAGCGAACAGGCAAGCACGGACGCAAACAATAAAACAAACACTTTCTTTACCATTTAAACTTCCTCCTTTTGATAGAACGATTGTGTACTCGGCAACGAAGAATAGACCTCAAAGCTGAAAAGAACAAGTCCCATCCAAACTTGCTCGGCGTGCCGACACAAGGGATAGCAAAGTGCGACCTTTCGAGACTATCTAATACAGCACTTCGTTCTCACCCTTCGCGGCGATCGTCTGCTGGACAATCGCAACTATCTTATCTCGTCGAGCCATCACGCCTTTCACTTCGTCCTTGCTTAGGTAATGCTTGGTCTTTTCCGCCAACTGATTGCCATCCAGGGCCTTCAGTTTCTCCAACAACTGGCGGTCGCAGTGCATCAGATTCTTAGGAGTCTCCACGTCTTTAGAGAGACGAAATGCGCGGGTGAAATCAATTCTCCAAATCTTCCAGTCTGGACTGATCAGCAAATTGGTAAGGTTGGGATCCTTATCGTAGACCAGTTGGTCGAAGACCAGGATCTTATACATCTGCTTGTTCCAGGCGTCCTGATCGGGTACCTCGATCTTCTGTTTGACCCGCTCCTGCTCATCCATTTTTACCGGAAGCCACCAACTGAGTGAGCCCGTAGTTCCTTGCCATTTGCGTTCGACATAAACCGGGATCATGTCGTCCATGCCAAGCAACTCGGCCAGCTCATAGGCGGCGATATTGTACTTGTACGAATCTACAAAGTTCACTTCGACCGTACCGTTCGCCAAAGTCTGCCGCGGTTTTTCCACGTTAATAGGCTGGAAGGACGCATCGTGAGTCACGGTGCCGTCACTCAGCGTGAGTCGCCAGGGGTTGGTAACACCTTTCCCTGACTGCTTGCTGGCTACCACCTTGGCGGTAAGAAGGAATTGTTTGATCTGCTCCTTGGTGAGCGTGGGATCGTCCGACGCGATGACTACCCGTACGCAAGTCAAACAGACGATCGCGGCGGCAAGAATCAGCCTCCGATGTTGCAGATGAAGCATACGCATAGTAATACCTCCAAAATTTGCCGACATCTTCCTGCGAACCCGCTTATTCAGCAATAAACATCTGCTGATGCATTTCGCGGGTGCAATTGAATCCCAAAATCGCGATCCGCTCTTTTCATACCTTCGCGCGCCTTGCACCCTGTTCCAGGCGGGCTTTGGCTGCACGTGCCGTTTCTCGCAAAAGCGGATCCGAATCATTCAGGCATCGATTCAATTCACATTCCAGAGATATCAATCCGAAGCTACCGATTGCATGTGCTCCGCAAGATCGTAGCCAGGGATCGTCGCTGGTGACGAGCGCCGCTACGGCGTGCTCCTGACTCTCGATCTTGGCACGCACCAGGCGGTTTGCCAGGCGAGCCCGCTCGCCCACAGTGATCTTCCCGTCGAGCAGGGGCACCAGCATCTCACGCAACTGGGTCTTCAAAACGCTATCGAGAAACTCCAGCGCATTGTCGTGGACCGAGGCGCTGTTGGATTGCAGGCATATGTATGCGCTATGCACATCGAAGTGGGGATATAACAAGCCAAGCAAACGGAAGATGCGCTCCAATTCTTGTTTCATGGACTCGGTCAACGGACGCGCAATCGACTCTTGACCGCTCCCCGTAGCGCCGAGCTTGTCCAAAATCTGGTAGGACCGGTAGTGCCCGAGAATCTCGGCCGCCAGCACCGTCTCCAGGGTCTGAACGTCGGCCTCGATCTCCGGGTGGCGGCGGCAAAGCTTGTTGAGAGCGCTGATGGTACGGAAGCGCAGCGTGGTGTCGCTTTCCAGGAGGTTCTCCATCAGCACGTTCGCCGCTGCCGGCGTCCCCACCCGCACCAGTACAGAGGGGATCTCTCGTCGCGACTCGATGGCGATGGAGTAGTCGCCGAGATGGTCGCGCAACGCTCCAACGATAGAGTCCCCAAATTCACCCAGGGCTTGGGCGGCATCGGGGCACAGTTCGCGATCTCCCAACCGGTCCAGCAACTCCGGCACGAGTCGCCGTTTGCGTAGCTTTCCCACCGACCGGATCGCTTCCCGCGCGACTACGGTGTCGGGATCGGCCAACAGAGTTGAGAGGGAAGGGTCGAAGGAGTCGGGCAGCTCGCCCAGCAACCGCGCCGCTTCCACTTTAGTCCGCTGTGCTTCAGGGCCAGTTTCGCTGACCATGATGGCCATCATGTGTCGGGCGGCCTCCAGGTTCTGGGCCGGGCCGGGCCGCGCCAGAAACGCGACCACCCCGGAGCGCACCGAGAAATCGGCGAAGTCGCCCGCTTCCTCAATGAGAGGCAGCGGGTCGACTTGTGCGCAGTGAGTCAGGTAAAGCAGAGCTTCGGTACGCACGTTGAGGTCAGGGTCGCGGAGCAGCTGCTCCATGGCTGGGCGCACCGTCGGATCGCGGGATGTGGAAAGAATGGACACGGCCTTCCGTCGAACCTCCGGGCTCGAGTGGCTCAGCAAGGCCGGGATAGCAGGGTGCGCAGCTCTCTGCTGCTCCACCTCAAACAAGCTCAGCGCGTAAAGAATGTCCTTGGGATCCGAGGCCGAGAGATTGGTCGCCAGCAGCTCGGCGGTCGAACGGTCCAGCACCGCCATGGAAGTCTGTTCCACGTCGACCCGATGTTGGCTGATGCTTTCCTTCAGCGTAGCGACGTATTGTCGTTTAGCCACAACAACCGCCACCAGCCAACCGCTGATCAAGAGCATCACAATTCCGCTGATTTGACGCGCCTGCATATGCAGGGTGGTGGCGAAGATGAGCACCGCCAACCCGGACAAGCCGTCACCCAGGCGCCAAACCACCGTGTCGATGAACCATTTGACCTGTATCTTGATCCGGGCCGAGAGTGGAAGGTAGAGCAATTCGACGGCGGACTTGTCCAGAGAATAGCGCTGCACCTGGTCGAAGCCTTTTAGCACCACCACCGAACCCAGTGTGCCGAAAGCCAGCACTCCCGCTGAACCCAGGAAAACTGTAGCGGGGAGTGCGAACAGTGCTGCACCAATGCCAAACCTGCGAAGGAACCGTGGAGTCACCAGCAATTGGAAGGCCAGCGAAAGTATTCCCGCGTAGAAATTGAAGTCTCCGAAAAAGGCGGCCAGAGCGTCCTTTTTTTGAAGGGTCTGCTGCGCAATGGCCAAGAACTGCCAGCCCGTCAGCGTAGTCACCAAAGACCCGATGCAAATCACGGCGGCGATCGCCCGCAGATAGGACGAAGAGAACACCACCTTCATGCTGCCAAACAAGTTCCTGGGGCCGCCCTGGGCCGATTCCCGGGTTGACTCATCGCCTCCGCCCCGGGCCACCCATCCGCTGCGCCAGATCAGGACAATCAGTCCGGTACAAATCAACAGAAACAGCACCATGCCCAGCAGAAGGCTCTCCGTGCCGAATCTCTTAGCTGTCGTTTTGGAGAAAAAGCCGGAAAATATCCAACCCGCAATGCCGCCCCCACCCACCATTCCGAAAACCCGCTTCGCCTCCCGCGTGGTCAGGACATAGTTCGCTAGAGTCCAGATCTGGGTCGGTACCAGCACTCCGAAGATTTTCACCCAGACGTAGAACACCGGGAACAGCCAGGCGAGATGAAGATAGTGGATGAGGCCCCAGAACAGCACGCAATTGCTGGCAAAAAATAAGGTGCTGCCCAGCAGCAGGCCTTGGAAAGGCACGCGCTGCGCCACTCGCACATAGCCCGCCACCACCAGGATCACCAGCACAGCACTGGAAATGTCAGCGAACGCCAGCTGCTTGGCCTGGAAGCGAGACAGGAATAACGCAGGACCTGCCACCCCGCCGATTTTGTAGGTGGCAATTACGAGGAACAAACAGGAGCACAAAAGAGTGCCGCGCCCCAGATCTCCGGGGTGGATGTTCAGAGCGCGCTCAATCCACCGTTTCATCGGCAGACCTCTCATCAGTTTGCTCTATCGCGGTGCGGCCACCGGCTGAGCAACCTCCTCCTTCTGCGCAGGTGCAAGAAGCACTACCTGTTCATCCATATAGTTGGCAGTAAATTTAGCATCGTTCAAGATCTGCAAAGCTGATGCTCGGCCGCCAGGATAGTAACTGCTGAGCATGCCAGTATCGATCAGGAAAACCTTGTCCCCAAAACGAGGCCGGATGCGCCCACCTTTCTGATTCTGAGGAGTGTGGCCGACCGCAATATGACTTGCCTTGAGGGCGTCGAGAATCTTGCCCATCTGCGCGGTACCCTCTTCTTCGCTCCACTGGTCATAACCGCGAAACCACAGTGGGCCATCAACCTTTACACTGAGCCACCGTCCATACCCGTCCAGGAATTGAATGAGTCTGGTTTGGCGTTGCTGGTCTGCCGGCATCCGCGACTTCCGCTCAGCGATGATCTCCGCCTGGACGAGAGCGGTAATTTCCTGAATGTTAAAAAACGGGAGAATTATCTTCTCGTCCTGCAAGTACTGTTTGGTGGCATCGAAGTTCTTGATTTCATCGCGGATTTGAGAATTGATCTTATCAATTTTCATTTTGGCCACGTCAGGACTGATTCCGCCGTGCAAGAAGACCACTCCGCCAATCTCGGCGAGGGCGGAGTGCTCCCGCAGCCACTTTCCGTAAATCCCGTTCGGAGTGTAGGCCTCGCGCTGCTCGATGTAGCCTACCGGGTGCCGTGCCATCCACTCCGCTTCAGTCATTTCCATGGGCTGAGGAAGCTCGGCCAAGACCGCCGGATGGTTGCTACGCCATTTCACATACGTCTGATAGCCAGACCTCTGGCGCTCCTCGGACTTTGCGTCTGCGAAACTGGCGTAGTTCACGGGCGTGACATAGCGAAGGTCCCCCATGATATTCATCACTTCGTGGTTGCCCAAGAGACAGACGACTCGCCCACCTGCCTGCGCCGCTTCCTTCTCGATCGCCATCAGGAGATCCATGACCTCGCGCGGCTTCGGGCCTCGATCTAGAAGATCTCCAACCTGAACGAAGGTCGTTTTGCCACCCGTCCAGTGATGCTGGGCGTCGATCAGGCCAACCTTTTGGAGGATGGCGACAAAGTCGTCAAAGTCACCGTGCACATCACCGATCGCTACGACGGATCCGGGAGTGCTCTCCACCTCCTTAGGGGGTTCTGCCCACGCTGGGCTGACCGATACCAGGGAAAAAACGATGAAAATGCAAACGCGGCGCAGCAAAACGTGCGCAGAGCTGGGCACCTTCTCTGCCTCCTATCACATAGTTAATCGAACTGGACGAACGCCTTGGTGGACGCCGCATCTTAGGATGCCTGACGGTGGAAGTCAACAAAACAGATGTAGTTTGTGATGGTGGCCCTCGTTCGCAAACAGGCCACTACCGGCGGCATTAACTAAATTCAACGGAGTCGGACCCCACCATATTTGCGCTCGGCGTATTCGACGACAGTGACCGAATTTCGCCCCCAGTCGACGTTACGACTGCAGGCGCGCCCGGATTCTTTCCAGAAGATCAGACGCGGCTTGGCCCGCGTCTAGTGTGGAAAATTCGCTTCCAAGTTCCACCACCGGCACAGTGGAGCAGGCGGCGCGAAACGCTTGTTGCGTTCCCGGCGACGCCTTCAAGTTCGGACCAAGGACGGTCAGGCTAGGCCGCGTTGCCTTCATCAGGATCAGTGAGTCGGGCAGACTACTATTCGTTAGTACGTTATACCCGGCGCTCCGTAACAACTCTCGCAAGTAAGCCAGCACATCAGCAGATTGGTCGACACAGAGCACGCTCGGGCCTGCGATCGCGGCTCGCTCCCAAGTGCTCTTTCGCTTGTAAAATGCTGAAACCGCGTCCTCTTCCGACGGATGGGTGTCGAAAAGTGTGGTCAGGTTTGTTATCTGCAAGACCTTGTCGACGGCCTGTGGCACGTTGCACAGTTTCAAATCGCCGCGGCCTCTACGGGTACTGGTCAGCAGCCGCACTAACGTTCCGAGCCCGCTGCTGTCGATAAAAGCTACCTCGCCCAAATGCAGGACGAAGGCGCTGCGGTCTTGCCTTAGTCCCGTGATGTGTTCGCGTAATGACTCCGTCTCCCCGCCAGCGACGATGCGCCCAATGCAGCGCACAATCGTGACATCTCCAACCGCGCGCGTATTCAGTGATAGCGGCATACTACCTCCTTGCCGAGCTGAAGCAAGGCTTCAAACCGCGCCATTATATCCGTGGCAGATTCACATTGAAAACAAGCATTTGTCCAGCCCGGAAGCGTCGAGTGAGGCGTGGGTGTCTCCCCGCTAGTCAGCCAGACCTTGTCGGACTATGCGCCAAAGCAACACCTCTGCTTCCAAGGTACTGCGGTCAGACAAATCGAGCCTGACCGATGCCCTCCACACAGCCTCCAGGCCTGCCCAGACGCGTCTGGTCTCGGGACCAAGAAATCGAACGAACGCCTCGCTGCCGTAAGACTTCCAGGAGGCAAGATTGTGCAAAGTTTCCAGGAACCCGAGACCTACCAAGTTCCGAACTTCCTGGCTACCGTCTCGTAGGAATTTTTCCATTTGAGCAAAGGCGGCGCGCACTCGTTCATCATTGTCATGTTCGTACAATTGATCTATTACAAAGTGAGCAAAAACGGGCATGCTGAAGCGCTGTGTCTGGTCGTCCTCCCACCGACCCAAACGGCGGAGGAACTGCGGGAACTCACGTCGGAGGTCGGAGATTACCTGCTGCTTTTCCAGCATCGGATAGACCCTTATCCCTATCCCTCTGGGATGGCATTGCCAGGGCCTGACTTAGGGGCGAATCGTGCAGTGTGGGAGTGCCGGCCCGCCCCCTCGCTCTCTCACCGCTGAGCAGGTTGAATCGCGGAAGCAAACGCAAAACAAAACGCCCCAAGACTCGGTAAAGTCATTGGGACGTTAGTCGAACAGCCCTCCCCCGAAGTCTGCTCACGAACCACAGTAAATGTTCGGGAGATACAGGGGAATGGCCCGAACGGGCCACTATCAGCCCAATGGTGGGGGTTGGCGCAAAACCCAACACTCTGCTCTCGACTATCTCAGAAGCTGTCCCGCATGGCGGTAGGTAACGGTCAGTGCGAAGAATGCGGCCATCCAGAAGGATTGGCCCGTCTTTCCTAGCTCTTACGTGATCCAAGAACCAAAGCCAGAACACCTCCAGCGACAAGAACTACACCGACCGCGGGGGGTAGTTTCTCCCTACTTTCAGTCTGGACGCCGATTTTGGTATCTCCGATTTTTAGGTCATGGCTCTCCCGGTGAGGAAGTGGCACGACGAAAGCCAGTAGTCCAAGCACCAGCAACAATACGCCGATAACTGAAATCCCCTTCATCGGAAGCTCCTCTCTAGAAAGCGAAGACCTCTCAAGGGATCGGATTGCGTCCTTGAATCACGCGAATCAGCACAACCACAATCGCTACCAGCAAAAGAATGTGAATGTACCCGCCCAAAGTGTACGAGCTCACTATTCCCAGCAGCCATAGCACCAGAAGAATCACAAAAATCGTCCAGAGCATATCGAACTCCTCGTAATAGGTTCTCGCCAGGCCCACTTTCTTTCTTGCAAAAGCGGCGAGGATTCTAGCATATGCCGTATCGCCGACAGATTTTACCTTCGCTGGATTCACTTCTGCCTTTGTTTGTATCCCATCGAACAGAATTTGTGAGACATCTCCGAAGCTCCGTAACGTCATCTGAGACGTCGCGTCAATGCTATTCCACAAAGGAAGGTCTAGATGGCTAACGAAAAGAATCCGGGTCAGACGTCGGATGAGCAAAAGCAGCAGTCAAACCAGAAACAAAACAATCCATTGCAGTGAACAGGAGAGCATGGAGACGAGCAGCAACGCCGAACTCCAGGGCAAGAACACCAAAGCGGTCAGTCAGATCAGCGTCGCGCTCCGGGAGTTGAAGAAGACGATACCCAGGAGAAAGAGCGGAAGAGGGCCTAGCGTCTGACCAAAATATCGGGAGGGCAGTGTATCGCCCTTCCAGTTTTTTAATTCTCTCAACATCACGCGGGCTTCCTAAGTCGGCAAAAAAAGGTTGGACTGTTTGCCACCGAACATTCATGCAGCCACTCCGAGTTGTACCGTGTTCCATGTATGGACGCCAGACCGACGCTCGGAACTATCATGATGCTCGGGTTTCCCCGTCTTGGAGAGTTGCCATGACTAAGACAATCAGCCCCACCGTGAACGAGGGCCTGAAATGAGCATCGCTCGAATGCCAGATTCGGTTCCACAACAAAGCGCGGCTCACCACTCGCATGTGGTTCAGTTCTACAGCGACGACAGCTTCCTCTTAGAGGAATTGAGACACGTCATCGGTACGGCCCTCACGGGCGGCAGCTCCGCGGTTATTCTGGCAACCAGGAGTCACAATGACAGCCTGACCGACAGGTTGAAGCGTGACGGGCTCGACCTGACCAAGATTGCCACAGAAGGTAGATATCAGGCTTTGGACGCGACCGAGGTTTTGTCACAGTTTATGGTGGACGGTCGTCCAGATCCTGCACGCTTTGCCGAGATTATCGGAGGCGTGATTGCGCGAGCAGCGGCCGCATCCCACGATGAAAACCGCCGGGTGGTGGCTTTCGGAGAAATGGTGGCGCTGCTGTGGGCGGAAGGACGAGCCGAAGCTGCTATAGAACTCGAAAAGCTCTGGAATGACCTGGCCAAGTCGTACTTGTTCTCCCTTCGGTGCGCGTACCCAATGCAGGGATTTTGTCGGGAGGAGCACGCCGAATCGCTGCTGAGAATTTGTGCGGAACATTCTGGTGTGGTTCCTGATGAAGGTTATACCGAGCTCACGTCCGAAGATGAGCGCCTTCGGAATGTTGTTCGTTTGCAACAACGGGCACAGACTCTTCAGTCGGAGATCGATTGGCGTCACCGCGAGGAACGATTCCGACTGTTCGTAGAAGGCGTACAGGACTATGCGATCTTTATGTTGGACCTCGAAGGCCACGTCAGCACCTGGAATACTGGGGCTCGACGAATCAAGGGATACCTGGCGTCAGAGATTGTTGGGAGACACTTTTCGTGTTTTTACCCTGAAGAAGATGTCCGGGACGGCAAGCCCCAGAGGTTGCTGAAGCTTGCCGCCAAGGATGGCCACGCTGAAGATGAAGGGTGGCGAGTTCGCAAGGATGGTTCCAGGTTTTGGGCGAGTGTCACAGTTAGCGCAATTCACGATGAGGCGGGTAACCTGATCGGCTTCGGAAAAGTCACCCGTGATCTCACGGAACGCAAGCGTGCAGAAACCGCTCTGCGGCGAAGTGAAGCACGATTTCGTTTGCTGACCGAGGCTGTTCAGGACTACGCGATCTTTATGTTGGATCCCGAAGGGCACGTCAGCACCTGGAATACTGGTGCCGAACGACTCAAGGGTTACAAGGCATCGGAAATTATTGGCCGGCACTTTTCGTGTTTTTACTGCCAGGACGACCTTCGGGCCAGCAAGCCTCGCCGCGAACTCGAAATTGCGGAAAAAGAAGGGCGATTCGAGGAAGAAGGCTGGCGCCTGCGCCGCGACGGATCGAAATTCTGGGCCAGTGTAACCATCACTGCGCTTCGAGATGATACTGGCAGGCTCGTTGGCTTCGGGAAAGTGACGCGGGACGTTACAGAGAGAATGAAAGCGGAAAAATCGCTAAGAGCGCTCTCCCTGCATCTGCTGAAGACTCAGGATGAAGAACGAAGGCGCATCGGCAGAGATCTTCATGACAGTCTGGGCCAATATGTAGCAGCGATGAAGATGAGCTTGGATACCCTGGCATCCAGCTTGGAACCAGGGGAAAGTGAAACCAGCCAAAGGCTTGCCCAATGTGTTCATCTGGCCGAGGAATGTGTTAAAGAAGTTCGTACCATATCTCATCTGCTCTATCCTCCGATGCTGGAAGAGCTGGGATTGAAGTCCGCGATATCCTGGTACCTCGATGGTTTCACGAAGCGTAGTGGCATCCAGGCA
>Ga0210386_10005263_pt1 | contig 10542 bp, 5 predicted proteins | sample IncBWH32OmetaG_FD_160091 | JGI IMG/M metagenome (GOLD analysis project Ga0210386, IMG submission 160091) | Forest soil microbial communities from Barre Woods Harvard Forest LTER site, Petersham, Massachusetts, United States - Inc-BW-H-32-O ... | reverse complement strand
AACACCATTAATACCATGGTGGATCAGCTTAATTCATTTGCGTCGGAGGTAACTCGTGTAGCACGTGAGGTAGGTACAGAAGGAAAACTTGGTGGCCAGGCACAGGTAAAAGGTGTGGGTGGTACATGGAAGGATTTGACAGATTCGGTAAACCAGATGGCGGGTAATCTTACTGCACAGGTGCGTAACATTGCCGATGTGGCTATTGCGGTTGCGAATGGTGATATGTCCCGAAAGATTACGGTGGACGTGCGCGGAGAAATATTACAGCTTAAAGAAACGCTTAACACCATGGTGGACCAGCTGCGTGCATTTGCATCGGAGGTAACTCGTGTTGCGCGTGAGGTAGGTACAGAAGGAAAATTGGGTGGTCAGGCAAACGTACCGGGTGTAGCAGGTACATGGAAAGATTTAACAGACTCGGTAAACCAGATGGCGGGTAACCTTACTGCACAGGTGCGTAACATTGCCGAGGTAACAATTGCGGTTGCGAATGGTGATATGTCCAAGAAAATTACGGTGGACGTACGTGGAGAAATATTACAGCTTAAAGAAACTATTAACACCATGGTGGATCAGTTGCGTGCATTTGCATCGGAGGTAACCCGTGTAGCGCGTGAGGTAGGTACGGATGGTAAACTTGGTGGCCAGGCGTTTGTACCGGGTGTGGGTGGTACATGGAAGGATTTAACGGATTCGGTGAACCAGATGGCGGGTAACCTTACAGCCCAGGTGCGTAATATTGCCGAAGTGACAAAAGCGGTGGCCAGTGGTGACTTATCAAAACTGATTACGGTAGACGTAAAAGGAGAAATATTAGGACTGAAGAACACCATTAATACCATGGTGGAGCAGCTTAACTCATTCGCATCAGAGGTAACTCGTGTAGCGCGTGAGGTAGGTACAGAAGGTAAGCTGGGTGGCCAGGCACAGGTAAAAGGTGTGGCAGGTACATGGAAAGACTTAACAGATAATGTGAACCAGATGGCGAGTAACCTTACCGGCCAGGTGCGTGGTATTGCAAAGGTTGTGACCTCGGTTGCGAAAGGTAATCTTAGACAAAAACTATCTATTGATGCAAAAGGTGAGGTTGCACAGCTTACCGATACAATTAATGAGATGATCGATACACTCGCAATATTCTCTGACCAGGTAACTACCGTGGCACGTGAGGTGGGCGCGGAAGGAAAATTGGGCGGCCAGGCAAACGTGCCGGGCGCATCGGGTACATGGAAGAACTTAACGGAAAACGTTAACCAGCTTGCGGCAAATCTTACCACACAGGTGCGTGCAATTTCTGAGGTGGCATCGGCAGTAACAAAAGGTGACTTAACACGAACCATTGGTGTAGAAGCGAAGGGTGAGGTAGAAGCGTTGAAGGATACCATCAACCAGATGATCTCGAACCTGAAGGCAACAACATTAAGAAACCAGGAGCAGGACTGGTTAAAATCGAACCTTGCAAAGTTTACCCAGATGTTACAGGGCCAGAAAGAATTGAATGCGGTAACAAAGCGTATTCTTTCTGAGCTTGCCCAGGTGGTTTCTGCTCAGCATGGTTTATTCTATATCATGGAGCAAAAAGAAAACTTCATGGAATCGAAACTTAAATTAATTGCAGCATATGCCTTTAAGAAGAGAAAGGATGTGGCCAGTGAATTTGCTATGGGTGAAGGCCTGGTTGGTCAGTGCGCACTGGAAAAAGAAAGAATTCTGTTAACTAATGTACCGGGTGATTATGTACAGATAGGCTCCGGTCTTGGAGAGTCGAGGCCTCTTAACCTTCTTGTTCTGCCGGTATTATTTGAAGGCCAGTTAAAAGCTGTTATTGAATTGGCATCATTCGATTCTTTCAGTCAAACTCACCAGGATTTCTTAGAAGGGTTAACAGAAAGTATAGGAATTGTATTGAATACAATTGAAACCAGTTCAAGAACAGAAGATCTGTTGGCACAATCGCAATCACTGGCAGGCGAACTTAAGAGCCAGCAGGAAGTATTGCGTAAAACCAATGAAGAGCTGGAAGAAAAAGCGCTGTTATTAGCTAACCAGAAAGAGGAAGTGGAGCAAAAGAATAAAGAGGTGGAAGTGGCACGGAAATCATTGGAAGAAAAAGCGGTGCAGTTAACCATAACATCAAAATATAAATCTGAGTTCCTTGCCAATATGTCGCATGAGTTAAGAACTCCGTTGAATAGTTTGCAAATATTGGCACATGAGCTTATTGAAAATAAAGATGGTAACCTTACCAAGCAGCAAATACAATTCGCGAAAACAATAAATGCATGTGGCGATGACCTTATCCAGCTGATCAACGATATTCTTGATATTTCCAAGATTGAATCAGGTTACATTTCAGTTGAAACTTTGCCTGTCAGCTTTATGGAGATCAATAAGTTTGTTGAATCTACATTCAAGCATGTTTCTGAAGCTAAGCATCTGAATTTTGGTATCAGAATTGATAAGAACCTCCCTGAGTATATTGAAACTGACCCTCATCGTTTGAACCAGATCCTTAAGAACTTATTATCGAACTCATTTAAATTCACTGAAAAAGGTGAAGTGAGCTTTAATATTTATAAGGCCAACAGGAACTGGAAAACAATAAATACCGAGCTCGATAATGCTAATATGGTGGTTGCCTTTGAAATTACCGATACGGGTATTGGTATATCAAAAGATAAACAGAATATCATATTTGAAGCCTTCCAGCAAGCTGAAGGTTCTACCAGTAGAAAGTATGGAGGAACCGGTTTAGGTTTATCAATCAGCCGTGGACTTTCTGATCTGTTAGGTGGTATAATTGAATTAGAAAGCGAGTTAGGTGAAGGAAGTAAATTCACCTTGTTCTTGCCAATAAGTTATACCCCTGTCAATAATAGTAATGGAGCAGGTAATGAAGATGGAAAGGAATCGAAGAGCTTGCTGAAGCCTGTGCCTCATTCCATTCGTTCACTTACGGTAAACGAGTCTCTCATTCTTACTGATATAGGCGATGACCGTGAGGATATTAAGCCTGGGGATAAACTCGTGTTTATAGTTGAAGATGACTTGTTGTTTGCGAAACTTATGGTTGATAAAGCGCACGAACATGGAGTTAAAGCAATTATTATAACAAAGGGAAGTGAAGTACTTGATTACTTGGCGCAATTTAAACCCGATGCAATTACACTTGATATAAATATGCCCGATATGAACGGGTGGAAAGTGTTAGACAGGTTGAAGAATGATTTAAGCCTGAGACATATTGCAATTTATGTTATTTCAGGGGAAGAAGACAGAAGTATTGGTTTGAAACGTGGGGCGAGAGATTGTATGGTTAAACCATTAAAGGAACAAACCATTAGGAACCTGTTTACTGATATAGTTGATTTTAGCAACAAAAAAGTAAAGGATCTTCTTATTGTTAATGATAATGAAAAAGAAACGGAAGAGATTGTAAAAACGGTTGCAGCTGATGATGTTAAAATAACCACTGCAAAAACAGTTAAACAGGCAATGGTTCAATTACAAAAGAAACCATTTGACTGTCTCATCCTTGAAAGTTCACTTGCTGACATACCCGAATTGGCAACATTGAAGGTAATTAATGATCAAAAAAGTGCGCAAAGAATGTATGTTATTGTTCATTCTGATAAAAAATTAACTAAAAAAGAAGAAGCTCAGTTTAATCGTTTTGCAACCTTAATAATTACTAAGGATAAGAACTGGCTCAGACGTACTGAAGATCAGGTTGCATTATTCCTTCACCGGGTTCATGCTGAATTGCCTGAAAAAGCCAGGAATGAAATTGAGCAATTCAGGCTTTCAATGGACGTATTGAAAGATAAAAAGGTGCTGATAGTGGATGATGATGTTCGTAATTTATTTGCACTCACAACTGCACTCGAACGATTCAAGATAAAGGCAATTAATGCAGAAAGTGGTAAAGAAGCCATATATATATTAGAAAATACTGATGACATAGATATGGTGCTGATGGATATAATGATGCCTGATATGGATGGCTACGAAACTATGAAACAGATACGTCAGAATAAAAAGAATGATGATATCACAATAATAGCTGTTACTGCAAAAGCTATGAAAGGCGATCGTCAGAAATGTATTGAATCGGGTGCATCAGATTATATTACCAAGCCGGTTAACATTGATCAGCTAGTGCCTTTAATGCGTGTATGGGTTAAATAAAATGATAGCATCTGAGATTTATAAGCCGGTTATTTCCATTAAACCTATTATGACTGAACAGGCAGTTAAAATATTATTGATAGATGACAGAAAAGAAGATCTGCTGTCTCTTGAAGTTATTCTGGCCAATGAGAACTATGAGTTTTTTAAGGGAAGTTCCGGTAGGGATGCATTAAGGATACTCCTGAAAGAACAGGATTTTGCTATAATTTTAATTGATGTGCAAATGCCCCTGATGGATGGCTTTGAAACGGCAACGTTGATAAGGGAGAATGAACGATTTAAAAATATCCCTATTATTTTTCTTACGGCAAACAACGATTCACCTGAGAACATTTTTAAAGGATACCAGAAGGGAGGAGTTGATTTTTTAATTAAACCAATTATTCCAGGAATACTGAAAGCTAAGGTTGCAGTATTTGTAGAGCTGTACAAAAAAAACCAGGAATTAATTTTGCAAAAGCAAAACCTGTCGAACTTATACAGGGAACTCGCACTACGTTCTGAAGAACTTATACGAAGCAATAAAGAGCTGGAAAAATTTGCGTATGTAGCATCGCATGACATGCAGGAACCCATACGTACCATGATAAGTTTTATACAACTGTTGGAACAGAAAGTGAAGGAACAACATCCTGATGATGAATCTCAGCAATACATGAATTTTGTAGTAAATGCTGGCTACAGAATGCGTGACCTTATTACAGGCTTGCTTGAATATTCCCGCATAAACAGGGAAGAAAGACCTTTGGAGGCTGTTGACTGCAATGATGTTTTTAAAGAAGTTGCAGAAAACCTGCGTAGCAGAATTCAGGATGAAAGGGCTGCTATAAGTGTAGGAAATTTGCCAACTATAACAGCCAACTACATGCAAATGGTGCAGTTGATGCAGAACCTGCTAAGTAATGCCATAAAGTTCAGGGCAAAAAAAGATCCGGTAATAAAAATATCTGCCCGGAAAATTGAAGGGCACTATTTGTTTGCAGTAGAAGATAACGGAATAGGTATTGAACAAAAACATGGCGAAAAGATATTTGAAATATTTCAACGCCTGCACCCTCTGGGTGAATACTCAGGCACAGGAATAGGTTTGGCTATTTGCAAAAAAATAGTTGAACGGTTTAATGGGAAAATATGGATGGAATCGGTAAAAGATGTAGGAACAACTTTCTATTTTACAATTCCCGATTAACTGATCCCCAACTCTTGTTTTGTGTTGGAAGATGTTTTCTAGTCAATGCAAAAGTGTTTCCAAAACTTAATTCGATACAGTTACAGTATTGCTTCCGGCATCATAACTGGTGCCGGCATACGCCTTCAGCGGGCAGGTAGATGGCCCTTTACTAGGTGATCCGGTTGATAGCAGAAAAGAGGAACCACATACCGGGCATGTTGCATAAAGCGAACTTACTGATGAGGTGTTGATAATGGCTTTGCTATTGCTCTGGCCATCATACGGGCATGTGCAATCATAAGCATAGAACTGATTTGATGTGTAACGGTATACCAATACACCGTCACCATTATAACCGCCGGTAAATGTCTCATTATTTCCAGGTACATTAAGTGTAGGGTATCCCATATTAAGCTGTATCTGAAAGTAAACGCTCACATTAGGTACACCATTGCAGGTAGTTTCTTTTTTACATGAACTACCAGGTAATAATAGAAACAAGACAAAGAATGGTGTACAATACTTGAAAATCCGATTCATATTGAATAAGCTAGATGCAAAATTAACGTATTTTTGGCTATTTATTGTATGAAAGCTCCTAAAAACAACAAAAACAGTTCTAAGCTATGGTACACACTTTTTGTAGCCATGTTTTTTGTACTGTTAGGAGGTACAGTTCATGCGCAGGATGCCAATAGTGATGATGTAAAAAATCATGTACAGGAGCATTCGGCCAGTGCGAAACTTTCACCTGCGCAAAAAAAATTAGAAAAAGCCAAAAAAGCACAGGAGAAAAAAGCTGCCAAGGCTCAAAAGGCCGCATTGAAACAGCATATGAAGAACCAAAGCCCGGATACAAGAAAGCGGATGAAAGCGGATGCAAAGGAGGCAAAACGCAATAGAGATCATACTAAAGAGTTTTTTTTGAAACGCTGGTTCACTAAGAAACCGGCTAAATAACAAAAACGGTTCACCTCGTTTTTTTCACCATTCGCTAATCGGTTGTCACCGGATGCTAATTAGCTATTCTTCTGTGGCTTAAATACTCTTCTATTTGTATCATTAAAATCAGCCACATGAAAAACAAACTGGTAAACAGAGCTGGAATGGCAATAATAAAGCAAGAATGGTGTGAAAAACTACGCTTTATGGGAGTATTGTTGGCTTATTTTAATGGAAGTACAGGTTTTGTTTCGAAAACCCTACCATTATTGAGCTTGAGATGGACGCAGAACGCAATTTTGAAAAAAAGTATCAGTTTTTTAACCCCACGGATATATCTTTTTTTAAATTTGCCCGTTGCTTTTAACAAAAATTAACAAACACCTAGTTAATATGCTCAAAAAGATACGTCTTTCGGTTTTGGCTTTACTTATGTCCGGTATGGCCTATGCTCAATCTACAGGTAGCATTATAGTTACTGTTACCGATGCCGGTAACAAAAGTACTTTACCCTTCGCCAGTGTTGTGGTTACTAAAGGTGGTACCCAGATAGGCGGGGGCCAGACTGATATTAACGGAGAGGTGGAAATTAAGCCTCTTGATCCGGGCCAGTATGACGTACAGGCAGTATATGCAGGTTATAATAACACCAACATCACAAATGTTGATGTTCCACCAAATATTCCTGTTCACCTTGTGGTGAAAATGACAAGTACCTCGGTTAGCCTTGGTCCTGTTGATATTGTATATCATAAACCTGCAGTAGATCCTTCAGGACACGTGGGTAATAGCTACGATAAATCTGAAATACAGGAAAACGCTGATAAAGGTAACTACCAGGACATGGTAGGTATGATGACAGGTTTTTCGCATAGCGATCTTGGTCAGCCTCTGCACGCAAGTGGTACACGTTCCGAAGATAACCAGGTTATTATTGATGGTATGAAAATTACTGCTGATCAGAACGGTGGCGGATTACCTCAGGGTATGATCGGTGAAATTAATACCTATATAAGTGGTGTTCCTGCAAAATACGGAGATGCTACTGGTGGTATTATAGAAATTAACACTATCAATGCTTCTCCTAAATTATTTGGTTCAGCTGAAGCTATTACTTCAGAAGGGCTTGACGCATTCGGATACAATGATTTTAACTTTGTTGTGGGCGGACCAATATGGGCAAAGAGAGATTCTGCGGGTAAGAAAAGCCCTAATTCTTTCCCTTCTCTTAATTTTATTTTAGGTGGCGAATACAGCTATCAGCAGGATGCTACTCCAAGTTTTGTTGGCGGTTATTATGTAAATAGCAGCACATTACAGAGTTTGCAGAACAATCCTTTAGTTGTTAACCCATTAGGAGGTTTTAACCGTTCTGCCGAATACATTACTGATGCCGACATATATCATAGCAATGCAAGACAAAACGATGCATCACAAAATATTTCAGGTAATGGTAAGTTAGATTTCCGTGTTAATAACCTGGTTACAATTACGGCAGGTGGTTCTTATCAATATACATACCAGCACGATTTTGAATCAGTGTACGAACTGTTTAATTCTATTGAAGATCCACTTGATATTACTACAGCATACAGGGGTTTCATTCGTTTAAGGCAGCGTTTTGTTACCGCACCACCCGATAAGGACGGAAAGCCGGCTTTAATTCAAAATGCATACTATACATTACAAGCTGAATATGGAAATACATATAATGTAGTGGAGAATACAAATTTTAAGGGTAATGTATTTGATTATGGCTACGTTGGTCAATTTAATCAGCTATTTGCAAAGGGGCCTAGTAATTATACTTATGAAGCAAATGGTGCAAAGGGACCTGGTTATTACCAGACTAATTTTAATGATTCAACCCTTACCTATAAACCTGGTACATTAAACCCACTTATGGCTAACTATACCAGCGATGTGTATAATGCAATTGGGGAGCAGAACATTAATAACCTGGGTATTGTTGAGCAAAATCTTGGCCTTATGAATGGCGATGCCGTATCGAATGTATATTCATTATGGTATAATACAGGCAGGTCATACCCTTCATATTATGAATCGAACAGTAATCACTTCCGTTTTACTGCAAACTTCTCTGCTACTATCAGAAACAATGATATCCAGGTTGGTTTTGAATATGAACAAAATATTCTTAGTTCATATAGTCTTAGCGCTCCTTCGCTTTGGTCTATTATGCGTAATAATACTAACCTTCAGATATCTCAGATAGATCTTAACACTGCTGATGCTACCCCACTTTCTCCGGGTAGTGATTATTTCAGCGAAAACAGGGTGTATAATGCTGCTCTGCAAACCCAGTTCGATAAAAGTTTACGCCAAAAATTGGGCTTGCCCGTAAATGGTACCCAGTTTATCGATCCGGACAACTATAACCCAAGCATGTATTCGTTAAGCATGTTCAGTGCAAGCGACCTGTTAAATAACGGAAGCTCTATCGTGTCTTATTCAGGATATAACTATGCAGGTCAGTTAGAAAACACTACGCCAACAATCGACGACTTTTTTAATGCACACGATGCTAATGGAAATTTAACCTATCCGATTGCTCCTTACCATCCTATTTATATAGCAGGTTATTTGCAAGATCACTTTGAGTTCAAGAGCTTACGTTTTGACGTAGGTGTTCGTGTTGACAGGTTCGATGCTAACCAGCCAGTGCTAAAAGATCCGTATTTGCTATACCCTGCTAAAACAATTGCTGAGGTAAAAGGTACTTCATTAGGTGAAAATATTCCTACTAATTTGAGTAATAATGATGTGGTGTATGTAAATAATGCACAAAGCCCTACCCAAATTGTAGGATACCGTAATGGTAGCACATGGTATAATGCAAGCGGAGACGAAATTTCTGATCCAACTGTTATTGCTTCGGCTACTTCAAACGGAAGCATTCAGCCATATCTTGAAAACCCTAACCAATCTTCGGTAGGGGCCAATGCATTTACTACCTATACCCCAACTGTAAATATAATGCCTCGTATTGCGTTTTCATTCCCAATATCTGACATGGCTGGTTTCTTTGCTCACTATGATATTTTAACTTCACGCCCTCCGGGAGTTGGTTACAATATTTTCTCACCTACCCAGTACTTATTCATCAATAGTAATATTGGTAGTGTAATCAGTAACCCTGCGTTAAAGCCTGTACAAACCACCGACTATGAGTTAGGTTTTACCCAGGCATTGAATGAAAAGAGGACAACTGCATTAACATTGTCTGCTTTCTATAGGGCACCAAAAGATGAAATTGAAACCTATAGGTTCCTTGACGCATATCCGGTAAGTTATTTGGCTTACAATAACATTGACTTTGGAACTATTAAAGGTTTGACCCTTGCATATACATTAAGCCGTATTGGCGACTTTAAAATGAGAGCAGCTTATACCCTTCAGTTTGCAACAGGTACAGGTTCTGGTCCTAACTCAGGTTATAACCTTGCTAACTCAGGTAATCCAAACCTTCAGATCCCGATTCCACTTGATTTTGACCAACGTCACAATATTCAGGTCAACCTCGATTACCATTTTCAATCGGGTGAAGGCCAATATGACGGACCAATTATTAAAACCCACAGTGGAAAGAGTATTGAAATACTCTCTAATGCAGGTATTAACGTAAACTTTGTTGCAACCTCAGGTACACCATACACAGTACAAGGTAATGCTACAGAAGGTGATCCTAATGCTGAAAACGTAGGTATAGGAATTGCACAGCATTATTCACTGGTTGGAAGTGTTAACGGTTCTAACCTGCCATGGCAGTATCGTGTAGACCTAAAAGTAGATAAAGATTTTCCATTAACCTTTAAAGGAAAGGACAAGGACAAAGAAGGCCATAAATGTGATTTGATGGTATACCTTGCTGTTACCAACTTAATGAATACAGAGAATATATTGAACGTTTATCACTATACCGGTAGTCCAACTGATGATGGATTCCTTGCATCTGCTCAAGGCCAGTTATCAATAGCAGGGTCAACATCACCTCAGGCTTTTGTAGACCAGTATAAGATAAAGGAACAAGATCCTACTTACCTTTCACTGCCAAGGACGATTCGTTTAGGTGTACAGTTTAACTTCTAATGTAATTAAGAAATAAAGTATTATGAGTAATATATCGCAAAAAACCACAATCATGAGAACAAAGAAAGCATTGTTGTCTTTGGTACTTGCTTCATCAGTTTGCAGCGGGGTATATGCCAGAGAAA
>Ga0210386_10005262_pt1 | contig 10544 bp, 10 predicted proteins | sample IncBWH32OmetaG_FD_160091 | JGI IMG/M metagenome (GOLD analysis project Ga0210386, IMG submission 160091) | Forest soil microbial communities from Barre Woods Harvard Forest LTER site, Petersham, Massachusetts, United States - Inc-BW-H-32-O ... | reverse complement strand
GCACTTGCTGTCGGCCGGCAGCGCCCCCCGCTCAGGCCGTGAGCTGACCGCCATCGCCGTTCATCTACTATGGATGCTAGGAGCCCTGCCCCGACCGCGCAATGCGGCCATGCCGCGGTGCAGCAGGAACCGAAGCCGATGCTGAGGACGGCCGCAGCTGAAGCTTCGGGAAGTTGCCGGCGGCCGCGATCTGCGTCGCGGCCGCGCCCCCTCTTCGCTTCTTTCGGACAACCAAGAGCGATTAGGTGTGGTCGCCGCCAAAGCCACTAACAGGCGGTGTCCAGGCCGGTGCAGGCGAAGGCTCCGGAGCCGGGGCTGGCGCCGGCATCGCTGGCTTTTTCGCCGGTGCCTTGCGCTTCGGAGCAGCCTTTTTCGCGGCTTTTTTCGGCGCCTTCTTGGCCGACTTCTTGGCCGCCGATTTTACTGTTTTCTTCTTTTTGCGGGCCGGCGCCGCCTTTTTCTTCCCGGATTTCTTCTTCGCCTTAGACTTCTTTGCCATGATCAGTCCTCCCGATCGGTGCTGCAAATAACGAAATCTGATCGGTCCTATGCAGGACCGGGTTCACGCCACAATAACGACCGAGCCCCCGTTCAGCTCGCGGCCGCAGACGGGTGCACCGCCGCTTGCGGCCCATGCCCCCGAAGTGCGGGCGGACATGGCCCGCCGGTAGCCCAGTCGATCAACTCGACCGTATGAACAACCGGCAGCTTGGTGCCCGCAGCGATCTGCGTGATGCAGCCAATATTTCCTGCCGCGATCACATCAGCTCGCAATCTCTCGATAGTCCCGACTTTGCGATCGCGCAACCTCCTTGCGATATCAGATTGCAGAATATTGTAGGTACCGGCCGAGCCGCAGCACAAATGGCCATCCGGAACGTCTCTCACGTCGAAGCCTAAACGCCCCAATAAGTCCTTTGGTTGGCGCGTTACGCGCTGTCCATGCTGAAGCGAACAAGCTGAATGATAAGCAACGACCAGTCCTGGCGCGGCCTCGCCGGGCACAAGCGGCAAGGTCGCAAGATATTCGCTGATGTCCTTGGCAAGGCCTGCCACCTTTGCTGCCGGCCCCGCATAGACCGAATCGGCGCGGAGCATGAAGCCATAATCCTTCACCGTAGTGCCGCAGCCGGAGGTCGTGATCACGATGGCGTCCAGCGTTTCGATCGCCGTCCACGCGTCGATATTGGCCCGTGCCTGGGCCAGTGCCTGCTCTTCGCGGCCCAGGTGATGGACAAGCGACCCGCAGCAGCCCGCGCCCTCCGCAACCACGACTTCGATGCCAAGCCGTGTCAGCAGGCGAATTGCCGAGGCATTGATTTGCGGCGCCAACACGTCATTGACGCAACCGGCGAGCAGCGCCACGCGCCCCTGCTTCGGTCCAACGGCCTCGAAGGTCGTTGGCGCCAACGGGCGCTCAGGCCAGTGCGGCGGCGCCAGCCGCAGCATTGCGGCAACCTGCGTGAGGCCGAGTGCCTCGGCAACCGGGGCGAAGGGTCTGCCGGCCAGCGCCGCGGCTAATGCCAACCGGAAGCGCTGTGGATAAGGCAACAGGTTCGCCAGCATCGCGCGCACCAAGCGCTCGATCATGGGGCGCCGGTAGGTCTTCTCGATGTGCGCGCGGGCGTGGTCGACCAAGTGCATGTAATGCACGCCGGACGGACATGTGGTCATGCAGGCGAGGCACGACAGGCAGCGATCGATATGCAGCGCGACTTCAGACGTCGCCGGGCGGTCGTGCTCCAGCATGTCCTTGATGAGGTAGATGCGGCCGCGTGGCGAATCGAGCTCGTTGCCGTCCAACACGTAGGTCGGGCACGTCGCAGTGCAAAAGCCGCAGTGCACGCACGCCCGCAGAATCTTCTCCGATTCGGCGACATGCGGATCGGCGAGCTGCGCCAGGGTGAACGAAGTCTGCATGTTAAACGCCCGCCCACATGCGGCCCGCATTGAGCACGCCGCGCGGATCAAAGCTGTCCCGCACCCGCTTGCTCAACGCCGCCAGCGCCGGAGGCTGCGGCTCGAACACCTCGACCGCGGCGCGGACCGCCGCCGGCGCGCGGATCAAGGTGGCATGGCCGCCGATGGCCGCGAGAGTCAAGCGCACCAAGCGTGCATGTGCGTGGTCGGCCGCCGGCAACGCCGCCCAGACGAGGCCGCCGGCCCAATCGTAGAGGACCTCCGCCTCGGCACGTCCAGTCAATGCAAGGCCGAGCTCGGCGCCGCGCGAGGGCGCGGTCGAAATGCGCCAGAGATCGCGCCGGCCCGCGGGGCCGGCTGCGGCGAACGGCGTCACATCGCGAATCGCGCGCCAGAACGCCCGCGAGGCCGTTTCGTCGAGCGTGCCGAGACCGCCGTAAGGAGCGGCGAGCTTTTCCAGCACGGCTTTGCGATGGGCGACCGAAGGCGCGACACCCTCGAGGCGGAGCGCCGTTACCGCACCACGGGCGGCGGCGATTTCGGCAATCCGGACGGCGAGCGGCGCCGGCACGTGCGCGGCTGCTGAGGCGTCGGCAAACGAGCCCATGACGGCAGCCATCAGCTTCCCGGCGCGCGTCTCGTGCAGGTCGAAAATCAGCACCGTTTCCTCGGTTTCGGCCCGCGGCAGCGTCTTGATGGTGATGTCGGTCATGGCGGCGAGTGTGCCCCACGATCCGGCCAACAGCTTGCAGAGATCATAGCCGGTGACATTCTTGACGACGCGGCCACCCGATTTGAACGTTTCGCCGCGTCCGGACACCGCGTGCACGCCGAGGAAATGATCGCGCGCGGCGCCGGCCTTGATGCGCCTCGGACCGGAAAGATTAGCAGCAAGTGCGCCGCCGATCGTGCCCGCGCCAGTTGCGCCGTCGAGCAACGGCCCATAATCCATCGGCTCGAACGCAAGCTCCTGGCCGTTCGCCGCCACCAGCGCTTCGATTTCGGCAAGCGGCGTGGCGGACTTGGCCGACAGCACCAGCTCCGCCGGTTCGTAAAGAGTGACTCCGGACAGCGCCGAAAGGTCGAGCGTCGCGTCCCACTGCGCCGCGCGGCCGATCGCGCGTTTACTGCCACGCCCGACGATTTCCAGCGTCTTGCCGTCGGCAAGCGCCCAATTGACGGCCTGCTCGACCTCTGCCGCATCGCGCGGTTTGACGGTATCGGTCATGCGCGGCGCGTCAAAACCGCGGCAAATCCGGGAAGGCCACGCGCCCGGCATGGACGTGCATGCGGCCGAGCTCGGCGCAACGGTGCAGCGTCGGAAACACCTTGCCGGGATTGAGGAGCCCGTTTTCGTCAAAGGCGCATTTGAGCCGCTGCTGGTGATTGAGATCGGTCTCGGAAAACATCGCCGGCATCAGATCGCGCTTTTCCACGCCGACTCCATGCTCACCGGTCAGCACGCCCCCGACCTCGACACAAAGCCGCAGAATGTCGGCGCCGAATTGCTCGGCCCGATCGAGCTCGCCGGGCTTGTTGGCATCATAAAGGATCAGCGGATGCAGGTTGCCGTCACCGGCATGGAAGACGTTGGCGACCCGCAGCCCGTATTTGACCGACATCTCCTGCATGCGCCGCAGCACCAGCGGTAACTGCGCCCGCGGGATGGTACCGTCCATGCAGTAATAATCGGGCGAGATGCGGCCGACCGCCGGAAATGCCGCCTTGCGGCCGGCCCAGAACAACAGCCGCTCGTCCTCAGAGTTGGAAAGACGACAGGTCACGGCGCCGCAGGCGCGCGCAATGTCCTGCACCCGATCCAGCAAATAGTCGACTTCGGCGCGCGGCCCATCGAGCTCGACGATCAACAGCGCTTCGACATCGAGCGGATATCCGGCATGGACGAATTCCTCGGCCGCCTTGATGGCCGGCCGGTCCATCATCTCCATGCCGCCGGGAATGATGCCGGCGCCGATGATGCGGGCGACGCACTCGCCGCCGTCCTCGGACTTCGAGAAACCGATCAAGGCCGCGCGGGCGGATTCCGGCTTCTTGAGAATGCGCACCGTCACTTCGGTGACGACGCCAAGGAGACCCTCCGAGCCGGTGACGACGCCGAGCAAATCGTAGCCGGCGGCATCGAGATGGCTGCCGCCAAGCTGCACCACCTCTCCGCTCATCAGCACCAGCTCGCAGCCGAGCACGTTGTTGGCGGTAACGCCGTATTTGAGGCAATGCACGCCGCCGGAATTTTCCGCGACGTTGCCGCCGATGGTGCAGGCGATCTGCGACGATGGATCCGGTGCGTAGTAGAAGCCGGCCTGTTCCACCGCCTGCGAGACCGCGAGATTGGTAACGCCGGGTTCCACCACGGCGACGCGGTTGTCGAAATCGATGACCCGGATGCGCTTGAACTTGGCCATGCCGAGCAGAACGCCGTCGCCGAGCGGCAGCGCACCGCCCGACAGCGAGGTTCCTGCCCCGCGCGGCACGACCTTGACGCGTTCGCGATGGCAATAGGCAAGGACGGCGGAAACCTGTTCAGTCGTCTCCGGCAGCACCACCACCATCGGAAGTCCCCGATAGGCGGTCAGGCCATCGCTCTCATAAGGCCGCATCGCGTCCTCGGACGCGATGACCCCCTCACCCGGCACGATGCGTCTGAGCGCCGCGACGATCTGCGCGCGGCGCGCCAGTATGGCGCTATCGAGTTCCGGCATCGCAACGGTCATCGAGACCCTTCCCGCAGCATCGCTGCCCACTCGTGGGCACTATAACCCAAACGATATCGCTCGCGCACGGCGGCGAACTGGCCGGTTGACAGGTTACTGCCGGCCCGCTTGAACGGCTGGGCGAAATTGTACTGGTCTGTCACAAATGGCGGCGAGGGTGCCGGACGCGCTGCCGCTGTCGTCAAAAACGCAAGGGGGGAACATGATGGTGAAAACGCTGATCGCGGCCGCCACGCTGATCGTCGTGTCGGCCGGGGTAACGTTTGCCCAAGACGTCGACAAGGGCGCGAGCGTGTTCAAGAGATGTGGCATCTGCCACAAGATCGGCCCCGGCGCGACCAATCTGGTCGGCCCGGAACTCAACGGGCTTGACGGCCGCAAGGCCGGCAGCGTCCCGGGCTTCTCCTATTCCGAGGCCAACAAGAACTCGGGCATTGTCTGGGGCGAAGCCACCTTCAAGGAATATATCCAAGACCCAAGGGCCAAAATCCCCAACACCAGAATGATATTCGCCGGCATCAAGAACGAGCAGGAGATCAACGATCTTTGGGCTTACATCAAGCAATTCGACGCCGAGGGCAATATCAAGAAATAGCGGGCGCCGGCATCCTTGATCTGACGCAAACCCGGCCGACGCCGCGCGTGAAATAATTTCGCGTTGATCCTGCTGACTAAAGGACGTGCCAGATGATCAAGGATATCGTCGTCAATCTTAGCGTCGGGGAAAAGGCGAGCCCTGCAGGCGATTACGCCGTTTCGGTCGCCACGTCCTTCGACGCTCATCTCGCCGGAATAGCCTTCCTTTACGATCCGATCGTTCCAGTGTCCGGCGCGGGATACATACCGGCCGAAGTAATCGAGACGCAGGAGCGCGACAACGAGGCGGCGACCAAAGCGGCGCTCGGGCGTTTCACCGCGGCAAGCGCCCGCGCCGGCGTTACCGCCGAACCGCTCACGCTGAGCGCCAGCTTCGCCGGAGTCGGCGAGCAATTCGGCCGTATCGCGCGGCGCTTCGATCTCTCCATCGTCGGACAAGCGGAACCGGAGACCAGCGGCGTTGAGGAAATCATCGCCGAATCCGCGCTGTTCGAATCCGGCCGGCCGGTCATCATTGTTCCCTATATCCAAAGGGGGCCGCTCAAGCTCGACCGCGTCATGGTGTGCTGGGACGGCAGCCGGGCGGCGACGCGGGCCATCGCCGACGCCATGCCGCTTCTGCGCCGTTCCGGGCGCGTCGAGGTCGTCATCGTCGCCAATGAGCGCGGCAAAAAGGACGAGATCGAAGGCGCCGACATGGGCGCGCATCTGGCGCGGCACGGTCTCAATGTGGAGGTCAATCGCACCGCGCTGGGCGATATCGACGTGGCTGACGTGATCCTGTCGCACGCAGCCGACGCCGGCTCTGATTTCATCGTCATGGGCGGCTACGGGCACTCACGCCTGCGCGAGTTCTTGCTTGGCGGCGTCACCCGCAGCATCATGCGCTCGATGACCGCCCCGGTGCTGATGTCGCATTGAGCAACCAAGGCTGCGAGCTCGGATCGTGGCGGCGACCCGATAAGCAGCAAACGCGACAAAATAAAGCAAAATATCGTCGCGCCCGTCGTTGACGCGCGAACGCGCGCCATGTCACGTTTTCCTCGACCCTGGTCACCCCGTCCCCCATCGCCCGGTTTCGCCGGAAACCGATCGTTGGGGTAACGCCCGGCGAGGCGCAAACACCAAAGACGGAGGGTCGCGGAGGATGAATGTCGCATGGCGCGTCAAGCGGCATGACCGATATCTCGTTGCATGCAGCCGCCGGCAACGGCGCGACCTCGCCGCTCTTGGAAATTGCCGGCGTGGGGATGCATTTCGGTGGCATCATCGCGCTTGATGACGTCACGTTCTCGGTCGCCAAGGGCCGCATCGTCGGGTTAATCGGGCCTAACGGCGCCGGCAAAACCACGTTGTTCAATTGCCTCAGCCGGCTCTACCGGCCGGCGCAGGGCGACATCCGCCTCAGCGGACAGTCGTTGCGGCGCTGCGCGCCGTCGGACATCGCCGCGCTCGGAATCGGCCGCACCTTCCAGGCATCGACACTATTTGCGTCCATGTCGGTGCTCGATAACGTCAAAGTCGGGGCACACGCGCGCGGTCGTCACGGTCCATTGACCGACGCCTTCACGCTGCCTTCGGCGCGCGGCGAAGAGCGGGAATTTGACGAGATCGCGCGCGCCATGCTGGCCTTTGTCGGGCTGGAAGGCACCGCCAATCGGCCGGCCGCCAGCCTGTCGCTCGGCGCACGCAAACGCGTCGAACTGGCGCGTGCACTGGCCGGCAAGCCTGTATTGCTGCTGCTCGACGAGCCTGCCGGCGGGCTCAATCACGAGGAAGTCCTCAACCTCGGCGCTTTGATCCGCATCATCCGCGATCGGCTGGAGATCACTGTGCTTCTGGTCGAGCATCATATGAACCTGGTGATGAGCTTGTCGGATCAGGTCGTGGTGCTCAATTTCGGCCGCGTCATCGCCGACGGTCCGCCCGACGAAGTCCGCAACAACCCGGCCGTTACCGAGGCCTATCTGGGGCCGCGGCACTGATGGCGTCGATCCTCGAGCTGCGTGCGGTAAAAGCCTTTTACGGCCAGTCGGAGGTCGTGCACGGCATCGACGTCGCGGTCGAGGAAGGCGGCATGACTGTGCTTCTCGGCGCCAACGGCGCCGGCAAGACCACGACACTGCGCGCGATCTGCGGCATGATCCGCACCGAAGGCGAAATCTTGTTCGCCGGCAAAAGGCTTCATCGCCGCGCGACCGAGGACATTGCCGGTATCGGCGTCGCCCATGTGCCGGAAGGGCGCGGCACCTTCATCGGCCTGACGGTAGAAGAAAACTTAAGGCTCGGCGGCTACACCCGCCAGCGCAATACCCAAGCCAACATGCAGCGCATGTTCGGCTATTTTCCGATCCTCGCCGAGCGGCGCCAGCAGCAGGGCGGCGCGCTGTCGGGCGGCGAGCAGCAGATGCTCGCCATCGCCCGAGCTCTGATGATGGAACCGCGGCTCCTGGTGCTCGACGAACCGTCATTCGGGCTGGCGCCCCGCGTCGTCGACGACATTTTCAAGATCATCGCGCGGATACAAAAGCAGGAACGCGTCAGCGTGCTCCTGGTTGAGCAGAACGCCAACCTGGCGTTGGAACTGGCGGATCACGCTTATCTGCTCGAGACCGGATATGTGGTCGCGTCCGGAAGCGCCAAAACGCTCGCCGACGATCCGCAGATCCGCCGCGCCTATCTCGGTTACTGACGGGGCAGCGATGCACGAGTTCCTGCAGCAGGTGTTCTCCGGGCTGGCCGCCGGCGCCATTTACGCAAGCGTCGCGCTGGCGCTGGTGATGATCTACCGCTCGACCGATCTGGTGAATTTCGCGCAAGGCGAAATGGCGATGTTCTCGACCTACATCGCCTGGACGCTGGTGAATGCCGGCCTGCCGTTCTGGGCGGCGTTCGCGCTCACTCTGGTCGCTTCGTTCATCGGCGGCATGCTGATCGAGCGCGTCGTCATCCGGCCGGTGGAAAATGCCCCGGTGCTCGCTGCGGTGATCGTCACCATCGGGCTGCTCCTCATCTTTAATTCCTTGGCGGGGTGGCTCTACTCCTACACCGTTCAGGATTTTCCAAGCCCCTTCCCCGACCGGCCGTTGTTGCATTCACTGCTCACCACCCGCGACCTCGGCGTGATCGCGGTAACGCTGATCATGCTGGTGCTGCTGTTCCTCTTCTTCCGCTTCACGTCGACCGGACTGGCGATGCGCGCAGCCGCGCAAAATCCGGCCTCGGCGCGGCTGTGCGGGATTCCGGTCGGCCGGATGCTGGCGATCGGCTGGGGCTTGGCGGCGGCCATCGGTGCGACCGCAGGCATCATGGTGGCGCCGGTACTGTTCCTCGACCCCAACATGATGGGCGGCGTGCTGCTGTACGCGTTCGCCGGCGCGCTCCTTGGCGGCATAACCAGTCCGGTGGGCGCCGTGGTCGGCGGCCTGATCGTCGGCGTCACCGAAAATCTGGTCGGCACCTATCTGATCGCCAGCCAACTGAAACTGACAGTAGCGCTGGCGCTGATCATCCTCGTACTGGTGTTTCGACCGAATGGCCTGTTCGGCACCGCCATCGTGCGCCGGGTGTGAGATGGAAAAAAGCGTCTCCGCCCTCGTTCCCGAGCCGCTTGCCGCCCAACGCTACGGCGGTTTGACATCTAGCGCATGGCGCTCGATCGGCGTGGCCGCGATGATCGCCGTGGCGATCGCACTGCCGTTTCTGGTCGGCAAGTATCGCGTGTTCGAGCTGACGCTGGTCATGATCTACGCGATCGCCGTGCTCGGCCTCAACATCCTCACCGGCTATAACGGTCAGATATCGCTCGGCCATGGCGGGTTTTTCGCCGCCGGCGCTTATACCGCCGCCATCTTGATGCATCGCTATGGCGTACCTTATTGGGCGACGTTGCCGCCGGCCGGATTGATTTGCTTTGTGCTCGGCGTGCTGTTCGGGCTGCCGGCATTGCGCTTCGAGGGCCCTTATCTCGCGCTGGTCACGCTGGCGATGGCGCTGGCGACGCCGCAATTGCTGAAATACTTCGATACCTGGACGGGCGGCCAACAGGGCATCAACTTGGTCAAACCGACGCCGCCGTCCGTCCTCGGCATCAACCAAGATCAGTGGCTTTATTTGATCGTTCTCCTGGCGCTGCTGATCGCGATCCGCGTCGCCGCCAATATGCTCAATGGCCGCACCGGCCGGGCCTGGGTCGCCATCCGCGACCATCCGATCGCCGCCGCGGCCATGGGCATCGACACGGCCCGCTACAAGACACTCGCCTTCGGCACCAGCACGCTGTTCACCGGCGTCGCTGGAGCGCTGTCCGCTATTGTTATCGGCTATGTGTCGCCCGAGAGTTATAGCCTGTTTCTGTCGGTTTCGTTTCTGGTGGGCTCGGCGATCGGCGGCATCGCGACCATTGGCGGCGCCATCGTCGGTGGATTTTTTATCCAGTTCGTGCCCAATTTCGCCAATGACATTTCCGACGCTGCCCCATGGGCGATCTACGGGCTGGCGATGCTGTTGTGCACCTATGCGATGCCACACGGTGCGGTCGGCACGCTTGGACCGTTGTTCATCCGGTTGACACGGCGACTTTGGCCGCAACGTACGACGTAAGACAACGAGAAACGCCAAGCAGGGAGGACGTCATGACAATGAAACGGATCAGCGTGACCGGCCTGTCAGCAGCCGGCCTCGCATTTGCCACCGCACTGGCTTTCGCCGCAGGTCAATACGGACCGGGCGCCGGCGATACCGAAATCAAGATCGGCAACACGATGCCTTACAGCGGCCCTGCCTCGGCCTACGGCATCATCGGCAAGACCGAGGCCGCCTACTTCGCCATGATCAACGAGCAAGGCGGCATCAACGGCCGCAGGATCAATTTCATCAGCCGCGACGACAGCTACAGCCCGCCGAAGACCGTCGAGCAAGTACGCCAGCTGGTCGAGCAGGATCAGGTGCTGTTTCTGTTCAGCACGCTGGGTACGCCGACCAATGTCGCGATCCACAGCTACTTGAACGACAACAAGGTGCCGCAATTATTGGTCGCCACCGGCGCCGACCAATGGAACGACCCCAAGCGCTTTCCTTGGACGATGGGGTTGATACCGAGCTACGGCGTCGAGGCCCACATCTACGCGCATTACATCCTCAAGAATTTGCCGAACGCGAAAATCGCGGTGCTCTATCAGAACGACGATTTCGGTAAGGATTACCTGAACGGCCTGCGTGATGGCCTGGGCGACAAGGCGGCAAAAATGATCGTCGCCACGCAGTCGTACGAAACGACCGACCCAACTGTCGATT
>Ga0210386_10005260_pt1 | contig 10549 bp, 13 predicted proteins | sample IncBWH32OmetaG_FD_160091 | JGI IMG/M metagenome (GOLD analysis project Ga0210386, IMG submission 160091) | Forest soil microbial communities from Barre Woods Harvard Forest LTER site, Petersham, Massachusetts, United States - Inc-BW-H-32-O ... | reverse complement strand
CAAGAGCGTTGAGCCAAAAACTGGCCATTTCCTCCTTGTCGAAATGCGGACACCTCCTCGCGGGGAATTGGTGTCGCGTCGGCAACCTCCTGCCTGCTCTTGCCGATATCGACGGGTGCAATTTTGACAGGTCAAATGCTTACTTCGTCATAGAGAGATGAAGGTCGGATGACACAACGCTAACTGCGCTCGCAGATCTCGTTTGTCTCTGCTGTTCGGCGGAAGCCTTCGCAGAATCTGACCTGATTCGCTCAAAAACTTTCTAAGGAGAAACGACATGAGGAAACTGATTACGTATCTGATGAGCATGTTACTTGTGGCTCTGCCCATTCTCTCCGCATCGGCTTGGGCTGCTGACCAGGAAAAAGATCAAGATCGTTTGCAGAACTCCGGCATGGTGTTGAAGGAGATTCTTGATGTTCCCGACGACATTCCCCAAGACTTGCTCGACAAGGCCGATTGTGTGGTTGTCTTTCCGTCCGTATTGAAGGCCGCCTTCATCGTTGGCGGAAGTTACGGCCGGGGCGCGATGTCCTGTCGCCAGGGTCAAGATTTCAGGGGTGCATGGGGTGCGCCTTCCATGATGGCTCTAGAGGGCGGCAGCTTTGGCTTCCAGATAGGTGGCCAGGCGACGGATTTTGTCCTGCTCGTAATGAATGAGCGGGGAGCGAGGGGAATTCTCACTAGCAAAGTAAAGCTTGGAGCAGATGCGTCGATTGCCGCGGGTCCGGTCGGCCGCGATGCCTCGGCGGAAACCGACGCCACCCTGCGTGCAGAAATCTTGAGCTACTCCCGCGCCCGTGGCCTGTTTGCAGGGGTCTCTCTCGACGGATCAACCGTTCGTCCGGATGATGGTGCCAATAGGCAGGTTTACGGACAGAATATCCCGGCGAGGCAAATTGTACTGTCTGGGAACGTCGCTATCCCAGCCGGAGCTCAGGGATTGATTTCGACACTGGATTCCAGGACCCCAAGGCATAAGTCCTAGCTATACCGTTGAAAATCAGTTTTGCGGAGTCAGGAAGTTATGTGGACGAGGTCGAGTGCAAGCGTATGGCCCTGATCAAGTAACTTAGATTGTGCGATTCGGTCCGCTGCGAGCGCAGTTGAGAATAGTACGGTGTGAAAGCAAACGATTGCGATTCCAGTGCCGTGAACACCTGGCGCAAACCGCGCTCGCAGATTCTCGTTTTTGTCGCTGCTGTCCGGCGGATGCCTTGCCAACCTCCTCCCCGGGCTTAAGTCCGACGAATATCTTCCCGCCGCCCGTATCCACGCCAGCCAAATCGACCGTTGCAGTTCTCTGTTTGTACTCGCGGTGACAGTCTGGAATTTCTTAGTCGTTTAGCTTACTGGTTGACTCCGCAGTAAGTTAAGGAAGCGGAAGGACGGCACCTCAGGATCGTCCAAATACCGACGCGCTATCAGCCTGCCGACACTTGAGACTTCGTTGAGTGTTACTGCTGCGCGCAAAACCTTGCAAAGCCCCGTGCTAGCTGCGATTTGGTTTGGAGATTCGAATGCAATTGGTGGAGATAACGTGGCTCCGAAAACCGACTACATAGAGTGTGTCCCATCAAACTTACTCAGGTTGGTCGAGCGATCGGGGTTACGTCGAGAATCGCAGTGCTGGGATCGAAGAAGAAACCCGGAAGGGACGGAACCGAAATGGCGAATCAAAGGACCAAGAAATGCGCGCACATACCGTGCCTGTGCGATGTGCCGGATGGAGAAGAATACTGTGGAGAAGTCTGTCGTGACGCGGGAAGCGAAGACGTGGAAATCGCGTGTCAATGCGACCATCTCGCATGTCCGCTCACGTTTCGGCAGTTCGTGGTTCGTAGTGCCGCTGACTTGGTCAGCTGACGATAGTTTGAGTTGGTGCCCTTAGGTCACTGGAAAGGACCCCGCCGTGATCGCTGATGCGACCCGTCGAAGGAGAATCGATTGTGAAGTTCATAAAACAGAGTTTGTCGCTATTTCTTTCATGTTGTCTTGTATTATCCACTGCGCCGGGAGGGTTCGCCGCACAGACGGACCAATCCGCCGCAGAACCGCCAGTTCAGGCCGCACAACAGACGCCAGAACAGCTGCAGCAACTTGTTGCGCCGATCGCGTTGTATCCCGATGCGTTGCTGTCACAGATCCTCGCAGCCGCTACCTATCCCGATCAGGTTGTGGAAGCAGACCGGTGGTTGCAGCAACATACCGATCTCAAGGGCGAGCAACTCGGTAAAGAAGTTGATAAGCAGCCTTGGGATCCCAGTGTGAAGGCCCTCACCGAGTTTCCTTCGGTGCTCGCCAACATGGACAAGAATCTCTCCTGGACCTCAGCCCTCGGCGATGCTTACGTCAACCAACAGCAGGAAGTGATGAACGCTGTGCAGCTCATGCGTGACCGTGCGGAAAAGGCGGGGAACTTGAAGAGTACATCGCAGGAAAAGGTGACTCAGCAGGGGCAAACCATTGTGATCGAACCAGCCGACCCTGAGGTTGTTTACGTCCCTGAATATGACCCCTGGCTCGTTTATGGAGAACCAATCGGGGTCTGGCCAGGCTGGTATGCGTACCCGGGATTGTTCCTTTCCGGTCCTGGAATTGCGTTTGGCTTCGGCTTTGGAATCGGTTTCTTTGGCGGGTTTGGCTGGGGCTGGCACAACTGGGGCTACGATTGGCACCACCACGGCATCATTTACAACCACAACACCTACATATCTCATAGCAGGGTTTTCGTCAATCGCAACAACTTCAATCGTGCCAGTGGATTTCATGGTGGTGGCTTGTCCGGCAGCCGAGGCTTCGCGCCATCGGGGCACGGCTTCGCGACTTCACACGCCCAGGCCGGCACTCATTCCGGAGCTTTCAGCGGCTTCAATCATGGAGGAGTGGCAAGAGGCTTCTCTGGTCGCGGGCAGTCGAGCTTCGGCGGAGGCTTCCATGGCGGGGGAGGTTTCCACGGCGGCGGGGGCGGCCGAAGATAATTCGGTTCAATTATCACAAACGAGACTGATGCTACGGAGAAAGAACTCATGCGCACAAACAATATGACGATTGAAAACATTGAAACATTGATCGTGAGACTTGCCTGCGGGTTCGGATCCGCGGTTCTTCTTCTACTGCTATTGGCCTTGCTGCTTGTAGCGGGCTTCGCCGGATCGAGCTCTGCTCAGGAATCACAACCAAGAACGTTTTCGTCTCCTGGGGAAGCCGTTAACGCTCTCGTTCAGGCTGCACATAATGAAGACGAGCCGGCTTTGGAAGCCATACTCGGAGCAGGAAAAGAAGTGACTTCATCAAGCGACGAAGTCGAGGACAGCCTGGAACGCGAGCAGTTCTGCCAGAAATATCAGGAGATGCACCGTCTGGTCCGAGAAACCGACGGAAGCACGGTTCTCTACATCGGCGCAGAAAACTGGCCCTTCCCCATCCCGTTGGTCTCCAAGAATGGTGAATGGTATTTCGATTCTGATCGCGGCAAGCAGGAGATCCTGTTCCGCAGAATCGGAGAAAACGAGGCCACTGCAATTGAAGTATGTGAGCAATTCGCAACGGCAAGAAATGAAGACGATCCAAAGGAAGCTAGCGAAGATCCGATCGGCCAATTCGTCCAACGCTTAGTCTCTGCCGGAGCGGCGAATGCAGGCAACAAAAGGTCCAATCCTTTCCACGGGTACTACTTTCGAATCGTGACCAAGCTTTCCGCATCCGAGGCGAGCGGCCGCAGCCGAACGAAGGAAATTGTGACTTTGGTCGCGTATCCGGCGGAGTACCAGTCCTCCGGGGTCATGACCTTTCTAGTCCGCCGGGATGGGGTCGTGTATGAAAAGGATCTCGGGACCAGCACAACGACAGTGGCACCAAAAATAAAGGGCCCGGCCGGTTCGAGTTGGCGCCCGGCGGCATGAAGCTAAGCAAACGAGCCCGCGTCGGCGCGATCACGAAAGGAGTTGCTGGTCATGCGAAATGGACGTTTCACCCTTGCATAGGGGGCTATGCTCATGCTTGGAATGGCCGTTCCTGACGTAGCTCAGGACGATGGGGGACAGCAGCCCTCAGCGCGGTGAGCAGATGCAGCAGATCCATACGGCGCGTCGATCAGGAGTTCGCTCACCTTACAAAAGGTCTGGAGTTGACTCCGAAACAGCAGCAGCAAGTCCGGCCTCTGCTTCAGGAGCACCATGACAAGATTCAGGCGTTGCTCGACAAGGATCCGAACGCTTCGCGGCAGGAGCTTGCCCCTCAGATTCACGCTATCAGCGACGAAACGCACCGCGAAATTCATGCTCTGCTGACTGATCACCAGAAAAGAATTGGAAAAGGCGATGCAGGAACGCGAGCATAGTGGTGCAGAAAACAAGCGGTCTGCTCCGCCTGCGACTGCGTCGCCACAGCCATCTTCTTCGGCCAGCCAGAAGTAAATCGCTCACTCTTGCCACTCGGGACTTGCGCAGGCTCTGAAGTCAACCAAGCGAATCCGCTGATTTCTCGGTCCGATAGCAGCACGCTGCTCGGTCTTCACTTTTCCAACAATCACGGCTACGACTGCCAACGCAAAGATTGATTCCAGCGTCCTGATAATTGAGTCTTACCGGTGACCTCGAAAGGCTTTAGGCGTCCCGCAATTTGAGGCTAGGCGACGGGACCAGTTCCCTTGGCAGCGACCCTGTGGCGAGCAGTTTGCCCACCGATTGCTTTAACTTTGGCGCTCTAACATTGTTGTTAATAGCAGTTGAGTTATAGGGTAAACACTGTATTCCCGGCGTTTCTATTTTCGATTAGAGTCCCGAGAAGTTTTCTCTCCTCGGGGTGTGCCGAAGCCGACACCAAGCTTTTGCCTCCCCAAAGTGTCTTCTGGGTGATCCCGGTCTTCGGGACGCTACACAGCGTTACGCTTATCGCCCCTCTTACGCATATGAAGTAGCAAGGAGGAAACGTGAGCCGCATGAGACTCTCCAAAACATTCTCATTGCTTTCGAAGGCGGGCTTGACTGTGCTCGCCATTCTGACGGTAGCCCCCAGTGTGTCAGCACAGGCTATTCCGCCACCGCCAATAATTGATTTTTCACTCCCAGCTGGCTTCCAGATTCCGCCGTCTGATTCAAAATGTATACTGACAGGCCACAGACTTGACCTTCAATGCATCATTGCGAACGATCCAGACGCTATTAGAATTCGGGCTGAAGAGGCCATGCTCGAGGCCCAGGCTCTGAAAGCGGCAAAGTCAGGGAAGCTGGATCCATACCATCAGGTCGAGACTCTGGGCAAGCTTGAGATCTTCGACCCCAACCTGTCCGTAAACAACAACGTCGCCTGCAGCTATTGCCATGACCCGATGGCGGGCTATGCAAACGGCATATCGATCCTGAGCGTATTCACGGGCGGATCGAACCCGGGCTCGGTCCCCATCACAGTCCCGCATGCCTACCCGAATAACCGGATTGCGAAGCGGAACCCAACCAGTTACGTTTACGCAACTTACTACCCGCCTCTCTTTTTCAACCCAAGCCAAGCCGATTTCTACGGAGGCAACTTCTGGGATGGCCGGGCGACAGGATTCAAGCTGCAGAATTCCGCGGCGGAGCAGGCCCAAGACCCGCCGTCGGATCCCGAAGAAATGGCCAATCCAGATCCTGCTTGTGTGGTGTGGAAGCTCTCCCTGAGCAAGTACAAATTCTTCTTTGAGCAGGTATTCGGCGTTGGCTCACTGGAAATAAATTGGCCTTCCAACGTTGCGAAAATATGCAGCATCCCGAAAGGAGCTGCTGTGCTGAATGGAAACCCGACTCCACTGAAGCTCAGCCCCAAAGACCGTACTCTCGCCAATAAAGACTTCGACGAGTTCGCCCAGGCCATCGCCGCCTACGAATCTTCCTCGAGCGTTAGCCCCTTCACCTCAAAATTCGATTACTTTCTCGCTGGGAAGGCAACCCTCACCACCCAAGAGCAGAACGGTTATGACCTGTTCCGCGGCAAAGGCAGCTGCAATACCTGTCACCTGGATGGAAGGTCGAGTACGCTCATGGGCGGAAGCGATACCGGCCAAGCGGCAAGCGTTCAGCCTTTGTTCACTGACACGACCTACAACAACCTCGGTCTCCCAAAGAATGTAATGCTTCCCTGGTATTCGGAGGACACTCCGGACCAATGGGGATTTACCGGGAACCCACTGGGCTTCGGGTTCACCGATGAGGGAATGGGATTATTCCTCGACGGGTACTATGGCCCTCCTCCCAATTTGAGCTGGGGATTACTCCTGTCGCAATTCGAGGGCAAATTCCAAACCTCGACGGCCCGCAACGCGGCGCAGGTGCCATACCAGGGATTCGTGAAAGCCTACATGCACAACGGCTACCTCACGAGCTTGAAGGAGGTGGTCCACTTCTACAACACGCGTGATGTTTACCCCTTTCACGTGCTATCTGGTCATTGTCCAAAGGGAACCGTCGAGAAGGTGACCTGCTGGCCGATGCCGGAAGATACCAACAACGAAAACACGACGATCGGTAAGCTTGGCTTGACGTCGGAGGAAGAAGACGACATCGTTGCCTTCTTGCATACTCTGGTCGACGGCTTCAAGCCGTGACGATGGTTCGCGAATACACGTTGGGGCGGACCTGTTGGTTCGCCCCGTCTTTCACTCCTTTGTTCAATGAAAGAGCCGCGTTCTGGGCAACACTGTATAGGAGATCTGCATATGACCAGAGTAAATGGATCACGCCTCATGATCGCGATCTGCGTTATGGCCATGGGCATGTTGTTCTTGCAACCACCACTGGCCTGCGCGGACGAGGGTTCGAGACCAGCCCAAGTCAACGTCAGCCCGACCGTCGAATCCGTTGCCGACACGTTTGCCTTTATCAGTTGGACTACAAACAATCCGGGAGGCACCATCCTGCACTACGCCATCGTTCATTACGGCAAAGATCCGAATCACCTTGACTTGAAGGCAGTGTCTCCCACCAGAATCAACCCAGCTCACAGCGACATGGTCTTTCGGGTGCGCATGAACGATCTGCAGCCTGACACCACGTATTACTACAAGGTGAGCTCGACCCAGGCTGATGGCAGTTCAGATCCGGTGACGAGCTCCGTGAAACAGTTCAACACACGACCAACCAGTCCGATGAGTGCGGAAAAATAAGGCCGCGGACGTTATCAGTAAGAGGGCGCAGTGAGACAGTTTCCATCAACTTCTCTGAGGGAGAATTCTCAAAGGCTTCCCACTGCGCTTCCACTTCCTTCCTGGCCGCGGCAGGAGACGCAGATGTCTGCCGCCACTTACCCACAGAAAGCACTCAATTTTCATTCTTCTGCTGCGCCGCGATCTGGTGTTCCCGCTCCGCAGCAAGGCACCGCACAATGGTAAGACCGCTGTCAATCAAAAGAAAAATCGTGCCAGTTTGTTCTCGGTCGACCCGCTGGATTACTGCCGGAATAGTGGCAAGCGGTTTCGAGCTAGCCGGATCAGAAATACTGACGACTTCGTATTGCGTATCTCCGGCTGCCGCGGTGGAATTGTTTGAGCAGACCATGAGGACACCGTTCGACCCGTAACTCCCCGCGTTAACCGGGTGTAGATAGTCTGGTTCGTTCTTGAGCGCCGACTGTTTGTAGTTCTTGAAATTGATGACCGCAAAACCCAGGCGATTGCGGTAGTGGATGATTACTGCCGACTCGTCCATATCCTGTACAAAGGTATACGGCGAAGGGGCGTTAATCGACGCCTGTCCGACCGCTCGTATGTTCGCTGGGTCAGTGACGTCAAGGATCGCAAGCCTCCGCCCTTGATCCCGCTCGAGATTCAGAATAGCCTGCCCAGCTCCGGTATGCTGTAGGTACAAGGCCTCACTCCGACGCTGTGCCAACTCCGGCAGGTCGGACGCGGACTTTACGACGATCGCTTTCGATGCCCCGCTGGCGTTTGCTTTAACGATAACGCCGACCGCGCACACCCCGCTTAGAATCTTGCCGATGCATTGCGTCATTTCCTTTTCCTCTTTTCACTGTTACCTGCAATGTTCGACACGCACTCTCTGGACCACTTCAAATCCTTCTGGCCGCGTACGTGCATTTGACCTGCCAAAGATGAGTGTGAGTCGAAATCGGGAAAAGTGTGGAAATTCTGTTCCGGGCGGGCAGCCATGACTGCGTTTTACAACGGAAGCGCGCGGGATATTTCTGCCTATTTTGCGTCACTCCACGAGATTAGAGCCAGACGTGTGAGATGTTCCACTTTGCGGTGTGACCGCGAGATGACATGGGTCGAATGAAGGACACAAGCCTATCGGCGCGACGACTAGAAGTGAATCAAGTCATCGAGGCCCAGAATCACGGTCGGTGATCGTGGTTTTGTCGACGGCCTCCTCATGCTCTCTCATCGCCGATCTGAAACCGCGGATACCTTCTCCGATTCCTTTGCCCAGTTCAGGAAGCTTCTTGGGGCCGAACACGAGTAAAGCAATTCCAAAGATCACCAACAGATGCGTAGGCTGAAATAGTCCTTCGAACAAGAATTCCTCCTAGATTTATTGAGTTCTTCGATTGTGACCGCGTTCATGGTTCATACTACCGCACTCGTACTTCGCCGTCCGGAAGAAATGCGAGCACGCGCGGTTCCACTTCATCCGCGAATTGGAAATTCTCGGCACGTCAGTTGGTTCGCCCTCAGGGCGACTCTTTCGTGAGACCGACCTATTGGTCGAGCGCAGACAATGTCAGTCCTTGGACACACTGTCCAGCGGCGGTCAGCGGCCTTCTGATCTCAGAAGATCTCGTCCGACGAAACCAGCCCGACCCGGGAAATTGTAGGCATGCCGGAGTACTGAGTTCTCATAGCAGCGCGTACCCCAGCCCGTGATGGCATTTCGCTAGTTCCCTCGGCCGCATTAATTCGCAGTTCGCCTCAAAGAACCGGTTTGGAATCCCGCTTGCTGGTACTCAGTGCGTTTGAATCCTACGGATGTGCGTGGTTCAAGGCGCGGTTATGAATGAGGTAGTTAATTTTTCGGGAATGCAGTACGCAGTAATAGAAGCCCTTCAGACCGAAGCCGGCTCTGAACGGTTCGTGATTGCGTATCGCAGCGAGCAATCACTGCACGATGTCATAGCCGAACCCTGCATCATCGCATTTGGCTTCTCCTCTCGGGAGGAAGCCGTAGCGACTGCGGAGCCTTGTGTTTTGGCTGCCGCCGCCTAGCAGCGAATGCAAAAAGCAACAGTAATCGAGAGACTTGAGAAACAACAACATGGAACTTATCGCGGAAGATCGGCGATCTGAAACTGGTTCAGCCTTGCAGAGATTCGGACGATTACTCGTCGCATTTTACAGCGACGCTGCCATCGCGGCCATTCTCATCTTCTTCTCCAGGAATGCCGTCTCTGCGGCAATCCGCACATTTCTGGGCAGCTCGTTTTAGTTCTTCTGAGCGTTCAGATCCTGCACAACAGCAATCTCCGCCGGTAGGTCCAGCTTCAGTTTGAAGGAGCAACAAATTGGAAAACATTTTTCACGAGATGAAGTCGTCATTTGCTTCTATTGCCGCCCTTGCTTTGGCTTTGGTGGTGACAGGAGCAGCCTGGCAGGGGACGGCACAAGTGGGAACCGGCGAGACTGTTATCCAGGCAGCACCTGGCTGATCGATAGCGGAGTGGATTCGTTAGTTACTGAGCTCAGCGACGCGATCTTCAAAGCGACGAAGCGCCCCGTCACACCGCTAGTGAATACACATTGGCTCTTTGATCACACCGGTGGGAACGTGTACTTCGGCTCTGCAGGCGTAACCAGCGTAGCCCAAAAAAATGTAAAAAAGCGGCTGTCGTCCTGCTGTACGTGCCGTGCACCGGTTTGCTGGACGGCCATTATCCGCCCCAGGCACTGCCAGCTGTAACTTATTCAAGCAGCGTGACATTGCATCAAGGTGCTCAGCAGTTGGCATTGGTCAACTACGGACCTGCGCACACGGACGGAGAAACGGCTATTTATATCGCTCCGGCGAACGTCGCAGTGGTAGGGACATGTTCTCGAATCACTTCTATCCATCATTGATCTAGCGTCTGGAGGATGAATCGACGGCATGATTCAGTCCCTCCATCGAGTTCTGGCACAGACGGACAACCAGATAAAGATCGTCCCCGGCGACGGACCGGTAGCCCTCGTGCCGAACTGCAAGATTACCGTGACATGCTGGTAAAAGTTCGGCAGCGCATCCAGTTTTAATCGCAGCAGGAACGACAATGGATGAAGCAGTGGCCGCAGCGCCGACTAAAGACTTCGACGCCCAATGGGGCCGGAGTTACGTATCTCCAGATGTTTTTGTAAGAATGGTATTCACCAGTCTGATTGACAGCGGCAATGCAAATCGGTAGCCGCATCACTCTCCGGGGCAGAGAATAACAGTCATCGGGGGATGGAGTCACAATCGGCGATAGTGGTTTTGTCGGAGGCCCCTTGGGGTCTTTCAACGCTGATTTTAAGCCCCGGATGCCCTCTCCGATTCCTTTGCCAAGCTCGGGAAGCTTCTTGGGTCCGAACACGAGCAAAGCAATTCCA
>Ga0210386_10005257_pt1 | contig 10557 bp, 9 predicted proteins | sample IncBWH32OmetaG_FD_160091 | JGI IMG/M metagenome (GOLD analysis project Ga0210386, IMG submission 160091) | Forest soil microbial communities from Barre Woods Harvard Forest LTER site, Petersham, Massachusetts, United States - Inc-BW-H-32-O ... | reverse complement strand
ATCCTTACCCGACATACACGGCGTTGCGTGAACACTCGCCGATCCACCGCTTGCCGGATGGATCGTTCTTTCTGACCCGCTATGACGACGTGTCCCAGGTCTATCGCGATACGTCGACCTGGAGCTCCGACAAGAAGATCGATTTCAAGCCGGCCTTCGCCGACAGCCTGCTCTACGAACATCACACCACAAGCCTGGTGTTCAACGATCCTCCCGTGCATACGCGGGTGCGCAAGCTGTTGGCCCCGGTCTTCACGCCGCGGGCGCTCAAGGCGATCGAGCCCAGAATCGAGGCTTTGGTCGATCGGCTATTGGACAATGCCGCGCGCTCCGGCGTCATCGATTTGATCGACGATTTTGCCGCCGCCATCCCGATGCAGCTCATTGGCGATCTGCTCGGCGTGCCGCAGGGGGAAAGAGGCCCGTTGCGCAAATGGTCGCTGAGCATCCTCGGCGCGCTTGAGCCGGTGCTCAAGCCCGAACAGTTCGACGCCGGCGTCAGTTCCGTCGCCGAGTTCAAGGAATATCTGACCAGGCTGATCGCGCGGCGGCAAGAAAACACCGACACCGATGGCCGCGAGATTCTATCGATCCTGATCAACGCCAGCGAATTTGCCGCCGATGCCGCCGCGACCGGCGGCGAGCGATTGTCGGAATTGGAGCTTCTCCACAACTGCATCTTCCTTCTCAATGCCGGCCACGAAACGACAACGAACCTGATCGGCAACAGCGTCGATCTACTGCTGCGCAATCCCGATGCGCGCGCCGACCTCGCTGAAAATCCCGAACTCATCGACACGGCGATCGAGGAATTCCTGCGCATGGAAAGCCCCAATCAGCTCGGCAACCGCCGGGCTGTAAGCGACACCAAGCTTGGCGACGTCGCCATTGCGGCCGGTAGTTACGTCCATCTCTGCATCGCCGCCGCCAATCGCGATCCCGCGCAATTCCCCGATCCCGATCGCCTGGACATTCGCCGCTCGCCAAACCGCAATCTGGCCTTTGGCCTCGGCATTCACGCCTGCGCCGGCATGTCGCTGGCGCGCATGGAGGCACGTATCGCGATCAGCAAGCTCGTCCAGCGTTTTGCGACGATCGAGCGCGCCGGCGAATTGGTGCGCGGCGGCCGCGCGCGCTTTCGCGGCTTTCTGCATTTTCCGGTCGCGGTGCGATAGTACCGGTACGGCTTGAGGCGAGAGGCGGCCAGACTGCTCCCGCCCCCGAAGCTCAGCCGTCCGTTGATTGGCTAATGCCCCTCGAAGCTCACCAGCGTGCGCACCGGCACGCCGAGCTTCCTGATCTTCTCGGCGCCGCCGAGGTCGGGCAGATCGATGATGAAGCAGGCGGCCAATACCTGGGCGCCGATGCCTTTGAGGAGCTTCACCGCCGCCTCGGCAGTGCCGCCGGTGGCGACAAGATCGTCGACCAGCACGACCCGCTCCCCCTCCAATACCGCATCCTCGTGCATCTCCATTTCGTCGATGCCGTATTCGAGCGAATAGCCGATGGTCACGCGCTTGAACGGCAGCTTGCCCTTTTTGCGGATCGGCACGAAGCCGGCCGACACCTGATGGGCGACGGCGCCGCCAAGGATGAAGCCGCGCGCTTCGATACCCGCGACCTTGTCGATCTTGCGGCCGGCCCAGGGATGCACCAGTTCGTCGACGGCGCGGCGGAACGCGCGGGCGTTGCCGAGAAGCGTGGTGATGTCGCGAAACATGATGCCCGGCTTGGGATAATCCGGGATGTTGCGGATCGCGGCCTTCAGATCATTGTCAAAATCCAACGCGACGCTCGTCATGGTCTGACCCCAATCTCGCTTGCCGGAACTTTCGGCGGGCACGGGCCGCAACTGTGGCGAACCATGGCGGCCGACGCAACCGCCATTGCGAAGGACGAGGCAGCGCCGTTAATGCGTTCTGGAGGGCCGCTAACGCCTTCCGGCAGACCCTAACTGACCGCCGGATGGTGCACGTCGTGCCAGACCCGCCGCTTGGTGAAGTAGAGCAGGCCGGTCAGGACGATGAGGTAGACGAACACCTGGAAGCCGAGCCGCTTGCGTTCGTCAAGCTTAGGCTCCGCTGCCCACATCAGGAAGGCGGAAATGTCCTTGGCATATTGATCGACGGTCGCCGGCGTACCGTCGGTGTATTCGACCTGGCCGTCGCTCAGCGGCTTCGGCATGGCGATGGCGTGACCCGGAAAGTATTTGTCGTATTGCGTGCCCGGCGACAACGCAAACCCGGCCGGCGGCTGCTCCTCGTAGCCCGTGAGGATGGCGTGAATGTAGTCCGGGCCGGCTTCCTGATATTGCGTGAAGGCATCAAAGATGAAGCGCGGGAAGCCTGCTTCGTGGCTCCGCGCTTTCGCCAAAACCGACATGTCCGGCGGCAGACCGCCGCCCAGCGCCGCGCGGGCGGCCTGGTCGTTCGGGAACGGCGGCGGAAAGTAGTCGGCGAGCTTGCCGGGCCGCTGGAACATCTCGCCCTTGTCATTCGGGCCGTCGGTCACCTGGAAGCTCGCCGCGACCGTCGCCGCCTGCGCTTCGGTGAAATCGGGCCCGCCGGGATCGGCGAGATTGCGGAACGCCAGAAGCTTGATGCTGTGGCAGGTCGAGCAAACCTCGCGATAGACCTTGAAGCCGCGCTGCAGCTGCGCCTGGTCGTAGGTACCGAACGGCCCGTGGAATGACCAAGACAACCGCGGCGGCGCCTCGGCCTCCTGCGCGAGCGCAACGCGCATGCCGAGCACCGAAAGCGAAACCGCGAGGGCGACGGCGAGGACGATGCTGCGATGGACGTTCATGGCCGGCCTCCTAAACCTTTGCAGCCGACGGCTGCGGCGGCGCCAGCACCGATTCCGAGATCGAGTTCGGCAGCGGCTTCGTGGTTTCGAACAATCCAAGCAGCGGCAGGATGATGAGCAGGAACACGAAGTAATAAGCCGTGAGGATGCGCGCCGCGATCACGTAGCCACCTTCGGGCGGCCGCGAACCGAGATAGCCGAGGCCGATCACCACCAGGAAGAAGACGATCAGGAATTGCCGATAGAGCGGCCGGTACTTCGCCGAGCGCACGCGCGAGGTATCGAGCCACGGCAGGAACGCTAGCAGCACGATCGAGGCCAATAGCGCGATGACGCCGAGCAGCTTGCTCGGGATCGCGCGCAGAATGGCGTAGAACGGCAGATAGTACCATTCCGGCACGATGTGGGTCGGCGTCTGGCCGGGATTGGCCGGGATGTAATTGTCGGAATGACCGAGATAGTTCGGGATGTAGAACACGAACCAGGCGAGGAACAGGCAGAACACACCGATGAAGAACGCGTCCTTGATGGTGGCATAGGGCGTGAACGCGACCGTGTCCTTCTCGGCTTTGGCCTCGACGCCGGTCGGGTTGTTCTGCCCGACCATGTGCAGCGCCCAGATGTGCAGCACCACGACGCCGGCAATGACGAACGGCAGCAGGTAGTGCAGCGAATAGAATCGATTCAGCGTCGGATTGCCGACGGCATAGCCGCCCCACAGCCAGGAGACGATCGGATCGCCGACCCAGGGGATCGCCGAGAACAGGTTGGTGATAACGGTCGCCGCCCAGAAGCTCATTTGCCCCCAGGGCAGCACGTAGCCCATGAAGCCGGTCACCACCATCAGCAGGAACAGAATGACGCCGAGGATCCACAACACCTCGCGCGGGTCCTTGTACGAGCCGTAATACATGCCGCGCACGATGTGGGCGTAAACGGCGACGAAAAAGAACGAGGCGCCGTTGGCATGCAGGTAGCGCAACAGCCAGCCGTAGTTCACGTCGCGCATGATCGACTCGACGGAATTGAAGGCGAAGTCGACGTGCGGCGTGTAATGCATCGCCAGCACAATGCCGGTGACGACCTGCGCGCCGAGCATGAAGGTGAGAATGCCGCCGAAGGTCCACCAATAGTTCAAATTGCGCGGCGTCGGATAAACGATGAAGGAGGAATAGACGAGGCTCGCGATCGGCAGCCGCCGCTCCAGCCATTGCATGAGGGAGCTTTGCGGCTTGTAGATCGAATGTGCGCTCATGGTCGAACCTTATGCGTTGGGCGGCTCAAGCTTCGCCGATCCCGATCATGGCATCGGAGACGAATTTGGCGGCAGCGCCGGCCGAGCCGGCGGCAACGGATGGGAAATCGCGCCGCGAAGGCCGCGCTGCGGAGATTGTGGTCACCCGTCCTACCCTCGTCCGTCTTGCCGGCCCACACTCCATCCGCGCTGCGAACCGCCCTCCCCCTTGCTGTCTCCCCCGCGTGCGGAGGAGGTAAGGAGGCGGCGCGGCGGCGGAAGGCCCGTCTCATCCGACCTGGGGGAGATCAGAGGCGACGCAATCCGGCGGCGTTTTATTGGCACCCTTACCGAGAGAGTGCAAGTGCGCCATCCACGGCAGCGCTGCCGACGTCCCACGGCCGTGCCGCAGGCCAACGGTTCCTGAATTGCCGATCAACCGGCCTCGACTCCCGTGGGTAAATCGCCCAGTCATGCCCCCCACACCGTCCCGATCCCGCCATGCGCATCGCTCTCTACGAACCCGATATTCCGCAGAACACCGGAACGATTCTTCGCCTGTGCGCCTGCTTGGGCCTGGAGGCGCATATTATCGAGCCTGCCGGCTTCCCGACTACCGACCGCGCATTCCGCCGCGCCGGCATGGACTATCTCGACGCGGTCGCGCTCACACGGCACCGGTCGTGGCAGGATTTCGCCGCCTGGCGCAGCCGCGGCGGTTATCGCCTCCTGCTGTTCACGACCGGCGCCGCGCGCTCCTATCTCGACTTCGATTACCGGGCCGACGATATCCTGCTGTTCGGCCGCGAATCAGCGGGCGTGCCGGCGACGGTCCATGACGCCGCCGATGCGCGCTTGAAGATTCCGATGCGTGGCGGCTTGCGCTCGCTCAATGTTGCGGTCGCCGCCGCCTTGGTGGCCGGCGAAGCGTTGCGGCAGAAGGGTGGGATAACATAACGAGACTTGCGTTCGTGCCGCAAACGCAGGCGGGCGCGGCGGCCGCAAACCTGCAATTGCGACAAATCAATATAATCGCTTCCGCATGTGACACCCTTGAAAAAAGAGGCGTGGCTGTCAGTGTCATACGGGGAGCGACGATGGATTTAAGCTTGATCGAAACGCGCAAATCCGGCGCCCGCGCCTGGTTCGAGGCGTTGCGCGACCAGATCACGGCCGCCTTCGAACGGCTCGAGGATGCGCTGCCCGCCGGCGCACCTCTCGCCGACCGCACGCCCGGCCGCTTTGTGCGCACGCCGTGGAATCGCACCGATCACAGCGGCGCGCCCGGCGGCGGCGGCGTCATGGCGATCATGAAGGGCCGGGTGTTCGAAAAAGTCGGCGTCCATGTTTCTGCAGTGTTTGGCGAATTCGCTCCGGAGTTCCGCAAGGAGATACCGGGCGCTGCCGACGACCCGCGCTTCTTCGCCACCGGCATTTCGCTGATTGCCCACATGCAAAACCCGCACGTGCCGGCGGTGCACATGAACACCCGCTTCGTGGTCACGACCAAGTCGTGGTTCGGCGGCGGCGCGGATCTGACGCCGGTGCTGCTGCACCGGCGCACGCAGGAGGACCCGGACACGGTCGCCTTTCACATGGCGATGAAGTCCGCCTGTGACGCTCATGCCGCGGTCGCGCCCTACGACAAATTCAAGACTTGGTGCGACGAGTATTTCTTTCTGAAGCATCGCGGCGAGGCGCGCGGCATCGGCGGCATCTTCTACGACTGGCTCAATTCCGGCGACTTCGACGCCGACTTCGCCTTCACGCAGGATGTCGGCCGCGCCTTTTTGCGCATCTATCCGGAGTTGGTGCGCAGAAATTTCGCCAAGCCTTGGAGCGAAGCCGAGCGCGACGAGCAACTGGTGCGCCGCGGCCGCTATGTCGAGTTCAATCTGCTGTACGATCGCGGCACGATCTTTGGCTTGCGCACCGGCGGCAATGTCGAATCGACCCTGTCGTCGATGCCGCCGCTGGTGAAGTGGCCGTGATCGGCCGGTGGTGTGCTGTTTGTCATAGTGGCAATCGCAAATCCCGGCATCCTATAGTCGCTCCAAGCGCAGGGGGTGATGATGTCGAGCGCACCGAATGATGGCGCACCCGCACCGCAGGGATTTTGGCAATCGTTGAAGAGCTTGGTGATGCGGCAATTGTCCAGCATCACCATCGTCGGCGTGCTGGGCTTGCTGACGACGTTGATCGTCGCCTACTTCCAAAACATGTCCGCCTACCAGGACAAGGTCACCACCCAAGCCAAAGATGACATGACGTCGGCGACGCAGGTGTTTGCCGAAGCTTCAACGGCTCTGTCGTCAGCAATCTCTCTTCAGCTGCAATTGATCAATTATTTCTATGCCGCCGTGCCGAACGGCGTCTACAAGGACGACGGCGCCTATCCGACGGCGAGCGCGCGAGCAATGTACAAGGACTACATGGATACCTACACCAGCTTGCATCAAAACTACAATCTGCTTGCGCGCAAGGCTGAAATCTACCTCGACTGGCCCAGTGATCTGTCCCATGACGCAGCCACGAACACCGGGCCGAATGTCGATCCGTTCAACATGTCGACGCTCGGAGAATTCGATTTCGACTGCGAAAAATACCTGCCGAATTTTGCTCCGGACAAGGTGCGAGTTCCCCTTACCGACCAAAATGACGGAACCACCGCCACGCTCGATTGGAACAGCGCGAAACATCATGTGCTGACAATGCAATATTGCTTCGACGTCACGCACAAAAGGCTCACCGGGCTCCTAGAATGGGCCTCGAAAAGCACCATCGCTCAGGCGGATTGGGACTATCTGACGAATAAAGACACGCAGGAGCTTTTCCAGAAGACGCGGGCGAACAACCAGACGCTAAGGCTCAATGCGTTCGTCGGCTTGGCGATGGGTCATATCGAAGCGATCCGCGCCCGATACCGGCCTAACGGCTACTGGTGCAGTGTTCCGATCGTGCCGCAGTTGATCGGGAAAAAGTGCGCCCCGGTGCGGCTCGCAAGTTGACCGGAGCCGGCGCCCTTTCTTCGCTGCGCTGCAGCGCAGATCATCGGTAAAGTCATTGGCAGCCGTCGCTTTCGGCCATTGACTTGGCCGCACGCAATCAAGACAACACAAGCGAAACGCCCGCCGCGTCAACGTCAGCACGCAGGAACCCGCATGGACCTCGGCATCGCCGGCCGGAAAGCCATTGTCTGTGCCTCGAGCCGCGGCCTCGGCCGGGCCTGCGCCAAGGCCTTGGCGGAGGCCGGTTGCGAGGTCGTGATCAATGGCCTCGACCGCGAGCGGCTGGCCGCTACCGCGGCGGAACTCCAACGGACGACCGGCGCCAAGATCATTCCGGTCGCCGCTGACGTCGCTTCGGCGGATGGGCAAAAAGCGCTGTTCGCCGCCTGCCCCGAGCCGGACATTCTGGTCAACAATAATGCCGGTCCCCCGTTTCGTGATTTCCGCGAGCTCGACCGGGCGAAAATGCTCGACGGCGTCATTGCCAACATGGTCGTCGCCATCGAGCTGGTCCAGAAAGCGATCGATCCGATGATCGCCAAACGGTTCGGCCGCATCGTCAACATCACCTCGGGATCGGTGAAGGCGCCGATCGGGGGTCTCGATCTGTCGTCGGGCGCACGCGCCGGCCTGACCGCCTTCTTCGCCGGCGTCGCCCGCAATGTCGCCGCATCGAACGTCACCATCAACTTCCTGTTGCCCGGTGTGTTCGCAACCGATCGGTTCCAGACCTATGTCGAGACGACAATGAAGAGAAAAGGCGTCAGCGCTGACGCGGCACTGGCCGAACGCGTGGCCGCTGTCCCGGCGCAGCGGATCGGCGACCCCGACGAGTTCGGCGCGGCCTGCGCGTTTCTCTGCTCGGCGCAGGCTGGCTACATCACCGGCCAAAGTTTGTTGATTGACGGTGGAGCTTTTCCGGGGGCTTTCTAGAGCATGATCCCGAAAAAGCCTGTCCTCGGACTTGATCCGAGAGTGGAAACCCGGTTTTCGAAAAAGATGATGCTCTAAAGATCGTGCTCTAACGCAAAATCCAGCCTTCATCCGAGGAGTCTTTCCATGAAACTTGTCCGCTTTGGCGCCCCGGGGCGCGAGAAACCCGGCATGCTCGATGCGCAGGGCCGCGTGCGCGATCTGTCCAAGATCGTGCCTGATATCGCCGGCGCCGCGCTGTCGCCAAGCGGGCTTACCAAGCTGCGCAAGCTCAAGCCGGAAAAGCTGCCGCTCGTGCGCGGCACGCCGCGGCTTGGCCCGTGCGTCGGCCGGGTCGGCAATTTCATCGCCATCGGGCTGAATTATTCCGACCACGCCGCCGAGGCCGGCATGCCGATTCCGAGAGAGCCGATCATCTTCAACAAGGCGGCGAGCTGCATCAGCGGGCCGAACGACGACACCATGACGCCGAAGGAATCCACCAAGCTCGACTACGAAATCGAGCTCGGCATCGTCATCGGCAGCCGTGCGCGCTACCTCGCCAAGACCAAGGCGATGGAGGCAGTCGCCGGCTATTGCCTCGCCAACGACGTTTCGGAGCGTGATTTTCAGATCGCGCGCAGCGGCGGCCAATGGGGCAAGGGTAAAAGCTGCGAAACCTTCGGCCCGCTCGGGCCCTGGCTCGTCACCAAGGACGAGATCCGCGACCCGCAGCGGCTCGACATGTGGCTCACCGTCAACGGCGAAACCCGGCAGAAGGGCTCGACCCAGACCATGATCTTCGGCGTCGCCCACCTGGTCTGGTACTGCTCGCAATTCTTCGTGCTCGAGCCGGGCGACGTCATCATCACCGGCACACCGCCCGGCGTCGGGCTGGGAATGAAGCCGGAGCCGAAATTTCTAAAGCCCGGCGACGTGGTGCGGCTCGGCATCGACGGGCTGGGCGAACAGCAGCAGAAGGTGGTGAAGTTCAAGGCGTAGTTTCCTCCCCCGCGCGCGGGGGAGGTGGCGCGCGAAGCGCGCCGGTAGGGGCAAGTACTAGGTCGCTCTGCGCTGGTCAGCGCCCAGCGCCGCGCCTTCCGCGATCCCGGATCGGGCTACGCCCGTCCGGGATGACGCCTACGGCGTCACTTGATCGCCTGCGGATTGAGCGGTGAGCCGGTGCCGCCGGTGATGATCAGCGGCGCGCCGCAGAAGAAGAACTCGTAGATGCCGTCGGCGTCGCAGTCTTCCGCCAGCTCTTTGACATAGAACATCTCACCCATGGTCAGTCCCATGGCCGGAATGACCACCCAATGCCACGGCTGGTTGACGTCCTTGGTCTCGTTCGGTCGCACCTCGACGCCCCAGGTATCGGAGCAAATCCCGGCGATTTTCTTTTCCTGGCACCAATAGCAATTCTCAAAGCGCACGCCGGGCGCAGGACCGCCCGCATAGGCGCCCCAGTCGCCTTGCTTGAGGCAACGCTCCATCTGCCCGGTGCGCAGGATGACGAAGTCGCCGCGCCGGACTTCGACATTCGCCTCCTTGGCGCATTTGTCGAGCTCGTCGTTGGCAATGGCCTCGCCGTCCTCGAGCCATGGCACGCCGCGCAGCCGCGCGACGTCGAGCAGCACGCCGCGGCCGACCATCTTGTTCCTGGTATGCTCGATGCCAAGCTTGCCGACGCCGCTGCTGTCGACTTCGCGCGCGTCGAAACCGTTATACATCTTGTCTTCGTAGAAGATGTGGCCGAGCGAATCCCAGTGAGTGGCAGCCTGCACCGGCATATAGATGGCGTCGTCGGCATAGCGGACGCCCGGCACCTTGTCGTGGCGGCCGGCGATCGCGTCGGTGCCGGTCGCCAGCATGGTGTGGATCGGATTCCAGCGGCCGCCGAACAGACCGGTCTGCGGGCCGCGGCGGTCGAGTGGAATACCCAGCGCGAACACCTTGCCGGTTCGGATCAGGCCGGCGGCGCGCACGATATCTTCGGGCGTGATGTGATTGAGCGTGCCGATCTGGTCGTCTTTGCCCCAGCGGCCCCAGTTTTTGAGTTTCTCGGTGGCCTCGGCGATCGCCTTACGGCCGACAGTAATATTCATTCCAGCCTTCCCCCTGCACAGAGTGTGCAATTGTGCACAGGTTCTGCGGCGGAGGCCACGCACTGGAAGGTGTAGCTCAAAATCACCGGCGACGCTGTTCGCCAAATGGGCAGCGTCCCGTCACTGCGGCCAAAATGCCGGTATTGTCCCAACGCGCGCCGCCGCCAAGTCGTTCCGCTGTATCGAGTCGGCACATCTCTGGTGGCATTCTTTGATCTGCCTCAAGTCGCGCTGCGGTGGCCGGCGAACTGGCGCACGATGCGGCTTTACTGTTCGCGGCCGATGGCTTGATGTAACCTCGCTGCTGAAGCCCCATCAGCAACATCGGACCCGCCATGAAACGACGTGATTTTCTGAAAGCTTCGGCGGCGCTCGCGGGCGCGGCGGCTGGCGGCTTTTCCTGCGTCGAATTTGCCGACGCGGCGTTCGAAACGCCGACTGTCGACAAGCTCTCGGTGCGCGTCGTCGTCGATTTGACGCACAACATCTTCCT
>Ga0210386_10005256_pt1 | contig 10557 bp, 11 predicted proteins | sample IncBWH32OmetaG_FD_160091 | JGI IMG/M metagenome (GOLD analysis project Ga0210386, IMG submission 160091) | Forest soil microbial communities from Barre Woods Harvard Forest LTER site, Petersham, Massachusetts, United States - Inc-BW-H-32-O ... | reverse complement strand
GGCCTGGGCGGCCATGTCGACGGCGGTCGTGAGCGCCTGCGCGAAGCGCTGAAAGCCGCTCTCATAGCGCCCGGTTTCCGCAAGCTCGAACAGCTTGCGTTCGGCATCTTCGATGTGGCTTTGCGGTGTCGCATCGACCGGTGCCTCGTAGGCGAGGTTGACCATGTCCTCGCCGATCGTGATCAGGTCGCGCCGGATCGACAGATCGTAAATGGTACGGCCGTAATCCTCGGCGTTGATGATGGTCGTCGCTTCGGCTGCAAGCCGGGCCAGATACTGATTGACGGTGAGACCGGCGATATCGAGATCGCTGGGCAGGAAGGTCTTGAGCGTGACCGGTGTCGCCAGCTTTCCGGCGCGGATCAGGGTACCGGCGATTTCGAAAATGTGCCGGTGGATGCCTTCGAGAAAATGCTTGGGCTCGAGGAAATCGGAGACGCGATAGAACGCCTCGTTATTGACGAGGACGGCGCCGAGCAGCGCCTGCTCCGCTTCGATATTGTGCGGCGGTGCGCGGTATGTGGGCTCGGCAGGCAGCTGCCGGCGTGCAGTCGAATCGAATATCGCCATGGTCCCGATCAGGTGATTCGGATGTGACCGAATTGAGGTTCAGCATCGCGGTTCACTCAACGAAAGCGCTACTGACGACATCGCAACCGTTAACGCCACGAGGACCTTCTCGATAATCCAGCCGCGCGCGGAGGGAAATGCCGACGGACGGCTTTCCCCGTTACACACCACCGCCGGGGCGTGTCGCCCAACCATCGCGAACGTGCTTGACTGGGGCGCGGCCCGAGGCATGCCGAATCCGGGCCGGACACCGCCGCCGATTCCCCGAAAAAGATCGCGCGCAATCAAAAACCTAAAGCGTAAACCTGCCGCATTGGTTGCGCGCCGCGCGTAACCGTCCGCGAAACGTTACTCGCCGGCGAGGCGGAGCGGCGCCGACGAGGTGGCTTCGATCTCCCGCAGCCGCGCTTCCTCACGTCCGATATAGTCGCGGGTCTGCGGCACCACGCCCTTGCGTTTGGCCATCTGGATCTGGAAAACCACCATGTCGCTCTCGCGGAACGCCATTTCGGACGAGGCCAGGTAAAACTCCCACATGCGCACAAAGCGCGCGTCGTAAAGTCGCTCTACCTCCTCGCGGTGCGCGAGAAAGCGCTCGCGCCAGGCCTTCAGCGTTTCCGCATAGTGGTACTGGAGAATTTCGACGTCGGTGACGACAAGCTTCGCGCGTTGGATGGCGGGCAAGACTTCCGACAGCGCCGGAATGTAGCCGCCGGGAAAAATGTACTTGGCGATCCAGGCGTTGGTGATGCTGGGCGGGCCGCTGCGGCCGATCGTGTGCAACAGAAAGACGCCATCCTTGTCGAGGATCTTTGCGCATTTGCGAAAGTACGTGTCGTAGTGGCCGACGCCGACATGCTCGAACATGCCGACCGACACGATCCGCTTGAACGGCCCTTCGACGTCGCGATAGTCCTCGAGGCGGAACACCGCTTCTTTAGTTCGCCCGCGTTCGACGGCGCGCTGTTGGGCGCGCGCAAATTGCTCCTGCGAAAGCGTAATGCCGGTGACCTGCGCACCACCGATCTCGGCAAGATAGAGCGCCAGTCCGCCCCAGCCGCAGCCGATATCCAGGGTCGTGGCGCCGGCTTCCACTAGGAGCTTGGCGGCGAGGTGACGTTTCTTGGCGAGCTGGGCGTCGTCGAGCGATTGATCCGGCGTTTCAAAATAGGCGCAGCTATATTGCTGATCGGCATCGAGGAAGAGCTGATAGAGGCGGCCGTCGAGATCGTAGTGATGCGCCACGTTGCGCCGCGAGCGCGAGCGCGGATTGAACTGCTGCACCCGGCGAAACAGAAACCGCGCGAACTGCAGCGGCACCGCCCATTGCGGCGGCGCGACGTGATCCTGGCGCAACAAGATCGCCATCACGTCGGCGATCGAGCCTTTGTCGATGACGAACGTGCCGTCCATGTAGGCTTCGCCAAGACGAAGCTGTGGATTGAGCAGAACCTCCCGCTGCGCCTTGGCGGTGGTGAAGCGCACCGCGGCCGCAGGGCCGCTGCCGTCGCCGAACGCGTAGGTCCGTCCGGCCGCGGTCGTTACCGTCAGGGATCCTTCGCGGATGTATCGTCGCAAGAATGTCGCCAGCAAGTCCAAGCTCGTCTCCACACACTTCTTACGTCTTGTCACGTCTTGTATTCCGTGTGCCAGCGGCACCCGCCGGCATGCGGCAACTCGGGAAGTTCCGTCACCCGTCTGCCGTCATTAAAACAAAATCCTCCTTGACCAGCAATGCGGGGAAGGGGCGGCGCTGAATTCCCGAGGCGCGCCTGTTAAACGGCGCCGACAGCAGTGGTTTTTATGCCAAGGAACGGCCCGTCGGAATGACTTGAGGAGTTAAGGGTGAACCGGGGTTTTGCGCTGACAATCGGAATTCTTGCGATGCTGGCGCCGGCCGGCGCGCGTGCACAGACCAACCTCGACCGAGGCAAATCGGCATCTCAGCTTTTCGCGGGCTCCTGCGTCGAGTGCCACAAGGCGCCGCAGAGCCTCGCCAAGGGCAAGAGCGCGGCAACTATCGCGGAATTCCTGCGCGAGCACTACACTACGGGTCGCGACCAGGCGGCAGCCCTCGCTGCTTACGTTGCGTCCGGCCGCGATACGGTGGCGTCCCCGGCGCCCGGCAGAAAGCCGGCCGCCGGCGGAGTAGCGACCCAAAAGCCGCCATCGGCGTCGGACGCGACCGCCAATGCCAACCCCAACGCCAAGCCACGCCGGCCCAGTGAAGAGACAACAACGTCGGGCGGGTCGATGATCAATCCGGTCGTTCGTTCCGAGCCCGCGGTCCAAAGCAAGCCGCAACCGGCGACCGCGGCGCGTACGCGTCGTAAGGATCCTGGGGCTGCCGAGACGCCACAAGAGCCCGCCGCTACGGCCCGTGCACCCGGCGAGGCGGCACCAGAGGCCGCCCGTCAGGAGCCGGCGGCTCAGGAGCCGCCGACATCAGCGGTGACACCGACCGCGGCTGCGCCGGCCGCTGCGGAGTCGATGCCGGCGGAGGCGCCGGCAACCGAATCCGGCGAAACCGGCGGCCGCGACAATATTCCGGATTGAGATCCTCGGCTGCGAGAGACCCGGCGGATCAGCTCTTGTCGGCCGCCGGGGCAGGGGAGTCTTCGGCATCGTCGCCGGCTTCCTCGCCCTCCTGCGCCCGCAGCGACTCGGCTGCCTCGGGCTCGAAGAACGCTTCCGCCGCCGCAGCAGCCTCTTCTTCCGGCGTCCGTTCTTCGCGCAACTGCGCGACGTCTTCGCCGCGCTCGATGCGGGCGGCCTCGTCGGCGTTGCGGGCGACGATGATCGAGATCGTCGTATCGATTTCCGGATGCAGGGAGATCGGCACCTTGTGCCGGCCGATCATCTTGATCGGCGCGTTCAGTGCGACCTGACTGCGGTTGACCTCGAACCCTCCCTCGGCCAACAGGCCGACCAGATCGCGCGGCGAAACCGAGCCGAACAGCTGGCCCGATTCCGAAGCCTGGCGGAGCACGATAAAGCTCTTGCCGTCGAGTTTTTCGGCAATCTCGTTGGCGTCGGTCTTCAGCGATTGCGAACGCGCCTGCAGATCGCTCTTCATCGCTTCGAAGCGGGTGCGGTTCTCGTTGGTCGCGCGCAGCGCCTTGCCGCGCGGGAGCAGAAAATTGCGGGCGAAGCCGTCCTTCACGCGCACCACCTCGCCCATTTGGCCAAGGCGCGCCACGCGTTCGAGCAAGATCACTTCCATGTCGGTTTCTCCCTGCTCAACGGATTACGTACGGTAGCAGGCCGAGAAATCGCGCGCGCTTGATCGCTTGCGCGAGCTCGCGCTGTTTCTTTGCCGACACGGCGGTGATGCGGCTTGGCACGATCTTGCCGCGTTCCGACACGAAACGCTGCAGCAGCTTGGCGTCTTTATAGTCGATCTTCGGCGCATTCGAACCGGAGAACGGACAGCTCTTGCGACGGCGGAAGAACGGCCGACGCGCTCCGCCGGATTGCGGTGACATAGCCATTATTATTCCTCCGTCGCTACGGTGGTGGTTTCATCGGAGCTTTCACGCGGCCGCCGATCACGGTCACGTGGGCGATCGCCGCGATCGCCGCGATCGCCTCGGTCTCCGCGATCGAAGCGGTCGCCACGATCGAAGCGGCCGCCGCGATCGCCGCGATCATCGCGATCACGGTCGCGCTCGGCGCGCCGCATCATCGCCGACGGGCCTTCCTCGAGCTCGTCGACCCGGATGGTCAGGTAGCGCAAGACGTCTTCGTTGAGGCGCTCCAGCCGCTCGATCTCGTTGATCGCAGCCGCCGGCGCGTCGATGTTCATCAGGGTGAAATGCGCTTTGCGGTTCTTGCGCAGGCGGTAGGAGAGCGACTTGACGCCCCAATACTCGACCTTGGCGACGGATCCGCCGAGCCCTTCGACGACGCCCTTGAGATGCGCGGTCAATTCCTCGACCTGCTGCGCGCTGGCGTCTTGGCGCGCAAGATAGACGTGCTCGTAGAGCGACATAGATGCCCTTTCCTTACGTTGTCCTCGCTCGCCTCGGCGCGAAGCCCCTCGAACCCTTCGGGAAAGGCTCGAATGCTCTGAAGGCGGGAACACGGGACGCCGGACCGCGAGGTCCTACCGCGCCATTTCCACCGTTCGGTCAGTCCGATGTATGATTGATCGGTCGGTGGTTGCGGCACAGCCGTCCGTTCAGCCCCCGGCCGGGGCGAGCGGAAAGGAGGCCTTATACGCTGCTTTTACGGAAACGCAAGCCGATCACCGCTCCCGCCCGGGCTCGGACATTTGGATCAGCTCGGCCAGGCGCACCGCAAGTGCGACGCCCTCGCGCATCTGTCCGGGCTTGGCGGTGGCGGAACTGAGCAGTTGACGTTCCTTCTGCAGCCTGCCGAGAAGAACGTCGAGGCTTTGCTGCAAAAGCTTTTGTCGAAAGTCCGGGTCGGTGCGAGCGCGGGACAGGTCGGCTTCGGTAACCGCAGGAAACTCGCTCATTTCAGCGGACTCTCGGCTCGGCCTTTTAACCATAGCGGCCAGTCGAGGAAGCCTAGCGAGCACGGGTTGTCTTTTTCTTACTCCGCCTTTCTCCCTTGACACCGCCGCGATAGCGGTATCTTTCGCCCCTCTTTTCAGGGGCAATCGATGGCGACGGCGTTCGTTTTTCCCGGCCAGGGAAGTCAAGTGGTCGGCATGGGCAAGGGCTTGGCCGAGGCTTTTGCGCCGGCGCGGCAGGTGTTCGAGGAAGTCGATGCAGCGCTCGGCCAGAAACTCAGCGAGACGATCTGGAACGGTCCCGCCGAGACGCTGACGCTGACGGAAAATGCGCAGCCGGCGCTGATGGCGGTTTCGCTTGCGACCTTGCGCGCGCTTGAAGCGGAGGCCGGGCTTGATCTCGGCCGCGACGTGGCTTTCGTCGCCGGCCATTCGCTCGGCGAGTATTCGGCTTTGGCGGCGGCCGGGTCGCTCACGGTTGCCGATGCCGCGCGTCTTCTGCGCACCCGCGGGCGCGCCATGCAGAAGGCGGTTCCGGTCGGTGTCGGCGCCATGGCGGCGCTGATCGGTGTCGATCTCGAGGCAGCAAAGGCGATTGCGCAAGAGGCTTCGGCCGGCGCGGTCTGCGCTGCTGCCAACGATAATGGCGGCGGCCAGGTCGTGTTGTCGGGCGACAAATCCGCCGTCGAGCGGGCAGTCGACTTCGCCAAGGCGCGGGGCGTGAAACGGGCCATGATGCTGCCGGTATCGGCCCCCTTCCATTGCGCGCTGATGCAGCCGGCCGCGCAGGTCATGGCGGAGGCGCTGTCGCAGGTGGCGGTCACGCCGCCTCGCGTGCCATTGGTAGCCAATGTGCTCGCGGCTCCGATCACAGATCCGGCCGCGATCGTGCAGGCGCTGGTGGAGCAGGTGACCGGCACCGTTCGTTGGCGCGAATCGGTGACCGTCATGGCGCAAGCCGGCGTGACGGCCTTTTACGAGATCGGGTCGGGCAAGGTGCTTGCCGGCTTGATCAAGCGGATCGCTGAGGGAGCGACAGCGTCGTCGATCGGAACGCCCGACGACGTCGCGCGCTTTGCGGCGGCGCGTGCTTGAATATTGCGTTCGCGAGGTTTGACATGTTTGAACTCACCGGGAAGACCGCATTGATCACAGGAGCGAGCGGCGCGATCGGCGGCGGCATAGCGCGCGTCCTCCATGCACAGGGTGCGACGGTCGCGCTCTCCGGCACCAAGCGCGAAACGCTCGACAGCCTCGCCGCCGATCTCGGCGAGCGCGTGCATGTGCTCCCGTGCAATCTCGCCGACCGCGCCGAAACAGAAGCCCTCGTGCCGCGTGCCGAAGAGGTCATGGGCCAGCTCGACATACTCGTGGCCAATGCCGGGGTCACCAAGGACAATCTGTTTGTGCAATTGCGCGACGAGGATTGGGATCAGGTGATCGCCATTAACCTGTCGGCGACCTTCCGTCTTGCACGTGCTGCTGTGCGCGGCATGATGCGGCGCCGGTTCGGCCGAATCATTGCCATTACCTCGGTGGTGGGCGCGACTGGAAATCCCGGTCAGGCCAATTATGTCGCGGCCAAAGCCGGTATCACCGGCATGATCAAATCGATTGCGCAGGAATATGCAAAGCGTGGCGTTACCGCCAATTGCGTCGCACCTGGATTTATTGTCTCGCCGATGACCGGCAAACTCAACGACAAGCAGCGCGAGGGAATCGTGGCGCGAATCCCGGCGAACCGGGCCGGTACCATCGATGAGGTGGCTGCCGCGGTCGCGTTCCTGGCTGCGAATGAAGCCGGCTATATGACTGGGCAAACACTGCATGTGAATGGCGGAATGGCCATGATTTGAAGGCGATAGAGGCTGTGTGCAGGCCGCACGCCCGCGCTGGTCAACGTAAAGGAAGTGTGGTAACCGGACCGTGAGTTGGGTTGGGGGTCGCCGTTTTAAGCCGGAGAGTGCGTGGGTGAGGCCACCCGCCTCTGTTCGGTCATAGCCCGCGGCCGTCACCAAGACCTGAACCCTTGGGTATCACCAAGATTTGGAACTGGAAGACTTGGACGGACCGAGACGTTATTGTCGGGTCGCGTTGAGAGAAGAGGTTGGAAACGATGAGTGATATTGGCGAGCGGGTTAAGAAGATCGTCGTTGAGCATCTCGGCGTCGAGCCCGACAAGGTGACGGAGAACGCCAGTTTCATCGACGATCTCGGCGCCGACAGTCTCGACACGGTCGAGCTCGTCATGGCCTTCGAAGAGGAATTTGGCTGCGAGATTCCCGACGATGCCGCCGAGACCATTTTGACCGTCGGCGATGCCATCAAATTCCTTGAAAAGAACGCGAAGAGCTGAACGCGGCGCTTGTTTGCACGGCGCCGCGCCGGTTGCGCGCCCGAGCGCGATGCTCGAACGCCGATTTGGCAATTGTCTGCGCTACGATAAGCTCACCGAGAAGGTAGGCATGCGCCAAGGCGTTTGTTCGGAGCGCTGGCTATGAGACGCGTGGTTGTCACTGGTCTTGGTATGGTGACGCCGCTGGCCTGCGGAGTAGAGCCGACGTGGCGGCGTCTGCTCGCCGGCGAAAGCGGAATCGGACGGGTCGAGACCTTCGAGGTTGCGGATATCCCCTGCAAGATCGCGGGTCAGGTGCCGCGTGGCGATGGCACCGACGGCACGTTCAATCCCGACCAGTGGATGGAGCCGAAGGAGCAGCGCAAGGTCGACGACTTTATTCTGTTTGCCATGGCGGCCGCCACCCAAGCGCTCGACGACGCCGATTGGCATCCGCGGGAATATGAAGACCAGATTACCAGCGGCGTGCTCATCGGCTCCGGCATCGGCGGCATCGAGGGCATTGCTGAAACCGCGCTGCTTCTGCAGGAGCGCGGGCCGCGGCGGGTGTCGCCGTTCTTCATTCCCGGCCGCATCATCAACCTCGCCTCCGGCTATGTTTCGATCAACCATTCGCTCAAGGGGCCCAACAGCGCGGTCGTCACCGCCTGTTCGACCGGAGCCCATGCCATCGGCGACGCCGGCCGGCTGATCGCGCTCGGCGATGCCGATGTCATGGTGGCCGGCGGAGCGGAATCGCCGGTCAATCGCTTGTCGATGGCGGGCTTTGCCGCCTGCCGCGCCTTGTCGACCGGTTTCAACGAGACGCCGGAGCGCGCTTCGCGTCCCTACGATCGCGACCGTGACGGCTTCGTGATGGGCGAGGGCGCCGGCGCCGTCGTGCTGGAAGAGTACGAGCACGCCAAGCGGCGCGGCGCGCGCATTTACGGCGAACTGATCGGCTACGGGCTGTCCGGCGACGCCTTTCACATCACTGCGCCTGCCGAGGATGGCGACGGCGCCTTCCGCTGCATGAGCGCGGCGATCCGCCGCGCAGAAATTTCGCCGGGCGATATCGACTATATCAACGCCCACGGCACCTCGACCCCGCTCGGCGATGAGATCGAGCTGAAGGCCGTCGAGCGCGTGGTCGGCAACGCCGCCGGCAAGATCAGCATGTCGTCGACCAAATCGTCGATCGGTCATTTGCTCGGCGCTGCCGGCACGGTCGAGGCGATTTTTTGTTTGCTGGCAATGCGCGACCAGGTGACGCCGCCGACGATCAATCTGGACAATCCGTCGGTCGATACGGCCCTGGATCTCGTGCCGCACAAGGCACGCAGCCGCCCGGTCAATACCGTGCTGTCCAATTCATTCGGCTTCGGCGGCACCAATGCCTCGCTGGTGTTTCGCCGCATGTCGGACTGATCTCATGATCCGAGCCCCGGTTCGCCATATTTGTTCCGCACTCGCCTGTAATGCACATGAATCCGGTATTGTGCCGGTTTGGCGACGTCGCGAGAGCGCGGAGCTGCGGTTCGCTCGGCAGGGGGTCAGCGTCTCGCTGGACGTGCTCAGCAAGCAAAATGGATAAGCGGCGGTGACGGAAAGGCCTCCCCCGTCCAACGGCAATAACGGTGCAGCGCCGCCGCCGCGCGAAGTCCCGGCTCGTCCCGCCGACAAGGCCGCCGCGACCGGCGCCGCTGCCGCAAAGGCTCCGGGGCCGGCCGCCGCCAAGCCGGCAAAGCCCGCGCCGGCAAAACCGCCGGCAGCGCCGCGCGCGACGGTGCCTCCGAGCAAGCCCGGTCAACCGGCCGCCGCCACACCTCCGCCGCGGGCCGCGAGCGGCAGCGGTGACAAATCGACCAAAGCAGCCGTACCGCGGTCGGCGGCTTCGGCACCACGGCCTGCGAATGGAAGTGGTGCTGTGCCGCCGCCTGCTGCCCCACCACGGCCGGCCGCGGCGTCGGCGCCACGGCCCGGCAGCGCCAGCACCGCTGCGCCGCCCGCCGCCCCGCCAAGGCCGACCGCCGCAGCGGCACCGCCTGTTGCCCCGCCACGGCCGGCCGGCGCGTCGGCGACGCGAGCCCCGATTGGAAGCGGCGCTGCGGCACCGCCTGTTGCTCCACCGCGGCCCGCCGCCACATCGGCGCCGCGGCCCGGCAACGGAGGCGGTACTGCGCCGCCTGTCGCCTCACCACGGCTTGCCGCCGCCGCGTCTTCTGCTGCACCGCCACGGCCCGCCGCCGCATCCCCGACTGCGCGTTCCGCCGTGGCTAAGCCCGCCGGAAAGGCCGTGTCGGTTGGTGGTGAACCTCATCTGCCATCGTCCGACGGGTCGCCGGAGGGCTCAGCCGCAACCAAGGGCAATAAGCATTTGGCTCCGCGCAGTCCGCGCACGGCGCTTGAGCCGGACACGGTCGAGATGCCGCCAAAGCGGTCAAAAAAGGCCCGGCATCCGTTCGTCGTTGTGGGCAATGCGATCATCACTTTGTTTGTCCTGGTAGCGGTGGTCGCAGCCGTGGCGCTGGTATTTGGCAAGCAGCGTTTCGATGCGCCTGGGCCATTGGCCGAAGATCGCGTCGTCAACATTCCCCGCGGCTCGGGCATCCGCGACATCTCCGATGTCCTCATGCGCGACGGGGTGATCGACCAGCCGTGGGTCTTTGTCGGCGGTGTGCTCGTGCTCAAGGCACGCGAGGACCTCAAGGCCGGCGAGTATCAATTCAAGGCCCACGCCAGCCTGCGTGACGTCGTGGCGACCATTGTGGATGGCCGCGTCGTCGCCCATCAGCTCACGGTTCCGGAGGGCCTGACCTCCGAGCAGATCGTCGCGCGCCTGCTGGATGACGACGTCCTCACCGGCAACATCAAGGAAATCCCGCGCGAGGGCAGCCTGTTGCCCGACACCTATAATTTCAACCGCGGCGTGAGCCGTGAGCAGATCATCCAGCGCATGCAGCAAGCGCAGCAGCGCGTGCTCAAGGAAGTCTGGGATCATCATTCACCCGACTCGCCGATCAAGACGCCGGAGCAACTCGTCGCCCTTGCCTCGCTGGTCGAGAAGGAGACGGGAAAGCCCGAGGAGCGCACGCGCGTCGCCGCCGTTTTCATCAACCGGCTGAAGCAGAAGATGCGGCTGCAGTCCGACCCAACCATCATTTATGGATTGGTC
>Ga0210386_10005254_pt1 | contig 10559 bp, 17 predicted proteins | sample IncBWH32OmetaG_FD_160091 | JGI IMG/M metagenome (GOLD analysis project Ga0210386, IMG submission 160091) | Forest soil microbial communities from Barre Woods Harvard Forest LTER site, Petersham, Massachusetts, United States - Inc-BW-H-32-O ... | reverse complement strand
TCCGATCTCCATGGTCATCGGGAAGGTGCTCAAGGGCGAAGAGGTCACCGTCCACGGCACGCCGGCGGACATCGGGACGCGGCATTACCTGCACGCCAGGAACCTGGCCGACGCCATCCTTTTCCTCCTGAACAAGCCTGTACACACCTTTCCGGCGCATGCCGGCGCGACCAACAACCTGACCGCCGGCCGCCCGGACCGCTACAACATCGTCGGGCCTGACCGCGTGGACAACCTGACGCTCGCGAAGATGATCGCGGAATACGCGGGGGAATCGCTGCGTTACAGGCTGGAGGACTTCCACGCCACCCGCCCCGGCCACGACCCGCATTACGGCCTTGACCCCGCCAAGCTCACGGGGCTGGGCTGGACGCCGCCCGTGCCGTTCGGGGAGTCGCTGCGCAAGACGGTGGAGTGGACTAAGCTGCACCCAGAATGGCTTACCGCCGATGAAGCGAGGTAACAGTGACGACACCGGAACCGCTAGATGACGAGTTCGAGCCCGAGCCGGAGATTCGCGGCGGCGACCGCCCGTCCGATTACGTCAAGGGCATCGACTGGCTAAAGAACCTCCCCGGCACCCTTCGCGAGGCGGACGGGGAATTCACCGGGGTCTTCGAGCCGGACGGCTGCCCGGGACATGACGAGCCCGGGGACGATCAGTGATCACCCTTGAGGCCAGGGTCTCCGGGCCGCTCGGCACCGTCTCCTACCGGGTGAAGAACTCGGCTAACGGCGAGACACGGGAGATCAAGGACCGCGAGGCCAGCCTGCTGGGGCTCCTGCTGTCGGGCTACCCGCTCAAAGCGCAGGTGCATCCGCTGGACCTGTTCACCGACGAGTCCCTGGACCTGGGCCGCAAGGCATTCCAGGCCGCTTACAGCGGTGAAGCGAGCGCGCAGTGAGGTGGCCCGGGTACCGGCGCATCCGCTTCGTTCCCCAGCGCGCGGAGATAAGCGAGGCTGAGGCTGCCGAATTCGGGGAGCGCCTGCGCCAGTCACTCAGCCAGGGAACGCCCGCTCCCGCTTCCCTGCCCCGGCATACCTATGGCGCGGGCGGCACGATCCACCAGACCGGCACCATCGATATCCAGGTAGGAAAGGACGGCGAGATCAAGGCCGTCTGGTTCCGGTGCCGGACTCTCCCGTTCACGGTCTCCGTGATGCCGGATACCCAGGAGGCGCTTAATCCCGCCGGGGAAATCGTCATTGAGGGGATCACCTACGTCGTGCTGAATGAAGGAAATCCGCAATGATGGCTGACGCCCCGGAGATCAAGAACCTCGTGATCCACGTCGCGGAGACCGAGCACAAGTACCTTCCCCAGGCAGGGCAGGGCAACCGCTATGACCCGGTCTTCACTCCGTGGATGCCGTACCAGCCGGCGGATTTCATAGGCATCATCTGGGAGTGCATGCCCGAGATCGAGGGCAACCTGTTCCTGGACGTCGGGTGCGGACCCGGGACCAAGATAGCCATCGCGAAGACCCTGTTCGGGCTGGAGGCCGCCGGGATAGAGATCGACCCGGACATGGCCCGCGCGGCGCAGGCCGAAGGCGAGATCTGGGAAGGGGACGCGCTCGCCATCAAAGATGCCCCGGCGCTGTACGCCCATGCCGATATCGTCTGGCTGTACCGGCCGTTCCGCGACGCGAAAAGGGAAGCCGCACTGGAGAGCCTGATCACCTCGAACATGAAGCGCGGCGCGGTCCTGGCCGGAGGGTCCTGGGAGAACGCGCCGCCGAAGGGCTGGGTCACCATCGTGGACGATGTCAGCTATTCCCCCCTGGGGCAGCGCGGGCCGTGGCGGGGTGCCTGGCAGAAGCCGTGAGGACGTTCACCGTCCGCTGCTGGAAGCCTCAGTGCGGCGTGCTCCTGAACGTCCAGGCCGGCGCGGCAGCGGATAAATTCGTGACCGAGGTACTCGACGCGGGCTGGGATGTCATCCTGGGCTCGGGGTACTTCGCCTGCCCCGGTCACCAGGGAGACCCCTGGCAGCAGATGATCGCCGCGAAGACCGCACAGGATACGCCGCCGAGAGAGAGGCTGTTACATGACATTTCACCCTGGGGGCCACCGGCTCCGGCCGTACTTCCCGCCCCTGGACCCCCATGGCCCTGTTGACGCCGTCGCGCACATGATCTGCCATAACTGCGGGCGCTTGGACCCTGACCCGGGCAGCGACTGCGTCAGCGAAGAGTGATACCGGACATGGGCGGCAGGCCGGCGTGGGATGCGTACTTCCTGGGGATCGCGAAGGCCGTGGCGGCGCGCGGGGACTGTACCCGGCGTCAGGTCGGGGCGCTCATCACGGACACCGACCACAGGATCATTTCCACGGGCTACAACGGGACGCTCCCGGGACGGAAGGGGTGCCTGGAAGGGGCGTGCCCGCGCGGACAGCACTACGAGGCGCACGACCGGGCAGGCGATGACGAGCCCGGAAACTGCTTTACGTGCCGCACCGAGTGGCCCTGCGGCAAGGCGGTCGCGCCGGGTTCGAGCTACGATACCGGTCCTGGGGCCTGCATCGCGCTGCACGCCGAGCAGAACGCCCTCCTGTACGCGTTCCGGTCCGTTGAGGGCATGACGATGTACATCACCGAGGACCCCTGCGATGGCTGCGTCAAGCTCATGCGCGGAGCACATCTCCGGGAAACGCGCACCCCTGTTTCCGTGCTCACCTGGGACTTACCCTGAAGGCATGACAGGAATATCTGCCCCCGCGACGGGGCTAATCGGGCTGACCCAGATCCACGGTGACGTCGGCGAGCTGATCAGGATCGGGCAGTGGCTGAACGGCGACGGCTTCAAGCAGTGGGAACACGCGTTCGTATCCCTGGGCGCGGGCCTGATCGTTGAGGCAGAGCCCGGCGGCGCGCGGATCGGGAACGCGGACGAGTACTCCGCTATCCACTGGTGCTACGGCATCGCGAAGCTGGCTACCCCGGATCAGCTCCAGGCGGTCGCGGACGCGGCGAGGAAATACGCAGGTGTCCCCTACAGCTTCCTGGACTACGCGGAGCTGGCCGCCCACCGGCTGCACATCCCCGTGCCCGGCCTGAAGACCTTCATCGGGGACAGCAAGCACCTGATCTGCTCTCAGCTCTGCGACCAGGCCGAACAGGACGCGGGCATCCACCTCTTCAAGGACGGGCGCTGGCCGGGGTTCGTGACTCCCGCCGATCTGTTCAACCTGGACGTGACGCTCACGCCGGGGGAGTAGCGATGCTGCCTGCGGTTACCGAGAAGGAACGCCGCGAAATGTGGCTGAACTTCCTGCATCACTGCGAGCTGGGTTCCGTTGTCCTGGCCGCCGACCTGACGATATGGCAGAAGCGCGGGAAGTACATGTGGCAGACAGTGGGCAGGCCCGGGGAGTATAGCGCCGAGTCCATCGCGTCGCCAGTACGCCTGCTGCTGGAGGGGGCCGGCTAAGGTACCGGTATGCGCGAGTTCACGCACGACGAGGAGAGCACCGACCTCACCGAAGCCGAGTGCACGGCGTTCGCCGGCCTCGTCACGTTCTCGTGCCATTACAGCCAGCAGCACAAGCTCTCCCGGTGGCTGGCGTGCTGCCGTCATGAGCAGCCCGTATCGGTTTGCGATTTCGCCCAGCGCGAGGCCAGGAAACTGTGGCGCACGGAGGCTAGGCTGTAGTCAGGACGACCCTGGAGGTGGTGACGTATGAACGAGTGCGTAGCTGCGGCCGGGGAGGTGATCCGGATCTAGGCCAAGGCCCGTCGTCAGCGTCTCGCTGGCAGCGGGCCTTCTGCTTCCCTGTCCGGACGATGTAAGGCAGACTGGATGACGGATATCCATTAGGAGGACCCCGTGTCGCTAGTCGTAAGCTGCAACCACTGCCACGCGGTCGGTGTCACGGACGACTACTCGTTCCCCGACGCCGCAGTGACCTGCGCCAGCCCGGCAGACGACCCGCCCGGCAGCGTGGAAGGCTCCTGCTCAACCGCCGGCCACACCCACGAAGAGCACCTCGCGCACGTCCGGGCGACCGGTGACGCGTCCAATCGTCCCCTGACCATAACCGTCACGGGCACCACTGTTACCCCGGCAGGCTGACATGGCATCTATGACCGACCAGACCCGGGTCACCGCTATCCTGAACGTGCTGAACAGCGCGTCGGGTACCCCTTCTCTGGGTACGTTTACCGCGCCCTCCAAGCTCAGGCTCATGGGCACCATGGGCTCGAATACCTCCAACGGCACCGAGCTGTCCATGACCGGTTACACCGCCGGCGGCTCAGCCTGCATCTTCACTGCGGCTTCAGCAGGGAGTGCTTCCGGCCCGTCCTCCGGTAACGGCGCGATCTCCTGGACGAACTCCAGCGGCAGCAACGCCACTATCGCGGGCGTCGAGATCTGGGACTCCGCCGGCACGCCGCTGCGGTGGTTCCAGGGGGCATGGAGCGGCGGCACGATCACGCTGAACAACGGCAACACCCTGACCGTCGCCGTCAACGGCATCACGCTCAACGCGACGGCCTGGTGAGCGGCGTGAGCACCCTCACGACCGCGAACGTCATCCCGGTTTTCCAGGCGGGACAGGCAGACCTGGTGGCACTGTTCGCCCTCCGGCACGTCACGACGGGCGACACGATCGACCTGGCGACGATCACCAGCTTCCAGAACATCAAGCAGGCTGTCGTCATGGGCGTCTCGGCCTTCGTGGAAATCGCAGCGACATTCACCGGGACCACGGTCACGATGCCTGGCGGCCTGTCTGGCGATAGCGCCTATCTCCTGGCATGGGGGTGCTAAGTGGCTAACCAGCAATGGGTATCGCTGATCAACGGGGCAAGCACCCGCGCCACAGGTCCCGGCACAACCCTCAGCGCTTCCGCGACCACCGCGACAATCAGTCCCACTCAGGCAGGTGCCCTGACCGCTGACGTCGCCGTCGTCAACCCGGACGGTTATCCTGGCGGCTGGTACCCGGGCATGCTGATCCGGGTCACGGCCCGGGGATTCGTCAATACGGGTGGTACCACCTCAAACCTGAGCTGGCTTCTCACTGCGAACGTGGGCAATACAGGCGGCACCTACAAGACTCTCGCGACGACTACGACCCTGGCTCTCGGTACAGGCTCGCTGACGGGGCTCCAATGGGAACTGGACGCGCTGATCCGCTGCTCGGCTATCAGCCAGACGGCGGGCACGCTGCTTACCCAGGGGGCCGTGAAGATGACGAACGCCGTGCCCAGCTCCCCCTCGCTGGCAACTCCGACTGTCAACGGCCTTATCCTGCCCATGCCGAACATCTCCGGTGAAACATCGATAGCGTCGGTGGACACATCGCAGGTCAGCGGTATCGGCTTGCGGGCTACGCTGTCGGCCGCGTTCGGGGCAGTGGCGTGCACGCAGTGGCTGGTGGAGGCCCTGGACTAACGGGAGGGACCTGACCTGACGGCGGGAGGTGACCGATGGCCGTCGCCTTCGATGCTGTAGGGCCATCCAGCTCTGGCGCTGGCAACACTGGCGCTACCACCCTGTCCTGGACGCATACCGCTGTCGCTAGCGGCGTCACTCTTGTCGTCGGCGTGTCGGTAGGAAAATCTCCGGACACGGGTCTCTCCGTTGCCGTGACATGCGACGGTAACACGATGACCGCGCTGACCGGCGCTATTCATGCGGCCGGCACCACGACGGGATTTATTGCTGTATTCGGGCTGCCCAATCAGGCATCCGGCGGCCATTCGATCGTAGCTACTGTTTCAGGCGGCACCCCTACTTCGATCAGCGGCGGTTCAGCGTCCTTTTCCGGCGCGGATACCTCTTCGCCTTTTGGCACGCCAGTCACGGCTACCGGTAACGGGACATCAGCAAGCGCCACCATTACTGCCTCATCGAGCACCAGCCAGATCGTGGCGGTGGTCGGTGACGGCTCCGGCTCTGCTACCGGATGGGGTGCGACCGCTACTCGCGAATGGGCGAATAATGTCTCCTCCGGTTCCGGCTGCGGTAACAATGAAGGCGCGGTTGTAGCGGCCACAGGCAGCTCGCAAACGCTCACGGACACCATCGGGTCTGACAACTGGGCTATCGCCCTGACAGAGATTAAGGCACCGAGCGGGGGACCGGCACCAGCGCCTATCGTGCCGCCCCCGGTAACCCCGCCCGGACGGTGGTCCCCGATGGCGGCCCGGCGGTTCCGCATGCCGCCGCCCCTGCCCGCGCTCGCGCCGCCGTTCAGCATCACCTCCACGTTCGGGACCGCTACAGACGGCGGCCTGCTGCGCGTTATCGCCCTTACCGGCGCGACTGAGGCCGGCGGCGCGATTGCCGGGTCTAACGCCACCAGCGGCGCGGCCAGCTCCACTATCACCCCGAACGGCACTAACTCCTACGTCGTCTACGTCAACGACTACGACAACACCGGTACCACCGCGACCTTCCTGGCCAATACGACAGCGATCGACAACCTGGCGGTCGGCGCGGTCGGGGAGTACACCGGATTCTTCAACGGGACTGTTACTTCAGGTGTCACCACGGCGGCCATTGGCGTTTCCGCGCCGACCGGAACCAACGCGTGGTCCCTGTACGAGGTCCTGGCCAGCGGCGGTTCCACGCCTGTCCAGGATGCCGTGCACCAGCCTGCCTCAGGCGCGAGCGCCTCCAGCGGCACCTCCCTCACGGTGACTACCCGGCCGGGGTCGTTCGCGCCCGGTACCGTCCTGGTGGCGATGATCGTCTGGGATCAGGGCAGCGGCACCCCTGCTACCCCGGCGATCACCGACACCTCGGGCCTCGGCCTGACCTGGACCTTGCAGAATCACCAGTCCCGGTCCCAGACCAGCTCCTGGATCTACACCGCCACGATCCCCGGCGGCAGCTCGGTTATCCCCGGCGCGGCCAGCCTGTCCGGTTCCGGGACGCTCAGCGATTCCGGCGAGACGATCACCGCCCCGGCCAGCCTGTCCGGCTCCGGGACGCTCAGCGCAATAGCGACGATCACGGCCCCGGCCAGCCTGTCCGGATCGGGAACTCTCAGCACCGTCGTAAAGATCACCGCCCCTGCAAGCCTGTCCGGTTCCGGGACGCTCAGCGATTCCGCCGGCGTCCCCGGTGCGGCATCACTGTCCGGCTCCGGCACGCTCAGCGCGGTAGCGACGATCACCGCCCCTGCGGCCCTGTCCGGATCGGGAACTCTCAGCGCGGTAGCGACGATCACCGCCGTAGTCAGCCTGTCCGGATCGGGAACTCTCAGTACCGCCGCGAAGATCACCGCCCCGGCCAGCCTGTCCGGTTCGGGCACGATGGCTACGGCGGTCACGGTTACCGCCCCTGCGGCCCTGTCCGGCTCCGGTACGATGACCACGGCGGTCACAGTTACCGCCCCTGCGGCCCTGCTGGGCTCGGGCACGCTGAGTACTCACGTAACAGTCACCGCCCCTGCGAGCCTGTCCGGGTCGGGGACTCTCAGCGCGGTAGCGACGATCACCGCTGCGGCCAGCCTGTCCGGCTCGGGCGCGATAACGGCTGTAGGTGCCTCGTCAGGTCTCCGGCCGCCCGAGAACCTGGGCGCGACCTGCATCCCGGTCACCATCGACGGCGCGGCGACGGTCCCCGACTACGGCGGCACGGCCGGCACTGTGGCGAACACCTACGGCGGCGGCGTTACCGCAGTAGACGCGGGCGACGCTGTGTGTACTCCCGTAACGATCGACGCCACCGCTACTACCCTGGCCAATACCTACGGCGGTACCCTGACACTAGCTAACTACGGTGCCGCGCTGATTGGATGGACGATGCAAACGGCTGCACTCACGCTCGCGGAAAACAACGACGAGACGGTCAGCGTTGCCATCACCCAAAACGGCAGCCCCCTGAACCTGACCGGCGCGACCGTTAACATGTACCTCAAGACGGCGGCCGGAACCGCTGACGGAAGTGCCCTGCTGCTCTCCTCGGCGGGCGGCTCCCCGGCGATCACGATTACCAGCCCGACCGGCGGACTGTGCTCGGTGGCAATCCCGCGCGCTGACCTGTACCCGGAGACCTACACGTTCTACAGGATCGACGTCGTATTCAGCGGATTGCAGAACACCGTGGTCTACGGCGCGATTACCTGGATTACTCTCTGAGGGGGCTGGCATGGGCGCGCAAGTTCTCTACGACAGTGCTACCGAAGCGACTGCCGTTACCCCGGTAGATTTCCTGAACGCCAGCGGCGTGACCACGGACCCGGTGACCATCACCTGCGTGGTCACCGACCCTACGGGCGTCATCACGAACTACAACTACGGCGGATCACCGCCCAATAACATCATCACGCGGACTTCGGCGGGCAATTACTCGCTGACGGTCACCGGGATCACTGTTCCCGGCCTGTACATGTTCGTCTGGGTGGGCAGCGGCAACGGAGTCCAGCAGATCACGCCCGGCACCTTCCGGCTTATCCCGCTGACCGACGTCGGCTACGGGATGCAGTACTGGTACACGGGAATGGAAGAGCTGAAGTCGCGCCTGGGGCTGCTGCCGGGGGATAAGAATTACAACTCCTTCAACTACGAGATGCAGCTCGCCATCCACTGTGTAGCCAACTGGATAAATGGCTACGCCGGCCGTCACTTCTATCAGCTCCAGGAAGCCCGGACATATTTCCCGGAGTCGATCGAGGAGACGGGCATTGATGACCTCGCGCCGTCCATGGCCGCGAACACCCTCGTCAACCTGGACTACGACGGCGACGGCATTTTCGAGACCGCCTGGGGCAAGCCTGCTTCTCCGCTCGGCACAGGGACGTTCTACCAGCTCAAGACCGGCCGGCCGTCCAACCCTGCGGATAACTGGAACCCGAACGCCCGGGGCGGCGTCGCGTGGCCCTACAACCAGCTTCAGGCCATCCTGTACCCCGGCACGGCGGCTCCCGGCGGCCAGTGGCTCCCGTTCGTGTGGCCCTACAGCCACCTCAACCGCGTCCAGGTCATCGGCACCTGGGGCTGGGACTACATCCCGCCGGAGGTCCAGCAGGCATCGCTTATGCTGTGCACGGACATCTACAAGTCGAGGGAAGCTCCGTGGGGACTGGCAGGCACTGCCGAAACCGGCCTGGTTCGCATTCAGTCCAACCCGTGGGTAGTTGAACTTCTGCGCAGGTATGTCAATCCGAAGCGCAAGTGGGGTTGTTAGCTCCAAGAAGTTCGTGTACTCTGTAGCGATGCCCGTCACTTCCGGAATCTGCAAGCTCCCCGAATGCGGTCGTCCACGCCGTGCTCTTGATCTGTGTAACGCACACTATCTTCGCTACAAAGCGGGTAAGCCCCTGGATACACCATTGCGCCCATATGCTCCCGGGCGTATGTGCTCAGTACAAGATTGTGAGAAGCCTGCGGTAGCTAAACGGCTCTGCACCGGCCACTATCAGCGTCTGATCCAGAATAAGCCAATTGATACGCTATTGCTGGAACCTGTAGAGCATGAAGCATTTTGTTCTGTAGAAAGCTGCAATAAGCCTTATGATTCGCACGGCTTGTGCGCTAGCCATGCCCGGCAAAAACGCTTGGGGAAGTCCCTAACCCCTTTGCATAAGCATAATCGCACAGCCAAACGGGGCGAAGGGCATCTAGACAAGAACGGGTACCGCAGAGTTTACGCTAACGGGAAACTCGTCGGACAGCATCGCCTGGTTATGGAACAGATAATCGGCCGGAAGCTGTACAAATTCGAGAACGTGCATCACAAGAACGGTATCCGTGATGATAACCGGCCAGAGAACCTGGAGCTGTGGGTAAAGGCTCAGCCATCCGGACAGCGGCCGGAAGACCTCGCGTCGTTCGTTACTGCGTACTATCCTGAGTACGTACAAGCAGCGCTAGCGAAGGTGACACGATGCCTGAAGGCCCGATGAACATCAATGTGGAACCGAAGGCTGTGGAGGTGGAAGTCGAGACCACCAACGTGGCTGAGGACAACGTCGCCAAGCAGCAGACGGGGCTGACTGACCTGGGCAAGGACACTGAGGCGGTTCCCGCCGGCCAGGGGGTGCACTTCCCGCAGCACACGCCGAGGCTCCTGCCGGGCGGCCAGGCCACGCTCAAGGCCCTTCGCGGACAGTAGGGTGTGATGTGGGTTCACGCTATCGCTCACTGGCTCGTCGCTAACAACTTCTGGGTGTCGGTCCTGGCCTGGTGCGTATTCGGCAGTCTTACGGCGATCGCCGCGTGGCGGCCCCTGAAGCGTCACCAGAAGACCCAGGCGAAAATCGCCAACGACCTGGACACTAAGACCCCTGGCGGTCTTACCGATGTCCTCAACGCGGTGAACAAGCTCCGGAATGAGTGGCCGGATTACGGCGATGAAATGAGGGAGCGCCATGAAACTGACCGTTGAGGTTTTCGGCAGGGTACTGTGCCTCCAGTTCGACACGGAGAAGGCTGACCGGGAACCTCCCGCGCAGGAATTCGAGTACGCTCCGGTTGACCCGCACAGCGTGAACGGCGGCCATGCGGAGCACGCTGAGCAGGGCAGCCTGGAAGTCCAGCACCTCAGCGGGGCCGGCGTATACAGCACACCGGAAGACCGGCGCAAGTTCGGGTTCGG
>Ga0210386_10005249_pt1 | contig 10561 bp, 11 predicted proteins | sample IncBWH32OmetaG_FD_160091 | JGI IMG/M metagenome (GOLD analysis project Ga0210386, IMG submission 160091) | Forest soil microbial communities from Barre Woods Harvard Forest LTER site, Petersham, Massachusetts, United States - Inc-BW-H-32-O ... | reverse complement strand
GACGGCTCGGCCAGAACCTGGCGTGTCACCGTCACTTCGGCCGGCGCATCCAGGCCGTTGAAGGGACTTGTGGGGCCAAAGGGCGCCAGATGCTGGGGGGCCGACCAGGCCATGGCGCTGCCCAGATAGCGGCCGCCGGCGCGCAAATGCACCGGCACCAGATCGTCGGAGCCGCCGGTCATATGGTCACCGGCGAAACGGATCAGCATGCCGCCCTTGCTGACGAAATCCTTCACCTTGCCAAGATCGTCGCCGGAAATTCTGGCGATATCGGCCAGGATCAAAACCGAGACATGCTTGTTCAACAGCTGGGAAATGTTGCCCTTGGCGATTTCGGCATAAGGCGACAGCGCCCGCTCCAGATAATAGATGTCGGAGAGCAGCGGCTGGCCTTCGGAGGAGGAATTTTCCGACACGATGCCGGCGCTGCGCTGGGCGGCACCGCGGTCGAGCAGCTGCACCGCACCGGCGCTGTCTTCGCCGGCGATGGCGAGCCTGGTGGTGGCGTTGCGCACTTCCATGGGCAAGGCAATATGGCCGCCGGCCCTGACCTCGCCGCGCCGGAAGCGGACGCGGGTCGCGGCCAAGGTCTCGCCGCGGGCGCCAATGGCGCCGGCCTCGACCTCAAGCGGGGCGCCGCCTCGCGCGCGGGTGGCGGTTATCACAAAGCCGCTGGCATCGCGCGTCACCGGCAACAGGCCCAATGCCGTACGCGAAGGCCCGAACAGGGTTGCTCCGCCATAGCGGTGGAAGGCGTCGCGCAGAACCTTGCTCTGGCCGTCTTCCAGCCCGTCGGTGAGCCAGTAAAGCGCGGGTGCGGCGGAGAATTTGAACCGTCCAAGCGCGCGCGCCGCAGCCGTCCGGTCGCCCGGCCAGGGCATGGGCTTGAGTTCCTTGGCGATGCGTGCCGCCTCGCCTTCGTTCAAAAGACCCTGCGGTGCCGGTCCGGCGGTGGGGATGATGGCCACGGGTCGCCCTTGCGCGCTGTGCAACAGGTCGGCCAGCACGTCCTGGCGCGCGTCCCAGTCCCGGGCCGCGGTCCAGCCATTGTCCACCACCAGCACCAGCGGACCGGCAGTGGTCAGCTTGGGTTCGCGGCCGAGCAGCGGGTCGGCCAAAGCGACAATCAGAAGCGCGGCGGCGAGCAGTCTCAGCAGCAACAGCCACCAGGGCGTGGCGGCCGGGGTCTGCTCCTCGTCTTCCAGCCCGCGCAGCAGACGCAAGGGCGGGAACGGGATGCGGCGGGGCAGGGGCGGTGTGACCCTGAGCAGCCACCACAGGACCGGCAAGCCCAACAGCGCCGCCAGGATCAGCGGGGTGCCAAAGCTCAAGGGCAGGCCAAACAGGTTGAGGGGAAAACCGAACAGGCTATCCATGGCCGTTCGTCCTGCGCGTCACGCGTCTCACATCAGGCCCCGCCGATGGCGGCATGCAGCGCGATCAGCGAGCCTTGGGGCGCGTGATCGGTGCGATGGACGGTACAGGTCCAGCCCAATTTGGCCGCGGTCTCGGCGACACGCTCGCCATGGGCGATGAAACGGGCGCGATAGGGGCCGCGCACCCGTTCGGCCCGGCCGAAGATTTCGTCTTCCTGTCCCAGCGGCGATTCAAAGCGGGTGCGGCCGGTATAGGGAAAATCCTCCTCCGCCGGATCGATGATCCGGACGAGATGACCCGCCACGCCTGAGCGCGACAGCCGGTTCATGGCATCGAAGACGCCTTCCTCCAGGAAATCGCTGAACCAGACCAGCTGGTTGCCGCGCTTGAGCGGGGCGGGCGGCGGCAGCGCTTCGCTGCCAGGGGCGAACATGGCCTGACCCATGCGGGTGAGCGCCAGCCGCGAGGCGCTGGCGCCGCCTTCCATGCCGATGAAGCCGACGCGCTCGCCGCCGCGCACCAGGAGCGAGGCCAGCGCCAGCAGCAGCAGGTCGGCGCGGGCGCGCTTGGAGACCGTGCCGGACTTGAAGCTCATATTGGCGGAGGCGTCGCGCCAGAACCAGACCGTTTGGGCCGCCTCCCATTCGCGTTCGCGCACAAAAATATGCTGCGACTTGGCCGACTGGCGCCAGTCGATGGCGGCGGAGGAATCATGCGCGGCATAACGGCGGAACTGCCAGAAGCTTTCGCCCATGCCGGCGCGGCGGCGGCCGTGCACGCCCAGGCTGACGGAAGCAGCCAGATGATCGGCTTCCACCATCAGGGGCGGCAGGCCGGCCGACAGGCCGTCGGCTTCATGCTGCAGCGTGGAAAATTGGGTCAATCTGGCCTCAAGGTGCGAAGCGACAGGCCATTAGAAAAGGCCTCAAATGGCGAAGGCCATCAAAAAATCCCCTTGCTAAAAGAGATCATGGCAGAGCCGCTCGATCACGCTGGCGGTGGTTGCCCCTTCGGCACGGGCGGCGAAATTGAGCGCCATGCGATGGCGCAGCACCGGGCCTGCCAGCGCCACGACATCGTCGGTGGAGGGTGCGAGCCTGCCGTCCAAAAGGGCGCGGGCGCGCACCGCCAGCATCAGCGCCTGGCTGGCGCGAGGTCCGGGGCCCCAGGCAATCTGGTCACGCACGCCGCTGTCACGATCGGAATCCGGCCCGCTTCCAATCGGCCTGGCCGCGCGCACCAGGGTGAGAATGGCCTCCATCACCTGTTCGCCCACCGGAATGCGGCGCACCAGCACCTGCGCCTGCACCAAATCGTCGGGGCCGCACACCCTGGCCGCGCTTCTTTCTTCGCCCATGGTGGTGGCGAGCAGCATGCGCCGCTCCGCGTCGAGATCGGGATAGCCGACGTCTATCTGCAGCAGGAAACGGTCGAGCTGGGCTTCGGGCAAGGGATAGGTGCCTTCCTGCTCCAGCGGGTTCTGTGTTGCCAGCACATGAAACGGCCGCGGCAGGTCGTGGCGGGCGCCCGCCACCGTGACGTGCTTTTCCTGCATCGCCTGCAGCAATGCGGACTGGGTGCGCGGGCTGGCCCGGTTGATTTCATCCGCCATCAGAAGCTGGGTAAAGACCGGCCCGCGGATAAAGCGGAAGGCGCGCTCGCCGCTGAGGGATTCTTCCATCACTTCCGAGCCGGTGATGTCGGCGGGCATCAGGTCGGGCGTGAACTGCACCCGGCTGGTGTCCAGCCCCATCACGATGCCCAGACTGTCCACCAGCTTGGTCTTGGCAAGTCCCGGTACGCCGATCAAAAGGCCATGGCCGCCCGCCAGCAAGGTCACCAAAGTCTGTTCGATGACCTCGTCCTGGCCGAAGATCACCGACTTCAACCCGTCACGCACCCTGGCAAAGGTTGCTGCCGCGGTCTCGAGCCGCTTGGGCGCCTCGTCCAATATGTCTACCTTGTTCATGCGGCGCGCACGCTCTCACGGCTTGCTGGGATGGGCTTTATGTTGCACCGTTGAGCATCGGGGGTGCAACCCCGGAAATGGCCTTAATTTTCCATAGAAATCCGGCAATTGTGGCGTCATGACGGCAAGCAAAAACACGCCTGCCCCAAGTCCGGTGGAACTGGCGTGAACCTGTTGGAGACATTGCGGAGCCGGCTGCTGCAGGATCCGCAGGAGCCGGGCGCGCACGATGATTACGATCACGTGCCGGAGCTCAGGTCTGCGGCGTTCCGGGGCGTCAAGGCGGCGGTGCTGTTGCCCATCGTGGCGCGACCTCAGCCGACGCTGCTGTTCACCCTGCGTACGGAAAGCCTGGCGCGCCATAGCGGACAGATCAGCTTTCCCGGCGGGCGCAGCGAAGCGACCGACCTCACACCGGCTGAGACCGCGCTGCGCGAGACGCTGGAGGAGACCGGAATCGCAGCCGGCTTCATCACCGTGGCCGGCTATCTCCATCGCTATCTCACCGGTACCGGCTTCGACATCCAGCCGGTGGTCGGGCTTCTGGCGGAAGGCTTTCACCTCTCACCTGATCCGGGCGAGGTGGCGAGTGTCTTCGAGGTGCCGCTCGGCTTCCTGCTCGATCCCGCCAACCGGCGGCGCGAGACCCGGCATATCGGCGGGCGCGACCGCCGCTTCTACGCCATCACCTACCGGCAGCATGAAATCTGGGGCGCGACGGCGGCGATCATCGTCGATCTGGCGGCATGTTTAGATGGTATAAGCCCCGTCCATGAGGATTGATCCCGCCCAACACGGCTGGATGACGGCGCCTGAAACGGTGGCGGTGATGAGCGCATTGGGCGAGGGCCGCTTTGTCGGCGGTGCCGTGCGCAATGCGCTGTTGGGCGCTGCCGTGCTGGACGTGGACATCGCCGTGCCCATGCCGCCGGCCGAGGCTCTGGCGCGCCTCACCGCAAAAAATATCAAGGTGGTGGAGACGGGGCTCGACCATGGTACCGTCACCGCCATCGCCGGACACCACGCCTTCGAAATTACCTCGCTGCGCCGTGATGTGGAGACCGATGGCCGCCACGCCAAAGTGGTATTCACCGACGATTGGGCCGAGGACGCGGCGCGGCGCGATTTCACCATCAATGCGCTTTATGCGTCCCAGACCGGCGAGATCTTCGACTATGCCACCGGCGTGGAAGACCTGATCGCGGGCAGGGTGCGCTTTGTGGGCGATGCCCGCACACGTATCGCGGAAGATTATCTCAGGGTGCTGCGCCTGTTTCGCTTCCATGCCTGGTACGGCCGGGGCGACATCGATGCCGAGGGCCTGCGTGCGGCGGCGCAAGCCAGGGATCAGCTCAAGACTCTCTCGGCCGAAAGGGTCGCCAAGGAATTGCTGCGGCTTCTGGAAGCGGGCAATCCCGGGCCGGTGCTGCGGGTGATGGCGGCGGCGGGCATCCTGCCGGAGCTTCTGCCCGGCGTGCTGCAATTGCCGCGCCTGGAGCGGCTGGCGGAGATCGATGCAGAAAATCACTTCACGCCCGATGCACTGCTCAGGCTGGCGGCGCTATTGCCGGACAGCGCGCAAGCGGCGCTGGCGGCAAGCGGCCGGCTCAAGCTTTCCAATGCCGATCGCCTGCGGCTGGAGCAGGCTCTGTCGGGAGAGCGCATTGCCGCCGGCCTGTCGGCCCGCGATACCAGGCGACTGCTTTATCGCATCGGAGCGGCGCAGTTCCGCGACAAGGTTCTGCTGAAATGGGCATCCGCGCCCCGAACCGCGGGCGGACTGCCCTGGCGCATGCTGTTGCAGATGGGGGAAAACTGGCAACGGCCGCGCTTTGCGCTCACCGGCCGCGATGTGATGGAGGCCGGCGTGCCGGAGGGGCCCGAAGTCGGGCGCATTCTCACGGAAGTGGAGGATTGGTGGCTGGACGGCGATTTCGCGGCCGATGAAGGGGCCTGCCGCGACCGGCTCCGCCAGGTGATTGCCCAGGCGCGCGGATGAGCTTCGAGCTGCTGGATCAACTCTGGCTGCCCGGCGATCCCTCTAAGCCCAACGAGGATTTCCTGGCACAAGACAAAGCCGCCGCGCTGGTGATGGACGGCGCCACGCCGCTGGGCGACAGCCTGATGCCCGGACCCAGCGACGCCGCCTGGATTGCCCAGTTTGGCGTGCGGCGGCTGATGGCGCATCTGGGCCAGGGCAATGGCGCGCGCAAGGCCCTGCGCGCAGCATTGGCCGATGCGCAGAAAAGCTTCGAGGCTCTTAGCCGTCATCCGCCGGAAGAGATGTGGCAGACGCCGTGCGCCTCGATGATGCTGGCAGTGCCCGGCGACAGCGGCATGGAATTTTTGTGGTTTGGCGATTGCGCTGCGCTTTTGAAACAGGGCGACGCGGCGGTGACGGTAGTAGGGGAGACCTTCGATAAGCGCGCCGCCGAAGCGACACGGGCCCGTGCCGTAGCCAGGGAGAAAAACCTGTCGCCGGCTTCGGGAATCAACCGGCCCGAATTCATCGGCGCCCTGCGCGCCGCCCGCAATCGCGTCAACAGCGGCACCTATTGGCTGTTCAGCCCGGATGTGCGGGCGGCATCCCATGTTTCGCGCCGGATCGTCAAAGTTGCCTCGGGCGCGTTGCTTCTGCTGGCTACCGACGGCTTCCTGGCCCTTGCCACCGATTATGGTGTTTATAGCGCGGACAGTTTGATGGACGCGGCGCTGTCGAAGGGCTTGGCCGCGCTGGGCAAGGAGCTGCGGGCCATCGAGGCGGATGATACCTCGGGCGACAAATTCCCCCGGTTCAAAAAATCGGATGATGCTACCGCGCTTCTCATGCGGTTGGATTGAGCTCAGACGCACTCATCATGTCTGTTCTAGCGGCAGCGTCAGAACAGACATGATGAGGCGCGGTAGGCCTTATTGCTGCGGCTCGAATAGCCGCGAGGGCCACCGCGGCTAGTTGATCGCCCTCAAAACGGCATGCCCACCATGCCAGATCATGGACAGGGCAACATAGAGCACGATGGCAAGGCCCAGATAGCTGATCCAACGGAAGCGCTCGAGCAGGCGGGCAATGACATTGGCGGCCGCGCCCATCAACCCAACCGACAGGAGCAGGCCGATCACCAGCACATCCAGGTGATCGCGGGCCGCGCCTGCCACCCCCAGCACATTGTCCAGCGACATGGAGACGTCTGCCAGAACGATCCGGGTAATGGCCTGCCTGAGTGATGCATTGACTTCCAAGAATGCGGCTTGATGGTGCTGGTTGCCCGAAATGTCGCGCCAGAAACGCCAGCACACCCACAACAGCAGAATGCCGCCCGCCAGCGTCAGGCCGATCACCTTCATCAGCGATACGGCGATCAGTGCCAGGACCACCCTAAGGCCCACGGCCGCCACAAGACCCCAAAAAATGACCTTGCTGCGCAAGCCGGCCGGCACCCGTGCCGCTGCCATGCCGATCACCACGGCATTGTCGCCCGCCAGCACAATGTCGATCGTCAAGACTTGCGCCAGCGCAACCAGGCCGCCGGGCTGAAACAGGGTCAGTTGCAGGGTCATGCCGTGTCCGCAAACCCTCCTGTCTGGCGCAAGGCCTCTCCCAACACCATCGCGGCGGCCTGGGCGACATTCAAGGAGCGCAAGCCGGGCCGCAAGGGAATCACCAGCCTGGCGTCGGCCGCCGCATGCACATCGTCCGGCACGCCGGCACTTTCGCGCCCTACCATCAGGGTGTCGCCCGCCGCGAAGGCATAATCGGTATAGGCGGTGAGCCCTCGGGTGGTGAGCAAAACCAGTCTTCCAGGCGCGTTGGCACGCAAGTTGGCATGCGCGCCGGCCGAGAAATCGTCACGGAACCGCTGCCAGGACTCGTGCCGGCGGATATCGGCATGCTGGAGATAGTCCATGCCGGCACGGCGGAAATTGCGGTCCGACAGCAGAAATCCACAAGGCTCGATGATGTCGACTCCGACACCGAGGCAGGCCCCCAGCCTGAGCAGGCTGCCCGCATTTTGCGGGATATCAGGCTCGTATAACGCGAGGCGCATGATCCCTTGACCTTTTGACCTAAGTAATGTACATACATTACATATAGAATGTAAGGGTGAGAAATGTCGAAATATGATGGTTTAGGTCGCTTTTTGCGCGGGCAACATACCGACATGGTGCCCATGACCTTCCGCGAAATTGAGCGGGTCACAGGGTCCAAGCTGCCAGCATCCAAGCGCTATCCGGCCTGGTGGAGCAATAATGCAGGCAACAGTGTGATGACCAAGGTTTGGCTGGCGGCTGGGTTCAAGTCGGAACAAGTGGATGTAACACGGGAGCGGTTGGTGTTTCGGCGCGATGCCGCAGTCCCAAATAAACTCGCCCGAACGTCTCGCAAGGCGGCCGAAGGAACAGATATTCCCCATCCCGTTGTGGGCGCGCTGAAAGGGACGTTTACGATTGAGCCTGGGTGGGATCTGACACAGCCAGCCCTGGACAGTTTGGAACGGCAGTCGTTTGAGCGGTCGGCGGATAAGACGGGCGATCTGATCGATTCCGGGTTCAGCGAATAATGCAACCTCTCCTGCTCGACACTTGCGCTGCCCTGTGGATTGTCGCGGGCGCGCCCCTCGCCCAGCCTGCGCTTGAAGCCCTGCGTGAGGCGGCGCGGAACGAGCTTTCTCTTCAAGTCTCGCCAATTACGGCATGGGAAATCGGCCTTTTGGCACGCAAAGGCCGCTTTCGCGCCTCCGTCTCGCCGCAACGCTGGTTCGACCAGCTTCTTGAATTGCCCGGTATTGAACTCTGTGCCCTGAGCCCAGCAATACTAATCACATCGTCCTTCCTGCCAGGCGAATTTCATGGCGATCCCGTTGACCGGGTTCTGGCCGCTACCGCCCGCGAATACGGATTCACACTCGTAACCCGAGACCGGGCATTGTTGGACTATGCCGTCGCTGGCCATCTGGCTGCCTTGCTCTGTTAAGCCGAATTCCGCCAAGTCGCGGCAGAACAAGGCATTTTCTGCGTCATCGTGCCGCAAGACCCTCGAAAACCGACTCTCTATTTTACCGGCCCAATGAACAAGCGGGTGGGGCCGAAATTAGGGTCTTGCCGCGTCACCGCGTCAGTACCGCTGCTGCGCTTGTTTGTGGCAAGAGTTCGAGCACATTCCTTTCCGTATTCCTTAAGGGTGGACCCAGTGGCAGCTACGACGATGGACGCGGGCACGCGGCGCGATTTTCTGTATGTGGCGTCGGGTGCCGTCGGCGGGGTAGGGCTGGCCGCGATGGCATGGCCCTTCTTGGACCAGATGAATCCCACCACCGCCACGCTGGCGGCGGGCACCGCCGAGATCGATCTTTCCCCCATCCAGCTGGGCCAGCAGGTCGTGTTCAAATTCCGCGGCCATCCCCTGTTCGTGCGCCGCCGCACCCCGGCGGAGATCGCCGAAGCACAGGCCGTGGATGTGAATTCGCTGCCCGATCCCCTGGCCTATAACGACAATCTGCCCGACAGCGCCCCGGCGACCGATGCCAACCGCGCCACTAAGGCCGAATGGCTGATCCTGATCGGCGTGTGCACCCATCTGGGCTGCACCCCCACCGTCTCGACACCCCAGATACCGCAGGGCGAGTATGGTGGCTGGCTCTGCCACTGCCACGGTTCGCAGTACGACACCGCCGGCCGTATCCGCAAAGGTCCGGCGCCACGCAACCTGGAAGTGCCGCAATACGCCTTCCTGTCCGCCACCCGCGTCAAGGTCGGCTAACGGAGAACATGATGTCAGGCCCTTCGACCTACAAGCCCAATTCCGGTCTCGAGCGCTGGCTCGACGCACGTCTGCCGCTGCTCAGGCTGATGCATGACACGATGCAGACCTTCCCCACGCCCAGGAACCTGAACATCTGGTACACCTTTGGCGGCATCCTGGCCTTCTGCCTGGGCATCCAGATCGTCACCGGCATTGTGCTCGCCATGCATTATGTCGCCAATGCCGGGCTGGCCTTCGACAGCGTCGAAAGCATCATGCGCGACGTCAATTATGGCTGGCTGATCCGTTACATGCATTCCAACGGCGCCTCTATGTTCTTCCTGGCCGTCTATATCCACATGTTCCGCGGGCTCTATTACGGCTCCTATAAGGCGCCGCGCGAGCTGATCTGGATCATCGGCGTGCTGATCTACCTGCTGATGATGGCCACGGCCTTCTTCGGCTATGTGCTGCCTTGGGGCCAGATGTCCTTCTGGGGCGCTACTGTCATCACCAACCTGTTCACCGCCATTCCGGTGGTGGGCCACAGCATCGCCACCTGGCTGTGGGGCGATTTCGCGGTGGGTGACGCAACCCTCAACCGCTTCTTCTCGCTGCACTACCTGCTGCCCTTCATCATCGCCGCCGTGGTCGGCCTGCATATCTGGGCGCTGCATGTGCCGGGCAACAACAATCCGCTGGGCATCGACGTGAAGGGCCCGCAGGACACGGTGCCCTTCCATCCCTATTACACGGTCAAGGACGCCTTCTACCTGACCCTGTTCGTCATCCTGTTCGCGGGCTTCGTCTTCTACGCCCCGAACTTCTTCGGCAATCCGGACAATTACCAGCCCGCCAATCCGCTGGTGACCCCGCCCGACATCGTGCCGGAATGGTATCTGTTGCCCTATTACGCCATGCTGCGTTCGATCCCGAACAAGCTGATGGGCGTGATCGTGATGGGCGGTGCCCTGGTGACGCTGGTCTTCATTCCCTGGCTTGACACCAGCCGGGTGCGCTCCTGCCGCTTCCGCCCGCTGATGAAGCAGTTCTTCTGGGCTTTCGCGGTGGCCTGCGTGCTCTTGGGCTATTGCGGCTCGCAGAGCGTGGATGCCGCGGTTGCCGGCATTCCGCTGGTGTGGGTGGCCCGGATCGCGTCCTTCTACTACTACGCCTTCTTCTGGCTGATCATGCCGATCGTGGGCCTGATCGAGACGCCCAAGAAGATTCCCGCATCCATCGCGCAAACCGTGCTCGGCGACGCCGCCGCAGCCCCTGCCGAGTGAGAATCAACATGCGTCTGACGACAGCTTCACTCGGAACGTCCCTGGCCCTGGCTTTCGGGCTTCTGGCCTCCACCTCGGCGCTCGCGCTGGACACCACAAGGCTTGCGCCCAAGGATGTGTCCTTCTCCTTTGAAGGACCGTTCGGCACCTACGATCGCGGCGCGCTGCAGCGCGGCTATCAGGTCTACA
>Ga0210386_10005246_pt1 | contig 10564 bp, 10 predicted proteins | sample IncBWH32OmetaG_FD_160091 | JGI IMG/M metagenome (GOLD analysis project Ga0210386, IMG submission 160091) | Forest soil microbial communities from Barre Woods Harvard Forest LTER site, Petersham, Massachusetts, United States - Inc-BW-H-32-O ... | reverse complement strand
CGCGAAGGCGGTCGCGCAATCTGGCGGCGGCCTCGAAATCCATGGCATCCGACGCCCTGGTCATTTCGGCTTTCAGCCCGTCCTGCACTGCCTGGCTCTTGCCGCGCAGGAACTCTTCGGCTTCCTCGACCAGCCCCTGGTAACCGGCCAGATCGATGCGGTTCACGCAAGGTGCCGAGCAGCGCTTGATCTGGAACAGCAGGCAGGGGCGGGTACGGCTGTCGAACACCGAATCCGAACAGGAGCGCAGCAGGAAGGCCCGCTGCAGGGTATTGAGCGTGCGGTTGACCGCGCCGGCGGAGGCGAAGGGGCCGAAATAGACACCCTTGGTGGTCTTGGCCCCGCGATGCTTGAGGAGCTGCGCAAAGGGATGGTCTTCGCGCAGCAGGATGTTGGGAAAGCTCTTGTCGTCGCGATAGCTGACATTGTAGCGGGGCTTGAGCCGCTTGATCAGGTTGGATTCCAGCAGCAGCGCTTCGGTCTCGCTGGCGGTGGTGACGAAGAGCATTTCCGCCGTCTCCGCCACCATGCGGGTGAGGCGGTCGGCATGCACCCCGCCGCGCGCGTAGGAGGTGACGCGCTTTTTCAGGCTCTTGGCCTTGCCGACATAGAGCACATCGCCCGCCGCATTCAGCATGCGATAGACGCCGGGCGCGTCTGGCAGGGTCTTGAGATAGGCGGCGATGCGGTCCGCGCCCTTCAGGGGCGGTTCGGGGGAAACCATGGCACCAATATATTAGCGCGTTCGTTCGATTTCGATGCCTACGCTTTCGGCATGGGTCAGGGCTGCAAGTTTCTCGACCCGCACCCGGACGGTACGCACCCGTGCGTCCTCGAAACAGGCGGCCGCGATGCGCTCGGCCAGGGTCTCGGCCAGCCGGACATGGCCTTCGGCGATGATGGCCCGGATGCGCTTTTCGATCACATGATAGTCCACCACATTCTCCAGCATGTCCTGGGCGTCGGCGAAGTCGTCGGTGGCGAGATCGACATTGATGCGCACCGGCTGGGTGCGGCCTTCCTCCTGCCGATACACGCCGATATGGGCCGGCAGTTCCAGGTTGCGGATGAAGACATGGCGGCTGCCGGCGCCGGCGAAGCGCGGGGTGGGCGTCTTGCTCATTCGCCCACCTGCACGTCTGGGGTCTGCCAGATCAGATGCTGGCCGCCGTCCACCGCCAGCATCTGGCCGGTCACGGCCGGGGCCGCCAGGAGATAGCGCACCGCGGCGCAGATGTCGGCCGGATCGGCGCCGCGCTTCAGGATGGTGGCATCGCGCTGGCGGGAGAAATCCACTTCGGACTGGCGCGGATTGCGCAAGGTGGGGCCGGGGCCCACCGCATTGACCCGGATGGCGGGGCCCATGCCTTGCGCCAGCGTGGTGGTGAGCCAGTAAAGCGCCGCCTTGCTGACACTGTAGGAAAGGAATTGCGGCGTGGGCTTGAGCACTCGCTGGTCGATGATGTTGATGATGTTGCCTTGCTCGCCATCGGGAAGCTGCTTTGCGAACAGTTGCGACAACAACAGCGGAGCGCGCAGATTGGTCTCGATGTGATCGTCCCAGGTCTTGCGGGTGGCGCTTTGCCAGTCGTCATTCTCGAACAGCGAGGCGGAATTGATCAGCGCGGTCAGCGGACCCAGTTCCTTGACGGCGCGGTCCACCAGTGTGGCGGTCTCCGCCTCCTTCGACAGGTCGCATTTCAATGCCGCGGCCTCGTTGCCGAAAGCGCGCACGGCCTGGGCGACGCCATCGGCATCTTCTTCCGAGCCGTGATAATGGATCGCCACATTCCAGCCATCGCCTGCCAGATCCAGGGCGATGGCGCGGCCCAGCCGTTTGGCCGCGCCGGTGACAAGGACGGTCTTGGTCATTGTTGGTCAGTGATATCCGGTATCGGCGCGCACCTTGCCCCGGAAAACCCAATAAGACCAGCCGGTATAGACGAAGATCACCGGCAGCAGGAACAGCGTGCCCACCCCTAAGAATATCTGGGTATCCGTCGAGGACGCCGCCTGCCACAGCGAATAGTGATGCGGCACAATCATGGGGAACAGGCTGATGGCGATGCCGAGATACGACAGGCTGAACAGCAGCACGGCATAGATGAAGGGCCTCAGTTCCGCCTTGGGATTGGCGATCGCCCGCCATTCCAGGATGGCGAACAGCGCGGTGAGCACCGGCACCGGTGCCAGGAAGGCGATATTGGGCCAGGAAAACCAGCGCTGCGCGATGTCATGGTCCACCAGTGGCGTCCACAGGCTGACGATGCCCACCGCGGCCAGTGTTCCCAGGAAACAAAAACGCGCATGCCGGCGCGCCTCGTCCTGCAACGCGCCTTCGGTCTTGAGGATCAGCCAGCCGGAACCCAACAGGCTGTAGCCGAACAGAAGCGCCACGCCGGTGAACAGCGAAAAGGGCGTGAAGCAATCGAAGCTTGAACCGCTGAAATGGCGCCCGTCCACTTGAAAGCCCTGGATGAAGGCCCCCAGCACCGCGCCCTGCGCAAAAGTGGCGATGGCGGAGCCATAGCCGAAGCCATGGTCCCAGAAGGTGCGGTGCTCCACGTCGCGGAAGCGGAATTCGAAGGCCACGCCGCGAAAGATCAGTGCCAGCAGCATCACCAGGATGGGGAAATAAACCGCCGGCAGGATGATGGCGAAGGCAAGCGGGAAGGCCGCCAGAAGCCCCAGACCGCCCAGCACCAGCCAGGTCTCGTTGCCGTCCCAGATGGGCGCGATGGAATTCATCAGCAAACTGCGGTCCGCCGCCGTTTTGGCGAAGTTGTAGAGAATGCCCACGCCCAGATCGAAGCCGTCCAGCAGCACATAGAAGAAAACCGCCAGGCCCAGGATCAGCGTCCACATCGGGACGAAATCGAAAATGATCATGGCGCGGGTACCGGCCTGACGGGCGACGCCGGGCGGCCTGCTTCCACGGGCGTATCCTCTTCGGCAGACACGCCGGCGCGCACGATCCTGAGCACAAACCACAGGCCGGCGGGGAACATGATGCAATAGACCGCCATATAGCCCGCCAGCGACAAGAGCACATCGAAACCCGTCAGCGATGGCGTCACCGATTGGGCGGTGCGCATCACGCCATAGACGGTCCAGGGCTGGCGGCCGGCCTCGGTGGTGGTCCAGCCCGCCACCACGGCGATGAAGCCCAGCGGCGTGGCCCATTTCAGGGCCTTGAGAAACCAGTTGGTATTGTAAAGCCTGCCGCGCAGCCTGAGCCACATCCCGGCCGCCACCAGCGCCAGCATCAGCAGGCCGATCCCCACCATGATGCGGAAGGCGAAGAAGGGAATGATCACCGGCGCCCGGTCCTGGCGCGGGAAATCCTTCAGCCCCGGCACCACGCCATTGACGTCATGGGTCAGGATCAGGCTGCCCAGCAGCGGCACTTCGATGGCGTTGTGGTTGGTCTCGGCCTGTTGGTCGGGGATGGCGAACAGGGTCAGCGGCGCGCGCGCTTCGCGGGTCCAGTGGGCCTCGATGGCGGCCAGCTTGGCGGGCTGGTGATGCAAAGTGTTGAGGCCTTGCAGATCGCCCAGGAAAATCTGCAGCGGCACCAGCACGCTCAGAAGCCACAGCGCCATGGACAGCATCAGCCTGGCTTCGTTGCGCGATTTGCCTTTCCACAACAGGCTGGCCGCCACGCCCAGCACCACAAAGCCGGTGGTGACATAAAAGCCCGCCACGGTGTGCATGAAGCGATAGGGAAAGGAGGCGCTGAAGACGATCTGCGACCAGCTGGTGGGATAAAAGATGCCGTTCTCCAGCCGATAGCCGCCGGGCGTCTGCATCCAGCTGTTGGTCACCAGAATCCAGAAGGTCGAAAACAATGTGCCCAACGCCACCAGCGCGGCGGAAGCAACATGGGCCCAGCGCGGCACCAGATGTCGGCCGAACAGCATCACGCCCAGGAAACCCGCTTCCAGGGTGAAGGCCGTCAGGCCTTCATAGGCCAGCATGGGCGAGATGATATTGGCGGTGGCGTCGGAGAAGCGGCTCCAGTTGGTGCCGAACTGGAACGGCATCACCACGCCCGAAACCACCCCCATGCCGAAGGCGACGGCGAAGATGCGGGTCCAGAAGCCGGAGATGCGAAACCAGATTTCCTTGCCGGTGACGAACCAGATGCCTTCCACAAGCGCGATATAGGAGGCAAGCCCCACGGTCAGTGCCGGCAGGAGTATGTGCCAGGCAACCACCCAGGCGAATTGCAAACGCGACAGGACAAGTGGGTCCAGCGTCATGGCCGGACCTTATAGCGGTCAGGTAATGAAGCCCACGCGACGCTTCACCTCATCCATGATCGGTGTCGCGATGCTGCGAGCGCTCAGTGCGCCTTTTCTCAGGATGCGGTCGATCTCCGCCGGATCGCCCATCAGGCGGCGCATCTCTCGGTTGATCGGCTCCAGCTTCGCCACAGTCAGGTCGGCCAGCGCCGTCTTGAAGGCGGAGAATTGTTGACCGGCGAACTCGGCGATCACCGCATCGCGGTCCCGGTCGGCCAGGGCGGCGTAGATGTTGATCAGATTCTCGGCTTCCGGCCGGTCTTTCAACTCGTCTTTTGACGCGGGCAGGGGATGGGGATCGGTCTTGGCGCGCTTGATCTTGTTGGCGATGGTGTCGGCATCGTCGGTCAGGTTGATGCGGCTCATGTCGCTGTCGTCCGACTTAGACATTTTCTTGGTCCCGTCGCGCAAGCTCATCACCCGGGTCGCCGGACCCATGATCACCGGTTCGGGCAGGGGGAAGAAATCGGTTGCCCCGAAGTCATTGTTGAACTTCTGGGCGATGTCACGCGCCAGCTCCAGATGCTGCTTCTGGTCTTCGCCCACGGGCACATGGGTTGCCTTGTACACCAGGATGTCGGCCGCCATCAGCACGGGATAGGTGTAAAGCCCCACGCTGGCCCGTTCCTTGTGCTTGCCCGACTTCTCCTTGAACTGGGTCATGCGGTCCAGCCACCCCAGCCGCGCCACGCAGTTGAGCACCCAGGCCAGCTCGCCATGCTCGGGCACCTGGCCCTGGTTGAAGATGGGCGTGCGCGCCGGGTCTACGCCGGCGGCGATATAGGCGGCGGTGACTTCCCGCGTCGCCTGGGTCACGTCGTCCGGCTTGGCATAGCCCGCGTCCTGGGTGAGGGCATGCATGTCCACCACGCAGAACAGGCAGGGGACCTGCTCCTGCATGCGCACCCAGTTTTTGAGCGCGCCCAGGTAATTGCCCAGATGCAACGTGTTGGTGGGCTGCATGCCCGAAAGGACGAGAGGTGGATGGCTCATGGCGAGGGGTTATGCCTTGGCGGGCGCGGCCGCTTCAAGGGGCGTAGGGCCAGTTAAGGTTCAAAGTTCGCTAATAGGCTTGATATCAAGCATCTTGCGAACTTCGAACCTCCGGCCCTAGTGCGGTTTTCAGCCGCTGCTCCACCGCCTGCAGGCGCGCGGGATGCACGATCTTGTGGCCGAAGCCGTCGCGCACATAAAAGACGTCCACCGCCCGCTCGCCATAGGTCGCCACCATGGAGGTGGAGATGGAAAGCCCGGCCTCGAAGATCGCCTGGGTGATGTCGTAGAGCAGGCCCGGCCGGTCCAGGCATTCCACCTCGATCACGGTGGCGATGCGCGAAGCCTCATTGTCGAAATGAATATTGGGACGGATGGAGAAGGCGCTGGCGCGGTTGCGCATGGCCTTGCGGGCCAGTTCGCGCCGGGGCCTGAGTTCGCCGCGCAGGGTCTTTTCGATGGTCTGGCGCAGCCGCGCCAGCCGTTCCGGGTCGCTGAAGGGATGGCCCTCGGCGTCTTGCACCGAGAACACGTCGACTGCAAAGCCGTCGCAGGTGGTGAAGGCCTTGGCATCCACAATGGAGCCGCCCGCCATGGCGATGGCGCCGGCGAATTGGGAGAACAGGCCGGCATTGTCAGGCGTATAAAGGATGATCTCGGTGATGGCGCGGAAGGCGTTGGTGGTGGTGTCCAGCACCAGAAGCTGGTTTTCGGCATCGGATCTGGTGGTCAGCCGCGCATGGCGCTCAAGCTCGTCGGCATCGAAGGCCAGCCAGTAATTGTCGTAATGGCGGCTCAGCACCCGTTCGCGCTGCTCGGGCGTGAAATCGGCAAGGCGTTGTTCCAGCGCGGCCTTGGCGGCGGCGACGCGGCTGGAGCGGGACGGCACCTGGTCGCCGCCCATCATCATGTTCTCGGCCGCGTAATAGAGCTCGCGCAGAAGCTGGCCCTTCCAGCCGTTCCACACCCCCGGTCCCACGGCGCGGATGTCGGCGACGGTGAGGATCAAAAGCAGGCGCAGCATCTCCGGCGACTGCACCATGTCGACGAAATCGCGCACCGTCTTGGGATCGGAGATATCGCGGCGCTGGGCGGTGTCGCTCATCGCCAGATGGTTCTTGACCAGCCAGGCGACGGCGGTGGTGTCGTTGGCCGAAAGTCCCAGCCGGGGGCACAGGCTTTGGGCGATGGCCGCGCCCACATTGCTGTGGTCGCCCGGCAGCCCCTTGGCCACGTCATGCAGCAGGATGGCGCAGAACAGCACGTTGCGCGACTGGATGCGCTTGATGATCTCGCTGGAGACGGGACTTTCCTGCTTGAGATCGCCGCGTTCGATGGCCGCGACATTGCCTACGGCGCGGATCAGATGCTCGTCCACCGTATAATGGTGATACATGTTGAACTGCATCAGGCCCACGGCATGGCCGAATTCCGGGATGAAGCGGCCCAGCACGCCCGCCTCGTTCATCAGCCTGAGCGCCCGCTCCGGATCGTGGCGCGAGGTCAGCACCTCCAGGAAGGCCTGGTTGGCGCTCCCGTTGTCGCGCACCTGATCGGTGATCAGGTCGAGCGAGCGGGTGACCGTGCGCAGCGCATGGGGATGGATGTCCACGCCCTTGCTGTCGGCGATCTGGAACAGGCGCAGGATGTTGGCGGGATCGCTGCGGAAGATGGCGGGATTGGCGTTGAGCCGGCCGTTCTCGACAAAGAATTCGTCATTGGGGCTGCGCGGCTTGAGGAAACCCGGCAGCATGCGGGTGAGCGAGGGCCTGGGCTTCCGGTGCTGTTCTTCCAGCGCCGCGCAGAATATGCGGGTGAGGTCGCCCACATCCTTGGCCACCAGGAAGTAGGCGCGCATGAAGGCTTCCACCGCCCGGCGCGGCTTTTCCTCATTGACATAGCCGAGTTCGGCGGCAAGGCCCGGCTGTACGTCAAAGGATAGCCGCTCCTCGGCGCGGCCCAGCAGGTAATGCAGGTGCACCCGCACATTCCAGAGGAAGGCTTCCGCCTTCTGGAAGGTCTTGTACTCGTCCTTGGTGAAGACGCCATGCTCGACCAGGTCGGCGGCATCGTCCACGTGATAGAGATATTTGCCGATCCAGTAGAGGGTCTGCAGGTCGCGCAGTCCGCCTTTGCCCTCTTTGATGTTGGGCTCCACCAGATAGCGGCTTTCGCCCTGGCGCTCATGGCGGACGCTGCGCTCGGCCAGCTTGGCTTCGACAAAGTCGCGGCCATTGCCGGTGGCGACTTCGTTCCAGAATTTCTTGCGCAGGTCTTCGTAAAGGCCCCTGTCGCCCCAGATGTAGCGCGTCTCCAGGATGGCGGTGCGGATGGTGATGTCGAGCTTGGCCAGGCGCACGCTCTCCGCCAGGCTGCGGGTGGCGTGGCCGACTTTCAAGCCTAAGTCCCACAGCATGTAGAGGACGAATTCGATGACGCTCTCGCCCCAGGCGGTCTGCTTGAAGGGGCGCAGGAAGAGCAGGTCTATGTCGGAACCCGGCGCGAGTTCCCCCCGCCCATAGCCGCCGGTCGCCACAATGGCGATGCGCTCGGAACTGGAGGGGTTCTGGGCGTAATAAACATGCTTGGTGGCGAAGTCGTAGATCACCTGGATCACGCTGTCCTGGAGCTGCGACAGGGCCCGTGCCGCCGCCAGGCCGGGCAGGCCTTCCTTTTCGACCGCGTATTTGACCTTGTCACGGCCGGCCGCGAAGGCGGTCTTGATCAGGCTCAGCCCCGCCTTGCGCAGGGTGCCGGGATCGCCGGTTTCCCGCGCCAGGGCCGTCAGGTCGCGCCGCAAGCTGTCGGCGTCGATCAGGTCGCGCAGGGCAAGGGATTGTGGTTTTTCGAGTCCCATAGGAGGCGAATATGTCATGCCCGCCTGGGTGTTACTACAGGCGCGGGAACCGGTTTCAGTGGGCCTTTTTGCGCCGGGGTTTGGGGCCTGCGGTGCGCATCACCACCCCGCAGGCGATGCGGTCCCCGGCATTGCCCAGGGGCTGGGTGCGGTAATCGTCGGCCCGGGCATCGATGATGATGGCCACGCCGTCGCGGTCGAAGATCGAGCGTTTACCATTGCCCAGGCCGAAACCGGTGGCGACCACGCTGGCATGCAGGCGCCCGTCGGCGCCCGCGAACTGGTTGGGCAGGTCGCCGGCTTCCGGTCCGCCTTCGGCCAGATAGCCATGCTGCTTGCCGGGGAGCAGGGTGAGGATCGGACCGGCGGCGGTGAAACCGCTTTTGGCATCGCAATTGCCCGAGGTGTGCAGATGGATGCCATGCGCGCCGGGCGGCAGGTCATGCAAATCGAAGGTGATCAACACGCCGCGATTGACGCTGGCGAAGTCCACCTGCCCGGCCTGCTTGCCGTCGCGGGTTTTCAGATTGGCGATGGCATGGGCCTTTTGCGCGGCATGTGCGGGCGCGGCCAGCAGCGCCAGCGCCGCCGCGATGCGGTGAATTTTGCTCATGGATCTCCCCAGGACGGTTCCAGCCTGCATGGAAGCTGATGCATGGAACTGGGGGAACCCGGAAGCCGGTTCATGCGCTATTTGGGCATAGGGGTGAAAGGAGATTTCAATGAGACTTTTCCTGATTGGCACCCTCGGCGCGTTTTCCGTGGCGCTGGCCGGCGGCAGCGCGCTGGCGGTGCAGGACACGCCCAGCGACATCAATGGCGTTCAGACCGTGTGCACCGGCGTGGGTTCGGCCAAGGACGATCCGCGCTGGAAGGACTATCCGGTCAAGATCGTGCTGGCCACGACCGGCGGCGCCGATCTGGCGAACGCCCATATCACTTTGGCCAAGGGCGGCCAGGCTCAATCCAAAACGATCGTGGCCGAGACCGATTGCGACGCGCCCTGGGTGTTGTTCAAGGCGCCGCCCGGCCAGTACACCGCCACCGCCACCTTGATCGGCGGCAGCGGCCAGAGCCACAGCGCCAGCTTCTCCACCAATGGCGGGGGCCAGAAGGAAGTGAACATCCTGTTCAAGCCGGTGGCCCCGCCGCCTACACAGTGAGCCGCGACCGCCGCAGGCGGGCAAAACAGTGTCGCACTACGCTGTCGCTAACGACGGACTGTTTTGAGCGGCGAACGCCGCGAGCACAGGCGAGCGGCAGCGCGGGCAAAAAGACGAAGGGCCGGCGGATTTCTCCACCGGCCCTTGATCATTCGCGAAACGTCGAAACCGTTAGACGGCCTTGAGGTTCGCGGCCTTGGCGCCACGGGCGTCCGGCACGATGTCGAACGAGACCTTCTGGCCTTCGTTCAGGCTGCGCAGACCCGCCGCTTCCACGGCCGTGGCATGGACGAACACGTCCTTGCCGCCGCCTTCTGGCGCGATGAAGCCAAAGCCCTTGGAGGTATTGAAGAATTTCACGGTTCCGATAGTCATGTAGGAGTTCCTGCAAAGATTTCCGTGCCGGCGGAATGCCGGTGCGGAACGGGGGTTTCGGAGTTGCAGGGAAGGAAGTTCAACCGTCGTCCAGGCGCGCACTCTATGCGGGCAGGGATAGTCTAGGTGCGCTTCTCTGTAACGGGCCGTAACTCCACGTGAGTGTGACAATACGCCCGGGAACGCGGGATGGCAACTGCCGGGCCCGACGTCCCGATCCGGGAGCGGGCGGCGGTGGGGGCGGCGCTTTTTTGCGGGAGTCCGAACGCCCCAATCCTTACCTGTCATTCCCGCGAAAGCGGGAATCCAACTTGGCAACGCGCGGGATGGTTCCGTGGTGCCGTTGGCGGGCGTGGAGCGTAAACTTGGTCCAACCCGAGACGGGAGGTCTGAATGCACGTAACCATCTATCACAACCCGAACTGCTCCAATTCGAGGAAGGCGCTGGAGATCATCCGTGCCCACGGCATCGAGCCGCACATCGTCGAGTATCTGAAGAAGCCGCTCCGGCCCAACGAACTGCGCCACCTGATCCGGGACCAGATGAAGGCGCGGGTGACGGACGTGATCCGCACCAAGGAGCCGGTCTATGACGAGATGGAGCTGGACGGCCGCGACGACGATTGTCTGCTGGCTGCTATGAGCGCCCACCCGATCCTGATGAACCGGCCGATTGTGGTGACGCCCAAGGGCGCGATGCTCTGCCGGCCGGGGGAGACGGTCGAGGGGCTGCTTTAGCGGGAAATTCCACTGCTGGACAAATAGTAAATGATATCGTTGAAAAGTTCTGTTGCAGATTTCCCTGACAATTGAAGCGCGAGCGTTTCTAGGTCCAAAACAAAATACGTGCCCCTTCGAGGGTTCACGCATCC
>Ga0210386_10005245_pt1 | contig 10565 bp, 10 predicted proteins | sample IncBWH32OmetaG_FD_160091 | JGI IMG/M metagenome (GOLD analysis project Ga0210386, IMG submission 160091) | Forest soil microbial communities from Barre Woods Harvard Forest LTER site, Petersham, Massachusetts, United States - Inc-BW-H-32-O ... | reverse complement strand
GATGCATGAAAGCAAACGGCGAGAGCCAGCGTTCGCTGGAGCAGTGCTCCTGTTCGATTGACGTTATTGCGTCGCTGATATCCTACGACCGGTATGTCGCTGCGGAGACTGTGCTGAGGATGGCGCAAGTCCAGGGGAATCTCGGTGGGCAGTTTCGATCGACTGAACAGGCAAGAACGTTAGTCGATGACCTGCGCCGCGCGCAAGCGGAAGCCGAGGTCCGTTGTTTTTGACCATCTTGCGTTTGGTGGTCCCGCAACTTTGGAACAAAAGGTGGCAACTTCCGTACGCTGTTTCGCATATCGACGACTTTGTCTGCACCGTAGCCCAATACTGGGATGACGCGCCCGCGCCATCGGCGACGAGGAGCGTTTCCTTATTTTACTGACGCGCAGAGGTGCCCCCGCGTGCAAATGGGTCAGTGTTGCTGTCGTGACCGCGCTAAGCGCGGCCGATGGGGCGCAGTGAAAACGGCGGCACACCGTGGACGCCGGTTAAGACGCATTGGGAGCACTTCGTTTAGTTGCCGGCTGAATTTTTGACCACACTGTTTAGAAGATGTGGCGAAAGAAAATTTGGAACAAATTCGGAAGATGCGAGTTAGGCCGATGCGGGCTAATTGTTCCCGTCGGTTTTCGACTTCAAGGACGCCGGCCGAGTAGGGACAGCAGACGTCCTTCGGAGATGGCTACGGCCCTTCGGGGCCAAGGTTGTTCGCGAGAGAAAAACATTTCCTCGCGACGGCCGCCGTCGTGACACGCTGTCGAAAGCTAGTTCCCAAGCACGGGTCAGCGCCGTGAGGCCAGGCTTGCTTTGGGCTTGTTCGCATCGGTGCACCCCCAAACGCCGCAGGGAGGACACACGATGCGCAATCTTTCGCATACGCTCAGTATCTTGGGGGCGGTTTCCGCGCTCGCCGCGGGTTCTGCCTATGCCAACGACGACCTCATCAAGATGTCGCAAAACCCTAACGATTGGGTGATGCCGTCGCGAACGTACGACGGGCAACGCTATTCGCCACTCAAGCAAATCAACACCGGAAATGTCGGCAAGCTTCAGGCGGCGTGGTCCTTCTCGACCGGCGTGTTGCGGGGTCACGAAGGAGCGCCGCTCGTCGTCGGTAACGTCATGTACATAAACACCCCATTTCCGAACGATGTGTTCGCTCTCGATCTGGATCATGACGGGAAGATTCTTTGGAAATATGGGCCGAAGCAGGATCCGAACGTGATACCGGTGATGTGTTGCGACACGGTCAATCGCGGCGTGTCGTACGCAGACGGCAAGATTTTCCTGCATCAGTCCGATACGACGCTTGTCGCGCTCGACGCCAAGACCGGCGATGTCGTGTGGTCGGTCAAGAATGGCGATGCGTCAAAGGGCGAAACCGGGACGTCGGCGCCGCTCATCATCAAGGACAAGGTCCTGGTTGGGATTTCGGGCGGCGAGTTCGGCGTGCAATGCAGCGTCACCGCTTACGACACCAAGGACGGCAAGCGCGTATGGCGCGCCTATTCGGAGGGGCCGGACAGTGAAATCCTAGTCGATCCCGAGAAGACCACAGACTTGGGCAAGCCGGTCGGCAAGGACTCAAGCCTCAAGACGTGGGACGGCGATCAATGGAAGATCGGCGGCGGCTGCACCTGGGGGTGGCTGACCTATGATCCTCAGTTGGACCTCGTCTACTACGGCTCGGGCAACCCGTCGACCTGGAATCCAAGTCAACGACCGGGCGACAACAAGTGGTCGATGACCATTTTTGCCCGCAATCCGGACACCGGTATGGCCAAGTGGGTCTATCAGATGACGCCCCATGACCAATGGGACTATGACGGCGTCAATGAAATGATCCTCACCGACCAGAGCATCAACGGCCGCGAGCGCAAGCTGCTGACGCATTTCGATCGCAACGGCTTGGGCTATACGCTCGATCGTGCGACCGGTGAGCTCCTGGTCGCGCAGAAGTTCGATCCGAAGGTCAATTGGACCAGCGGAGTCGACATGAACAAGAATTCGGCGAACTACGGCCGGCCCACGGTCGTCGCCGAGTATGCAACTGAGAAGCCGGACGTAAACGTCACCAACATCTGCCCGGCTGCGCTCGGCTCAAAAGACGAGCAACCGGCAGCCTATTCGCCGGACACGCAGCTGTTCTACGTGCCGACCAACCACGTCTGTATGGACTACGAGCCGTTCAAGGTGAGCTACACGGCCGGCCAGCCCTATGTTGGGGCGACGCTGTCCATGTATCCGCCCAAAGGCGAATCGAACATGGGTAACTTCATCGCCTGGGACGGCAAGACCGGCAAGATCGTCTGGTCCGATCCAGAGCAGTTCTCGGTATGGTCAGGCGCACTCGCGACCGCCGGCGGCGTCGTTTTCTACGGCACGCTGGAGGGTTATTTGAAGGCCGTCGACGCCAAGACGGGGAAGGAGCTCTACAAGTTCAAAACCCCATCCGGCATCATCGGCAACGTCATGACCTACCAACACAACGGCAAACAGTACGTCGCAGTGCTGTCTGGCGTTGGCGGATGGGCGGGCATTGGGCTCGCGGCCGGCCTGACTGATCCCCACGCGGGCTTGGGAGCGGTCGGCGGCTATGCGGCGCTCTCCAACTACACCTCGCTCGGCGGTCAGCTCACCGTCTTCGCATTACCGGAGTGAGTTAACGCGACGCTGATGACGAAGTCGCCCCGGCGCGCCGGCACAACCGGTCCGCCGGGGCCACGTTGCCGGTCACTGTTAGCCGCACGAGGGACTTCTCCGTGAAATCGTCTTTTGGCGCCATCGCGTCCGCGTTGTTCGTTGTATTGTGTTGGAGCGTTGTCGCGCTTGCGGATGGATCGGGGGACGCGACTGCCGTCAAGGATGACGACGGCAAGTATTTCGATAAGGAAGGTAATCCAACTTACAAGGTTCAGGCCGATCGAATGGTTGATTGGTATACGTATTCCGGGTTTCGCCGCTACCATTCAGAATGCCACGTCTGCCATGGGCCTGATGGTATGGGCTCATCCTACGCGCCGGCGTTGAAGGATTCGCTGAAGACGCTGAGCCATACGGACTTTGACGGGATTGTTGCAGCCGGCCGAAAAAACGTGAACACCGCCCATGAGAACGTGATGCCCGCTTTCGGGGACAACAAGAACGTGATGTGTTACGTCGACGACATCTTTGTTTATCTCAGAGCGCGCGCCAATGACGCTGTAGGCCGTACGCGCCCCGAAAAACATGCGGCAAAGCCTGAGACTGCTCGGAAGTGGGAAGACTCTTGCATGGGTGCGCATTAACGAAGGCGTGAGGCTATGACAGGTACCGCGAGCTGCAGCTTGCGAGCATGCACGATTGCAGTGTGCGCCCTGATGAACGTGGCGACGCCGCCGGCATTCGGTCAAGGTCACGGCGCGGCAAACGAGGCTCTGGAGCTCATCGATCCCAATGAGCTCCGCGTCTGCGCCGATCCCAATAATCTCCCATTCTCCAACGAGAAGAGCGAGGGCTTCGAGAACAAACTGGCGGAGTTGCTGGCCGAGAAGCTCGGTAAGAAGCTGGCCTACACGTTTTATCCGCAAGCCACCGGCTTTGTGCGCATGACGCTCGGATCGCACCGTTGCGACGTCATCATGGGCTATCCGCAGGGCGACGAGGCGGTGCAGAGCACCAATCCCTACTATCAGACCGCTTATGCCTTGGTGACCAAACGTGGCGGTCCGCTCGAGAGCGTGGACGCACTCTCCGACCCGCGTCTGCAGGACAAGCGCGTCGGTGTTGTTGCCGGCACGCCGCCGTCGACTTATCTCGTCGCCCATCGGCTGATGGCCAAGGCCAAGTCCTATCCGTTGGTGGTCGACACTCGGTTTGAGTCTTCGGCTGTGGCGATGATGAAGGACCTGGTCGCCGGCGAGATCGACGCCGGCGTGCTGTGGGGACCAATCGCTGGATACCGTGCTTTGCATGCTGATCCACCGATGCACGTGGAATTGCTACTGAAAGACACCGGTGGGCCGCGCCTCGTCTATCGCATCACGATGGGCGTTCGGCCATCCGACCAAAACTGGAAAAGGCAGCTCAACAAGCTTATCGCCGAGAACCGACCCGCCATTGACAAGCTACTGCTTGACTTCGGCGTGCCACTTCTTGACGAGAACGGTCAACCGCTCGGCGGCAATCCCTCGACACAGAGACAATGATCTGCACTGCTGTCGCCGGGTTTGGTTTTGCTGCACACAGGCATCAGTCGAGTGTTTTGCGGATGGCGCGTCCGAGCGTGAATACGCGTTGCTCGATGGCGGTCGGCGCCTCGCAGACGTAGCGGATCGTCTTGCGGCGATCCTCAAAGATCCTCGTGCTCCATTCGACTTGATCGGCGAGTGCGTTGATCTTGATCTGATCTTGCTCCGATTTGTCTTCCAATTCATGCAGCGCGGTCACGTCGGATCTGATTCTATCGGCAAGCTCCTTCTGTTTCCGCGCCACGCGTTCAATGCCGCTGACAATTTCGCTGCGTTGCTGGCTCAAGCTGTCAAACAGTCCAGCGAACAGCATCTTTGCCTTTTTCTGTTTCTCAGCGTCGGTGCCGGTGATGAAGCCGGAAATGACCCTCTCCGCCGCATCTACAGGCGTGCGACGCGCTGCCAACCGCACCACAAGATCCTTGATGGTAGGATCGTCCTGCCAAGCATTGCCGACGTCGGCGATGGATGGCCCGTCCCACATAGCCGCGACTGACATCTGAGGCACTTTCGGCTGCACGCATGGCCAATCCGGGTCGCGCCGGTCGGCGGCGCGTGCCGATGATGGTAGCGCCGCGATCATCGTCGAGAGAATGAGCGCAAGCCGGAAGAAGTTCATTTGCCCGTTCCGTCAGGTCGTTCAATGTTCGGAAATCGCAATTCCCCAAGGCTGCTGACCGACCTGGATGGTGTTGACGACTTTGAGCGTCGCGACGTCGATAATCGATAGATCATTGGATGTGCCATTTGTCGTCATGAGATATCTCTCATCGGGCGTTAGGGCCATGTGCCAGACGCGCTGGCCGACCAGAAGATATTTCGTGACTTGATGGGTCGTGCCATCGACCACAGCAACGTGGTTTGCCGGACCCAAGGCTACGAATCCGGTCTTGCCGTCGCGCGTGATATTAATGCCGACCGGCTGGATCGGCTCGGGGCGCATGCCGGAGATTTTGAATTCGATTTTTTGCTTAACCTCATGCTTGGCCGGATCGATGATGCTCACCGTGCCGCCGACCTCCGAAGAGACCCAAAGTTCCGAGCCATCCTGCTTGAACGCGGCAAAGCGTGGCCGCGGATCCACTAGAACACTCTTCACGATCTTGCGCGTCGCTGTATCGATGAAATGAGCCATGTTCGTTGTCTCGGACGTGTTCACGAGGATCTTGCCGTCAGGGCTTATCCCCATTCCTTCCGGTTCAACGCCGACTTGAATATCGCCGATCTGCACTCGACGATCGATGTCAATGATGGTTACGGTATTATCGTCCTCGTTGGCAACGTACAGCCTCTTGCCGTCGGGATCTTCGATGAACAGCTCTGGGTCCGGCCCCGACGGCAGCGTGCCGGCAAGTTCGTTGGTGCCGGTATCGATCATCTGGATCGTATCGTCGTCGCCGACAGCGACAAGAACGTATTTCTGATCCTTGGTCAGCGCGATGCCGCGGGGGCGCTGTCCGACCTTTATCGTCTTTATAACCTCCCACTTGTTCGTATCGATGACCGAGACGGTGTTGCTTCGCTCGTTGGAAACGTATGCTGTGAAGGCGCTGGCGTCGCCGTTGAACAGCATCAACAGGCACACACTCACCAAGAACCCCCACCGCATCGGCTTGCTCCCGCGATTGCTTATCTGAGGCGACATTTCGTCTCCGGGCGATCGATACCGAGGGTGTCGAGTTCTGAGTACTGATGCAGGAAGCCCTCTTGCGGCGAGACTGACACAATGACGCGTCCATCGGCGAGGAGAATTGGCTGGCGGAGCTGGAGGTCCCAATCGCGCACTGTCAGCTTGCGGCCCTTGAATGCCGCCAGCGCAAAATCCGGGCCTTTGATGAAATCGAGTATTCTCTGGGCCTCGGCCGACTGCACATGCTCGACGGCCTCGCCGATCACGCGGGCCGCGGTCCACGCTTGCATGTCGAGGGCCGTCATGCGCCGTGAGAAGGAACGCCGGAAGCGATTTTGCAGTTGGATCGCGCCCCATTGATCGTGCGAGGCGTCCCAGCTTGTAGGAACGAGGCCGGCCGAACCTGCAACCGGCCGCGGCTCGCTGGTCCGGTAGGGGAGATAGGGCGCAAATACCTGGCTTTCGTCGGCCGCGACCAGAACGTCGTAGTCGGGCGCCGATTGAGTGAACATGGGTATCTGGCTTTGGATTTGCGCCAAGCCGCTATCGGACCGGCGAGCGCCGCCGGTGTCCTCGAATACGCGCTCCTGGCTGATCTTGGCGCCGAAACGTCCAGCCGCTCTGCGCAGAGCGGCTGCATAAAGTTTGTCGGCGTCGTGGGAGCCGACGACCAAGAACCACCGTCGCCACCGCTTCCAGACCAGGTATTGAGCGAGCGCATCGGCCAGCATGGAACGGGACGGCGCGATATGGACGATGTCGGCTCGACAATCTTCCTGCCGCAAGTGGTCGTCGCTTGCGCCGGCATTGAAAAAGATGAGGCCGCGCTCGCGTCCCGCGTCGGCCACTTTGAGCAAAGTGTCGGCCGGGAGATCGGTAACGAAAAGCGAGATGCCGCGTCCGGCGAGCTGCATCGCGGCAGCAACGGGATCGTCCCGCGCATTTAGACGTATTGTCTCGAGCGAGAACGATTGATCGAGGAATTTGCCGGTCGTGTTGTTGTCCTGGATCGCGAGCTGTGCGCCGGCGATGCCGTCATCGGCCGCGGGTCGCTCAACAAGCGAGATGGCCTCGATCCGTTCCGCGCGAGCAAGATATCCGATCGGAACTTTCAGCACGTCGGCCGCCGCCGCGATCGGAATCGCGGCAAAGGCGAATAGCGTCACAAAAATGGCTCGGATCAAATGTCCGCTCCCGTCACGCTCCCCTCCCTGGTGGTTGGAACTCTAACGCGTCTGACGTACTACTTAAAGTTCGCTGCGCCGAGGGAGCTGTCAATAAAGCAAAATGTCGGAGCGAAAAGGCTGCGGGATGCTCTCGATCCAATTCATTTTGGCCTTATGAATTAGTTCAGCTGCTAAGCCGAACTGCGGCAAAGACTGCCCAATGCAGAAATACTGATGGCGCGGGATGTCATGTCGCTATTCACCGTGCTCAGGGTCGGACGAGAGGGACCACAAGCCCTCGATCTCGGCGCTGAACTGATGAAGGCCGAGATCGCTTCGCGCCTCAGCAAACGTCACGCACAGGACTCACTCCCCGGGTGGGGTTGTGCGGAATGTTACCCACGCCCTGTTCCAAAGACTCAACCGCGCAAGCGGCTAGTTCTGGCGAGCCACCTACATATGCTGGCCCGGGAAAAGGTTGAGCAGGAGATTACTCACCTGGAAATATCAGTCAGCAAGACCGGCTTTGCCGCCGAAGAAGAGGTTTGGGCATGGCTGCAAAGCATTTTACGTGGCTGCCGATTAGCACCTTACACTAGCCATACAACCGACGCCGGCAGACGACAGTCGTCTACCAGCGTCAGCAAGGCGGCAACAGGCTACCGCGGCCTTTAGAATTCAGCCGGCAGGTAGCCATTGATCTCAAGGCCGATGCAGACTTCGACAAGGATTGGTGTAGTCCAAGCCATTGGGTTTCCTCCTCTGCGGTTTGGGTCAACCGGAACAAACTGTGTCGAACGAAATGCTTTTTAGGAGTTTAACCACAAACCGCCGGATCGCACAACGGTTCCCTGCTAATGTTCGGGAATTCAACCGGTCGGACATGAGCACGAGATGGAAGATCATGACGGAGCGCTTAGGAGATTGGTTCGATGGCGGGATCGAGCGCTTGCAGGCGTCCTTTTCGTCGTGGTTGCGACCAGCGCTTCCGGCGCTCTTGCGGCCGATCATATTCGCATCGCCACATTGAAGACGGGCACGCTTGCCTGGGAACTGGACACTCTTCAAGCCCACGGTCTCGACCGTGAGGCCGATCTAGCGATCGAGATCACCGAGCTTGCAAGTACCGAGGGCGGAAAGATCGCGCTTAAGGGCGGGTCCGCCGACCTTATTGTGTCCGATTGGCTATGGGCCTCGCGCGAGCGCGCGCTCGGCGACGATCTTGTCTTCTGTCCGTATTCCAGCGCGCTCGGCGCGGTGATGGTGCCAGCCAACTCGCCGATCGTGGGCGTCGCCGATCTAAAGGGCAAAAAGCTCGGCGTTGCCGGTGGGCCGCTCGACAAAAGCTGGATCTTACTGCAGGCGCTAGCCCGACGATCGGGTGTCGATCTAAAAAGGCAGGCAATCATTGCCTATGGTGCGCCGCCGCTACTCACGCAAAAAGCACTTCAGGGCGAAACCGATGCCACGCTGACATTCTGGAACTTTAGCGCCGAACTCGAGGCCGAAGGCATGCGTCCGGCAATATCCATGCAAGACGTCGTCCGAGGCCTTGGTGCCAAGGGCACGGTGGCCATGGTCGGTTACGTGTTCAACGGCAGTTGGGCGGAACGCCACGGCGCGCTACTTGGTCGCTTCTTTGCAGCTACCCGAAAGGCAGAAGAGATTCTTCGAAATTCGCCAGCCGAGTGGCAGCGGCTCGCGCCGCGCGTCGGGGCTACAAACGCGCTGGCGCTCGATGTTTACCGCCAGCGTTTTCTCGAAGGCGTGCCACAACGACGCTTGGCCGATGAGGTGGCCGACGCTCAAGCGCTTTATCACGTGTTGGCTGAAGTCGGCGGCACGGAACTGGTCGGTCCGTCGCGCGATCTCGATCCCGGCACGTTTTATGGCACGGGGTCAAGTCAATGAATCTGGCGCTGCGCCTGGTCTCTGTCGCCTTGCTACTTGCAGTGTGGCTGGCCGGCTCGCATTTCCTCGGAGCGCGCCTTTTGCCGCCTCCGCAGACGGTTTGGCTCGCGATCATGGAAGAAGCGCGCTCCGGCAAGCTCGCTTTTAACCTCGGGGTTACGCTTGCGCGCGTCGCTGCGGCGTTTGCGGTTGCCATGATACTTGGCACTGCGTTGGGGCTGGCCATGGGCCGCGCACCCTTATTCAATAGGCTTGTCGACCCTTGGCTGATCGTGCTGCTCAACCTGCCGGCGCTGGTGATCATCGTGCTCGCCTATGTTTGGGCGGGATTGACGGATACCGCGGCCATCGCGGCGGTCGCCCTCAACAAATTGCCGATTGCGACGGTTACGGTGCGCGAGGGGGCGCGGGCGCTAGACCCGTCGCTAGACGAAATGGCAATGGTGTTCCGCATGGGCGGCTGGGCGCACCTTCGTCACGTCGTCCTGCCCCAGCTTGCGCCCTATCTCGCGGCGGCGGCGCGGTCCGGTCTCTCGCTTGTCTGGAAGATCGCGCTGATCGTCGAGTTGCTGGGCCGCCCAAACGGCGTCGGCTTTGAGATTGGCGTGGCGTTCCAATTATTCGACGTTACGCACATCTTGGCGTATGCTTTGGCCTTCGTCGCCGTGATGCTCGCCATCGAAACGTTCTTGGTGCAGCCGCTTGAACGACATGTCTCGCGTTGGCGCGTCAGATCGGCTTGATGTCAATATCAAGCGCAAATCTTATCGCGCCGCCTCCGGCGGTTACCGCCACATCCTTGGGCACGTTTCGCTGGGCTTAAACAGCGGGGAAGTCGCGGCGCTCGTTGGTCCCTCGGGATGTGGCAAGACGACATTCTTGCGCATCGTCGTTGGGCTGGATCGTGATTTCGAAGGTAGCGTGCGATTGCCATCCTCCGGAAAACTCGGTGTCGTTTTCCAGGAGCCGCGTCTCCTGCCTTGGCGCACAGTGGAAGAGAATGTGAGGTTGGTTGCGCCGCAGGCCAACGAAGCGGCGCTGCAGGCGTTGTTCATCACCCTCGGCCTTGCCGAGCATCGCCGTCACTATCCCGGCGAACTCTCGCTCGGCCTGGCACGCCGCGTGGCTTTGGCGCGCGCGTTCGCCGTCGAGCCGAACCTACTGGTCCTTGACGAGCCGTTTGTCTCGCTCGACGTCGCCCTTGCGGCGAGGATGCGGGCCGAGCTCGTCGAACTGGTTTCACGCCAACCCGTGACGACGCTTCTTGTGACCCACAGCATCGAGGAAGCGATCGAAATTGCTGATCGGGTCGTGTTGCTCTCAGCGGCCCCTGCATCTTTACTCGGCGACGTACGGATTGCCCGCCCGCGCCGTAATCGCACAGCCGAAGACATTGCCGCCATCCGCAATGAGATCGACAACAAGATCAACGGAGCGGATCAGCAGATTACGCGCCGCTAATTCCGCGTTGCTAATTCAAAGGCCAGCCAGGCACGGCGGCGGGTGTGCCAAATTCTGCCACGCTCACAGTGCCGTCGCTCCGATCAGTATCGGGCCATGGCCGCCATCGACGCCAAGGCACGTTTCCTTGTTGATGCCCGTACCGAGCATGACGCATGAACC
>Ga0210386_10005244_pt1 | contig 10566 bp, 10 predicted proteins | sample IncBWH32OmetaG_FD_160091 | JGI IMG/M metagenome (GOLD analysis project Ga0210386, IMG submission 160091) | Forest soil microbial communities from Barre Woods Harvard Forest LTER site, Petersham, Massachusetts, United States - Inc-BW-H-32-O ... | reverse complement strand
ATTTTTGAACGTTTTGTTATTGAATTTTGTAGCGGGTTTGCAGATACTGAATCCATAGAATTGTCGTATGTTTTTTTTAAGCAACTAAACGTTAATACAACAACTCTATTTTTTACTATCACCCTCTGCTAACCATGTTTAGCAATCATCCCACCGATTAAATGACCGAAAGTTTTCTCTGATGAAGTGAATGAGGCCCATAGGGTCGCCTCGCTTTAGTGGTCATTGTCTTGAATAACAAAGACTTTAAGCTGTCGACTCTATTTTTTTCTATATACACTGCAGTATGGCGCGCGCAGAAGTAAACTCTCGATAATGTGTGCGAAACTTTCCCTTCAGAGACCGATCAAGGCCGATTTGAAACATCCATTTAGAGATAACAGCGATCCCTCTCACATCTATCATTCAGATAATGTATGGTGGAAACAATGACAAAAGAAAATATTTTAGGTCTGTCTAATTTGTGGGAAAAACCGATTCAGCCTGGGAAAAAAGGGTGTAGAAAATTTGAAAATACAGAAACTGGCGAACAATTGATATACCATGCTGCTAAGCTTGGCCAACCCGGACATCAAGGCCACGATCATTATCACCAGCCTAATCCTTACAAAATTCATTGGAAAGATGAATGTTTAGATGGGGATGGGAATCCAGTTTCCGATGGACATGATGGTGCGCATATTTATCACCCAGACAAAGTATGGTGGAATGGGATCGAGAAAAAAGCAGTGATTGATAATTATTTACCACTGTTTCACGATGGTGCTGTATTTAACATCGAGCATATAAATTCTAATGCTACGATCTTTATGCATAGCGCTCAAGTTCATGAAGAAGATTTAAAACATAAAATAGAACTTTCAAAATATGGTCGTATAAAAGGGAAACTGCATTTAGAAAAAATAAGAATGATATTGATTAATGAGTTTCCATTCTCTGGAAAATTAAAGATGGCAGGAGATAAAGGCGGAATTTTTGATTTTTTACTCCAAAAAAACATGATTGAATTGGAATTGGACTGGGTAAATTATCCTCCTAAGCCAGCTATTAATGAATTTTCGACCATTAGAATAGAAGCAGAAAAAATTTGGTGGGAGAATATCCCTGACTTGTATGACCCTCTTTGGTAACCGAACGACTAGAATTTTCCGCAACTGCAATTCATTCTGTGAGAATCTCATACTGCCTCTCTTCCTTAATTACAGACAGGTAAGCCACAGTGATGCTTATTTCAATAAAATTTCAAAGAAATACATAGAAGCTCCTCATGTTCATGAGCCTCATTGTCCTGGTGGTATAAGGCCTGCCTCATCCTGGGAAATACCCAAATAAAGGAATAAAATTATGGAACAAGATGATTTTTTATGGCTTCAACGATGGTATCGAGCTCATTGCAATGGAGATTGGGAGCACGGAATCGGAATTCACATAGGTACAATCGATAATCCTGGATGGTCAATCAAAGTAAATTTGGAAGATACGGAACTTGAAAACAAGCAATTTGACAAGGTTTACATAGAACGTTCGGAACACGATTGGATATTTTGCACAGTTAAAGAAAACAATTGTGAAGCGGCTTGTGGTCCAACGAACTTACCTGAAGTTTTAAAGATATTTCATCAATGGGCTGTTTATGGAGAAATACCCAAATGAATTCAAATATTTTATCTTGGATGCAGAAATGGTACAAAAATCACTGTGATGGTGATTGGGAGCATAATGAAAATATTGTGATTGGAACTGTAGATAATCCTGGTTGGCAAGTGACAATAAATTTAGAAAGAACTGTTTGTGAAAATAAAGAGTTCAAAACAAAAATAATCGAAAATAGTGAAACCGATTGGTATCATTGTTTTGTTAAAAATGGAAAGTTCGAAGGAGTAGGAGATTCTGAAAAATTAATAGTTATTTTGGAATCATTTAAAAATTGGGCTGAAGAGTGCGGATTTTCATAGAAATTTTCTCTAAATTAACATTTGTCGTTTTGTGGATTGATAATAAATCTCGATCAATTGAGATCTAAATTTGTATCATTTAGGTGATCAAACCAAGGCCTGTGACTGTAAGAAGGATACCAGTCGCTAGCTGGACGACTCCTTGTATGCATCTAGTGGGATTGTTCTGGATATGCTTCCATGCATGATCTTTATTTACATGAGTAAAGAATCCTGGAAGTCCAATACGATCGCTGGGAAGCTCTTGAGAAGTTCGATAGGCTGCAGCCTTTTGATAGTCTGGATCATTTTCAAAAATGGCTGCTTGATCAAATGACCCTTCGATCTCTTCCAAGGTATAGATGAATTTTACCGTTGGCGTAAAAAGCGCTTTAATGGCCGATGCAACAAGCATCCAACGGCTTAATTCCCCGCCTTTACATTCGTCTCGATATTCCACTACGTAGGCCAAGTAACTGTGTTTTAGAGGGGCTATTCTTTTACCAAAAGGGGCGAGCCAAGGAGAAAGAAGGGGTTCTCCCTTTTCGTTGATCCCTATTTTACTATCGCGAAATACATAAAATTTATTTTGTGCATTCTGAATGACCAGGGATTTTTTTGATTTTGGCATTTTGATGGTTTCAATAGAGGTTACGGTTGTATCTGATGCAGCATCGTAAGAGAGACTTGTATTGGTAAATGTTTCATAATTGTTCCGAGAGAGATCGGTCGTTTCTCCTCCTCGACTTGGATCTGCGCCTGTTCTCAAAATAGATTTATAGTTTTCCCAGCTAGTGGCATGTCGAAGAATTTCGTAACCTGCAATTTTACAAAGGCCCGATAAAACATGACTAGAAACGCACTGCGTTAAAACGTGCACTATGAGAGATTGCGGCCCATTAGCAGGGATTTCTTGTGATCTTAAGTGGATTGATACCGGAAGAACCATGGAGTTCTCGAATTTAATTAAATAATAATTATTTACTGTTTTTTATGTGCTATTTTACATTATTTTTAATTTCTTTTCAATTACTGATTGTTTCAGAGATGTTTCTGAGAGAGTTCAAGTGATGCAGACATTTTTTGTTGTAAAAATCCTCTAATAAAGCAGGGTCCGATTGCGTATTTAAAATTTTATTGCAGATCCAAACCTTTGTGTTCACAAATCTTTCTGTTGGCTATACTGAAGTTTAACTCAATTTTAGATGGAGGTATTTTGTGAATAAGATCACTATCGCTGGACATTTAGGCGCTGACCCTGAAACTCGTTTTACATCGACAGGGAAAAAAGTAACGACATTGCGTGTGGCTACCCGAACACGTAAAGGGAATCAAGACGATACCATTTGGTGGCGTGTTACGATTTGGGATGAACAATTTGACAAAATGCTTGTCCATTTTAAAAAGGGCAGTGCCATTATCATCTACGGAGAGGTCATGAAGCCTGAAATTTTCAATGATAAAGAAGGCAAACCTCAAATCTCCATGGATATCAAAGCCATAGACATTCAATTTAGCCCGTTTGGCAAACCAGAACAACGTTCAGGATCTTCTGAGTATGCTGGATCTGCGCAAGCCTCTCCTTTTGGTACGAACCAAGTAAACCAAGAGCCGGCAGCAAATCCTTACATGGGTGGTTATTCTCAAGCAGGCACTGGCCATGAGTCTTTTTCCAGAGCGCCGGCTATGGGCATGCCTCAGGGACAAACGTTTGATGATGAGGTTCCATTTTGAAGATTTCCGTTTCGAGTTTCGATCACCGTGAACCAGCAGATCTTTTAATTGTTCCTTTTTGGGAAGGAGTTTTACATGAAAAAGATTTTTTTGATTTCCGGTCTTTTTTTGCCACTGGCGATTTTAAAGGAGCGCATGGGGAGACAGATTTTCTTTACCGAGAAGAAAATTCTCATCACAAAGAACCGAGACTGCTTCTTCTAGGACTTGGAAAAGAAGAAAAAGGGTCTTTGGAGCTTTTGAGAAGAGCATATGCTTGCGCTGCGCGAGCTGCGCTTGCAAAAAAAGGAAAATCGGTGAGCGTGCTGCTTCCTTCTTCTACAAAATTTTCTGGAGAAGATGTATTGGCTGCTGCTGCTGAAGGGCTTTTTCTTTCGAACTATGCGTTTACTCGGCTTAAAGGTACTTCCTTAAAAGATAATCCGTCTGTTTTGTTTGAGACAATTTCTTTCATTGATGTGGACCCGAAGCATTTGACTTTATTGAAAAAAGTGCAAACGATAGCGCATGGAGTCGAGTTTGTTCGCGATTTAGTAAATAGCAATGCGGATGATAAAACCGCTGCGGTATTAGCGAATATGGCAATGGATTTGGCAAAAAAATATCCTCGGATCGAAACGACGATTTTAGATAAAAAGAAACTTGAGCAAGAAAATCTAAATCTGATTTTAGCTGTAAATCGAGGTTCCAGCCACGACCCTTGTTTAATTATTGCATCTTATAAGGGCGATCCTCAAGCAAAGGAACATGTTGTATTAGTCGGCAAGGGGATTACGTATGATACTGGCGGACTGAACATAAAAGTGGGCGATGGGATGCTGACCATGAAATTGGACATGGCTGGCGGTGCGACAGTGCTTGGGGTTGTGCAAACAGCTGCGGCTTTAGGATTGAAGGTGAATGTGACAGCTGTCATTCCTGCGGCGGAAAATTGCATTGATGCTAAGAGCTATAAGCCAGGCGATGTATACCGTTCGTATCTTGGAAAAACTGTAGAGGTTACTAATACGGACGCTGAAGGTCGTTTGGTTTTAGCTGATGCGTTAAGTTATGCAGTAAAAAATTTGCATCCTACTTGTTTGATTGATTTAGCAAGTTTAACTGGCGCGATTGTGATCGCTTTAGGCGAGGATATTTCTGGTCTTTTTACGGATAACGAAGATCTTTGCAAAGGGCTATTGCACGCTTCGGCTAAAAGCGGAGAGCTTTTATGGAGGATGCCGATCCATGGAGATTATCTCGATTCGATGAAATCAGAGATCGCTGATTTGGTCAATAGCAGCGCGAGCCGGGATGCGGGAGCGATTAAGGGCGCTTTATTCTTAAAAGAGTTTGTAGGCGACATTCCTTGGGCTCATATTGATTTTGCTGGCAATTGCTATCTTTCCAAGCCAAAACATTATAATCCCACGAAGGGAACTGGTTTTGGCGTACGGTTTTTGATTGAGTTTCTCGAAGGGAGATCGAGGCATTGAGATCTTTTGAGAAGAAAAGTCAATCAGCTTCTTTTAAACAAACGAACAAGCCGAATTCCATTCGGCTTGTTCGTAAATCCGAACGATTGATTGATTTTTTACAAGCTGAGCTCTCAACGTTTGGTTCTATCAAATCCTTACGTCGGGCTTTGGAGTCAAATTTATGCCGAGTCAATGGAAAAATCGAACGGTTTGCTTCTTCAAAGTTAGAGCCAGGTGACCGTGTTGAGTTATCTTCTTGGGAAAACATAGCGGCTCCGCAGCCGTCCAAAATAATAAACGTTCCTGTCCTATTTGAAGATGAGTATTTAAAAATAGTGGATAAACCAGCTGGCTGGATATGTCAAGAAGACTCAGTTCGCCGTACATTTGGATCGAACCATTTTTTGATTCATCGATTGGACAAGGATACTTCTGGGCTTTTGCTAATCGCAAAAACTTCTCCTGTAAAACAAGCATTTATCAAGCTATTTCAAGAAAAGGCTGTGGCCAAGGTCTATTTGGCTTTAGCTGATGGGATTTTTCCTGAAGAGACTGTAAAAAAAGAAAGTTATTTGGCAAAAAGAGGGCTTTTTGAAGGGCAGACTATTTGGGGATCAAAAGCTTCGAAAGGGCTTTATGCTTGCACCTATTTTCGGACTTTAGCTCGAGGCCAGCAAGCGACTTTGTTTGCCTGTCAGCCGATTACTGGCCGTACTCATCAAATACGAGTGCATTTGTCAGAGCTTGGGCATCCTATTTTGATTGATCGGCAATATGCTGATCGTTTTCGTTGCCAAAAATTTTTCCAAAGAACTCTTCTTCATGCATGGCGTTTACAATTTGTCCATCCGATGACCCAAGAGCCTATTGACCTTCGAGCGAATGTTCCTGAGGACATGCAAAAAGCAATTGAGCTTGTGAGGATGTCAGTGGCAGATGGATGGCAATCTTAGTATAAAATCATAAAATTTCTTAATTTTGATAATCATAAATAGATTCTAAGAATTATTATCCACGAGATAATAGCTGATTTCTTTATCAGTCAAATTTTCAAGTAGCATGTTAGTGATTTTGTATTTTTTAAAAATTTCTGCTGCTTTTTCTGTAGTCAAAATTGGATAGGTATCATCGGGAATAAAAAAATCTGATCCATCCCATGTGTCTAAATCTACATCTTCCCCTTTATAGAATTTACAGATAGGATCTGTGGGGACTTTTCTTTTTTCAATAATTTGCGGTTTTTATTAATGCCTGGAGTGTAGCCGATTTTTTTCGTGAGCTGCGAAAAATACACGTCGATGCTCCCATAACAGTGATCTTAGACAACGAAAAATATCAGCGGTGTTATGTGGCCGAGAAGGCGGCGAATATGTTCAATGTCTCTCAAATCCTGAATCAGGCGACTTTCAGTTCTAAATTTTTTGGAGGAGAAGCGACTTTTAGAAATTCTCTGAAATGCTCGGCAAAATTCTCCCCAATAAACTCTGCCATAAGCAATCGGACGACAACTTCTGTTGTTCCCAGCATCCCTGTAGCTTTGTTTCTCTTAAGTTCCCATCCAGAAATGGTTGCATGGGTCTTTAAGCCTAACATTGTTGCAAATTCTTTTTGGGATAATCCCATATAGCCTCGAACAAAAGAAAAATGAGCTCCTGAGAAATGAGCTGGCAACCATAAAAGAGTTTTAAATACCAGATCTTCAAGCTCGCGATGATTGATATCAGGCAGGATCTCACCTCGAAATTCCCGAGTCTTTACCCCTTCCAAAGTGATTGGAAAACCCAGTCCGCTGTATGTAATTTTCTTCACTCTTGCCATATGTCATATAGTGACGTTTTTTGTCAAACAGATGAAATGAGGGTAGGCCGGGATTTTTATCGTATACCATGACCGGTCAACAACTTTGAATTTCAGAAGGACTGGAAATTCCAAGTCAGTAGAGCGTCGCATGTATTAGGTCCATAAATTTTCCTTCTTTAAGAAAAGCTATTTTTTGAATATGATTACCCCTTTGTTTGTAAAATTTCTGAGAATATAAGGGAAAACGGAAATGATGATTTTTTTGATTTTAGCTTCATGTAATCCTTTTAGACAAAGCGAGTTTACATGAAATGGCAGCGCTTTTTTCTCATTATCTTTCTCCTCCCCACCTTGATGTATGGTCTTCACCAAGAAGAATGCACGAACATCTATAACAAAATTCCCGCTGAACGGAATCGACATACTGAACTAATCCAGCAATTTCGGAAAAAACCTTATACTCAGGAAGGACTTCAGCTTCTTAGAGAATCGCTAGCATGTTGTCAAAGAGCTGTGGGGCACTGCGATACCATCCTTAATGATATTGCCAGACAGAAAGAGAAAGACCGCAACAAACAGTGGAGGATTGATTTAAAAAGTCGGTGTGAGAAAGACAAACAAGAGTTTAATGCTGAAATCAATCAACTGCAGATTGATATCAGAAGGGTTAAAGCAAACATCTCTGCTACGGCTCTTTATAACACGAGTTTAGAAAGAGCTGCAACAGCTGAAAGCAAAGATAGAAGCTACCAGAGAGGGTTTAATAACGTCGATGAGATTGTTTTGGTTCTCAATGAAACTGCTAAGCTTTACGAAGAAGCTTCTTCTCTTGCAAACCAGGCTCTAGCCCTTCTCAATCCATACCCTCAAGAAGACGACAAATCAATCCTAAGACGAGACCTAGCATATTATCAAGAGAGAGCTGGAAAACGCAAAAGCGAAGCCCTTGAATGGCCGTCTATAGCAACGAAGAACAGAGCGGCCCGCAAAGGAAAAATAGCAGAAATCAAGTCGGACTGCCAACTTTTGACAGAAAAAGGATTAAAACGAAGCTGCTATGATTTGCAAAAACATGCCCTTTCTCTATTAGAACAACTACTTGATGGCAACACCAGTGAAGAAGTTTCTGCGCTCAAAGAGGAACATGCGCAACTGAAAGGGTTGCTTGCTGCTTTTGAGAAAGAAGCTGATGATAGCCGATTAACAGATGTTAAACCAATTTTCTCTAAAGAGGAATTCGAAGCTCGAGAAAAAGAGAGGAGAGAGCTATTTTTCAAAAGTGATTTCCTTTTAAATCCTGATCTTTATTTACCCGAAACGGTTAAAAATGAGCCTCTTCCTAGAGTAGTTCCACTGGACGGGCAAACAGGGCAAAAGGAAGGGGACTTTTCTCTTTATACAGATCAGTTTTATCGGTTTTTGATTCAAAGCCATACTTCTGAACCTGAACTCATTGCCAAAGTTCTTGAAAATGGACAAGTAGTCCATACCGAAAAAATTGCCCTCCCTTTTAAAAATACTGATAGTTGGGAAGAGTATCTTAGGAATGGGATGGTCTTCATTCCAGATACCAAATTGAAATCGGATTTCGGTTTAGAGTTGCGTCTAAGTTTTGCTGCCGATCCAAACAACAAATTCTCTCTGATTGTTTCACAAAAAAGTACGGACTTGCGTTACCAATTTACTATTTCCTTAGGACAACAATCTCTGCACTATGCGTGTCAATTTTCAGCTCCTCCACCATGGCAACTCGAAACTTTAAGAAAACCTGCTTCAGCCACACCCAATAAACCCATAGAATCTACTTCGCTACCCTCCATAGATGTAACGCTGAAAGAGGGGGAGCGACCCACATTCACTTCTTTAGAATCGATTGTTTATCCTGTATTGGATCAATTCGTGGAAGAACTCAGAAAAGACCCTCTAGCGCTGCTTTGTCCAAAATGAAATTGCTCTCGTTGATGCATTTCTCCATCAAGAAAATGGGATCATTCATCCTGTAAGTGTTTATAGAAATCCTTGTACCACATTTCTTGAAAAACAAGGATCTGCTTGGGAACAATGTCAGCTGCTCGTTTACCTTTTACGCAAAGCGGGTTTCAAAGCAGTCTATGCCTTAGGAGACTCTTGCTCACTTCCCAAGGATTTTGTAGAGCGTTTGCTTTTAACTAAACTCCCAGAAGATCAAAAAGAAGCTCTGCTTAAATATCCATGGGTCTTATTCTTTGACGGTAAGGAATGGATCTCTCTTTTTCCTTGGATGAAAGACATCCAGGTCCATGAAGGACATGACCTTTATAGCTTTTTACCAGAAAAATATGCGAGCGCCGATCGATGGATCTTACAGTACCTGAAAGGTGATCAAGAGATCTTAAAACATATCGGTCCCGACGGAGACGATACGGCCGGAGTTCTTTTTGTCCGTTTTGTGGAAGAGAATTTAAGAAAACAGGGGCTATCTCTTAGTGATGTTGGTATTCATCGTACTCCACTAAAAAAGCAGTTCTCTTCTTGGAAAGATTTTCCACACCCTACCATCCAATCTCAACCTCAAATTTATAACTCTTTAGACGCAATTCCCCAAATATATGCTTGGATGAGAATAGATATAAATTCTCGTCAAAACCCTAAAAAATCAATCTCTCGCACATTTCCTGTCCCTTTCTTCAATACAGGAGTATCTTCTATCCGTTTTGCTAGCAATGGGAACAATCAGACTCTTTTTGCTCTATTGGCAGGAAGAGATTTTTCTTTAATTCAGCTGGATTCCTCAGATCGAGTTATTGATATCTCTATTCAGGTAGAATTTTGTCTTGGAACTCGGAGTCTTGCCCAAAAACAAACGTTCTGGATAGAGAAAGGGACAAGCGCAGCTCTTTGTTCGCATTTTGGTGGGGATAGCCCAAAAATTACCTCCCAGTATTATGAGCAATTTAAAGATGAAAAAGATGAAAAGAAGAAGCTGTTAGCTCTTTTGTCTTTCGTAGGAGCGTCATATTTCGAAAAATGCAGTAGATCGACCAATATTCTCGCCGCCCTCCATAAGGTCAATCCTACAGTGCCATTTGGGTTTGGCCTTGCTAAACTCTCCCCGGATTTGTCGAAAGGCCCTTTTAGGGGTGAAGAAGACCTTGTGCTTCCTCAAGTGGACATGTTCTTGTTTCATGTAGGCCCTGTGCCACTTGCTGCCTCCTCAGTCTGGCACCAGGAGATGCATACAGCTAGGACTGGTTTTGAGGCACTTTCTTTAATCGACGGTTCTTCGAATGAACACCAGATTTTGCGAGAAATCTTTAAAGACGATTATGCCGTTTCTACAGTGAAACTGTTGCAATTGGCTCACCTTGAACAACAAAAGCAGGGATTGGAAGGTCAGGGATTTTTGACTCTTACTCCCGCTAACTTTGAAGCTGCCAATAAAAACCCAGAATCCGCTCAAAGCCAATTTTTCTCTAACTTAAAAGACTTTAACCTTTCAGATTTAAAAACTGCCTCGCCGTGGCAATGGAACATGCGTAACCGTCTAATGTAGCCATCTTTTTTCGATTTCTGAAATCCGACATTCTTTTGCTCTTTAACTAAGGAGTGCTCTATGTCAAAACCAACATGTGTAGACAAAAAGATCAAATGGGAAGAAAAAA